>Ga0210388_10005209_pt1 | contig 10161 bp, 10 predicted proteins | sample IncBWC19OmetaG_FD_155485 | JGI IMG/M metagenome (GOLD analysis project Ga0210388, IMG submission 155485) | Forest soil microbial communities from Barre Woods Harvard Forest LTER site, Petersham, Massachusetts, United States - Inc-BW-C-19-O ...
AGGGTTGCGTCGGGACGGTCAGGAAGCGGTCATGGGACCGGGGGCAAGCCGACCTGTTTGACCAGGGCGTGGTAGCGCGGGTCGGAATGCAGAAAGTCGAAGATCGGTTCGTCCTGCAGGCTGACCATGTTGGGGGAGTGCTCGCGGTAGGCGGCTTCCAGGTATTTCAGGGTTTCGCTTTTGTCGCCGGTGTAGGCGACGGTGGATGCGATCGACCAATTTGGAATGTGGTGCTGGTGGGCCTGGGCTTTGATCTTGACGGCGCCCCATTGTTCGACAGCTTTTTCACCGCCTCGTTTCCAAGCTTGATGAGCGGCGGCAGCGTCTTTCGGATTGTGTTGCAGCTGAAGGCCCTCCTCCAATTTCTCTTGCGATTCCTCATATCTGCCGGTAAGCCAATAAGCCTCGGCCAGATACATTGCGATGGCGCCGTCAGAGGGGCGAGCCCGGGACTGCAAGTCCAGCTCGTTAATGGCGCGGTCGAATTGCCGCGAATCTATATAGAAAGCTCCTAGACTCCAGGACCGGGAGAACGGATCAAGCTCGACCGACTTCTTTTCTTCCAGCTCGGCTTCAGCAAAACGATGCAGGGCCAGAAGAACATAATGACGCACATAGTGGCCTTCGGCGTAGTTGGGATTCAGTTCAATCGCGCGCCGGCATTCCGCATCGGCCTTAACAGGGTCCCAGCCATAGAACAAATACCAGGCCGCCAACGAGTTGTGGGCCTCGGGCAGGGAGTCGTCGAGTTCGAGAGCTTTGCGAGCTGCGGCCTCGGACTTGGGCATGGCTTCCAGCGGTGGCATGTCATCGAACATACCGGCCAGCGTATACGTGTCGGCCAGTCCGCTCCAGGCGGCGGCGTAATCGGGCTGAAGTTCGATGGCCTTCGCGAAATAAGGCAAAGTCTGTTTGGTATCGAAGGAGAACCAGAAATAGCGTCCGTGCAGGTAAGCGTCGTGGGCCTCGGGATTGATGTAGCGGGGCGGGGCCGATATGGAGGTTTTTTGGACCCGCATTTCCTTGGCGATGGCTTGCGACACTTGGGTGGGCAGCAGGAAAGCCTGGTCGAGATCGCGATCGTAGCTTTCCGCCCAGATATGGCGATCATCTGGAGCGTAGATCAACTGAACGTTCATATGCACACGACCAGAAAGCTGCCGGACGGAACCTTCGAGGATGCCGTCGACGCCGAGTTCACGAGCGATCTCGCGCACGGGGCGCTGAGCGGATTTGTACTGCATGACCGAAGTGCGCGAAACGACGCGGAGAGTTGTATTTTTGGCGAGCATCGTGATGAGCTCGTCGGTTATGCCATCGGCGAAGTAGTCCTGGGTACCGTCGGCGGAGAGGTTGTAAAGCGGAATCACGGCGATGGAGTGGATCTGGGGGGCTCGGCTGGGAAACAGGCGATTGCGGAAGAGCAAGGCCAGGGCAGAGACTGCCAGCAGGCATAGGACGATCGCGATGGCTACTCTGAATTTTTTGGAGCTGACAGGGACAGGTTTGATCTCGGTCGTGTCGGTTGTGGTTAGGCTGCGGCCCGATACCTCTGGACGGAGGGGCGGACGAGGCGTCCGACCCTCCACGGGGCGTGGTGCTTCCGGCGGTGCAGAACCATTCAATTGGGTTACGAAGCGGTAGCCTTTGCCTGATACCGTGTGGACGAAGCGGGGGTGGACCGGGTCGTCTTTCAGGGCCTGGCGGACTTTGCGGATCGCGGTGTTGATGCCGTGTTCGGTGTCGACGAAGACGTCTTTGCCCCAGAGACGGTCGATGATTTCCTGGCGGGTGACGACGTTGCCTTGCCGCTCCAGAAGAAGGATGAGCAGTTCCATCGGGATGCGCTCGAGGGAAATCCGCTCGCTTTTCTGGGTGCGTCCCTGACGTCGCAGCTCGAAGCTGGCGCAATCGAGCTGGAATTCGGCGAATTTGTATTGCGACTCAGACATACCGCACCAAAACTGAGGCACAAAACTATAGCACTGCCGGGGGGCGCGTGGGTAAGGGCCTTTGGCGTCAATTGGTTAGGGCTTCAGGTTTCTTCACTCAATCTTTACCTTGCCGTCCTTGTGATTTTTGGGCGTCCGCGACACGATGCGGGCCGGAGTTCGACGAAGTTCTCATCGAACGAACTCCTCGAACAAAAATTACAAGGAGATGATTTATGAAAACGATTTCCAAGATGTTCCGTGTGGGTCTGGGCCTGGTTTTGACGGGAGCCTTTTTGACCGCGATGGCCGCCGCCCAGTGTGGCACACCGACGGCAAAGGTGCATAAGCAGGCCTGGCGGGTGGGGGATCCGACGGCGTTACTGACTCAAGCAGCCGACACGCTAGACCCAATCGTGGGGATGTGGCATGTGACGTTTACGGCCGAGGGCAACACGGAAGGACCACCGGACGGGACTCCAATCGACAATGCCATCGTCGTCTGGCATAGCGACGGCACGGAAATTATGAACTCGGGACGGCCGCCGCAGGATGGAGATTTCTGCCTGGGCGTGTGGCAGAAAGTCCGGACGAACCAGTACAAAGTAAATCACTTCGCCTGGGGCGGCAACGATACCACGGGTGGGACGACCGGGATTGGAAATCCAAGCGGACCGACCCGGATCACCGAAACGGTTACGCTATCGGCGGACGGAAACTCCTTCAGCGGTACGTTTTGGCTGAGAGCTACTAACCCTGAAGGGAAGGCGACGGCCACCATCATTGGCACAGTCGCGGCGACTCGCGTCACCGTTGAAACAACGATCCAGCAGTTGCTGTAGGGGAAGTCTAGTTCGCGGCCGGGGATGAGGGGGACACCTCGACGCTAAAATGGTTTTCGCTCCGGGCGAAAGCCATTTTTCGTCGGGCTGGATCGTGGGGGGCGGGAATCTCAAGCTGCCGGCTTCGGAGAAGAATGCGCTCGGCTTCGCATCGCGGGACGGGCGAATGCGCCCGTCCCTACGTGAGTCGTTACACCGCGATTAGTCTTTGCTGGGCTTTTTGGGGGTGAGGTCGCAGGCTTTGCGGACTTCGTCCAGGTTCAGGCCGGCGGGGGAGAACTCGGCGATCTCCCGGCCGTCTCTGGTGGCGGCTTCCACGTTGAACACCTGGGCGCCAATCATGCCGCGAGTGGTGCCCTTGTCCATGGAGAGGAAGCGGCCGCGCACCCAGTTCCAGCCGTGATAGCTGTGGGTGTCGTCAATGCGAACCATGACTTCGAGTTGCGGCTGTCCCCAGAAGCCGGGCCGGTTGGGCGGGGCCAGGCGGACGCCGGGATTGAAGTCGGCGTATTCAAACTTGCCGTTGCTGCAAACCAGTTCGACGCGCGGCTTGTAGTCCGGGTCGGCCTTGAAAAAATTGTTGGAGAGCAGTTCGAAGCGAACCTTCTTGGCGCCGGTCATCTTGTCTTCCGAGGCAAACTGCATCCACTTGCCGCCGGCGCTAACGCCATCTTTTTCGTCCTCGTAGGGGCTCATGGCGCCATTTTGAGCGATCACCGATACGGCTGCCACACAGAGCAGCATCACGCAGGCCAGACCGAGCCATAGGCTCGGGCGATTCGATTTGTTAGAAAAACTCAATCCGTTCACGGATGCCTCCAGGCAAATATCCTTGCCTATATTGAACCCCAAAAGGCGGGAAAAGTTGCACAAAGATGTGGCTCGGGCGGTTGTCGACCCCCTTAGGCGCAGCTGCGGCATTTAGCTTTGCTCACTTGCGAGGCACGAATTCGTAGACCAGGCCGTCGCTTCCGCCGGCCTCAGTACCGCCGTAGAAGTTCCCTTCCTTGTCAAAGATGACGCCGCCAGAAAGTTCCTCTCCGTTCCGGCCACTGAAGACGATAGGAAGGGTTTCGTTCCAGGTTCCGTCGCCTACCGGAGAAAGCTCGTAAACCGTGCCCGCATTGTTCGTGCCGCCTGCCCATGTTGTACCGTAGAGGTTCCCCACGCTATCGAAGGTCAGCGACGAATACGGCGTTGCAGCGTCCGTTCCTCCCTGGAAAGTGTGCATGATGTTCTCGGTCCAGCTTCCGCCTGATGGGCTTAACTCAAATGCTGTGCCATACCCAACTCCGCCCGTACTGGTTGTGCCGTAAAGATTGCCCTGAGAGTCAATCGTGAGACCAGCGCGGGGCTGCGAACCGTCTCCGGCAGTCGAACCGAAACTGTAAATCACGCTTTCTGTCCACGTGCCGCCGCCAGCCGGGCTGAGTTCAAAAACAGTACCGGCATTGGAAGAGCCTCCGATAATTGTTGTGCCGTAGAGGTTGCCAGTTCCGTCAAAGACGAGTCCGGCCCACGGCGCAGCACCGTCGTTCGGACCTCCGGTAAAAGCATAGAGTCTCTTCTTTGACCAATGGCCGCCGGCCAGATGCTGGATCTCAAAGACGGTGCCGCACTTGAAAACGGGATCACCATCACCTCCGGTAGTGCCGTACAGATTGCCTTGCGCGTCAAGAATTACGGGACCCTGCGGATAGCTTCCGTCGCTGGCACCGGTGAAAATATGCAGGATCGTTTCGTTCCAACCGGATGGAGTGTGCACCAAGCGGAAGACAGTGCCACAGCCGATCTGCACATTCCCACAATGCGCGCCCTGGCCTCCGTATGTGGTGGTGCCGTAGAGATTACCTCTTGCGTCGGCTACCAAGCCGGAGCCTGGCACCGCTCCGTCAACTCCACCTGCGAACCCGTGAATGACCGTTTCCTGCCAGGGGGCGCTTGCAGTTCGCGTAAGCTCAAAAACCACCCCGCAACTGCCGGCGCAGTGCATCAAGTCAAAGACGCCACCCTCAAAGGTGGTGCCAAATAAGTGTGTCGCCGAGGGATCAAACACGAGGTTCCCCGACACCGAGGCACCTCCCGAGCCATTGCTCGGGAACGAGAATAATGTCTTTTCCCCAGCCCGAGCAGCTCCTGAGATCAGACAGAGGGCAACGATCAGAAACATAGGGGAGGCGATGAACGCGCTTCGACCAGCATTTCTTGTCATAGAGATCTCCGTGGGAAAGCCAATGGGCGATTCGACTGGGGATGTCGACTTCGGCGGCCTAACGATCGTCGCAATTGTACTCCGCTCTGGGAACGGAAGCCGAGACGGAAACCCTAGCGAATGTCGATTTTCAGGTCGAGGTAGACCTGGGAGCGGTCGTCAAACTGGCTGACGGACTTGGTATCGCTCTTTTTACTCTTGTATTGGGCGTAGACCTCGTAATCGACGGCGGTCGAGAGGGCGGGAAAACGGTAGGTGCCGTCCTGGCCGACGATGTAGGTTTTTACCGCGCGGTTGCGGGTGTTGGTCAGGTAGACGACTGCGTCAGGGAGCGGGTTATCCCGCGGGTCAAGGACTTTGCCGTAGAGCAGGCGGCCGACGGTTTTGTCCTTCTTGTCGGGCGAGGCATTGGCGGCGATCGTAAGCAGCGCGAGCAGTGCAACGGCGACCGTCACGGCGGTTATCGTCTTGCCGGTTGTCTTACTGGTGATCGTCTTGCTGGCGATCGTCGCGCCGGTGATTCGGGATCGTTTCTGATTCATGCTGCAGCTATTGTCTCACGAGAAAGTCTCGCGGGAATGTCTCGCGGCTGCATGCTTACCAGCTAAGATGCAATCCCGTGTCCTCGCGTTCGTCGTCATAAACGTGAACCGTGACTTCTTTCACCAGGTGCAGCGGCTTGCCGTCGGTTGTCTTGACGCCCTTGAGGTCGGCCCAAAGAATGTAGTCGGCATCGCCGGCCGGGACGCGCTGGGCGAATTCGCCGTTGTGGTCGGAATACTGTTCCCAGCGGACCTTTTTCGGTTTATCGCTGGCGCGGCGAATCTTCACCGTGATGCCATAGATTGGGTGATCGTCAGGACCCCAGACCGTGCCGAAGATGAGGGCGTAGGGTTTTTCCGGTTTGGCATGGCGCTGACTGTTCAGGAGGCTAGGGCTGAGGCCGAGAAGCAGGAGGACAATCAGGAGGGGCCCGAAGGGAAACAGTCTTGCAGAACGCAGGCCTGGGCGGAATCTAGGAGTAATCACCGTCTTCGTTTTCCTCCACTTCTTCTTCGTCTTCTTCCACGTAACCTGCTTCCACGACCTTCAACTCGAGCGGACTGGTCGTGATCACTTCAAAGTCGGTGCCGCACTCGGGGCAGGAAATCATTTCGCCCTCGTCGACTCCTTCTTCGTCGACATCTAAATTTGTTTCGCATTCGGGACACAGAACCATAAAGCCTCCCTCGCCTATTAGAGCCTCCTGATAATATTTAGATTCTTTGCGGCTGTTCGGTCAAGGGGGAGAAGCCTCAGGCGTGAGATTTCCTGAATCAGGGAATCTCAGACCGGCTGCGGGATTTGTGTGGACGAGGGTCGTGAAACCGTGCTCCATTTCAGCGAAGTGAGGCGTTTCGCAGCTGCGGCAGTTTTGCTGTTGGCGATAAGCGACGCTCAAGTGTTGGGCGCTTTGCGGCCGCGCTTCGCGCTGGCCGGACCCTTCGGCTTTGCTCAGGGCAAGCTCACGAAGGCGCCCGTCTCCACATGGCCCGTGGCGGCTTCCGAAGCTGACCCGCAGATCGCGGCGGCGTTGCAACAGATCTCCGCGCAGCGCATTCAGGCAAACATCGAGAAGCTGGTGAGCTTTGGGACGCGTTTGACGATTTCGGCGCAGGATCCGGCGTCGATTGCGGAGGGGCACGGGATTGGCGCGGCGCGAGAGTGGATCAAGGCGGAGTTCGAACGCTACTCCAAGGATTGCAACGGCTGCCTGGAAGTGAAGACCGACAGTTTCACCCAGGAGCCCGCCGACCGCATTCCCAACGCCACGCAAATCACCAATGTTTATGCGGTCTTGAAGGGCACCGACGCGGCGAATGCGAAGCGCATCGTGCTGGTGACCGGACACTATGATTCGCGCAACAGCAACACGCTCGACGGGAATGGAGATGCTCCGGGGGCCAACGATGACGGGAGCGGCACTGCCGTGAGCCTGGAATGCGCGCGAGTGCTGAGCGGGTTATCCCGCAAAATGAAGTTTCCCGCGACGATTGTTTTTCTCACCGTGGCGGGCGAAGAGCAGGGACTGAACGGCAGCAGTCACTTTGCGAAGATGGCGAAGGATGAGGGCTGGGACTTGCAGGCGGTGCTCAACAACGACATCGTGGGCGGCGACAAGAATGCAGAGCAGGATCATTCGGTGGTGAGGTTATTTTCCGAAGGAGTGCCGGCGGCGGCCACGGAACAGGATCTGCGGCGGATTCGCGGGCTGGGCGGGGAGAGCGATTCCGGATCGCGGCAACTGGCGCGGTATGTCGCTGAGGTGGGCCGGACCTATGATACGGGCGTGAAGCCGATGCTGGTGTTCCGGCTGGATCGCTATTTGCGCGGCGGCGACCACTATTCGTTCAACCAGCAGGGATTTTCGGCGGTGCGGTTCACGGAATTCCGCGAGGACTTTCATCATCAGCACCAGAACGTGCGGACGGAAAACGGCATCGAATACGGCGATACTCCGAAGTTTGTGGATTATGACTACGTGGCGCGGGTCGCGCGGCTGAACGCCGCGACGCTGGCGTCGTTGGCGGCGGCGCCGGCGCCTCCGGCAAACGTTCGTGTGCTGACCAAGGATCTGGAGAATGATTCGACCTTGACGTGGGATGCGTCGCCGGGCGGACTGGCGACAGAGTATGAAGTGTTGTGGCGCGGGACAACGAGTCCGGAATGGGAACACTCGCAGAAAGTCAGCGGCGCAACCCGCGCCACGTTGAAGCTTTCGAAGGATAATGTGATCTTCGCGGTGCGGGCGGTGGATGGGGTGGGGCATCGGAGTTTGGCAGTGGTTCCGGTGCCGGAACGATAGCGGTTTGAAACTCAGAATCTCCCGTGGTGGTGCCGAAACGGTGAGTAGAGTCCCCACTCTAGCCGCAAAGGGCGCGGCTAGAATGGGGCACCCGGGACGCGGGCTAGAATGGGGCACCCGGGACGCGGGCTAGAATGGGGCACCCGGCTGGTCTATCGGCTTTCTCACCCGGGCTAAGTGTTTCATCCGTAGCGCGAGTAGAATTGGGGAAGAGGTTAACCAGTGCGGCGAACCGGCGAACCGATGACGTTGAGTCTGCCACCGTTTACCAAGGCGGTGACTTGGCTGGTGGGAATCAACACTGGAATTTTCCTGCTGAGGTACGTCCTCGAGCTGCCCCCTCTGCGTTTTCCGGCGGCCGCGTTTGCGCAAGTCTATCTCGGGCTGACCCCGGCGCAGGTGATCTATCACGGCTGGATCTGGCAACTGTTCACTTACGGTTTCGTGCACTTCGAGTTCTGGCACTGGTTCGGAAATATGCTGGGCCTGTGGATGTTTGGCGCGGCGATTGAGAACGCCTGGGGGACACGGCGTTTCGTCGAGCTGTTCTCGATTGGAGTGATCGGAGCGGCGATCACCACGGTAGCTCTGTCGTGCACGCATATTCTAGGCGACCCGACGCGGCCGACCATCGGGGCTTCGGGCGGCGTGTTCGCGATTCTGATCGCATTTGGAGTGCTGTTCGCCGATCAGGAAATCATGATGATTCCGTTTCCGTTCCTGATCAAGGCGAAATACTTTGTCGGAATCCTGATCGTGATTGAACTGGCGGCGGCGATGGCCGGCGGCGGCAATGTGGCCTACGTGGCGCACTTGGGCGGGCTGCTGTTTGGCTGGCTGTACGTGCGGCGCGGTCCGAAGCCGGCGCTGGTGGACGTAGGATTCGCGGAGCGCTACTACGGGATGCGCAACTCCTACTACCGCTGGAAGAGGCGGCGGGCGGCGAAAAAATTTGAAGTCTATATGTCGAAGCACGACCGCCAGGTCCACTTCGACGAGCACGGAAATTACATTCCTCCGGATGACGATCCGCGCAAGGGGAATGGCGGGGGCAAGTCGGGGTGGGTGAATTAGGGCGTTGCCTGCCGTGCGCCAGCGCTTGTCATGCTGAGCGAAGCGTGAAGCGACTGAAAGGCGGCCGAAAACTTGAGATCACAAATTGTGATCTCAAGTTTGATTCGTGCGTAGAGAGTGATGACCTTGGTGGACTTCGGCTGTGGTGGGAACGCCTTGACGAGCCGGCGATGATGAAAGCTCCAAGGGGTCCTTCGACTGCGTAGTGGCTTCGCTTCGCGAAACCACTACTTCGCTCAGGATGACAGTTTCAGGAAAGTGGTCAGTTCCGAGAATATTTTGCTCGTCAGTTCCTCCTGCTTCGCTTTTCCTTTGAATCCCAGATCGTGACCGGCGCCTTCAATGGGCAATAGCTTTGTCCTGGCTGGGATCATCTTCAGCGCTTGCTGCAGTTCGGCGATGGTGCCGAAGGGGTCGCGTGTGCCGGAGACGAACAGCGCGGGCGTGCGCAGGTCGGGGAGATGCTGGGTGCGCTGCTGCTCGGGTTTGCGCGGGGGATGCAGCGGGTAGGAGAGCAGCAGCAGGGCCGGGACCAGGGTGGGATCTTCGGCGCAGAGCATGCTGGCCTGGCGTCCGCCGTAGGAGTGGCCGCCGAGGACGACTCTGGGAGGGCGCGGCGACGGGCTCGGGACATTCGAGGGAAGACTCGAGGGAGAATCCCCACTTCTCGCAACAGGCGCGAGAAATAGGGCACCCAATTCCGTTTCTAGTGCGACGACGGCGTTCTTCAGACCGGCGCGGTCGGCTGCGGCGCCGGCTGGGTTCGGCGGGCCGAAGGATTTTGTCTGACGATAAGGCAGATCGCAACGGAGGACGGTGAATCCGTTCGCGGCGAAGGTTTCGGCGATCGCTACGAGGAGCGGGGCATTCGCGTTGGAGCCTGCGCCGTGAGTCAGAACCAGACCGCTGCCGTTGGGAGTTTCGGGCGTGTGGATATAGCCGCGGACTTTGGGGTCGGCGGCATTGTCGGCGAAGGCGCGGATGGTGGCGGGAGTCAAGAAATCATTTTAAATCGTGCCGGGGCTGCCGAGCTTCGCTCGGCTGGACAGCCGGGGGCGGCTGTCCCCACATGCACTGGGACGGGCGAATGCGTCCGTCCCTACGCGAGCACTGGTTATTTCGGCAGCGGGCCTTCGGCCAGCGTTTCGTAGACTTTCACGATCTCAATTTCGTTGCCGAGCCTGGCCCAGCAGCGGAGGATGTCGGGGTCTTCCTGGGCGGTGCGGCGGGCTTCTTCGGACTTCCAGTAGCGCAGCA
>Ga0210388_10005210_pt1 | contig 10160 bp, 9 predicted proteins | sample IncBWC19OmetaG_FD_155485 | JGI IMG/M metagenome (GOLD analysis project Ga0210388, IMG submission 155485) | Forest soil microbial communities from Barre Woods Harvard Forest LTER site, Petersham, Massachusetts, United States - Inc-BW-C-19-O ...
GCCACCCATTTCTTCGACGAAAAGACCGAGAATTACGAGGCCGCGGCCTTCCGTAAATTGGCCGATCCGCTCGACCGGGTTTTTGGCCGGCTCGATTTCGTCAAGGAAACCATGGGCGGAACGCATCATGTGACCAAGGGCTGTCTCATCGGGGTGCTCGCGCAGGAACTGGCGTTCACCAATCCCGAGATCCGGGACATGTGCAATAATTTCTTTACCCGGATGGCCCGTGATTTCACGCATGAACTGACGGAGGCCAAGGCCGCGCATGCGCCCGACGCCAAATTCGATCCGAAGGGCATCGCGCAAATGTACCTCGCTATCGTGCAGGGTTCGTTGATGCTGGCGAAGATCGCGGGGAACAACGATGTCCTGCAGGAAAACATCGAGATGTTCCGTGACCAATTGAAAATCGTGTTCGGCCTGGCCGACAAAGCGGCGGATAAATCAAACAACTAAGAATTTTCCGATGAAAAAGCTGAACGCCAATCTCTTTTATCTGAAAACATACCAACTGGTCGGTTTCTTGATGCCGATCTTAACTAAATTACTATTATGAACATAGCCACCCTTTCCGCCAGCACGACTGAATCTCCCCGCGCGGGACTTACTGCGGCCTCGCTTCCGCAGCCCGCGCAAACCAATCACGCGCCCCGCTTCGAACTGAATGGCGGGGCCGATGCGCCCGCGCCGGTGAAGAGCCGCCGGCCTTCGTTCAAGCGCGCGGCGTTGATCACGTTTGCTGCGTTTGCCGGAATTTGCGCTGCGAAGTTTGCTCATGATTGGTGGACGGTCGGCCGTTTTAACCAGACCACGGACGATGCGTTTGTGGGTGGTGACGTGACGGTGATCGCGCCGAAGGTTGCCGGGTTCATCTCGCAACTAGCCGTCACGGACAACCAGCAAGTGCACGCAGGCGATCTGTTGCTCAAACTGGACGATCGGGATTATCGCGCTGCGCTTGCGAAGGCCGAAGCGACGGTATCGCAGGCCAAGGCCGCGCTGGTCAATCTCGATGCGACGCGGGATTTGCAGGATGCCGTGATCGCGCAGGCGCAGGCGGGCATTGCGGCGGCCGATGCGGAAATCACCCGGACGCACGACGACCAGGTGCGCGCTAAAAACCTGCTCGCTGGCGGCGTTGAATCCACGCAGGAATTTCAGCAGGCCGATGCGGAATACAAGACCGCCACGGCCAACGGCGACAAGGCGCGCGCGGCCCTGACGGCGGCGCAGCGGCAGATCGAAGTCATCGGCACGCAAAAACAACAGGCGCAGGCGTCGCTCGATTCGGCCATCGCGGAACGCGACCTGGCGCAGTTGAACTTGAGCTACACGGAATTGCGCGCGCCGATGGACGGCATCGTGGGCAACCGCAGCGCGCAGGTGGGCGCATATGCGACGGTCGGTTCGCAGTTGATCTCGCTAGTGCCGGCGCACGGCTTGTGGATCGACGCGAATTACAAGGAAGACCAGCTCGCGCGGATGCATACGGGTTCACCCGCGACCGTGCAGATCGACTTGCTCGGCGGGGAAAAATTTAACGGGCATGTGCTGAGCATCGCCCCGGCGACGGGCGCGCAGTTCAGCGTGTTGCCGGCGGAAAACGCGACGGGCAATTTCACCAAGATCGTTCAGCGCGTGACCGTGCGGATCTTGTTGGATGACGAGCAGGCGATGGCCGGGCAGTTGCGCCCGGGCCTCTCGGTGACTGCCAAAGTGAACACGAAATCCTAAACATTATGACATTTAGAAGTAACTTTACGGCCGTTGGGTACAACGCTCTCTCCCTCACCCGCCATAGCCGCTGTCGCTGCTCCCGCTGGGAGAGGGTGAGACGCTCCCCGCTGCATACGGAGACGCGCGGCTGGATTGGAGATTACCATGCTCAAAGAAAGAAAGAGCAATCATGGCCGTTCCCTCTCCCAGCGGGAGAGGGTCAGGGTGAGGGAGAACGCATGACAAGTAACACAGCGCCTAGTTCACTTTAACGTTTTGAACCCCCAAACTTAACCCGCCATTGTTTATGGAAACCGCCGCGCTGCCTCCGCTCCGTTTCAAAGACATCCTGCCGTTCGTCGTGATGTGCATCGGCATGTTCATGGCGTTGCTGGACATACAGATCGTGGCGTCGTCGCTGCAGGACATCGGCGGCGGGTTGTCGGCGGCGCAGGACCAGATCAGCTGGGTGCAGACGTCATATCTCATCGCCGAAATTTGCATGATCCCGTTGTCCGGCTGGCTGACGCGGGTGTTTTCGACGCGGTGGTTGTTCACGTTTTCGGCGGTCGGATTCACGTTCACGAGCCTGTTGTGCGGCCTGGCGTGGAACATCGAAAGTATGATCGTGTTCCGCGCGTTGCAGGGGTTGCTCGGCGCCTCGATGATCCCGACGGTGTTCACGTCGTCGTTCCATTATTTTGACGGGCCGCGCCGGGTTTATTCCGCGGCGGTCATCGGCACCATCGCCTCCATCGCGCCGACGCTCGGGCCGGTGATCGGCGGCTGGATCACGGACACGCTCAACTGGCGCTGGCTGTTTTACATCAACCTGCTGCCCGGCGCGCTGGTGGCCTTGTTCACGCCGATGCTGGTGAAGATCGATAAACCGGACTGGTCGCTGCTGAAGGGCGCGGATTATCCTGGAATCGTCCTGATGGCGGCGGGGCTCGGCAGCCTGCAATACGTGCTGGAGGAAGGCGCGCGCTGGAACTGGTTTGATGATGCCACGATCCGGAATTTTGCCGTGGTCGCGGTCGTGACGGGAACTTTGTTCATCATCCGCAGCCTGACGTTTGCAAATCCGGTGGTGGATCTGCGCGCATTGACCAACCGCAATTTCCTGATCGGGTGCATCCTGTCCTTCATGACGGGGGTGGGGATGTTTGCGACGATTTTTCTGACGCCGCTGTATCTCGGCTATGTGCGCGGTTACGACGCGTGGCAGATCGGCCTGGCCATCGCCTCGACGGGCGCGGCTTCGCTTATCGGCATTCCGGTCTATATCGCACTGGCGAAGCGGTTCGATACGCGCTGGTTGATGATGTTCGGGCTGGCGATGTTCGCGCTTTCCATGTGGAGTTTTAGCGGCATCACGCATGAGTGGAGCGGCAAGGAACTTTTCCTGCCGCAGTTCCTGCGCGGTTTTCCGCAGGTGTTCGCAATCGCGCCCGCCGTGAATCTCGGCCTCGGCAGCCTGTCGCCGGCGCGGCTCAAGTATGCGAGTGGGTTGTTCAACATGATGCGCAATCTCGGCGGGGCCATCGGCATCGCGGCGTGCGCCACGCTCTTGAACGACCGCACCAACCTGCATTTTCTCCGGTTGTCCGAGCATTTGAATGCGACGAACGCGGCGATGCAGGGGATGATGAACAACGTGAGTGCGACCTACGCGGCGGCGAATAGCGGCGACGTGTTGCACGGGCATGCGGCGGCATTGAAAAGTTTGTGGAGCCTGACCTATCGCGAGGCGCAGGTGATGACGTTCGCGGATGCGTTTTTGTTCATCGGCGTGTGCCTGGCAGTCGCGACGTTGATGACGCCGTTGATGAAGAAGGTGGTGCCCAGCCCGGCGGTGGCGGCGAATGCGCACTGAAAATTTACGAGCCACAGGGTGGCGGCCAATTTACGATATGCGATTTACGAGTCGAAGGCACGCGGTAGGAAAGCGGCAGAGGACTGCCGCAGTCCAAGGCGCTGGTGCATCAGCGACGATGCTCGGGTTTGGTGAGGCGTTTTGGGAGTGCGGTGGCAAGGCGGAGCCGCGACACCGCTTTTGGGCGGGCGAAGAGCTTTGGAATGTCCGTTCACGCGTCGTGCGGATGAAAGCGGCAGAGGACTGCCGCAGTCCAAGACGCTGGCGCGTTGGCGGTGATGCTCGAATTTTGCAGAGCGTGCTGGAGTGCGTTAGTTGCTCCGGGTCACAAGACAAATCACAAACCAACTAAAAAATGAACTCAAATCCAAATACAACGAACATGAAGAAAATCGTGATGAGCGTGCTGGCGGTCTGGCTGGCGGTGATTGCGCTCTGCGCCGCGCGAGGGCTGCTCGTGCAACCGCCCGGAATGCCGCCGATTCCCATCGTGCTGGCGGTGACCATTCCCATCGCGGCATTCCTCGGCGCTTTCCGGTGGTCGAATAATTTCCGCGAATATGTCCTGACGTTTGATCTGCGGGTGGCGGTGATGATGCAGGCGTGGCGATTTGCCGGTTTTGGTTTTCTGGCGCTCTACGCAAACCGCGTATTGCCCGGATTGTTTGCCTGGCCGGCCGGCGTCGGCGACGTTTTGGTCGGCATTACCGCGCCTCGAATTTTGTGTTCATTGGTCCAGCTGCCCGGATTTGCGGCGAGTAAATCATTTATGTCCTGGAATCTGTTCGGGATTTTAGATCTGGTCGTGGCGGTGGGCATGGGTGGATTGACCTCGATGCTGCCATCCCACGTCACCGGCGGGGTCACCATGGGGCCGATCACACAGTTGCCGCTGGCCTTGGTGCCGGGATTTTTGGTGCCGCTTTTTGCGATGTTGCATCTTACGGCGATCTTCCAGTCGCGAAGACTGGCCGCCGTGGCGACGGTGAAGGCGCGTTGAGGAATTTACGAATTACGAATGACGATTTACGAGTCGAAAGCACGCGGATGAAAAGCGGCAGAGGGCTGCCGCAGTCCAAGACGCTGGCGCGTTGGCGATGGTTCTCGAATTTCGCAAAGCATTTGGAGTGCGGTGGGTCCCGCATGCGGGAGGCCATCCCTACCGGCCGCAGGGCGCGTGACTTTGTGTGTGCCGTCGTTGCGAGCCCGAAAGTGTTCGTGTCAGTCAGCGGCTCGCGAGGACGCTCGCCCCACCGTGTTTTCTAAATGCGATGGCATCTGAATAAAGCATGGTTTGGGCACGCGGATGAAAAGCGGCAGGGGGCTGCCGCAGTCCAAGACGCTGGCGCGTTGGTGATGGTTCTCGAATTTCGCGGAGCGACCGGGAGTGCGCCGGGTCAGGCGTGTCGATTCCAAGCGAGGGTGGTGGGGCACAAGCCGACTCGGAAAAGCGGTGTCAATAGGACGATGAGCAGGCAGAGATGGAAAATCCAAGTGGTTTCCTGGACGATAAGGATGACGGGGAGCATGACGGCGGACGCAATCAGGAGCCAGACCGCCAGATAAACCCCGGCGGCGGAGCGGGACAGCAGGCCGCGTTTAATGGACGTCCGGAATGAAAACGCAGCGAGCGTGAATTTCAGAATCACCAGGCCGATGAGCACAGCGGTTATGAAGCGGAAGAAAATTGCCCGGTAATCCTCGTTGGAATTAAAAATGCCAACAAAGACGGCGCAAAGGTAAAGGCCGATCACGCCGAAAGCAGGAGTTTGTAACAAACGGCGTCGGCCGGACCAAATGAAGCAGAGGTTAGCGGGGGTGAGGCGCCACGTCACCAGCAGCGCCGCCGGAATGATCGCCAGCCAGTAGTGGGGTTGGAGCTTCCAGATGATATTTACCCGGCCGATGTCGCCCAGGCAAGCGACGCCCCCGATGGCGATGGCGGCGATGCCGGAGGAAACCACCGTCGAAATACCGGAGGATTTCAACGTGGCCATCATCAATTGGCCGTTGGTCAGCGGGCGGCCCAACATGAATTGCAAATCCGGCGTATTTCCCTGCATGATGAAGCAGAAATGTAAAAAGAGCGGCAGCGCCAGAAGACACACCGCGAAAGCGCATAAAGTGTTCGGGTCCACCGGGCGATTATGAAACAAGATCACGCGCGCCAATATATGCGCCACCACGGGGGTTAACCCAATCAATGCCGCGTACAGGCACAAGCGCCGCGAACTTCGGCGCCATTCAAACCAGAGTTGCGCCTGCTCCGGCGAGGAAAACTTTCCCGGCCCGCGCATCGGGCCGCGGGTCCAAAATTTGGCGAGGATTTGTTCCCAATTCCAACCCTGCCATTGTCCGTGCCGCATTCTTTCCAAACCCATCCAACCGAGTGTCACCCCCAGCGTACCGAGTGCGGCCAGACACGCCGGCGAGTGGAGGAAATTGCTGCCGGGAAAATTCTCCTGCGGTATAATGATAAATCCAAAGGAGATGGCCACGATCAAAACCATCCGCAAGTTTGGCCATCCCGCCATGGTCCAAACCAAACCTTGCATCAACGCCATGTACATCATCCAGCCGAAGCCGCTTTCGTAGGCTTTGAAAACCTCCATCTGCGGCAGGCGGACCAGATATTTCCATGCCGCCCAACATAGGACCATGGCCAATTGGCCGCCGAGGATAAACCGCCAAAACAGATAGGGCGTGGAAACCGGCAACAGGAACAGCCGCAGGGGAAACGCCAACGGATCCTTGGTGTTCGGATCCGGGGCGGTGAAAGTGAACATCCAAATCAGGCAGAGCAGGGTCATAAACATGGTCGTGGCCGGTCCCGCCATCAGGAAAAGCATGTAGAAGACCCGGCACATCATCAGCGGCGTCACGGCCGTGCCGCTTTTCATTGGAAGCCAGGTCGCCACCGAGTCCGTAAAATCCGTCGCGCCCAGGTCCAGTCCCGCCCACACACACAACGCCGGATACACCGCGACAAAAAATAAAAACCCCGCCGCCATGAGGAACAAGCGTTTCCGATGTCTCCGCCAAAATTCCCAGGCCAGCGCGTGCGTTGGAGTGTGCATAAATTTCTTATTCGGATTTGTTTCCAGCCCAGGCCACGAAAATTTCGTCCAGCGAAGGCGCTTCATCGGCCACGACTTTTCCGCCGAGGCGCGCGGTGGCGGCCGCGGCTTCGTCGCGGCGACCGTTGCAGATGGCCGTCCATTCGCGGCCGCCGCCGGTCAGGCTGATGACGCCCGGGACTTTTGGTGCCGAGAGCTGGGGCGCGTCAAACCTGAGAATCAGCCGGTGATGCGATTCCTTGACTTCGTCCAACGGGCCGGTCAGCGCCACTTTGCCGTGGAAGATCATCGCCACGTCGTCCGCCACGCGCTCGACTTCCTCCAGCAAGTGCGAGGAAAAGATTACCGTGCGCCCTTCGTCGGCCACGGTGCGGATGATGGCCTCCAAAATGTCCCGGCGCACCACGGGGTCGAGGCCGGAACTGGGTTCATCCAGCAGCAGCAGCTCCGGGCGGTAGGCCAGCGCGAGCAGCAAGCCGGCCTTGGCGTTTTCGCCGCGCGAAAGGTTTTTGACTTTCGCGCGCGGGTCCAGGCCAAACTGCTGCCGCAACTGCTCCGCGTAGGCGCAGTCCCATTGGGGATAAAAGGCGGCGGTGTAACGGATCAATTCATCCACGCACATCCACGCGGGCAGGTCGCGATTTTCCGACAAATATCCGATCCGGCTCAAGACGGCGACGGGCTCGGTGACGGGATCAAAACCAAAAACGCGAACGGAGCCGCTTTCGGCCTTGAGGCGGCCGAGCAGATGTTTGATGAGCGTGGTCTTGCCCGCGCCATTGGCGCCGACGAGTCCGAAGACGCGCCCGCGGCGGACATTCAGCGAGACATTGTCCAGTGCGCGCTTGGGCCCGAAGGCCCGGCTCAGGTGTGCAACTTCCACCGCATCGGCTGTTGGTGAGGTATTCATTTATTTATCGGGTTGAATTTGGCGGCTGCGATCGGAAATTTCGCGCATCAGCTCGGCCGGTTCGATGCGCAGGTTGCTCGCCTCGGCCAGCAGGGCGTCGATGCGCCCGGAAAGAATCTTGAGCCGTTCCTTGCGCCCCAGCGGCGAGCCGGCGTCGGAAATATAGGTGCCCGAACCGTGGCGTTTCTGCACAACGCCTTCGCGCTCCAATTCGAGGTAGGCGCGGGCGACGGTGTTGGGATTGATTAAAAGTTGTTTGGCCAGCACGCGGATGGGCGGAATTTCATCCCCCGGTGCCAGCCGCCCGGATGCGAGCAGGTGCTTGACCTGATTGGCGATCTGCAAATAGATCGGGACCCCATCGCCGGTTGAGATATGCAATTGCATTGTGTATTAGTACAATAGTACACTTTTAGGTTTCGTCAACCTGAAAATTTTCTAAAAATAATACTTGCATAATTCTTAATTGTTACTATTGTAGTAACAGTTATGGCGAACAACACGCAATTCTCGATCGCGGTGCATCTGCTGGCGGGTATCGCCTGCGGCTGCCACGAGAAGGGGGTCACGTCCGGTCACCTGGCCGGTAGCGTGAACACCAGCGCGAGTTTTGTGCGGCGGACGATGGCGAAACTGTCGAAGGCCGGGCTGGTGAAGACCTCCACCGGCAAGACCGGTGCGTGCTGGCTGGCGAAGGATGCGGAAAACATATCGCTGCTGGATATCTACCGGGCGGTGGATGCACCGAAGGTGTTTGCGATCCACAATTATTCGGAACAAAAGGTTTGCTACGTCAGTTGCCACATCAAGACGGCGCTGGAAAAAGTTTTGAGCCAGTCGCAAAAGGCGTTGGAGGCGAGCCTTGACGGGATCAGCCTTTTGGACGTCGTTTCCGAGGTTAAGAAAAAGTAAAAATTTTATACAATTTTGTTACTTTATAAGTAACAGAAAACACACCAACAAGAACGAATAATAACAACTAAAACAACAAATATTATGAGCAACAACAACAAACTCGCAGGCAAAGTCGCCGTCGTCACCGGCGCATCCAAAGGCATCGGCGCGGCCATCGCCAAACAACTCGCGTCAGACGGCGCGGCAGTCGTTGTCAATTATGCGTCCAGTAAATCGGGCGCGGACAAGATCGTGGCCGAGATCACGAAGGCGGGCGGCAGGGCCGTCGCGATCCAGGGCGACGTGGCGAAGCGGGCGGACATCGAGAAGTTGTTCGCCGAGACCAAGAAGGCCTTCGGCACGGTCAACATCCTGGTGAACAACGCGGGCATCTATGAATTCGCGCCGCTGGAACAGATCACCGAGGAGCATTTCCGGAAGCAGTTTGATTTGAACGTGCTCGGGCTATTGCTCACCACGCAGGAGGCGGTGAAGCATTTTCCGGCCACCGGCGGCAACGTCATCAACATCAGTTCGCTGGTCAGCACGCTGGCCCCGGCGAACGCCTCGGTTTACAGCGCGACGAAGGGCGCGGTGGACACCATCACCGGTTCGCTGGCGAAGGAACTCGGCACGCGCAACATCCGCGTCAATGCCGTGCGACCAGGCCTCGTGGAAACGGAAGGCACACAGACGGCGGGTTTCACCAACGGCGACTTTCACGATCAGTATGTGAAGAACGCGCCGCTCGGCCGCATCGGCCGGCCGCAGGACATCGCCAGCGCGGTGGCGTATCTCGCCTCGGATGAGTCGACGTGGGTGACGGGCGAGACATTACTCGTGTCCGGCGGACATCGTTGAGCAGTAAAAATTAAATCGCGGCCCGACATGGTCAGCCGGGCCAAGGTTTTAGAGTGATTTAAGAAAAAATTGCAGTCGTTGATTTTTATCAATTTTCTCCCTCACCCGCCATAGCCGCTGTCGCTGCTCCCGCTGGGAGAGGGAGAAACGCTCCCAGCTACATACGAAAACCAGCGGCTGGATTGGAGTACACTGCGCTCAAAAGAAAAAGCAAACATGGCTGTTCCCTCTCCCAGCGGGAGAGGGTCAGGGTGAGGGAGAGGGCGTGGCAATCACCGCGGCTAGAGTTTATTTTAAACCGTCCTAGTGGTTGAACATGCGGGTCCAGCCGCTCCAGTTGCCGAGCCGCGTGGTGCCGAAGGCAGAGCCGATTTTATCCAGATCGATCTGCAGCAGGAGACCGACGCTGTTCGCACCGCGATGACCGTCGCGAATGGCGTCGATGCCGTAGTCGTAGTTGAGGATGACTTTGAAGCGGTCGGAGGGCGAACGGTACAGCACGCCGGCCCCGACACCGTTGACCCAACTGCCAGCCTGGCCGGTGCCGGGCAGATAATCGAACACGGCGGTCGCTCCGTTGACCTCGAGGTTCCACGCATGGTTGGGTGTCACGGGCAGGATATAGCTGGCGTTGACCAGTGCAAACTGGCGCGCGCTGAATTCCTGGTAAAAATATCCGGGGATGGTCAGCGGATATTCCGCGACGAGCGGCAGGAACCCGCCCAGCCGGTACGCGCTAAATCGATCAGGATTTATGCTCGTGCCGGCGATGAGGCGGACGAAAACGTTTTGTTTGCTTTCGGGGAAGGTGTAGCTCAACGCC
>Ga0210388_10005212_pt1 | contig 10158 bp, 10 predicted proteins | sample IncBWC19OmetaG_FD_155485 | JGI IMG/M metagenome (GOLD analysis project Ga0210388, IMG submission 155485) | Forest soil microbial communities from Barre Woods Harvard Forest LTER site, Petersham, Massachusetts, United States - Inc-BW-C-19-O ...
TGAGAATGTCCTGCAGGGTGCCTGGCGCCGTCCAGACGAAGTAGTCGAGCAGCCCCAGCGCGTCGGCGACCATGTTTTGATAGGTCGACGCGGTCGGCAGATCGGCGCCCGCGAAGGCGGTGAAGGCCGGCGTGTTGTTGCGTGTCGTCAGGTCGTGATAGTTGATCCCACCGGTGCCCCGCGGCCCGCCCGTCGGGTTGATCTGCATGTAGTCGCCGAAAAACTGGTCCATCACGGCGCGCGCCTTGGGCGAGGCGAACAGGCGATCGACCTCGGTCTGATATACGTCGGCCTGCAACAAGGTCCCGTCGACGGCGGTCTGCCAGAGCTCGTCGTCCGGCATGGTGTCCCAGATGTGGTACGAGAGCCGTGACGCGAGCTCGTTGGCCGCCAGCGTGTAGACGCCGGCCTGACCGGAGACAGGCTGGTCGCCTCCCTCCACGAAGTAGAGGAAGTCAGGCGAGTTGAGCATCACCGCAACGACGGCGGCGTATCCGGCCGCGGACGCCGTGGTGCTGGTTCCGTAGACGCTCGTGTAGAAGGTGACGTCGGCCGCCGTGATCGGCCGGCGCAGCGCCCGGGCGCCGAAGGTCTGGATGAACGTCGTCAGACAGGTCGCGTCGTTGCTCGTGTTGGTGTCCGTCGCACAGCTGCCAGCGAGCGCGGTCAAACGAGCCGTGCTGTTGGTCAACGATTGTGCGACCGCCTGCCCGATGCCGTAGAAGGACTGCACCCGCGTGAACTGGATATCTTGATCGGCGCGGAGCCAACCACCGTCGGGGAAGGCGGCCGCGAGGTCGGTGCTGTTGCCGGGAATGGTCGGAGAGTTGGCGGGGAGCGAGGTCATCGCGTTCGCCACCTCGCCCATCACGGTGGCGCCCGTGGTCGCGCTGTCGAGGGCGAAGGCCGCCAGATCGGAGATGGTGTTCTGATACTGAGCGGTCGTGAGCGCGCGCAGCTGATCCATCGGTGGAGCGAGGGTCGGATCGCAGGCGAAGGTGGTCACGGAGTCCGCTGCGGTCAGGCCCGTCCCGGTCGTCCCGCCGCCGCTGGCGCTCTGGCCGGCGGCGCCGAGGTTGTCGTGGATGATCCCGGTGCATCCGCCCACCAGCGTCGACAGGCCGAGCGTGGCAGCCAAGGCCAGCGCGCGTCCCGGATGCTCAGGGAGCCAGATCGTCGCGGTTCGAGCTTGGTTCATGCACTCACCACTGTTGTCTTCGCCAGCACCCGACGACGCCCTGACTGCACGGGCCGGGAAAACACGTCGCGATTATAGGCGACAACGAAGGCGCCCGAAACGGCAAAAACGACCTATTTAAGGCCATTCGCGTGTGATCTGCTCTACGACACACCCGACGCGAAGCTCGCATGTGATCTGCTCACCGACACACGAGGCGAGCTCGAGTTCCGCCTGTCGTGTCTCGTGTCGCGGAGAGAAGGCACTGTGGTATTGCTGATACGCCAAAGGCGCGATCAGGCGGTCGGGGGGCGGCGCGGGATGCGCGCCCGCAGGGCCCAGACCAGCGTCACCGCCTCGAGGACGATGTTGCCGGACATCTTCGACTGCCCGACGCGGCGATCGATGAACTTGATCGGAACCTCGACGGCGCGGAACCCGCCGCAGATTGCCCGGTAGGTCATCTCGATCTGAAAGCCGTAGCCGTGGGCGGAGACGGCGGCCAGATCGAGGGCCCGCAGCGTGTCGGCGCGCCAGGCCTTGAATCCTGCGGTCAGATCGTTGATCCCCACCCCGAGGACCAACCGCGCGTAGAGGCCGCCGCCGCGGCTGATGATCTTGCGGCCCACGCCCCAGTTCTCGGTCCTGCCGCCCGCGGCGTAGCGCGATCCGATCGCCACGTCGGCCCCTTCATCCAAGGCGCGCAAGAGCCGCGGGATGTCCTGGGGATCGTGGGAGAAATCCGCGTCCATCTGGACGAGGCGCTTCCAGCCCCGCGGCGAGGCGAGCGCTTGCTTGTAAGCAGCCAGATAGGCGGCCCCCAGCCCCTCCTTGGCGCTCCGGTGCATCACCTCGACCTGATGGTCGTCGGCCGCGAGCTGGTCGGCGAGCGCTCCCGTTCCATCGGGGGAGTTGTCGTCGACGACCAGCACCGTGGCCGCCGGGAGCGCCTCCCGAACCGCCCGGACGATGCCCGCCAGGACCTCCCGCTCGTTGTAGGTCGGGATGACGATCAGGGTCGAGGCATCGCTGCTCATCTGATGAGCCGCGCGACTACGCGCTGGGGGTGCGGCCTTCGAGGGTGAGGCGCACGTCCTCCTCGTCGGCCTTGACCATCATCTCGATGAGCTGCTTGAAGGTGACCTTCGGTTTCCAGCCGAGCGCCTTCATCGCCTTGCTCGGATCGCCGTGCAAGTGATCCACCTCGGTCGGGCGGAAGTAGCGCGGATCGATCTCGACGTACTTCTTCCAGTCGATCCCCAGCGCCCCGAACGCGACGTCCAGCGCTTCGCGGACGGAGTGCGACTCGCCGGTGGCCACCACGAAGTCGTCGGGCTTGTCCTGCTGGAGCATCATCCACATCGCCTCGACGTAGTCGCCGGCGAAGCCCCAGTCGCGCTTGGCCTCGAGGTTGCCGAGGTAGAGCTTCTTGTCGAGCCCGTGTTTGATGCGGGCGGCGGCGCGCGTGATCTTGCGGGTCACGAAGGGGATGCCGCGCCGGGGGGACTCGTGGTTGAAGAGGATCCCGCAGGAGATGAACATCCCGTAGGCTTCGCGGTAGTTCTGGCAGAGTTGGTGGGCGAAGACCTTGGCGCAGGCGTAGGGGCTGCGCGGCTCGAACGGCGTCGCCTCGCTCTGCGGCGGCGCGGCCCCGCCGAACATCTCGCTCGACGACGCCTGATAGAAGCGCACGCTCTTGTCCAGGCCCGACTCGCGGATCGCCTCCAGGAGGCGCAACGTCCCCAGCCCCACCGTCGAGGCGGTGTACTCGGGGACGTCGAAGCTGACGCGCACGTGGCTCTGCGCGCCCAGGTTGTAGATCTCGTCGGGCTTCACGGTCCGCAGCGCGCGGTTGAGCGAGCTGGCGTCGTCGAGATCGCCGTAGACCAGCCGCAGGCGGTAGTCGGCCACGTGCGGGTCCTGGTAGATGCGATCGAGCCGTTCGGTGTTGAAGGTGCTCGACCGGCGGACGACGCCATAGACCTCGTAACCCTTCTCCAGCAACAGCTCGGCCAGGTACGACCCGTCCTGTCCGGTGACGCCGGTGATCAGCGCGCGCTTCATCTGCTCTCGATCTCCTTTTGGTGATTTTCGAAGTAGTCGACGGTGGCGCGAAGCCCGTCGTCGAAGGTCGTCTTGGCCACGAACCCGAAGCGCTCGCGGGCGCGCGAGACGTCCAGCTGGCGCCGCGGTTGCCCGTTCGGCTTGCTGCTGTCCCAGATGAAGCGCCCCTGGTAGCGGGCGGCCTTGGCGATCTTGGTCGCCAGGTCCCGGATGGTGATCTCCACGCCGTTGCCGAGGTTCACCGGATCGCTCGAATCGTAGCGTTCTGCGGCCAGCAGGATCCCCTCCGCGGCGTCGTCGACGTAGAGGAACTCGCGGGTCGGGGAGCCGTCACCCCACAGCGTCACCTCTGGCTCGCCCCGCGTGCGCGCGCCGACGAACTTCCGGATCATGGCCGGGATGACATGCGACGACTCGAGGTCGAAGTTGTCGCGGGGCCCGTAAAGATTGACGGGGAACAGCACCACGCTGTTCATGCCGTACTGCTGGCGGTAGCCCTCCGACTGCACCAGCATCATCTTCTTGGCCACCCCGTAAGGGGCGTTGGTCTCCTCGGGGTAGCCGTTCCAGAGGTCCTCCTCCTTGAACGGCACCGGGGCGAACTTCGGGTAGGCGCAGATGGTGCCGAGCGCCACCAGCTTGGGGACCTGCGCGAGGCGGCACTCCTCGAACAGCTGCAGCCCCATCATGGCGTTCTCGAACAGGAAGCGCCCCGGGTTGGAGCGGTTGGCGCCGATCCCCCCCACCCGCGCCGCCAGATGGATCACCATGTCCGGCTTGGCGTCGGAGAGGAGCCGACGGCAGGCCGCCCGGTCGACGAGATCGTAGTCGGCCGATCGGGGGACGGTCGGCAGCGCGCCCGCCTCGCGCAACCGGCCGACGACGAAGCTGCCGAGAAAACCGGCCCCGCCAGTGACGACGACCCGCCGGCCGTTCCAGAAGCTGCTCATGGAGCGCGGAATCTATCCGCAACCGCTCCCGGGCGCTACGCCGACCTTTACGGGGTCGCGAGCGCGGATCGACAGGTGAGCTTCCCCGCCGCCACCTCCGCTGCCAGCGTGGTCAGCTCGGGCAAAGCGGTTCCAGGATCGGCGGTCGGCGGGCGCACCCCGCCGGGCTTGACGGTCGCGCCATAGGTGGTGATGACGAAGATCCGGATGACGTCCCCGCGCTCCGCGGGGAGCGCGCGGGCATAGGCCTCCACGAGATCGCCGATGTCGCGCGGCGGCCGCCCTTCGAGGACGGCCCGCCCCCAGGCCGACAGCAGCTTGGCCTGGAAGTTCCGGAACGGACCGAGCACCGCAGCCGGGCTGACCCCGGCGGGAATGCGGTCGGTGACGAACGGGGCGTAGACCTCGGCCGGCGCGATCTTGCGCCCGACCGTCTTCGACTGCGCCAGCCGATAGAGCACGGTCGCCGCCACCCCGGGATCTTCCAAGAGATCGGCCGCGGCGCGCGGGGCGCCGTCGGCGCCGAGGACGTAGCGGTTCTCCCGCACGGCTGTGAAGAGCGCGCGCTGAGCGCTGGTGCCGGCGTCGGCTGGCAGCGTCCCTGCGGGCCCCTCCCCCATTCGCCACTCGCGGGCGATCACCTCGAGCGCCCCGGCGTACCCTTCGAGCAGCGGCCGCGGCGGTGGGCTGGGCGCGCCGGCCGCCACCCGGGTGGCGGCCCCGTACCCGATGAGACCGGCCAGCGTTTGCGGCAGCGCGCGGTCCTGATCCGGGTAAGCGGGGAGCGCGATCCAGGCGACGTCGGCGTGCTCGTTGACGCCGCCGAAGGTGCCCCGGAGCGCCAAGCCCCGCCCGGTCTTGTCGCCCACCGCGCCGCCGACGATGAAGGTGGTCGGCTGGGCGGCCTCCGCGCGAGCGGCCTGGGGGAACCGCTTCCCGCCGATGTTCGCCTCGCGCACCAGTTGCTTGGCCAGGTAGTCGGTGCGCAGCACCTCGCCGGAAAATCCGGCCATCAACTGTTGGTAGAGCGGCGCGGCGCGCGGATCGTCGGGCGCCACGCTCGACACCACGGAGAGGCCCGCCGGGCTGCGCGCGGCCGCCCCGCCCCCCTCGAGGGGAGCGTAGACCGCGAACGAGTCGGGAGGGCCCAGCGACAGGTCGCGGCGGCAGCCGGGCGCCACGACCTCGGCGACGAGCGCGACCGCGACGAGCGCGACCCGCTTGTCAGTCCCAGCTCTCCGCGCCGCCCCGCCGCGCGCGGCCGGCGTCATTGAACCCGCGCCGGTTCGGCGGGCTCACAGTAGCGCTGCAGGAGCTGCGTCAGCGCATCGAAGTCGACTGGTTTGTACAGCACGGTGACGTCTTCGCGCACGCCAATCATCTGGTCGTTGGCCGCGGTCATGATGACCCGCGGGATCGAATTGAGCTTGGGCGACTTCTTGATGATCTTGAGCAGCTCGACGCCGTTCATGACCGGCATGAACAGATCGATCAGCATGAGCGCCGGGACCTCGTCCTCGAGCAGCAGCAGCGCTTCGCGTCCGTTGCCGGCACAGATGGCCCGGTAGCCGCTGTCCTCGACCACGTCGTTGATCGTCAGCGCCACGTCACGGTCGTCCTCGACGATCAACACCGCGGGACGCGGGGTCGGGGTCGAGCCGGGTCCGGCGGACGACGGTTTGGTGGCCATCGGGTTCACGTCTGCGCTTCGTGCTCTCTATAGATCCGAGATCGATCGGGATCAATGCTTCTAGACGTAAAAGCTGAAGCGTGACCCCGGCCTGATTCGAACAGGCGACCTACGGTTTAGGAAACCGCCGCTCTATCCACCTGAGCTACGGGGCCGTGCAAGTTATTTCGGTGACTTACATCCGGACCGTCATGTGAAGGGTTCGAATCTGCACCCGAGCCGCACCCGACGTTCCTCTGCGCGGCCAGTTGTACCACCTGCCCGGCCGGCCGAGAAAGATCGACCGCCCGATCACCAGACCATGCGCAGCGAGAGCGCTCCACGCGGGCGTGACCAAGGGGACGACGCTCGCCATGCGGAACGCGGCACTCCGCAACGCCGCCCCGGCGGATCCTGCATTCAAGTCTCGTTCCGTTCCGGACGATGTAAGTGTGGAGAGCGCTCGTCAGAATTGTGTCTTTGGCCGACGGCCACGATAAGATGACGAGATCTGCGGAGTACCACCGGCGACCGACACCAAACAATGCCTAGGGGACACAAACGGTGGATCGTCGCAGGCTCGCTCGTCGCGCTGACGGGAGCGGGCTGGTTCGCGCTGGGGGATCGCGGCGCCGGTGGACGGCACTCGCGCGGGGCGGACCAAGCCAATGATGACAAATTCCAAGGCTTTTCAGCACGGCCGTTCGCCGCGGCCGGCGCGGATCTCCCGCCGCCCGAGACACCTGAGATGATCGCCAAGCAGGTCGAGGGCGTGATGGGACGCTGGCGAACCGCAATCCTGGTGAAGGATGCCCCGTCGGTCATCGCGCTCGATCTGACATTTCGCCAGATGCCGGACCGGTACACGGCCGCGCTGGCCGCGAGCGCCGAGACCGACGGAAACGAACGGGTGCGGGCCTTCTCCACCCGCGTTCTCGGGAAGCTCAAGAGCTCGGCCGAGGCGCCGCTCTACCGGCGCCTCCTCGCCGACCAGAGCCCTTACGTCCGCCAGAACGCGGCCTGGGCGCTGGGTGAGCTGGGCCCAGCGGCGGCCCCCGCGGTCGCAGAGTTGCAGAGGGCCAGCGCGCGCGATCCAGCGAACGACGTCCGGGCTGCCGCCAAGGCCGCCCTCGGAAAGCTCTAGGCAGGGAGATCGGACAGACACCGTGGCAAACAAGCCGAAGCGAAAATCGACCGGACCGGGCAAGAAGGTCTGGCAGAAGCCGCGCATCAAGAGCGGGCGGCTGTTCGAGTCCAACAGCCTGGCCTGCGGCAAGAACGGCCCGGGCATGGAGTCGTGCGAGCAGTTCCCGAAGATGTCATGAAGAGCTCTGGCCTCGCCCCAACGGAGAAGGCGACCCTGTCGCTTTCGATAGGCGGCATCGTCGGTCATCTCGAGATCGAGGGAGCTCAGGCGGTCTTTCTCGAGCAGGTCCGGACGCGTTACGGCGCCTTCGTGCTGCCGACGACCAGCTTCGGCGCGGCTGATTTTCACCTCCGGCTCGCGCTCGACCCGATCGCGGCGCCTGGCTCCTCGGCCTCGAAGCGGCTGGCCGAGACGGAGGCGCATCCGCTGAAGGTCACCGCCCGCGGGCGCACCATCGCGGCCGAGCGCTGGGATTTTCGGGCGCGCCTGCAAGGACGGTCAGCGCCGCGGTCGGTGCGCAATGGCGGCGTCAGCTACCGCGGCGAGGGGCGCTGCGAAGCAAGCCCGTTCGCGCTCGACTGCTTGCTGCGGGTGGTCTACGCGACCTTGCTGCCGCGCGTGGGCGGGATGCTCATCCACGGCTGCGGTCTGCGGCATGCGGCCATCGGGGTGATCTTTCCGGGCGTGAGCGGCGCGGGCAAGAGCACCCTGGCGCGCAAGGCGCCGGACGCCGACGACGTCCTGTCGGACGAGATCGTGGCGGTCCGCCGTCTCGACGACGGCTGGCGCGTGTTCGGGACCCCATTTTGGGGCGACTTCGCGCGCGGCGGCATCTCCATGCGCAGCTGGCCGTTGCGCACGGTCGCGTTCCTCAACCAGGCGCGCGAGGTGGCGATGACACCGATCACCTCCTCGGACGCCACGCTGCGCCTGCTCGGCTGCTTCCTGGCCTTCACCACCGACCTCGCCTCGGTCGAACGGAGCCTGGCGGTGGCCGTCCAGCTTTGCGCGGAGGTTCGCTCGGTCGAGGCGTCGCTGACCAGGACCGCGCCCACCGCGACCGTGTTTCGCAAGCTCGCCCCCCACCTCGGTCCGGAGGTGACGCGGGCGGTGCCGCCGGCGAACGCCCGCGAGCTCATCTCCGAGTTCCGCGCGCTTCTGCGCAAGCAGCGGTCGTATGCGTTCAAGCCCAAGGGGACCGCCGGCGGCTGGCTCAAGAGCGGCGAATCGCTCGCGGTCCAGTCGCCCGGGGTCGGCGGACCACTGGCGCCGGGGGACGTCGTCCTCGCCTGGGTGCCGGGGCCCACGCCCGACGAGGACGCGCTCGCCTGCCGCCGCCTGCCGCCGGCGGGCGCGCGTGACGGCGCGCTCGCGGGGGAGCTGCTCGGCCGTGTCACGCTGGTCTCGCGCGCCGGCAAGACCCTCCCCTTGCCGGGGCGGGTCGGCGATCTGGCCCGCAGCTTCGGCCCGCTGGTCGCGATTCCGATGCTGAGGATGGCTGGCCGATGACCTACAAGCGCGATCCGGGGCTCCCGTTCCAGCAGCTGGAAGAGGAGACCATCGTCGTCGACCCGCGCACCCGCGAGGTCCATCTGTTGAACGAGACGGCGGCGCGGGTCTGGGACCTTCTGGCCTCCTCCTGCTCGCTCGACGACCTGACCGAGACGCTCGCCGAGGAGTACGACGCCCCGCCGGAAGCGCTGCGCGCCGGCGTCGAGGAGCTGCTGGGCGGCCTGCGGGAAAAGGGCCTGCTGGTCGACGCGGCCGGGGCGGCCTGAGCATGGACCCTGCGCTGCGGGAGTCCGCGCCGCGCATGGACTCCGCGCCCCGCTGCCAGGACGACGCGATCCTGACCGCGCCGGGCGAGCACGCGGTGGTCAGCGAGCTGCAGAGCATGGCCTACGAGCGGATGATCCCGCTCAACGTCTCGCTCGAGCTGACGCTCAAGTGCAACATCCGCTGCCTGCACTGCTACAACTTCGACCGCGACACCGACGGCCCGGCCTGCGGCTCGGGCGAGGTGACCACGGCTGCGCCCGAGCTGTCCCTCGAGGAGATCTTTCGGGTGATGGACGAGCTGCGCGCGGCGGGGACGCTGTTCCTGTCGCTGACCGGCGGCGAAGTGCTGAGCTCGCCGCATCTCTTCCCGGTGCTCGACCGCGCGCGCGACCTCAACCTGGCGGTCCAGATGCTGAGCAACGGGACGCTGCTTCGCCCCGGCGTGGCGGCGCGCCTGGCCAGCTATCGCAATCTCCTGGGCGTCAGCATCAGTGTCTACGGCGCGACGCCGGAGGTGCACGACGCCATCACCCAGATTCGAGGCTCCTGGCGGCGCACGCTCGAGGGCGCCGAACGGCTGCGCGCCCAGGGGGTCGCCGTGCGCCTCAAGCTCATCGTCATGCGTCCCAACGTGCATGAGGTCGGGGCGATGCGGGCGCTCTGCGACGCACGGGGATTCCCCTACTTGCTCGACCTCACCGTCACGGCCCGGCATGACGGCACCCAGGGGAGCCTGGCGATGCGGATCACCGAGGCCGAGCTGGAAGGGCTCTACCACGGGCCGCTCAGCGATCTCATCCCCAGCGGACGCCGCGCCGTCGATGAGGCAGCCTTTCCCTGCAACTGCGCGCGCGGCAACGCGGCCATCTCGGCGCGCGGCGACGTCTTCCCTTGTGTCTCCGTCCCCTGGGCGGCCGGCAACGTGCGCCAGCAGCCGTTCGGCGAGATCTGGCGCAGCTCGCCGGTCTTCGAGCGGATTCGCGGGCTGAAGATCGCCGACTACCCGGCCTGCGCCCCCTGCCCCGACAAGGCCTTCTGCTCGCGTGACCGCGGCGCTGCCTACAATGCCTCGGGCAGCTACACCGGGACCGACCCCTTCGTCTGCGCCGCCGCCGGCGTCGCGCGCGCCGTCGCGGACGCGCGCGCCGGCGAGGACGCGCGCCCCGTCGAGGACGAGCGACGGCGGTCGGCGCCCGACGTCCAGCTTCCCCTGGCAGTCGCCGCCGCCCGCTGAGCGCCCTTTCTTGTCGGCAGACCGTCGTCAGATTCATCGTCGATGACCGCCATGCCGCCGCTGGTTCCCGTCGTGGAGATCAAACGCACACTCGCAGGGGGCGTGAAGCGATTCGACTGCCTGCGGCTGGCCGCCAGT
>Ga0210388_10005214_pt1 | contig 10157 bp, 11 predicted proteins | sample IncBWC19OmetaG_FD_155485 | JGI IMG/M metagenome (GOLD analysis project Ga0210388, IMG submission 155485) | Forest soil microbial communities from Barre Woods Harvard Forest LTER site, Petersham, Massachusetts, United States - Inc-BW-C-19-O ...
CTCCCTCCCCGGACGGCGCCAGCCGGACGGCTCTCCCTCCCCGGACGGCGCCAGCCGGACGGCTCTCCCTCCCCGGACGGCGCCAGCCGGACGGCTCTCTCGTCGAACGCAACGGCGCCGCAGGAGAACGCGTCCCAGAACCGCGGGAGGCCGAGCGAGGCCGTCGGCGGGGCGAGGAGCCGTACTCACGTACGGCGACGACCCCCGACGACGGGATCGCGAAGGCATCACGCGGTTATGGGATGCGTTCTCAGCCCAGCTGGTAGACGCGCTTGCGCCGCCCGCGATCCTTCGCCTTGAGCTTGGCGCGATAGCGCTTGGTCTTGCTGCGATTGGCCTTGCGCGGCTGTTTCGAAAGGACGATGTACATGGCTCCGGGTACCTTTTCCGCGTTTTGGGGCCCGCTCGTCTACCATGAACGTCCGGCTCGTGCACGAGTTCCGCTTCGAGGCGGCCCACCGTCTCCCCAAGGTCCCGCCCGGCCACAAGTGCGCGCGCCTGCATGGCCACAGCTTCCGCGTCGAGCTCGCGGTCGCGGGCCCGGTCGACGCCTCGACCGGCTGGTTCATCGACTTCGGCGTCCTCTACGACGCCTGGAAGCCCCTCCACGATCAGCTCGACCACAATTACCTGAACGAGATCCCCGGCCTCGAGAACCCGACGAGCGAAGTCCTCGCGGGCTGGGTCTGGGAGCGACTCAAGCTCACGCTGCCATCGCTCGTGCGCGTGACCGTGTTCGAGACGTGCGAGTCGCGCTGCGAATACGAAGGCCGCTGAAGATCGGCGGGGAAGACGCCGTGAAGACCATCGCCTGCCGGTGCGAGGACGTGACCCTCCACGATCTCGAGGACGCGATCGCGCGCGGTCATCGCGACATCGAGTCGCTGAAGCGGTACACCGGCTTCGGCACAGGCTGGTGCCAGGGCAAGGGGTGCGTCGCTCTGTGCGCGCAGCTCCTCGTCGATCGCGGAGGCAGCGCGGCGCTGCCGATCACGCCTCGGCCTCCCGTTCACCCCATCCGGCTTTCGGACCTCGCCGGACTGGCGTCGGTCTCCGAAGAAGACGAGCGCGCCGGCCGACCGCCGCGCTGACCGGCGGAAAATCGTCCGCGTCGGCGCTCTTCTCGCTGGACAGTCCGCGGGCGGCGAGCCGATGGAGGAGTGAGGGATGCGTCTGCTCGCTTCGCTCTGGATCGCGTGCGCCGCGATGGCGACGGCCTGCGGCGCCTGGGCGGACGGTCTCTCGACGGTCCGCGAGCGCGGGGAGCTCGTCTGGGGCGGCGACCTGCAGGGCGGCGAGCCCTACGTCTTCGAGGACCCCAAGGACCCGACGAAGATCGTCGGCTTCGAGGTCGACATCGCCGCAGCGATCGCACGCGAGCTCGGCCTCCGCGGCGCGCGCTTCTTCCAGGTGCAGTGGTCGAACCTCGTTCCGTCGCTCGAACGGGGCGACATGGACGTCGCGCTCAACGGCCTCGAGGACACGCCCGAGCGACGCGCGCGGCTGCGGCTCTCGCGTCCGTACTTCATCTACCACGAGGTCCTCGCGGTCCGCCGCGAGACCCCCTACCGCAGCCTCGACGACCTTCGTGGGAAGCGCGTCGGGACGCTGAATCAGACCTACGCGTTCGAGCTCCTCGAGACGCGCCCCGTCGAGACGGTGCTCTACGAAGGACAGGAGGAGCCGTACTTCGATCTGCAACAGGGACGCGTCGACGCCGTGTTTCTGGATCACCTCATCGCCGAGCGCTACGGATGCCCCCTCGCCGGTATCGACTGCGTGGCGACGCCCGTGCGCGGAAGCTACGTGGTCGGCCTGCGCAGAGAGGACGCGACCCTCGCCGCGGCCGTGGACGACGCGGTCGGGCGGATGATCGCGTCGGGTGAGCTCCGGCGCATCCTCGAGGGCTGGCACCTCTGGGACGACGCGCAGCGGGAGCTCGCGTCCGGCGTCGTATCGCCCCAGCAGGACGGCGGGCCCGCGTGGCCGGCAGCGTCTCCGTCCGCCGCGACCCGCGAGCCTGCGTACGGCGCCGCGTCGCTCGACCGCCGCCAGGTCGCCCTCTTCCTCCAAGGCGCGGGGGTCACCGCGCTCCTCTCGCTGGCAGCGTTCGCGATCGCCATGCCGCTCGGGATGCTGCTGGCCGCGGCCCGGATGGGCGCGGGCCGGATCATCCAGATCGTCGCGACGGCGTACGTCGAGCTGCTGCGCGGGACCCCGGTGCTCTTGCAGCTCTACGTCCTCTACTACGGGCTGGCGCCCGTCTTGAAGCTCGGACCGTTGACGGCGGCCACCCTCGGTCTTGGCCTGAACTACGCGGCGTACGAAGCGGAGGTCTACCGGGGCGCTCTGATGGCCGTCCCGCGGGGACAAGCCGAGGCAGCCGCCGCCCTCGGCCTCGGCCCCTGGCAGACCCTGCGCCACGTGATGCTCCCGCAAGCGATGCGCACGGCCCTGCCCGCGGTCACCAACGACTTCGTCTCGCTCCTCAAGGACTCCTCGCTCGTGAGCGTGCTCACCGTGGTCGAGCTGACGAAGCGCATGACGATCGCCGCCGTCGAGATCCGGAGCTGGCTCGGACCGGGCCTCCTCTGCGCGGCGCTCTACTTCGTGATGAGCTTTCCTCTGTCGCGGCTATCGCGACGACTCGAAGCGAAGCTGGAGAATGATCCGCATCCGCGCCTTGCATAAGCGCTACGGCTCCCGCGTCGCACTCGACGGCGTCGACGCCGAGGTGGTCGCCGGCGAGTGCGTCGCGATCGTGGGTCCCAGCGGGGGCGGCAAGTCGACCCTGCTTCGATGCCTGAACGCGCTCGCGCCTTTCGACGAGGGCGCCATCGACATCGCGGGCTTCTCGCTCGTGGGCGGCGCGAGGGCGAGCCGCGCGACGGCTCGTGCGCTGCGCGAGGTGGTCGGGATGGTCTTCCAGGAGTTTCACCTCTTCCCTCACCTGACGGCGCTCGAGAACGTGGCGCTCGCGCCGCGCGTCGTCGCGAGGAGAGGGCGCGCAGAGGCCGAGACCGCGGGTCGCGAGCTGCTCGCGCGCGTGGGGCTGGCGGACCGCGCGCAGTCGTATCCCTCCGAGCTGTCGGGCGGTCAGAAGCAGAGGGTCGCGATCGCGCGCTCGATGGCGATGCCGCTTCGCGTGCTCCTCCTCGACGAGCCGACGAGCGCGCTCGATCGCGAGATGCGCGAAGAGGTGCGCGACGTCATCCGCGCGCTGGCCCGCGAGAAGGCCCTGACGATGGTGCTCGTGACCCACGAGACGAGTCTGGCCCGCGAGCTGGCCGATCGAGTCTGGATCATGAGAGAGGGACGGATCGCAGAGCAGGGGTCCCCCGCGGAGGTCCTCGAAGCCGCGCGCTAGTTCCTGTCAGGCCGCTCTCTCGCTTCGCGCGGACTCGTCCACCTCCGCCAGCGCCGCCGCCGCGGTCAGGACGAGGGCGATCCATACGAGGTCCGCGAGGATCAGGTGGACGAGCTGCATCGGGACCGGAGCGTGCGAGAGCACGTCACCGATCCCTGCGGCCACCTGCGCGACGGCCAGCGAGGCAGCCACCCGGGAGAGGACGCGCACAGCGCGAGCGGGCCGGAGCGAGCGAACGAGCCCCATCGCGAGCACGATGGCGCCCGCCGTCGTCATCGCGACCATCGGGTGGATGACGCGCAGGCGGAGGAAGAGATGCGACCCGGCGGCGAAGTCCTGGGCGATCCCCGCAGCGAGCGTCGGGACGGGAAACAGCGTGTCGCCCAGCGCGGCGACGGCGCCGCTCGCTCCGACGACGAGCATCGCCGGCAGCAGGACGCCGAACACGATCAGGACGGCGGACCCGGCCCCGCTCTGGCGTCGCAGGCGCACCGGACGACCTCCCGACGCCCACCACGCCGTGAGCGCTGTGGAGGCGAGGAGCAAGAACGTGTTGATGAGGTGCAGGCTGACCGTCAACCCGCGCTTCATCGACGCGTCGTGTGCGACGAGCTCGAACAGGACCAGCCCGGCCCCGATGAGCGCCTCGGCGACCACCAGGGACATCGTGACGACCGCGCCGCGACGGACGCGATGCAGGCGGGGAAAAGCACGCAGCGCCCAGACAAGCAGGACGAGAGCCCCGATGAGAGCCCCACCGCTCGAGAGGCGATGCGAGAACTCGATCAGCGTCGCGACGCGCGCCGCGCGAGGCAAGATCTCGCCGTTGCAGGTGGGCCAGTGTCGGCCGCATCCGGCGCCGGATCCGGTGGCCCGCACGTAGGCGCCCCAGGCCACGACGAGGACCTCGTACCCCAGGAGGATCCACGCGAATCGTGCGAAGCGGACCTGCGACGTCGTGGCGCGGGCACCGGTCGGGGGCCCGTCCTCGCGCGTGGTCGACGTAGCGCCGGCGTGCGTCACCGAGGCCGTGGCATCTCGGCGTGCGTCGACGCGGGCGTCGCTGACCATCGAGGCGCTGCTTTAGCCGACGCGTGGGGCCCAATCCACCTCGCATTCGCCCCTACATCTCCGCCCACGGGAAACGGTGCGGACGCTGGCTGGCGCGTGGAGGCTTGCGCGGATGTTACTCTTGAGGTGCCGTGGCCGCTCTCCCGACGCCGGATCCCAGGCCCGATTCGCGCGATGGCGAGTCGGACCCGCGCGTTCGCCTGCTCCGAGAGCTCGGCGAGCAAGTCGTGCCGGCCTGGGCCGCGCTCGACTCGCGAGCGGCGGAGGGTGCGCGCCTCGTCGTCGTCGAGCGGGTGGAGAGAGAGGCGTTCGACGACGGCGAGATCGCCGACTGGATACGCGACGCACGGAGGCTTTCGGCGCTCGAGCACCCGAACGTGGCGCGCGTGCGCGACGTCGTGATCCGCCGCAGCGACGTCCTCGTCGTGAGCGAGTTCGTCGATGGCGTGCGCTGGACGAACTTTGCCGCGAGCGCGCCGCTGGAGACGGCCCTGCGCGTCCTCGTGGACGCGCTCACGGGGTTGAGCGCAATCCACAACCTGCGCGACCCTGGGGATCCCAGGCGCCAGCCGTTCAAGCTGGTACACAGCGGGCTGACGCCCGATTGCATCGTCGTCGGACTCGACGGCGTCTCTCGCGTGGTCGGCGCTTCACGGCCCCGGTCGGCGACCGCGCGCCTCGCGGGGTCGGGGAGCGCGTACCTCGCGCCCGAGGTGCTCCTCGAGGACGAGTCGGCCGACGCACGCGCGGACATCTACAGCGTGGGGGTCCTCTTGTGGGAGGCGCTCAGCGGGAAGCGATTCCTGCCGGACATGCAGCCTTCGGCGATCGTCACGCAGCTGCTGGGCGGGCGCGTGCCCGCGGTCACGGTCCCCGAGGCGAGCCCGTGGGCCGCTCCGCTCGCCGACGTGGTCATGCGAGCCCTCTCCGCGGATCCGGAGAAGCGGTTCTCCTCGGCCGCGGCGATGTCCGCGGAGGTGCGGCGGATCGGCGCGCTGAAGGTCCCGCTCGCGATCCGGCTGGCCGCGGACGTGCGGGAGGCGTTCGGAGATACGGCAAAGGCGCGGCGAGAGGAGCTCGAGCGCGGTGAGGTTCGTCCGAGCGCGATCTCCTTGCGGGCATCGAGACCACCCGTGGAGGAGCTTTCGATCGACGAGACCGAAGAGCTCCCCGAAGCCTCGCCGAGCGCTTCGACCATCCCTCCTCCGATGGCTCCCGACGAAGGTGCGGGACGGGCCGTTCCCGCGCCGATCGCGACGCCCGCGCCGCCGCAAGCCCCGGCCGGCCGACGGCAGGGGATGCTCCGCATCGTGGCCGCCGCCTTCGCGGTTCTGATGGTCGGCGGCGGCATCGTCTGGGTGGCCTCGCGCGGACCCACCGCGCATCCAGCGGCAGCGGCGGACGTGCCCCCTGCGGTCGCTCGACCGGCCTCGGACTCGGTGCGTGAGTCGGTGATCGAGCCGCCCGCCCCGACGGCAAGCGAGCCGGCCGCCGCGCCCACCACCGTGGGCACCAGCGCACCCCCGATGCCCGCCGCGTCCACTGCGCCTGTCGCCCTCGGCAGCACCCGCATCCCTGCGCCACCCGCTCCGGTCGTGCACTCCCCGCTGCCCGCAAGCCCCGCCCCCGCCCGGCCGAAGCGCTCGCCCGCGCACCGCGAGTACGACCCCCAGGGCATCTGATCGTGCGACCCATCTCCCTCGTCCGCATCCTGCACCTGTCGCTCGCTGCGATCGCGATCGCGACCGCCGCTCCGGCGCTTGCCGACGGAGTCCTCCCGTCGCAAGCGAGCGCCGTTCAACGCGAGCAGGCCCAGTCGCGGTTTCAGCGCGGCAAGGAGCTCATGGGAAGGAAGAGCTACGACGAAGCGCTCGTCGAGTTCCGCGCTTCGCACGACATCGTCGCGAGCCCGAACGCGCGCCTGGAGATCGCGAGATGTCTCCTTGCGACGGGGAAGCTGGTCGACGCATACGCCGAGTTCGGACGCACGTCGGTCGAAGCGAAGGAGCTCGCGGCCGAGGACAAGCGCTACCAGCTCGCCTTCGACTCCGCGACGACGGAGCGGGCCTCGCTCCAGCCGCAGCTCGGGTTCGTCTCCCTGACCGTCCAGAACCCGTCGGACGCGACGCGCGTGACGATCGGCGGCGAGGAGATTCGCCGCGCGGCGTGGACGGAGCCGGCGCCGGTGATCGCAGGCACGACGGCCATCGTCGTCAACACGCCCGGGCACGCGGACGTCACCCGGAGCGTGACGCTCGCGGCCGGCGCGAGCACGTCGCTCACGATCGACGCACAGTCCGGCGCGCTGACGGAGGGTCCCGCGATCGCAACGAGCGCCGAGCCCCCGGCCGCCGCGCCCAGCGCCGGTCACGGGCCGCTGCGAACCCTGGCCTACGTCGCCGGGGGCATCGGAGTCGCGGGGATCGCGACGTTCGCGATCTCCGGCGCCCTGGCTCACTCGGCGTATGACGACCTGCAGAGCGCCTGCGGGGCCGGCCCGTGCCCGCCCTCGAAGGCCGACGAGATCTCCTCTGGGAAGACCAGGCAGACGGTGGCCAACGTGGGGCTCGCGGTCGGAATCGTCGGCGTGGCCGCGGGCGCGACCCTGTTCGTGATCTCCCTGAAGCGCGAGACGACGGCTCCGAGCGTCGCGCTCATGGTCGCGCCGGCGTGGGTGGGCATCGGAGGAAAGCTGTGATCGCGCGGCGCATCCTCATCGGACTCACCGCATCGGCGCTCGCTCTCGGAGCCGGGGCGTGCGCGCTCGACTTCGGCCGCTTCGAGCCGGGAAGCCCGCAGGTGGACGCGAGCCTTGCCGCGAACTCGGACGCCTCGAACGGCGGCGGCCCGGAGGACGCGGCAGCCGACGTCGTGACCGAGCCGACGGAGCCGACGGAAGACGCCGGGACCGCAGACGTCCAGGCCGACGCGGGTTCACTCTCCGACGGATCCCTCGCCCTCGATGGCTCGTCCTGCACGCCATCGCCCCCGTGCCTCACGTCGGCCAAGAGCTGCGCAGCGACATGCATGCAGCAGGACCAGCAGTGCACGATGCGGTGCACGGGCGGCGGCGGGACCGGCTGCCGCTCCAGCTGCAACCGGACCGAAAGCACTTGCCTCATGCAGTGCGACACCACCTGTTCGACGTGCACGCGCTCTGCCGGTTGTGCCGCCACGGCCGAGTGTGCAGACGCCGCCCGGTGACCGCAGGCGAAAACTCTCAAATTTGCGCCGTCCCGCATGGGGAGCTCGAGGGGAGGCCAGCGTGACCGGCGCTCCCCTCGAACGGACTAAGAGTCGGCGTCGACGTGCGGCTCGCGGGGCGCTCGGACCATCATGACCGGACACGAGACGGCGCGGGCGATGCGCTCCGCTCGCGAACGCGACCAGCGCCGGCGATCGCGCGCGTGCGTCCCCAGGACGACCAGCGTCGGGCTGTGACGCTCGCAGGCGTCAGCCACGGCACGAACCGCGTCGTCGGCGCGGATCGCGTCGATGACGATCCGCTCCGAGCTCCCGGGGATCACGGTCTCCGCGAAACGGCTCAGGTAACCGTGAGCTTCCCCGATGATATCGGCCCGGTCCCACGGCACGCCCGTGTAGTCGAGGAACTCGTCGTTGCCGTCGCTCCCGGGCGCATAAAAGAGAATGACCGCCGAGCTCCACATGTTCGACAGCCGCATCGCGAGCGTGAACGCGTCGCGCGCCGCCCAGGAGAAGTCGATCGGCACCAGGATCCGCTCGAACGGCGAACAGTCCTGCGCAGCGCCTGAACTCTGCTCTTCGATCTGCGGAGCGGCCATCAAAGAAGAACCTGGTACCCCGACCGAGCGACCGCAAGCCCGGTCCCGCACGCGCCGTGCAAGGGGGGGCGCCGGCTGAGCTCTCGCTTACGCCGCCTGCATGCGCGCCTGCATCATGTCGCTGGCGAGCGCGGCCACGATGCGAGGGTCGCGGAATACATTGAGGTTGGGCGCGAGGATCTTCGCGTAGCGATCGAAGTAGAGCATCTGCTTGACCACGAGGACGAAGTCGCGCGGCATCCTGAGCCCGTGCCGGACGGCCGTTCGCATGATCGCCGGGATGACGTCCGCGTACTTGATGGCCGCGTCGTTCTCCATCATGGGCTGGTAGGCCTCGGCGAGGTCCTTCGCCAGAGCGTCCATGTTGACCTCGGAGCTGAAGGAGCCCATCGCGGACATGACCTCGGCCAGCTTGCGAAAGTCACCGGTCGAGAACGCCATCAGGTAGTCGGTCACCTGCTCTCGCCGTTCGCGCGCGAACCGGCCGACGATGCCGAAGTCGAGGAAGCCGATGCGCCCGTCGGACAGGGCCATGAGGTTGCCGGCGTGCACGTCGCCGTGAAAGAACCCGTGGATGATCATGCACTGGAACCAGGCGCGCATGCCGACGAGCAGCGTGGCCTCGCCGTCCGTGTTCGATGCGCGGAGCTTCTCGACGTCGTCGACCCGGTGACCGAAGAAGCGCTCCATCACGAGCACCCGCTCCGTCGTCAACTCGTCGACGGGTCGTGGCGCGGCCACTTGCACCTGGTCGTGCAGGACCATGATGCGGTTGAACTCCGTCATGTTCGCCGCCTCGCGGCGGAAGTCGAGCTCTTCGCGGATGTTCGACTCGAAGTCCTCGACGATGCCTCGCGGGTTCGCCAGCTCCCCCACCGGGAGCACGGACATGATGCGGGCCATCATCTTGAGGACGCGCAGGTCGGCCTCGACGACTTCGCCGATCTTGGGGCGCTGGACCTTGATGACGACGTCCTGCCCGCTGAGGAGCTTGGCGGCGTGCACCTGCGCGATCGACGCCGAGGCGAGCGGCTTGGGGTCGATGGACGCGAAGATCTCGGACGTCGGACGCCCCAGGTCCGCGCGCAAGGTGTTCTCGACGGCTTCGAACTCGAAGGAACGAACCCGGTCGAGGCACTTGCGGAACTCGAGGCAGTAGCGCTCGGGGAAGAGCCCCTGGCTCGACGCGACGAGCTGTCCCAGCTTGATGTAGGTCGGCCCGAGCTCCTCGAAGGCGCGGCGCACGACGATGGGCCCGGGGCTTCGGTTGCCGCGCGAGCGCACCACGACGGCGGCGCCGAGGGCCTTGAAGCCGACCCACGACGTGGCCAGGATCCGGCGCACCGTGCGCGACGCAAGGATGACGACCAGCGCCAGCGCCGCGATCCCGATGAGAACGGCCAGCCAGTCTCGGTACATCGCCGCATGATAGATGAGCCGCGCGGCAAAAGCCGTCAAGTCCCCGAACTCATCCCTGACCACCGTCCGGGGAGCGGCGCTCGGCTACGGGCTTGTACAGCTGCCGGACAGTCCTGCGATCCAGTCGCTCACGAGCTGGACGGCCTCGATGTGCTCCAGGCTCCGACCGATCTCGGGCATCATGATGCTCGGCGCGGTCGACTGCATCCGGTAGACGAGAATCGACTGCTCCGGGTGACCGGGGACGATGTCGTAGTGCTCGTTCTCCGCAGCCTTCCCCGCGGCCACGGGAGGCTTGCAGATGCCCAGCGCGTAGGCATCGCTGTCCGCGCTGCTCGTGAGCACGAGGCCGGTCGTCCGCGCCTCACCGGTCCCGTTGTGACAGTAGGAGCAGTTGGCTTGCAGGTAGGCGCGCGCACGCGTCGCCGTGTCGCCGGTGGTCGGGTCGTCCCAGACCGCGAGCTTCGGCGCCTGCGCGGGGGACGGCGCACCGGAGA
>Ga0210388_10005216_pt1 | contig 10156 bp, 13 predicted proteins | sample IncBWC19OmetaG_FD_155485 | JGI IMG/M metagenome (GOLD analysis project Ga0210388, IMG submission 155485) | Forest soil microbial communities from Barre Woods Harvard Forest LTER site, Petersham, Massachusetts, United States - Inc-BW-C-19-O ...
GAACTTTTTTTGGTCAACCGCACGCAATCCAAGGCGGAGGCGATCGCCGCTGAAATCGGCAAACATTTTCCCTCCGTTAAAGTTTCCGCCGGTTATCCCGAAGCCGGGGTGGATTTGGTCCTTAACGCAACCTCACTGGGGTTAAAGCCGGGCGACGCCTCGCCGCTCGATGAAGAACAATTTTCCTTGAAGCAGGCAACGGCGGTGTACGACATGATCTATCGCCCGGCGGAGACGAAATTGTTGAAGGCCGCCAAAAAGGCCGGCTGCAAGACCGCGAACGGCCTCGGCATGTTGCTGCACCAGGGCGCGAAGGCGTTCGAGATCTGGACCGGCAAACGCGCCCCGTTGGCGGAAATGCGCCGGGCGCTGGTGCAAAACATTTACGGAGCGGCCTCAAAATGAGTGCCGCTTTCCCCCTCATCCTGACCTTCTCCCTCGGGGAGAAGGAACAGCAGCTGATCGATTCAACTTTTGCCAAAATCATCCGAGCTGCTGGCCGATTACAATTCGCCAAAGCGCTGCGAGCGTTTCTCCCTCTCCGCGTCGGCGGAGTCCGCGGAGCCGATGGGGAGAGGGCCGGGGTGAGGTGTCGTCCAACCATCTTTGGATTCATGGGGTGGTGCGCGTTTTTCACCAGCATTGACTTTACGTCCCGGACTTTGGACTTTTGACAAATCATTTTGTGTTCGAAAACATATTAAATCCGAATTACTGGGCCCCTGTGCCGTTTCATTTCTGGTCGGTCGTCTTTTTTGCATTTGGCTGCATCGTCGGCAGCTTTCTCAACGTGTGCATCTACCGGATGCCGCTGGACTTGAGCGTCATCAACCCGCCGTCGCACTGCCCGAAGTGCAAATACTCGATTCCGTTTTACCTGAACATTCCGCTGTTCACCTGGCTCATGCTGGGTGGCAAATGCAAAAACTGCGGCGCGAAGATTTCCGTCCGTTACTTCATCGTCGAGCTGTTCACCGGCCTGACGTTCATGGTGTGCTGGTGGCAGTTCGGCCACGCCGCGCCCGCGCTCGCGCTGGTCTATTCCATTTTTCTCGCGGGACTCATCACGGCGACCTTCATTGATTTCGAGCATTTCATCATCCCTGATGAGATCACCCTCGGCGGCGCGGTCGTGGGATTTTTACTTTCCCTGCTTGTGCCGGCAATGCACCAGACCACGCATCGGGGCGAGGCGGCGGTGAAAAGCCTCATTGGCATCGTCTTCGGCTCGGGGTTGGTTTATGCCGTATTGCGGCTGGGCAAGCTGCTTTTTGGCCGCGAACACATTGGTTTTCCAGCGGAGACGAAAATTGTTTTTGGTGAAGGGTCACTGCACCTGCCGGACAAGGAGATACCGTACGAGGAAATCTTTTATCGTAATTCGGACACCATCGTGGTGACCGCGCGCAGGGTGGAGTTGATCGACCGCAGCTACCGCGATGTTGTCGTGCGGCTCGCGCCGGCGGAACTGCGCGTGGGCGGCGAGAAGATTGCGCCCGAAACCGTGCCGCACATGGAATGTCTCTGCACCGAGATCACGCTGCCGCGCGAGGCGATGGGCTTGGGCGACGTGAAGTTCATGGCGGCCATCGGCGCGTTTCTCGGCTGGCAGGGCGCGATTTTTTCGCTGATGGCGAGTTCGCTCATCGGTGCGGCGGCGGGCGTGGCGATGATCGTACTGCAACGTCGAGAATGGTCATCACGGATTCCCTACGGCCCGTATATCGCCCTGGCCGCGGCCGGCTGGCTGTTCGGCGGCCAGGCGATTTTCCACGCCATCTTCCGGTGAACGGCAGACCATAAAATTCAACATTGCGGCAACGGATTGATTTGCTATGATGTGCGTCCGTTTTTACCGAACATCCAACTGAAACCATAATTTATGTCACAGCATCGCAGTCTCCGCGCGGCCTCCACCTTGGGCGGCAAGCGCAATGTCCTCAAGCGTTTTGAACGCACGGCGCTCCTCGAAAAGCGCGGTCAGCGCAAGTCCGGCGACAAGATCACCGGCCTCCGCAAAACGAAACCAGACGCGTGATTCGTTGAATCGTTGAAGTGTTGGAGCGTGGCCGCTGCAACGCTTCAACATTTTTAACGTTTCAACCATGTCTGTTCGTCTGCAAAAATTTCTCGCCGATGCCGGTGTTGCTTCACGCCGCGCTGGTGAGAAGTTCATTTTAGACGGCCGGGTGACGGTGAATGGCAAAATTGTCCGTTTGCTGGGGTCAAAAGTGGACCCGGCGCACGACAAGGTCGCCGTGGACGGCAAGCTAATCCGTTCCAAAGAGAAAATTTACCTGGCGCTGCACAAGCCGGTGGGGTGCGTCTGTTCCCGCAACGACGAATTGCAGCGGCCGACGATTTATGAACTGATCCCGCGCGAGTGGACCACCGTCAATACCGTCGGGCGGCTGGATTTCAAAAGCGAAGGATTGATTTTTCTGACGAATGATGGAGAATTCGCCTTGCGCCTGACCCACCCGCGTTACGGCATCGTCAAGAAATATGTGGCGATGATCGAGGGCGAGGTGACGCCGGAGATGACGCGGAAGTTTGTCGCGGGTATTTTCGACGGCGGGGATAAATTGAAAGCGCTTCGGGCGCACATCGTTTCCTCGACCCGCGCAAAAAGCGTGGTGGAACTGGAACTGGCCGAAGGCAAAAACCGCGAGGTGCGCCGGCTGTTCGAATCGCAGCGGTTAACGGTGAAAAAACTGATACGCACGCAGATCGGAAAGATCCGCCTCGGCGAACTGAAGCCGGGCAAATGGCGGACGATGTCAGAAGTGGAAATTAAAAGTTTGATCTCGGATTTATGAAACTGAATTGCTGCCTGTTGCTGGCCGTGGCGGTCGCCGTGAGCGCGACCGCTCAAACCTCCACAAATTCCCTGCCCGCGATCCCGCCGCCCGTTGTCGGCTCGCCGGCCCCCGAAGCCGTGCCCGCGCCAAACGTCGTCGTTCCGGAAACGCCGACGAATCCGCCCGTGAAAAAGGCCGCCGCCAAAAAGAAAAAGAAGGCCGCCGCCAAAAAGGCCGCGCCGAAAGCCGCGAAGCTCCCCGAACCGACCGCCACGCTGGCCGCCGGTTCCGCCGAGGTCGTCGTGAACAATGTCAATGTCCGCGGCCAGGCCGGGTTGAAAGGCGAAGTCATCACGCACGTCCAGAAAGGCGACACGGTTGAAGTCCTTTCCCAAATCTCCCTCGACAAGCACAAGGCCGACGAACCGTCGCAATGGGCGAAAATCACCCTGCCGACCAACGTGACCGTCTGGGTCGATTCGAAATACATCAGCGCGGACAAGACGGTTTCCGTGAAGAAGTTGAATCTGCGCGCCGGCCCGGGTGAAAATTATTCCGTTCTTGGCGTGGTCGAAAAAGGCACGTTCATCACGGAAGCCGGTGCCAAGGGTGCCTGGACGAAAATCGAGTCGCCGACGAATGCGTATGCGTTCATCGCCGCAATGTATCTGAAACAGGAAGCGTCCGGCAACGTCCCGACCAACCCGGCCCCGTCCACCGAAACCCCGCCGCCGACACCCACGACCGTCGCTGACAATTCCGGCATGGTTGCGCCGCCGCCGAGCGGGGCACCCGGAGCGCCGACCGGCTCGCCTGATACTGGCATGGTCGCGCCCGCGCCGCAGATTCCGTCGGTCATCATCCAGACGAACATCATCGTGGTGACTGATACCAACGTGCCGCCGCCGCCGCCGCGCGTCGTGACGCACGAGGGCACCGTCCGCCGTTCCGTGAGCATCGTGGCGCCGACGTATTTCGAGCTTTACGATCCGTCCACCGACACGGCCATCAATTACCTTTACAGCACCACGACGAACCTAAATCTTGTGCGCTATAATGGATTCCAGATCAGCGTCACCGGCGAGGAAGGCCTCGACCCGCGTTGGGCCAGGACGCCGGTGTTGACGGTTCAGAAGATTTACGTGCTCTCGACACCGTCGTCGGCAGCCGACAAGTCCCAGCCTGTGAAGCCTGCGCATCCTTTTAAGTGAACAACCTGATTGACGGTCGTGCCATCGCGGCGCAGATTCAAAGCGAACTGACCGCGCGTGTCGCGGAACTCATACGTCGCGGGACAAATCCCGGCCTCGCCTTCGTGCGCGTTGGCGAAGACCCGGCTTCCAAGGTCTATGTCGGTCGCAAGGAAAAAGCCTGCGCCGAACTCGGCATCGTCTCGGAAACCCACGTTCTGCCTGAAATGGCTTCCGAAGCCGAACTGCTCGCGCTCATCGCGAAGCTGAACTCGGCCAAACATCTGCACGGCATTCTCGTCCAGGCGCCGTTGCCGAAACAAATCCGCGAGGCCGTGATTTACGCCAGCGTACTGCCTTCGAAGGATGTGGACGGTTTCCATCCCGTGAACGTCGGTAAGCTGATGCTTGGTGACGAATCGGGTTTCAAACCCTGCACACCCGCTGGCGTGGTGGAACTGCTCGTCCGCAGCGGGGTAAAGACCGAAGGCGCGGAAGTCGTGGTCCTGGGCCGCGGCAACATCGTGGGCAAGCCGATGGCGGCGATGCTCTGCCAAAAAGGCAAAAGCGCAAACAGCACGGTCACCATTTGTCATTCCGCAACACGCGATATCAAGACGCACTGCCGGCGCGCGGATATCATCGTGGCGGCGATGGGCGTGGCGGAATTTGTGAAGGCCGACATGGTCAAGCCCGGCGCGGTCGTCATGGATGTGGGCGTGAACCGCATCCCGGATGCGACGAGCAAGACCGGCACCAAACTCGTCGGCGACGTGGATTTCAAAAATATCCAGCCGATTGCCGGCAAGATCACGCCCAACCCCGGCGGTGTGGGGCCGATGACGATTGCGATGCTCCTCCAAAATACCGTCCGTGCGGCGGAGCAGGCGGCCGCTTAGACTTCAAGGATGCGTCAGGCTGAAAAAGACGTTGCCCGTGGGATTGGTGACGCTCACGTAATTTGTTCCACTGTTTAACGTCGGTGAACTGCTGGCTGACCAACTACCGAGAGGCGTGGTAAGACTGCTGCTTTGGATCAGGCTCCAGCCGGAGACGTTCTGCCAATAGATCGTGACCACATTACCCGAGTGCGAGAGGTAGAGCGTCGGCGCGCCGGCCGTCTGCGACTGTACTACCTGCACAAACGACCAGAAACCGCCGGTGACGGAATAATTGCCGCCGCTCATCGCGCCGCTGGCATCCGGCTGGCCGATGGTGCCGCTGATCTGATAGGAGCCGTTCGTGCTGGTGCCGCCGCCGCCCGAAACCTTGTACCAGCTTACGGAATAGTTTTGCGCCGTGCCGCGCAGGCAGGATGCGGCAATCACGAGGGAAAAAAGGATCAAGCGCAGAATCATTGTATTACGGGTTAAGTATCCACCAAATTTTCAATTTTTCAAGTGTCGTTTCTGTTTCTTGGCGGCTGTTTTGCTTGCCGTGAATGGCGCTTTGCGGGAAACTGCATGTTCATTTTTAACCAACATGAAGGCGAACTACATTCTGAATGAGAGCGGAAGTGTGCGCCGTACCGGTTCGGGCGGCGGTTTCATCAAATTTATTCTCATCACCGTAGTGACGGCGGCATTGACGCTCAGTTCGGCGCGTCCGGCGTCCGGAGAACCGGTTCACACCAATGGTTTGGTTTGGGCGGGGCTGGATTATTCGCAGGTAAGGCTGATCGGCAGCGGCAATTTTGATTACGGCTTTCTAAATCCCTCGCAATATTTTCCCGACATGTTCCAGCAATGGAACGAACTTTTCATATCTGAGCGTCTCTCTGACGCGGGCTCGGACTTGGAAAAATTCGTGTTGCCGGACCTGGGAGGCGTGACCGCGCGCAATGCCGCCACTGGTACGAACCAGATCATCCTGCATCCGGGCACGGGCGATGGCATAAATGATACCCATCTCCCGGCGGACGCCATTGCGGCCGAGGTGCAGGCGCTGAATCTTGAGCACACCAACGGCCTTGGCCTTGTTTTCATCGTGGATCGTTTCGTCTACGGGATGCAAAAGGGGAGCAGCACCAAGGTGCGGAATATCACGCGCTATTGCGGGGGCGCCGTGTATGTGGTCTTTTTTGACGTGGCCACGCGCCGGGTGATCTCCGCCAAACGCGAAGTCTATCCCACTTCCATGGGCGTGAGTTTCCGCAATTTTTGGTTCGGCCCCATCAAGGACACCGCTTCCACGCTAGACAAATATCGTGACTTGAAATCCAGTTTTTAAATAACCATGAACGCAACCCGTATTCTTCCCGATCTCCAGTGTTCCTTGCTTTGCGAGGAAGTCCGTCAGGAGGCCAATGGCAACCTTTTCCTGATCGGCGTCATCAACGTCATTCGCGTGCCGCAGGTGCCCATCGTGGCGCCGCGCATCTGTGTCTTCAACCGCTGGACCGCCGGCATCGGCCAGTTCAACGAAAGCACGCGCTTCATCGCGCCCGACCAGACCACGGTCGTGAGCAAGGCCGATATGAAATTTGAACTGCGCGACCCGTCGCATTCCGCGACCGGCGTGCTCGTCTTCGGCAATGTGAAATTCGATGCCGCCGGAACTTATTTCGTGGAAGTGCTCGTGGACGACGTCATGAAACTCCGTTACCCGATCGTCGTCGTCGCTGTACCCCCGCCGTCGCCGGCCGCGCCGGCCAAGGGTTGAGGCAACCCTCTTCGCAGGTTGAATCGTTGAAGCGTGACAACGCTTCAACGATTTAACATTTTAACGGGTCAAAGTGAGCGTGCTTGAAGAACCAAAAATCGCGTGGCTGCCCGTCACGCCGCGCGGCGTGGCGGCGTTTGCGCGCGCCTCGGTGGAGCGGCTCCTCGTGGTGCAGGCGGCGGTGGCATTGCTTGCGGCGGCGGTTGTGACGTGGGTGCTGGCGAACGGTTTTTTCCCGACCATCGACCAGGCGGTCGGCTGCCTCCCGAAAAAGGCGGACATCACGCACGGTCAATTGAACTGGCCGGACACAACGCCGGGAGTCCTGGCGCAAGGGCATTTCCTGTCATTCAGCGTTGATTTGCAACACAGCGGCACGCTGCGCCTGCCCGCGCAGTTTCAATTCGAGTTCGGCGGCGATTCGATCGTCATCATCTCCCTGCTGGGCGAAATGGAAGTGCCATACCCGCCGGACCGGTCGTTTTATCTCGACCGGCCGGACGTCCAGCCGGCGTGGGGCGCATGGTCGCCGGACTTTCTGGGGCTGGCGGCGGTGGGGACATTCTTTGGCCTGCTGCTGACATGGTGGGTGCTGACGACGCTCTATTTTCTGCCCGTCTGGCTTGTGGGATTTTTCACCGACCGCGATTTGCGGCCGCGCGCCGCCTGGAAAATGGCCGGGGCGGCACTCATGCCCGGTGCGTTGCTGTTCATACTCGGCCTGTGGCTCTATGGACTCGCGATGTTCGACCTGGTCCGGCTCGCGTTCGCTTTCACGATGCATTTGGTCATCGGATGGATTTATCTGTTCGTCAGCCCGATGTTCCTTAACCGCGTGACGGCGAAGGAGAAGGCGAATCCTTTTGCGTCGAAAAATTGACACCACCGCGCGCGGTCTTTAGCCTCTAGCCCCGATGTCAAAACTTCCGTTTGAACTGCTGCTGGCGCTGCGTTATTTGCGGCCCAAACGGACGTTTGTCTCCATCATTACTCTCATCTCCATCATCGGCGTCGCGCTGGGTGTGGCGGTTTTGATCATCGTCATCAGCGTGATGAGCGGTTTCGACCACGACCTGCGTGAAAAGATTCTCGGTTTCAACGCGCATATGACCGTGATGCAGTACGATTCATTGAACGACATCGGCCAGCCGATGACGAACTATGACGCCATCGCCGAAATCGTTGCGAAAGATCCGCATGTCCGCGGCGTCACGCCATTCGTCGCCGGACCGGTGCTGTTGAAGACCGGGGGCGATACGAATGTAACATCCATGCAGGACACCCCCATCCTTCGTGGCGTGGATGTGGCACGCGAGGAGAAAGTCAGCCAGTTGCCGCATCGCATCGTGTTCGGCAATTTTGATTTGAGCGGGCACGGCATGGTGGTCGGCTCGGAACTCGCGCGCAATCTGCGCCTGCGTCTCGGCGACCATGTCTCCATCTACACCACCGGGGAGGCGGAAAAGATCCGCGCCGCCATCGAGCGCAAGGACAAGGACATTTCGATGCCGCTGCCCGCCGATTACGAGGTGCGCGGTATTTTTGACATGGGTTACAATGACTTTGATTCGCATTACGTCTGTGTTTCGCTCGACAACGCGCAGGATTTGTATGAGATGGAAGACGCTGTCCACGGCTTGCTGGTGATGGTCGATGATCCGGACAATGCGGCGGAAATCAAAGCCGGGCTGCAAACGACCTTGGGCGAACATTATTCCGTCGTGACGTGGATGGAACAGAACGATGTGATTCTGAGCGCCATCGCTGTCGAGAAGAACGTGATGTTTTACCTCCTTTTCTTCATCGTCCTTGTCGCTGCGCTGTGCATCCTGAATGCACAGATCACTTTCGTAATCCAAAAAACACGCGAGATTGGGATGTTGAAGGCGCTCGGCGCCAGCCGCTTGCAGATTTCTGGAATTTTTCTGTTTCAGAGCGCCATCATCGGCTTCATCGGCGTCACCTCCGGCTTTGGCTTCGGCATGCTGGCGGTGATTTACCGCAATCCATTTTTGCATTTCATGCGACACGCCACCGGAATTGAGATTTTTCCTTCGAGCGTCTATGGTTTTTACAATCTGCCCGCGCTCATCATGCCGCGCGACGTCGCGGTCATCTGTATCGGTTCGTTTGTCATCTGTATTCTTGGTGGCTTGTTGCCCGCGATGCGCGCCGGAAAATTGAAACCCGTGGAGGCGTTGCGCTATGAATGACATCCTGCTTTCGGCGCACGGCCTGACCAAGACCTACGCCATGGGCCGTCGCGAACTCGAGGTCCTGCGCGGCGTGGACATCGAGATCACGCGCGGGGGATTTGTCGCGTTGCGCGGCGCGAGCGGCACGGGCAAAAGCACGCTGCTGCATCTCGTCGGCGGACTTGATACGCCAAACGCTGGTGAAATCATCTTCAACGGACAAAAATTGTCGGAGTTTTCCGAAAGCAAACTTACTACGTTCCGCAACCGCAGCGTTGGCTTTGTATTCCAGGCGTATCATTTGTTGCCGGAATTGACCGCGTTGGAAAATGTCTGCCTCACTGCGCGCATCGCGCGCACGCCTGCGGGCGACGCAGAAAAGCGCGGGCGCGAATTGCTATCGCGCGTCGGCCTCGGCGAGCGTGTCGACCACAAGCCCTCTGAACTTTCCGGCGGCGAGCAACAGCGCGTCGCCATCGCCCGCGCGCTCATCAACGAACCGGAATTGTTGCTGGCCGATGAACCGACCGGCAATCTGGATTCCAAGACCGGGATTGAAATCATCGAGCTTTTGAAGGCCATCCGTGCGGAAAAGAACATGACGCTCGTCATCGCCACGCACGATGAAAAGGTCGCCGCGCATGCGCAGCACGTCATTCAACTTGTGGATGGACGCATCGCATGAGCCGCGACTACTGGGAGCAGCGTTACCAGACGCATGATATGCCTTGGGAAAAGGGCGCGCCGTCGCCCGGTCTGGTGGATTTCCTCGCCACCCATCCGAGATTGCAGCGCGGCAGTGTCTGTGTGCCCGGCTGCGGCTTTGGCCACGATGTCCGCGAACTGGCACGTGCAGGTTTTGTTGCTTCCGGCTTTGACCTCGCGCCAAGCGCGATTCAAACCGCCACGGAAATGACCAGGGCCGCCGGCCTGGATGCTGATTTTTTCCTGTCTGATTTCTTGCGCAACGATCCGCCGCAGCCCTTCGATTGGATTTTTGAACACACTTTGTTCTGCGCCATCCAGCCCGCCGAACGCGATGACTACGTCCGCGCTGTTCTGCGCTGGTTGGCGCCGGGCGGAACGTATCTCGCCGTGAACTATTTCGATTGCGGGCCGGACGGTCCGCCATGGCCGACGGCACGCAAAGAGCAGTGGGAACGGTTCTCACCGCACTTTGAACTGCTCGGTGACTGGACGCCGCGCTCCTATCAAAATCGCGAGGGCAAGGAACGGATGTTCTGGTGGCGGCGGAAAGCCGTTTGAAGATTGTCACCGCGCTGCTAAAATTAATCCATGCTCGAAGATC
>Ga0210388_10005218_pt1 | contig 10155 bp, 6 predicted proteins | sample IncBWC19OmetaG_FD_155485 | JGI IMG/M metagenome (GOLD analysis project Ga0210388, IMG submission 155485) | Forest soil microbial communities from Barre Woods Harvard Forest LTER site, Petersham, Massachusetts, United States - Inc-BW-C-19-O ...
GAAGGGGAGGAGCAAGCGAGTGGGGAGCGAAAAGAAGATAGCACGTCCGAACAGACTCCAAAGGAGCAGCAATCCTTCGAGCCCGGTTCGCAGACCCCACGCCGCCTGCCCAGTGATCGTTACATTGCACCTGAGATGAGCAACTGGACGAAAGTCTTCCGCTTCGGCCACGCCATATTGGTGCCGACGAGCGTGAACAATTCCAAACCTATGCTGTTTGGACTCGACACGGGCGCGTTTACCAATATCCTCTCGCTGCGTGCCGGGCAGCAGGTGGGCAAGGTAAGTTCAGACTACCGGGATCGGGTCGCGGGAGCGAGTGGTGCGGTGAATAAGGTGTACAGTTCCGACAAAGCAACTTTGAGTTTCGGGCATTTTCGGCAGTCGAACATAGGCATCATCACACTAGACCTCTCTACCGTGAGCCGTCACACCGGGACGGAGATTTCGGGCTTTCTGGGATTTGCAATGCTAAGGCAGATGGAGTTGAAGTTGGATTACCGGGACGGCCTCGTGGATTTCGAGTACGACCCTAAACGTGTTCGGCAATAGTCACACTTGAATTCGACTTCCAGTTCCTAGTCGAACGCTTAATCTTCACAGATTTCACAAAAAGAGGCTCCCTTGGGATTGCGCGATCTGCACTGGCGACGAGCAGATCGGTACTACCGTCCTGTTGAAGTCAGCCGCGGCCATGCTAACCGGACCAATCCCCAAGCAGTATGAGGCGCGTCGGTAGTTACCAACTAAGAGAAATGCGCATCAAGGGTATGGCAATTGATGTAACCAGGCGATTTCACTAGTTGAGAAATTGCGCTACTCGCCCACTACGCCCCGGCTAGCCTCGCTCGCTAGCGATCGTGGACTGCACTGCTCTGCTCATACTTGACCTTGAATTCCTGAATGAGGATCCTCATATACCGGAGCTCTCTGATTCACCGACCATTCTGTTAGTGATCCCCTCACTGGGTTCGCTTCGCAGGAACGCGGCTTCTTTGCCGCGCTCGAGGGCTTGCTCAGGAACAAGGTAGCCGAAAAATTCGATCGCCTTAGCTACTACCCCCGTCCAGCCCGTCTGGTGGCTGGCACCGAGTCCAGTGCCGTCATCGCCGTGGAAGTATTCATAGAAGAGGATGTAGTCGCGCCAGTGGGGATCGGACTGGAACTTTTCCGTGCTTCCGTAGACAGGACGTCGACCGCGCTCGTCTTGCAAGAAGATTCTGGTGAGTCGCTGCGCGATCTCCTTCGACACCTCGAAGAGATTCATCATTCTTCCCGAACCCGTGGGGCACTCGATTTTGAAGCTGTCACCGTAATAGAGATAGAAGTTCTGAAGCGCGCGGATGATCAATGCGTTCACGGGGAACCAGATCGGACCTCGCCAATTTGAATTTCCGCCGAACATGCCGGTGTCTGATTCTGCGGGCAGGTACTGCACTCGGTATTCTTCCCCGGCGCAACGGATGACATATGGGTGACGCTCATGAAACTTCGAGACCGAACGAATGCCGTAAGCACTCAGGAACTCTTCTTCGTCGAGCATCTTCGAAAGGATCCGGCGCAGTCGCTCTGGGTTCACCAGCGCCATGATCCCTCGTTCGGCCACGCCGAGATGACCGGGGCCCGTGGGGTGGATGGAGTTCAGGAGCTCAGGCATCTGGCGGAAGAGCACTTGAAAGGCAGCTAGCGCTTCGGGAACGCGCTCGCGCTGCCATTTCTCGACCACGGTGGTCGCGCAAAGCGGGAGCAATCCCACCATCGAGCGCACCTTAAGCCTGGTGGCACTGCCGTCAGGAAGGCGCAATAGATCGTAGTAGAATCCGTCCTCTTCGTCCCACATTCCGCCCTGCCCGGGCCGATTCATGGCGGCTGCAATAAAGTAGAAGTGTTCGGTGAACTTGCTGGCCATCTCGCCATAGACCGGGTCGTGAGCGGCGAGCTCCACGGCGATCTCCGCCATGTTCTGACTGAAAAGAGCCATCCAAGCGGTGCCGTCCGCTTGCTCCAGGTGGCCTCCGGTGGGCAACGGGGCGCTGCGGTCGAACACGCCGATGTTGTCGAGCCCGAGGAATCCGCCATCAAACACATTCTTGCCGAATCGGTCCTTACGGTTTACCCACCAGGTAAAGTTCAGTGAGAGCTTGTTGAAAGCCGATCGGAGGAACTCGAGGTCTGCCTTACCACGCAGGGCCTGCTCGGTGCGGTACAGGAAGAGGGTTGCCCAAGCATGGACCGGGGGATTCACATCGCTGAAGTTCCATTCGTAGGCGGGGATCTGGCCGCTCGGGTGTAGATAGCGGCCACGCAGTACCAGCTCGAGCTGTTGCTTGGCGAAGTCGAGGTCCACGACAGAGATAGCAAGGGTGTGAAATGCCAGATCCCACGTGGCATACCATGGGTATTCCCACTTGTCCGGCATCGAAATGATGTCGTCGGTGAGCATGTGAAACCACTCTTGGTTTCGGAAGTAACGGCTATTGGGAAAGAGTGGATTGGCGCCGTGTTCTTCCAGCCACCGGTGGCCGTCGAAGCCATAGTATTGCTTGGTCCAGAGCATCCCTGCGAGGGCCTGGCGCATGACGTTGGCCGCGTCTGAGGAGGTGGAAGGAGGAACGACTGAGCGGTAGAACTCGTCCGCCTCCTTGAGACGACGTCTTACCATTTCGTCGAACCGTGCGCCAAAAGGGCTAGCGCTGCTACGGGTGGGATCGTCCTTGGAGATTGGGCTCGCCAGGCGCGTGCGGATGGCAACAGACTGGTACGGATCTACGGTCAAAGCGTAGTGAGCCGCCACCTTCGTACCTTCTTCGGCGGGGTTGATCGCTCCGGACTCTCCGTGGATCAGGTAACGATGGAAGGCGTCTTTCACATAGGGGCTTCGATTGGGAAGGTGAAATAGACGCTCATTGTTGCTTTCATTCTCAGTGAAAAGAAACGACGGCTCCCCGTCGCAGTACAAGAAAATTTCCCCGAGATCTGGGTGAGACACACCTACCGTGTTCGTATGTCCTGAATTCTTCAGGAGGCGCAGCGAGGGTTTAACAGAGTCTTCGCCCCACGACCACGTGTTGCGAAACCACAACGTCGGCAGGAGGTGTAGCATCGCCCGTTCCGGACCACGATTACACACCGTGATCTTGATCAGAACATCCGACGGGGTTTCTTTGGCATATTCGACGAAAACGTCGAAGTAACGGTCGCCCTCGAAAACACCTGTATCGAGAAGCTCATACTCAGGCTCGTGCCGATTTCGCCCCCGGTTGGTGGTCACTATGTCGTCGTAGGGATATGCGGCTTGCGGGTACTTATACAGGTACTTCATGTAGGAATGCGTGGGCGTGCTATCGAGGTAAAAGTAGTACTCCTTCACATCCTCGCCATGATTCCCCTCGCTGTTCGTCAAACCGAACAGCCGCTCCTTCAAAATCGGATCCTTTCCGTTCCACAGGGTCAAGGCAAAACAGAGGCGCTGCTTGTCGTCGGAGATTCCCGCCAGCCCGTCTTCTCCCCAGCGGTAAGCGCGGGATCGAGCCTGATCATGCGAGAAATAGTCCCAAGCGTTGCCGTCCTGGCTGTAATCCTCGCGAACAGTTCCCCACTGTCGCTCGCTGAGATAGGGTCCCCATTTCCTCCATGGCTTCCCGTCGCGGGTTTCCTGAAGGCGCGTGCTTTCGCAGGTTATCGTATTCTCCTCCGACGATGTTGCGTCACAGAGCACCTGCCAGCATGGTCATCGTCATTGTGTGATCCGCGGTCGGAATTAGCTCGACGGCATCTTCCAGAATGTTGCTGGCCTCGGCACAAATCATCCGTTGCCATTCGTCTCCTCCTAAGTCAGGCAAAGCGTGTGCTCCCTCCGCCCAGGGATTCCAGATAACGGTCGAGCGTGAATTCTGCTTGGCAATGTGGACCTGACGATTAAGCACTGGATCGAGAAGCCGTAGCGAATTCTGGGTATTGATGTAGGCGCTGTCGGTGGCTGAACTCATGACGACATCGCCCTTCTGCCATTTCCTGGAGTTTGAGTTGGTGTTGTCGAGGTAGGCGACGCCATCCAATCCGCCAATGCGAACGCTTCGGACGTCCCCTACTCTGAAATACGCATGCAACGCTTCTTCGAAGCGGAACGGTGAAGCACCGGTGTTGCTTACCGTAAACTCTAACTTCAGTTCGCTCCCGAAGGTCACACGTTGTAGTACGCGGAAGTCGGCGGCCCACCATCTGTGACTATCTGCGTCGCTCTCGGTTGACATGCTGACCGTAATATCGTCCCCGTTGTGCTCGATGGATTCCAACCGCCATATTCTGGTGCGAACGAAACCGTGCGCCGGAGCGTGGGGATCGTCGGATTTGGCTCGAAACCAGGGAAAGCAGATCGGTATTCCGCCCCGAATTGCTTTGCCCTCCGCCCAACTAGCACGCTGGCTCAGGAAAATCACTTCTTCGACGCCTGCTGGCTCCCATGAGGTGACTTGAGCGCCGTGCAAGTGCATCTCGCCGCTGCATTGCGGTGCCGTCACGCGCACTTTGGGGAGCCCGGCTTTGTCTGCCAGAACCTGCGCGAGGCTAGCGATTCCAAAGCGGCGGTCGAGTTCTGTGGCCGTCAAGGTCGTGCGCGTCAGCGGTTCCGACATATGGCTACGAGCCCCTTCTTTACCTCGCGCGAGCATACGTAGAACCGGCAAGCAATGAAACTAGGAGTTTTCCTAGTGCGCGTCGGGTTACGCCGGTGGGTGCGCACGAACTGGCAGAGTACTGTAAGCGACTGGCCCAAATCTCGACCGCTTGATTCCTCCTGTAGGGCTCGTAGTTTTGCTAGTAGCGCGGAGGAATGCTGTGGCTGTATTAATCGTCGAATCAGCTGGATTCATCTGCAGCCGGTCACATCCAGCCCCAACCCTACGATTTGAGAACGACATGGAAGCCTCGGCAAATAAAAAACGCATCCTGATCCTCGGTGGCGGTTTTGCCGGTGCCTACACTGCCCTGTATCTGCAGAAGCTGCTGTCTGGCACACCCGATATTGAAGTGATGGTGGTGGCTCAGGAGAATTTCATTCTCTTTACGCCGATGCTCCACGAGGTCGCCGGAAGCGATGCCGCGGCCACGGATGTAGTACAGCCGCTGCGGAAAATGCTGCGGCGCACGAGTGTCTTGATCGGGGACGTGGAGTCGATTGACTTCGAGAAAAAACAGGTACGAGTTCACCAAAGTAATTTAGTAAACCGTCGCGACGTAACCTACGACCAGCTCGTCCTCGCCTTGGGTTCGGTGACCAATTTTTATGGCACGCCAGGTATCGAAGAGTATGCGTTGACCATGAAAACGCTGGGCGACGCCTTGGTGGTGCGAAATCGCGCCATTGACGTGCTGGAGTTGGCGGATAGTGAGCCTGATGAAGCCCAGCGTAGAGCCATGATGACCGTAGTAGTGGCTGGCGGCGGTTTCGCGGGCGTTGAGACCGTGGGCGCGGTGAACGATCTGTTGCGCGAAGCATTGAAGCTCTATAACAACCTGAACGAGGACATGCTGCGGATGGTCCTGGTGGATGCCGGACAAATAATCCTTCCGGAGTTGGGCGAGAGCCTCGGCCTCTATGCTGAGAAGCAGCTTAGCCGGCGAGGGGTAGAGATTCACTTGAATACCGCGGTCAAGAGTTATGACGGGAAGGAAGTAGTGCTGAGTGACGGCACAAGAATCCCGAGCCGTATGATCGTTTGGACGGCGGGCATCACGCCGGTTCCAATTGTGGCTACTACTCCGTGCGCCAAGGAGCGCGGCCACATCGTCGGAAATGAATTTCTGCAAGTGCCGGGATTGCCCGGCGCATGGGCGTTAGGGGATTGCGCAATCGTGCCTGATCTGACGCGCCCCGGCAAGTCTTGTCCGCCGACTGCCCAGCACGCCACTCGGCAAGCCAAGGTGCTGGCGCACAACATAGTGGTGGCTATAAACGGCCAACCTCTACGGCCGTTCAAGTTCAAAACGCTCGGCTTGCTGGCCACAATCGGACGCCGGACAGGCGTGGCGGAGATTATGGGTATCCAATTTTCGGGAATCATTGCGTGGTGGTTCTGGCGTGCAATCTACTTGAGCAAACTTCCTGGCCTGCGGAACAAAGTTCGCGTCGCACTCGACTGGGCACTCGATCTTTGTTTTTCGAAGGACATCGTTCAATTGCGAGCGCTACCAACGCCGACCATGTCGGGCAGAGAAGCCCTTCCGGCTCTTCTGGTGAATGAAAAGGCGTGTTCGTCGCCGGAGCACACGGAGAAAATAGCATGATCATTCAAGAATCGGCCCCACCAAGTCACTGTGCCGGCGACAACCTGAATTACTGCGAGGCGCCGTAATTACTCAAAGACGAGTTTGCGATCGTGTTGCGTTTGAGAAGCTGAATGCCGCCGTGAACTTATGTTGTGAAACTGGGGACGCACAGCAGTCGGGTTGGCGATCATGGCCATGAACAACTCTTTCACTCGATGCGCGCTTAAGGTTATCGTCGCCCTTTCCTCTCCGATGACCCGTTCGTTCGCACAGGCTACGGCACCACCTCTGAGTCCCACTAATATTTTCGCGCCAGTTTCCACGCCGGCAGACACGATTTTTGGATTGTCTCTCTTTGTGCTTGCGATTACGGCAGCAATATTCGTCACCGTCTTCGCCTTGCTGGCCTACGCTGTCGTGAGATTCAGGAAGAGGTCGGACGATGACGGCCGCGAGCCACCGCAGGTTTACGGTAGCAATCAAGTTGAACTGGCCTGGACAGTGATTCCAGTTCTCGTCGTGGTGGCGTTGTTTATGGCGACGGCACGCGTGATTGGCAGCGTCCAAAAAGCTGCCCAGCCCAGCAACGCGATCGAGGTGATTGCCATCGGTCACCAATTTTGGTGGGAGTATCGCTATCCGGGGCTTCACGTCGTAACGGCCAATGAGCTGCACGTTCCTGTGAGTGACCCGGCGCATCCTACCCCAACCTTCATCAAACTGCTTTCGGCCGACACTGATCACAGCTACTGGGTTCCGCGCCTGGCTGGTAAAACCGACCTGATTCCCAACCGGACCAACCATATGTGGATTGCTCCGCGAGAGACTGGGCTTTACCTGGGACAATGCGCCCAATATTGCGGCACGCAACACGCCAAGATGCTTCTGCGTGTCTATGTTCAGTCACGGGATGATTTCGATCGGTGGATTCAGGAGCAAAGTCAAGCTCCGAGTTTGAGTGGAGCTGCTTCCGAGGGACGACATATTTTCGAAACTACGGCCTGCATCAACTGCCACGCTGTCGCAGGCACTGTGGCTGACGGACGCTTCGGCCCAGACCTGTCGCACTTGATGAGTCGAGAAACAATTGCCGCCGGGGCGGCGCCGAATACACCAGAGAATCTTCGGCGATGGATTCAAAATCCCGACTCCATAAAGCCGGGATCGCGTATGCCGGCGATGGAGTTAAGCGATCGGGAACTGGACGCGGTGACGACGTATTTGACGACCCTTCGTTAGGCGTGTTGAGGAGAATAACGTTCGATGTCGACTGATTCAATCGCGTTGCCGCGTCCTCGAGAAGCATCTCGCCCTCTCGTCGATCAACTTCACGACTGGGTGACAACGGTCGATCACAAGCGGCTCGGCATCCTGTACATACTCTTTGCGTTGTTCTTTCTTGTGGTCGGCGGTATCGAAGCTACGATCATGCGCATCCAGCTCATCCGGCCGCAGAACGATTTCGTTTCGCCCGAAGTGTTCAACCGCATGTTCACGATGCATGGAACGACGATGATTTTCTTCGTGGCCATGCCAATTCTGTTCGGGTTTGCCAATTACCTGGTCCCACTGATGATTGGCGCGCGGGACATGGCATTCCCGCGTCTCAATGCTTTTAGTTTTTGGTTGTCCGCGTTCGGAGGCATCCTTCTTTACTTCAGCCTGGTGGGTGCAAACGGTCTGTACGGGGCCGGAAATGCCCCGGATGTGGGGTGGTTCGCCTACGCTCCCTTGACGGCTCAGACGTTCTCTCGCGGGCACAGCACCGATTTTTGGACCCTGGCAGTATTGGTTTCCGGCTTCGGAAGCATCGGCACAGCGATCAATATTTTAGCAACGATCCTGTGCCTACGATGTCCTGGCATGAAGCTTGGGAAAATGCCGCTCCTTGCGTGGCTCAACCTGGTCATGGCCGGCTTGGTGCTGCTTGCGATCGGACCGCTGACCGCAGCACAAATGATGCTCAGCCTCGATCGCTACCTTGGCGCACATTTCTTCGACACTCAGGCCGGGGGTTCAGCCGTCATCTGGATGCACTTTTTCTGGATATTCGGCCATCCCGAGGTGTACGTTCTCGTGATCCCAGCGTTTGCGTTTGTTTCCGAAATCATTCCGGTATTTTCGCGTAAGGCGATGTTTGGATATCCGATCATGGTGGCCGCGACCGTGGCTATCGGTTTTCTGAGCATGGCAGTTTGGGCTCATCATATGTTCACGGTTGGGCTGAGCTCGAATGCGAACACGTTCTTCGTGCTTTCGACAATGGCCATCGGTGTTCCCACCGGGATCAAGATCTTTAACTGGCTGGCGACGATGTGGGGCGGAAAGATCCACTTCCAAACGCCGATGCTGTTCTGCATCGCATTTCTGTTTCAATTCCTGATCGCCGGGCTTACTGGAATCATGTTGAGTGCGGCTCCGTTCGATTGGCAACTGGGAAATTCCTATTTTGTAGTCGCCCACTTCCACTACGTCATCGTGGGTGGCATCCTGTTCGCGCTTTTCGGCGCTTTCTATTACTGGTTCCCGAAAATGTCGGGAAAAATGTACAACGAAACTCTCGGTAAGGTGCACTTCTGGTTGTTCGTGCTGGGGTTCCATCTGACTTTTGACTTCATGCACGTCCCTGGAGTGTTGGGTATGCCTCGAAGGATTTATACCTACGAGCCGGGCCGAGGCTGGGACACCTGGAATCTGATCGTGACCATCGGAGTCTTCTTTCAGGCTTTGGGCATTTTGGTATTTATTGGCAACCTGGTCTGGTCCCGCGTGAAAGGCAACGCTGCCGGGAGCGATCCCTGGGACGCATGGACGCTGGAGTGGACCACCAGTTCACCGCCGCCTGCCTATAACTTCGCGATCATTCCGACGGTGAAGAGCCGACGCCCGCTTTGGGACCTCAAGCATCCGGAAGATCCGGACTGGAAATACGAGTAGCACAGGGACTTTTCATGAGCGCGACACCGATGACGATGCCCGAGAGGGAACCAACGTGGGAGCTGCCGTCACGCGGACATGTGGCGATGTACGCTCTCATCGTCGCTGAAGCTGCGATTTTCATCATCTTTGTCGTCGCATACCTCTTCTATCTGGGCAAGAGTCTGACTGGACCCACACCGAAGGACGTTCTCGAAGTTCCCATCTTTTACACGATTTGTTTGCTTTCGAGCAGTATCACCATTCACTTTGCGGTGGGCGCGCTGCGTCAGGGAAGCGTGGGTAGCTTCAAAGCCTGGTGGTTTGCGACGGTCGCGCTGGGAGCAGCCTTCCTTTACGGTACGGGGCACGAGTGGCATCGGCTGATCTATCAAGATGGACTGACGATCAGCACAAACCTGTTCGGGACAACCTACTATTCATTGATCGGACTGCACGGATTTCATGTCGTCGTAGGCCTTATTTGCCTCTCCACAGTGATGGCGTTTGCGCTGCGTGGAGACCTTGGGCAGCAGCACACTTATCGCATCGATGTGTTGTCTCTCTACTGGCACTTCGTAGATGCGGTGTGGATTGTGGTTTTCACGGTCGTTTACATCATTGGACGTTAGGGAAAGGTTCACCGAAATGGTCGCGGAGCAGAGCGGAACACGGGCGGGCGGGCCGAGCGAACTACAGTTGCCCGCGCCGACTGCTTGGCCGATCGTCGCGGCTTTCGGCGTGGCCTTGTTGTTCGCCGGTCTGGTCACGAGTGAAGCGGTCAGTATTCTGGGTGCGATATTGATGGTCACCGGATGGGTCGGATGGTTTCGCGACGTACTGCCACACGAGAAACACGAGCCCATCCCAGTCTCGGCCGATGTGATCCCGATCGTCACCACCCGACCCCAAGTGGCCCGAGTCGATTTGATTACACACGAGCCACACCGGGCACGGCTGCCCCTTGAGATC
>Ga0210388_10005219_pt1 | contig 10154 bp, 6 predicted proteins | sample IncBWC19OmetaG_FD_155485 | JGI IMG/M metagenome (GOLD analysis project Ga0210388, IMG submission 155485) | Forest soil microbial communities from Barre Woods Harvard Forest LTER site, Petersham, Massachusetts, United States - Inc-BW-C-19-O ...
CCTCTGCACTTCACCGGCAAAGAACGGGATACCGAATCTGGAAACGACTACTTCGGAGCCAGGTACTATGCAAGCAGCATGGGAAGGTTCATGTCGCCCGATTGGGATTCGAGTCCGGTAGCAATCCCGTATGCAGATCGAACGAATCCACAGTCATTCAATTTGTACAGCTACGCTGGCAACAATCCTCTGAGCAGAACTGATCCGGACGGCCATTGTACGAACGGCGGCCAACAGAAGGGCTTTTGGTGGTGCCTGTTCAACGATTCGGATCAGGACGCAGCGCAGGCCCGCCAGCAACTTGCTCAGTATAAGAACATCTCGATTAACGGCAAAACTCCGGCAGATGCAGCGAATGGGTTAAGCAACACTCAGACCGTTCAATTGGAACGCTCTGTTTTTAATTACATATCGTCTCAGGCTATGAGCACGCCTGGGATGATGATCGCGCTGGCAATCGTTCCTGGCGCGGCTGAGGATTTAGTGCCGGCGGAAGCAGCAGCGGCCGATAGTGGTTCGCTTCTAAACTTGAATAAATCACTTGCAAGCCAAGAGCAGATGGGCGAATTGGCCGCGGGGAAAGGAACGCCGATAGCAGGAGCCGGAACTGGAACAGTTCTACGAGATGCGGATCGACTCGCAGCTCAGTACGGCGGCAAGCCAGGTGACTGGCAAAAGGTGGCTTCCGAGAACTACAACCCCGGAGGAGCAAAAGGAGGCGGTTTTGAAACTCACGCTTACCAGAACGTTAAGACCGGGCAGGTAGTTGAAATGAAGAGCAAAATGCAATGAAGATTCGATGCATAACCCGCGAACTAACGGAGGAGCAGAGGGCGCTCTTAAAGTCCCCCTCTCGGTTCCATCCAAATCACGCGCTGACGGTGGGCAAAGAATACTTGGTGCTGGGGATCGTCAGCATCATCGACTCGCCGCAGTACGGCAATACGGCACTGTTCGAGATCGTGAATGACGGCGGGCAATTCGTTCTGTTCCCAGCCGTGCTCTTCGGGGTGACGGACGCCAGGTGCTCTTCGTTCTGGAGAGCGGCGGTCCAACAAGACGGAACGGTGACGTTTCGACCGGAGGAGTTTTACCGGCAGTTCTTCCACGACGATCTGAGCGAGGGCGATTCCGCTACCCAGCAAGTGTTCCGAGCCGTGGTTGCCAAACTGGAAGCCGAGTTCACTGTTGAGACCCCGCACCCGTAGAGGCTGCCACGGATCGCCGCTAGGCGGCCTGTAGCGCGTCCGTGGGCGTTGTCCGGCCCTGAGCGTCGTCTCCAGCAAAGCCCACGCTGCTTCGCATCGGTTTTAGGGGTGGATACGTCTCCCCCAGTCGGGAGCTGCGCGGTAACCTTCGGTTGCCGCAGAGTAACTGAAACCGAAAAGCAGCGTCTAAAAGAAAAATGCGCTCTGGGCCGTTCGGTCTGGAGCCAGGCGCAGCAAGCGCCGGGAGTACGCGGATGAGCCGAGTCCCCATCGAGCACACGCGGAAGAGTTTTATCTTTAGCAGCCAGCCTGTCTGCTAGCTGAGGCCGCACGGAATCCGTGCGGCCTTCGCGCACCACTGCCTTGGAAAACAAACGCGGAGCCTTGGAAACCGAACGCCGGGGGTGCCGAGTGAAGCGTGCGCTGCGAACGAAATCCGTTGGCACCAAAGTCTCCGAGGCGGAGCTGCGTGTGCTGGAGTCGCGTGCGGCGGCGGCGGGTCTGACGCTGTCGGAGTGGGTCCGGGATGTGCTGCTGGGTTCGTCGGTGGACGCGGGCACAATGGCGGCGGAGCGGGCGATCCTGGCCGAGATGCTGGCGATGCGCGCGATCCTGCTGAACTTCATGCTGAAGCTGGGCGCGGGTCAGCCGATCCCGGAGAAGGTCAGCCGCGAGTTGATCGCATGGGCGGACGGGAACAAGATGCGCCGTGCGCTTGAAGTGCTTGCCAAAAACTCGACGCGCGAGGAGCGGATGCAGTCGGCACGGCCAGAGCCGGAGTTGCCCAAAGCGGCGACGAAGCCCGCGCCGGGAGAGGAACTGTAAAGCGATGCTGACACTGTCGAAGCCGATCAGCGCGGGCCAGGCGCAGGCGTACCACAAGTCCGAGTTCGCCAACGCGAAGGAGAACTATTACACGGAAGGCGAACGTGTGCGCGGGGAGTGGCAGGGCCAGCTTGCAGCGCGTTACGGGTTGCGCGGCGAGGTCAATGAAGAGCAGTTCGCGCGGCTCTCGGAAGGCCAGCATCCGGCGACGGGCGAGGCTCTGATACGGCGTCAGCAGGCGCACGAATACGTCAATGAGCACGGCGAAACGGTGCGGGCGATGGAGCACCGGGCAGGGTGGGACGCGACGTTTTCCGCGCCGAAGTCGATCTCGTTGACGGCGCTTGTCGGCGGCGATGTTCGTGTGCGGGAAGCGCACCGGGAGAGCGTGCGCGTGGCACTCGACGAGATGGAAAAGTATGCGCAGGCGCGCATCGGCGGGAATGCTGTGGCGAAGACGACGGGGGCCTGGGCGGTGGCCAAGTTCGAGCACGACAGCTCGCGCCCGGTCGATGGCTACGCCGCGCCGCAGTTGCACACGCACGCGGTGATCTTCAATGTAACGGAGACGGCGGAGGGCAAAACACGGTCGTTGCAAGCGCAGGAACTTTACAAGACGCAGCAGTACGCGACGGCTGTTTACCGCTCGGAGTTGGCGGCGCGGTTGCAACGGATGGGCTACGAAGTCGAGCGCGGCGCGCATGGCCAGCCGGAGATCAAAGGCTATACGCGCGAGTATCTGGATGCATCGAGTCCGCGACGGCAGCAGATCGAAGCGCGGTTGGAAGAACAGGGACGGCGGGGCGCTGGAGCGGCGCAGATCGCCGCGCATCGGACGCGGGATGCAAAGCAGGCGTTGAGTGTAGATGAGGTGCGGGCGCAGCATCAGAAACTAGCCGCCGAGCATGGGAATCAGCCCGCGCGGGTGATGGCCGAGGCCGCGCGGCGGTGGGGCGTGGAGCTTCAGCCGGAACAATCGCGGCGTGTTGCCGAGGGTGCCGTGACCTATGCGCGGGAGCGTGGAATCGAACGCACGGCAGTGATCGACGAGCGCGCGTTGCTACGCGATGCGTTGAAGCACACGATGGGCGAAGCGCGGTTGCCGGAGATCAAAGACGAACTTCAAAAGCGCATCGCCAGTGGCGAGCTGATCGAGGTTCCGCGCCGCGATGGAGAGGCGGGCCGCGCGTTCACAACGGGCGAGATGCAGGGTTACGAGCGGGCCATCGTCGAGCGGATGCGGGCGGGGCGTGACGGCAATGTTATCGTCGATGGACACACACGGGAGTGGACCTTCAAGCGTCATCCGCATCTGAGCGTGAGCCAGCATCGGGCGGTCGAAGACGTGCTCGAAAGCCGCGACAAAATGATGGCTCTGGAGGGCGTGGCGGGAGCCGGAAAGACTACTTCTTTAGCCGCCGTCCGGGACGCTGTTGTGCATCATGGCTACGAAGTGAAGGGGCTTGCGCCGACATCGAGAGCGGCGCAAAAGCTGGCCGAGGCGGGCATGGAAACGGAGACCTTGCAGCGGCATCTTGCGCGGGGCGCGCAGCCGGGCCAGCAACCGGATGGGGGCCGCGCAAGAGTGTATATCGTGGACGAGGCAAGCATGGTCAGCACGCGGCAGATGCACTCGTTCGTGGAGCGGTTGAATCGGCACGACCGGGTGTTGTTCGTGGGCGACGTGCGGCAGCATGAAGCGGTCGAAGCGGGCAGGCCGTATGCGCAGTTACAGGAGGCGGGGCTGCGCACGGCGCGTCTCGATGAGATCCTGCGGCAGAAAGATCCGGTGCTCAAAGAGACGGTGGAACAGCTTGCGCGAGGCGAGGTCAAAGAAGCGATCGCGAGCCTGAATAACCAAGGCCGTGTGCATGAGATCAAGGACCGTGGAGAGCGTATCGGGGAGATGGCGCGGGAGTATGCGCGGGCACCGGAGCGAACGCTGGTTATCTCGCCGGACAATGAATCGCGGCGGGAGATCAACAGCCAAATCCATCGGTCGATGCGGCAGGCTGGCCAGGTCACGGGCACCGAGTATCGGGTGCCAGTGCTGTACGCGCGGCAGGAGCTGACGGGGGCCGACCGGCAGCACGCGCAGAACTACGAAAGCGGCAATGTGATCCGCTATACGAAGGGCTCGAAGCCCATCGGCATCGAGGCCGGAGAGTATGCGCGCGTTGCTCGCGTGGATGGGAAAAGCAACACGCTGACCATCACTCGCAAGAGCGGCGAAGAGTTGAGTTACGACCCGCGCCGGTTGCAGGGCGTGACGGTCTACCGCGACACAGAGCGCGTGTTCGCCCAGGGCGACCGGGTACAGATGACGGCCCCGTATCATGAGCAAAAACTCGCCAACCGCGAGCTGGGAACGGTCGAAAAGATCGACAATAGCGGCAATCTTAAACTGCGCATGGACTCAGGCCGCGAGGTCGAGTTCAACGTGCGGCAGATGCCGCATCTCGACTACGGTTATGCGGTGACGAGCCACAGCAGCCAGGGCCAGACCGCCGACCGAGTGCTCGTTCATGTGGACTCATCGCAGGCGCACGGCGAGTTGCTCAACAGCCGCATGGCGTATGTGTCGGTGTCGCGGGCGCAGTTCGATGTGCAGATGTACACCAACGACGCGAAGACGCTGGGGCACACGCTGAGCCGGGACGTATCGCATCCCTCGGCGATGCAGCAGTCGATCCACGACGAGCTTGCGGGGCAGAAGATCGGCCCGCAGTCGGTGGGCAAGGAACAAATCCAGCAGGACTTCGGCCTCGGTCTCGGCCACTGAGGTGGCCGTACCCTCCGCTCCGGCATCCGTAAAGGCTCTCCGCTTCGCTCCGCCCGCTACGCGGCGCGCAGAGAACGCGCGGCCTTGACTGATGCCTCCGCTGCGGGTGTTTTCCAGCTATGAGAAGAATGTCTTCTTCTCATGTGTCCAAAAACACATGAAAGAACCGACGGCGGCGGTCAGCTAGCGGCGCTGCTAAGGAACTGGTCAATCGTCATGATGAGAGCTTCCTGCTTGCGGCGGGGCAGACTCTCAATCTGTTCCAGGCGACGCAGCACCTTGCGGCTGGGCGCCTTGCCCGGAGTCTTCTTGACGCTTGAGTACAGCAGCTCGTCGGTAGTGACACCCAAAGCCAGCGCAAAGCGCACGGCCATCTCCGCAGAGAGCTTGAGCCGGTCTGTCTCGTAATCGGAAACGAGCGACTGAATGATGCCAATCTGTGCGGCGAGTTGCACCTGCGTAAATCCGCGTTCCTTGCGGATGCGGGCAAGGCGCTTCCCCAGACCCTCGCTCCCAAAATCAATCGGCGGCAATTTTAGAGTCGATTTTTTCGGCATAGGTGCAGTCTATGGCTTAGAGCTAAAAACGCTTGAAGCCATACGTTATGATACGTTATTTATGTACACAGCAAAAAAGACACGAAAAGCACTTGACAGGGTTTTCAGCGGAGGGCGGTCCCAATGGCAAGAATCCCGGAGCACGAGGTCGAACGGCTGAAACGGGAGGTATCGGTTCAGCGGCTGGCCGAGGCGCGGGGCATCAAGTTGCACCGGCACGGTGCCGACCTGCTGGGCCTCTGCCCGTTCCACGACGACCGCAATCCGTCGCTTGTCATCACTCCGGCGAAGAACCTCTGGCACTGTCTTGGGGCGTGCAACGCGGGCGGGACGGCCATCGACTGGGTGATGCGGGCCAACGGCGTCAGCTTCCGCCATGCGGTCGAGTTGCTGCGAGAAGACTATCTTCCTTTAGCCGCCGTTCCGATCCAGCCGGTGAAACACGGCACGGTGCGCAAACTGCCGCCGCCCGTTGCGCGGGACGCGGACGACCGCGAGCTGCTGTTGCAGGTCGTGAGCTACTACAACGAGACGTTGAAGCAATCGCCGGAGGCGATGAAGTATCTGGAATCGCGCGGGCTGAAGTCGCCGGAGATCATCGACCGCTTCCGGCTTGGCTTCGCCAACCGGACGCTGGGGTATCGTCTTCCGGCGAAGAACCGCGCCGCCGGCGCCGAGATGCGCGGACGGCTGCAAACACTGGGCATCCTGCGCGAGAGCGGGCATGAGCACTTCAACGGCTCGCTTGTCATCCCGGTCTTCAATCCCGCCGGCGATGTGATGGAGATGTATGGCCGCAAGGTCACGCCGAATCTGCGCCCAGGAACACCGGACCATCTCTATCTGCCCGGTGAGCACGCGGGCGTGTGGAACGAAGAGGCGCTGGCCGTCTCGAAAGAGATCATCCTATGCGAGGCGCTGATCGACGCCTTGACGTTCTGGGTTGCGGGCTTCCGCAATGTAACTGCGAGTTATGGAGTGAACGGCTTCACTGCCGATCATCGCGCGGCCTTCGAGAAGTACGGCATCAAGCGCGTGTACATCGCATACGACCGCGATGAGGCCGGAGAGAAGGCAGCGGCGGCGCTGGCCGAGGAGCTGATGCAAATGGGAATCGAGTGCTTCCGGGTGCTCTTCCCGAAAGAGATGGATGCGAACGCATACGCCTTGAAAGTTACGCCAGCGGCGAAGAGCCTGGGCGTGCTGTTGAATAAGGCCCAATGGCTGGGCAAGGGACAGCGGCCAGAGTCGCATGTGTTGGAGCCTGTCATCGTCGCCGACCCTGTGATCGAGCCGCAGTCAGGCGCGGAGCCTGAGCCAAGCATCGAGTCACTGCCAGCAGCGATAGAAGCAGCAGCTAAAGAAGAAATCATCGAAGTAACTCCAGAGCCATCCCCCGCTGCACTCGAAAATCATGTTCTTCCCTTAGCCGCCGCGCCGGAGCCAGTTGTGCCGACAGAGCCGGAGCCAGCCCCGGCAGCGCCCGTGCCGACCATCGACGTTCCGGTCGAGAAGCGCGGCGACGACATCTTCCTGATGCAGGGCGAGCGGCGCTACCGCATCCGCGGTCTGAATAAAAACATGAGTTACGAGTTGCTGAAGGTCAATGTGCTTGTGTCCGGCAGGACACCGCGCGGCGAGTCGGCCTTCCATGTCGACACGCTGGACCTTTACTCGGCGCGGCAGCGCAGCGGCTTCACGAAGCAGGCAGCGGAGGAACTGGTCGTCAAGGAGGAAGTGTTGCGCCGCGACCTGGGCCGGGTGCTCTTGAAACTCGAAGAGCTGCAGGACGAGCAGATCAAACAGACGCTTGCGCCGAAGGAAGAAGCAGTCACGATCACCGATGAGGACCGGGCCCAGGCGATGGAGCTGCTGCGCGATCCTCGCTTGCTTGACCGCATCGTCGAAGACTTCGCGCTATGCGGCGTCGTGGGCGAAGAGACCAACAAACTCGTTGGGTATCTCGGCGTGGTGTCGCGGCACTTGGAATCGCCGCTGGCGATTATCGTGCAATCGAGTTCAGCGGCGGGCAAAAGCTCGCTGATGGAAGCAGTGCTCGCGTTCCTGCCCGACGAGCAGCGGGTGCAATACTCCGCCATGACCGGCCAGTCTCTCTTCTACATGGGCGAAGCCGACCTCAAGCACAAGGTACTGGCCATCGTGGAGGAGGAGGGCGTTCACTCTGCGGCGTACGCCTTGAAGCTGTTGCAGTCGGAAGGCGTGCTGACCATCGCCTCGACAGGCAAAGACCCGAACACCGGCAGGCACGTTACACATCAGTACCGCGTCGAAGGCCCGGTGATGATCTTCCTGACGACAACGGCCATCGACCTCGACGAAGAGATGCTGAATCGCTGCATGGTCCTCACGGTCAACGAAGACCGCGAACAGACCAAGGCGATCCACCGTGTACAGCGCCAGGCGCAGACGGTCGAGGGGCTGCTCCGGAGGCAGGACCGGAATGCGATCCTTACCGTTCATCGCAACGCGCAGCGGCTCTTGAAGCCCGTTCCTGTCGTCAATCCCTATGCGCCAGGGCTGACCTTCCAGGACTCGCAGACGCGGACGCGGCGCGACCACATGAAGTATCTGACGCTCATCCGCAGCGTTGCCCTGTTGCATCAGCATCAGCGGCCCAGGAAGACGGTCGAGCATCGCGGGCGCACAGTCGAATATATCGAGGTTGCGCTGGCCGACATCGCCATGGCCAACCGGCTTGCGCATGAAGTGCTGGGCCGTTCGCTCGACGAGCTGCCGCCGCAGACGCGGCGGTTGCTCCTGGCCGTCGATGAGATGGTCACGGCGGAGTGCCAGCGGCAGAAGATGGAACGCTCCGATTACCGCTTCTCGCGGCGCGACGTGCGCGAGGCGACGGGCTGGGGCGATACGCAGTTGAAGACCCATCTGCATCGCATCGAGGAGTTGGAATACCTGTTGATCCATCGCGGCGGCCGGGGCCAGAGTATGGTTTACGAACTCGTGTTCACGCGCCCGAAGGACGGCGGGAAGCCGGTACTGGGCGGGCTGATCGACGTTGAAAAGCTCTCGAAAAATGGCTACGACGGAAAGAAGTCGGGGCCGGAGGGCGAGTAGTCGGGGCCAAGTCGGCCCCAAGTCGGTAGGGTGTCGGGGTGCCTGCATCCCGCTGCCAGCCAGTATCCATGCGGCTTTTAAGCGAATCCGCAAACGAGCGCGAAAAAACACTGATACGGGGTGCAGCAAACGGGCGCTCCGTCCTAACCATAGAAGCGAGGAGGTAGAGCAATGGCGCGTGTAACGAAGACCCGTAAACCCGAGACGCTGCCAGCCACACAGTTGGAGGCGATGATGGGCGAGCATCTGCGCGCGCTGGCCGTGCAGAACTACTCCGCGCACACGGTGCGCAATCGCCAGGTCCACATCGGCTTCTTCCTTCAGTGGTGCAAGGAGCGCGGGCTGTCGGAGCCGGTCGAAGTCACGCGGCCCGTGCTGGAGCGGTATCAGCGGCACCTGTTCCACTATCGCAAAAAGAATGGCGAGCCCTTGAGCTTCCGTTCGCAGCACTCTTGCCTGGTCCCGCTGCGCGTGTGGTTCCGGTGGATGACGCGGCAGAATCACATCCTGCATAACCCGGCCTCGGAGCTGGAGCTTCCCAGGCTGGGCCGCTCCCTGCCCAAGAACATCTTCTCCGCCCAGGAGGTCGAGCGGATCGTGCAACTCTGCGAGGTCGAGGAACCCATCGGACTCAGGGACCGCGCCATCCTCGAAGTGCTGTACTCGACCGGCCTGCGCCGCATGGAGATGATCGCCCTGAAGCTGTACGATCTCTCGCTCGACCGTGGCCTGCTTCTGGTTCGCCAGGGCAAGGGCCACAAGGATCGCTATGTGCCCATCGGAGAGCGGGCAATAGCGTGGCTCGGAAAGTACATCCGGGAGGCCCGTCCCCAGCTTGCCATCGAACCGGACGACATGACCGTCTTCGTCACTGCCCAGGGCGAGCCGTTCAGCCGTGATCATCTGAGCTTCGCGGTCAAGGAACGGATCGACGCGGCGAAGCTGGGAAAGACCGGCTCCTGCCACCTGTTCCGCCACACGATGGCCACACTGATGCACGAGAACGGGGCCGACATCCGCCACATCCAGGCCATGCTCGGACACGAGGACATCAGGACCACGGAGATATACACTCAGGTCGCCATCCGTGCCCTGCAAAAAATCCATGCCGCAACCCATCCCGGAGCCATGCTCGAACGGGGCGAGAACCCGTCCACAAAAGCCACGAGTCTCGACGCCGAAGCACTCTTCCAGATACTTGCGGCGGAGGCCGAAGAAGATCGCGAATGACGCGCGCGCAGTTCTTCTTTTAGTAGCTTCTTTAGCTGCTAAAGAGGGGCCGCTTCCGTCCCGGAATCGGCCTCTTATCCGTTCCCCAATCCAGTACATAATCCGCTCGGCTTCCCGGCCCCAAACGCCGTACAATCGGAGGCAATGGAGCCAGCCCAAAGCCAGGCGTTCTCTGAACCGCTTCTAGCTGCAATGCCGCAGCTAAGAGAAAAACCGCATCTGGGGGTTCCGAGTTCAAATCCTGCACTGTATCTGGGGCACGAAGTCTGCAAATCCACGACCGCATTAGGCTTGCGAGCAGCCTTGCATCTGGAGCGCGTCAAGTCCCGCTCTACCGGCAAAGAACGGGATACCGAATCTGGAAACGACTACTTCGGAGCCAGGTACTATGCAAGCAGCATGGGAAGGTTCATGTCGCCCGATTGGGATTCGAGTCCGGTAGCAATCCCGTATGCAGAT
>Ga0210388_10005222_pt1 | contig 10152 bp, 6 predicted proteins | sample IncBWC19OmetaG_FD_155485 | JGI IMG/M metagenome (GOLD analysis project Ga0210388, IMG submission 155485) | Forest soil microbial communities from Barre Woods Harvard Forest LTER site, Petersham, Massachusetts, United States - Inc-BW-C-19-O ...
ATTCGTCACCGCCGGAATCTTCGACCCTTTCGCCCGCTCAAACAGCAGCGCCGGCCCGCCCGCTTTCACCACTCGGTCGCTAATCTCCGTAATCTCCAGGACGGGATCCACCTCCGCCGAAATCTTCTCCAGCTCCCCCTTCTTCTCCAGCGCCCTGACAAATTCCCTCAAATCCCTGTAAGCCACTTCCCCTCCTGCTTTGTGTTGCGAGCCGCTAACTCTAGCATGGCGGCTTGTGTCCTACGAACTAGCAGAATCGTGTGTCGAAAGTTATAAGCGAAGTGAGTCTGAAACCAGGAGTCAAGAATTTAGAAGTTCTGCAGCTTTCGCTGCCAAATCGACGTCCTCTAGCTGAGCGACGGCTTGAATCTCGGATTCAACGGCATGCACCAATCGGGGCAGCTGTAAACCTTTCAATAATTGTATAGCGCGTAATTTACGCTGCTTATCGCTCGCTGGTGATAACATCCTCTCGAGAAATCGGGTAAGCTTTTGCTCAGCTTCGCTCTGAACTTCCTGCTTGAACTTCTCGAGAAGACGAAGGAATGGTTCCATTTCATCTATTCCCTGATCGCCGGATTGTAAGTAGACAAGTCGATCTAACGCCCGATCCAAGTAATCCACACGGTCATCGACCTTTAACCACTCCGACAGTTTCAGAAGTGGCTCGGTGGCTGCGCCCGGATAGTCAGTTGCCGCCCGAAAAGCGAAATCAAAGAGTTCACGAACTAAGGGTCCGTTACCTCGAACGTCCGGATCCGAACAGACATCAGCTGTGACATTTGCAAGCAATTCCGTGCGATCGTCACTAACGTCCCGAAAGCAACGGTTCTCGAGCTGTCTAATGCAAGCGATTCTCCCCTGAGGGGAAAGATGAGAAAGGCACTTTCGGAAATGAGGATAATCTTCGTCAAAACCCAATCCCAGATAATCCAGGGTGCGACCCGCGAGCGCAGTAGCTAAGTCATTGCTCATTAACCCGGAATGCTTTTCGGTAAGAGCGTAAATTGCGTTGTAGAGGGAATTATTATCCCCGGAATCTATCGCGGGTGTGGCATCAACTACCTTTGTTAAATGGACACTTAAGGCATTCGAGTCTCCCAATTTTTCATCGAGCGCGCGTTCAACACTTTTTACGTAGATCTCCAGGTCCCATGGCTTGCCGAGATCAAACAAATCAAGATTCGAAACTACATCCAGCACCGGGAAGCATTCCAAGTGTTGTTCTCGGTAGCCTGAACCTTTGGCTGCTCCAAATGTATTTTCTAATGATTCGGGTTCGTTGATAACTGCGTCTCGCAAACCGGATAAAGCAAGCATTCTATGCAAATCGTGCTTCCCGAGTTCGCTGAGAAACGTCTGAACGTTAGTAAGGTTGCTGGTTTCAAGGTAAGTCGCCTCTATCACTTCATTAAATCGTTTCCGCTGATCCTCATTTAACGCTTCGTAGATACAAAAGAGAGCTCGAGCAAACGGGGCTCTCTTGTCAACGCTGTTAGCTAACAATTGAATCAGCAGATTGTCGCCGGCTTTGCCGGCGTTTCCTAGAGAAGTAGGCTTAAATTGGCCCAACACCTCCGTCAAAACTTCAAGTTCTACCCCAGGTTCGCTCACCGGCGACGCAGGCACCACCTCAACGATCTGTCCCATCAGCGCAGCTCTGGCTCCCGGTGGCAGAGCATCCTGGAACCCGATAAGCACACGCACGCGCTTCCAATCCAACTCGTGACTGGAATAGTCGACCCTCCGAGCAATTTCAAATAGGCACGGGCTGGCGGCTACCCACGCATTTTCAACCGGAGAATCCGCCGCTATCAGGAGAAGGTCAAGACAGCCGGACTCATCTCTTCCCGACGTGTAGCGATCGGAAAGGATTTTTGCAAGGTTGGTTTGAACGGAAGTATCAAGGATCTCATGATGTGCCAAAAACTGCTCGAATAGTCGTTTGCGAATCTCTGTTTCGGAATCCTCCACGCCGAAAACACCGGTAAAGACGGTGAGTATATTTCGTCTCTGAGCAGTCGAAGCCCGCTCAACGAGAACAAAAATGTCCGCGACTTCGAAAAGAGTCTCCAATTGGTGGACTGGCACACTCGAACACATTTCCTCCAATACGTACAAAGCTTCCTGAACGAGCTCGCGGTCTTCGGCGTTTTTGGCGGCAGCATGAACTACGAGCGGCGCGGAATTCTTTACCAAAACATCTCGACCGGTTGTCCTCCATTTGCGAATAACAGCGACACTCATATCCAAGATATTTTGCCGCTTCTCGGCATACTGGGGGTCTTCTAGATCCTTTCGGAACTGCGTGAGATCGCCATTTCTGAGTGACCTTTCAACCTGCGTTCGAAGAAGTGCGTCCCTCTCATAGGGGACCCTCTTAAGAAACAAGTATGGTCTTATATCTGCCTCCGGCGAAACGTGGCGGGTGCGCTTAAGAAATTCCTCCAGATTCGGTTCTCTAACAATTTCGTTGATTTTTTGTCCCATTTGCAACTGATTCATGATGCCGTTCCATATCTCTGGATCTTTAGCCATCCGATCCAGGAATTCCGGCCAGTTTGCCGAGATTACTGACATCTTTGTAAGGAATGGAAGATTGGAAGTTAGTTCTGCCCGATCGAGAAGTTCATTATTTTCTGCTTCTGTAGCGAGCGCTAGGTATCCGATTAGATCGTTGAGGATGCGCTTAACCTGCCTTGGTGTCTCACCTCGATAACCGAGAACCAGCACATCTCGAGCCCCGGACGGAAGGTCTTGCATCTTGGCATCTTGTAATTGTTTGTCGACAAACGACTCCAGATCAAAATCAACGGGCGCCGGAAGGCGGAGTGTCATTTGAAAAAACTTGTTAAGAAACTCTTTGGCATACGCCTGCGCGTCATGATTGTTCTCCGAACCTGTGTACGAGTGCGCGACATGCTTGACGATTGCATCCTCATCACACGGAATAACGTAAACACACCCAGCCTCATCGAGATAAGTCTTGACCACCGCTATGGCTTCAATAGCGACGGACGCCGGACATCGGTCCAGGTTATCGAACACAAAGATTATCTTGCTCGTTGGTAGATTCGCGGATGCTGTTTTAACCATGTCACGAAAGATCGCTCCGAACTTTTCGGAACTAAAGGCTGGCTTTGCCTGTACATGCCAAGTGATGCGCTGAAAACCAATTCTTTTCAGGTAATCCAACAGCCACTCCGTCATCTCCTTAAGAAACAGGCCTAGAATTCCTGCACCGGCGATAAAACCTGCCAACGGTGCGAGAAATTTCAAAATCCTGGGGATCTGATCCTCATATGCCCATATGACCGCGGCCGCTGGCCCACAGATCAGAGTGCCGATCCAAAAGCACTTCACTATTAATGGCGCTATAAGTACCTTCAAATCGGCGTGCGCTTCTTCCTTCCACTGTTCTTCAAATTCTAAGTAACTCTCAAGACTCCTCCCGTTGTACTCGTAATCGTCCGGCAGGAGGTGTTGCCCCTGAAGCTGGCGTTCCGTCTCTAGAAGTATCCATCTCTTGAGAGGGTCAGAAACGTACTTCCAAACATCCAGATACACATAGCCAACTTTCCGATCTTTTTCTGCTGAAATCTTTTGCTCGAGCATCCTTGCAACGGACGTTTTGCCTGTGCCCCAACTGCTATAGAGACCTACGGCAAACGGGGTCACACAGTTCTGTGCTAGGTCATATAGGAATTGGGCGAAAACGGCGTGAGTCCCGAAGGAATCGTCTTCGGACCTCCCTACAGCTTGGTCAGATAGAACGCGCCAACGAAAAACACCGTGAGGTGCCTCACTTGCCATCAAAACTCCTTGATAAGACCCAATAGGCCTGCACGGGCCGCAAGGCCAGGGATTATACGACTATCTAATATAGTGTTTGACAAATTTTATTGATCTCCGCAGACCTGCGTGACCATTTGTGCGAAAACCAAAAAACTATTTTGCCCCTTAAATCTTTACCACCAAGTTAGATACAAGAGTTCACACATACGACCAGTTGCATTTCGCATTTCTTCACTTACCATCGAATCGAGGCACAAAAAAGTGCCCGCGAAAGACGCATGGGCGAGTGAGCGGTTCATGAAGCGCCACTCAGTCCCAAATTGGGAATATTGGAGAAGGATGATGATGAACAGATTTCGTAGAGGACGCAACGTGTCCCAATGGGGCGGCCTCCAAACCGGCCCCATGACAGTCGATGTCGAAGCTCTTTGGGCCAATCGCGACCGCAACCCGGTCCCCCACCCGGTCCCACACACAGTAAATGACCCAGCCAAATATGTCTCCCCTCTAACCGCCTACCTGGAATATGAGCTAAACAAGACGAATGCCAGCAACCAACTCGCCGGGCCGACTCAGAACGCATCCCCCGAGGTTGCTCACGCCACAGCCGCCGAGACAACTCTGGTCTCCGAGGCTGCCCCATCCGATCCTGCGAACGCGCCAACCAAGGAGGCCGACCCTACAACCGAAAAACCAATCAACTTGCTCGACAGCCTCCCCGCCTTCAAAGCCGCCATAGAATCCTTCGAAAAACGAGGCGATCCCATCATGGTTTCCGTCGCCCCAGCGCCACGAGACGCCGAACCGGCCGCACCACAATCCAAGCCCAAACCAAGAAAACGCCCCAAACGAAAGCCCCGCCCAATCCCAACCGTCAAACAACTCACCGTCCACCCCGCCGCTCTGCGACCACAGCGCCAACCCAAATCCCAAAATGAAATTGACCTCGCGCACCATGAACGACGCTGCTCCATCTGCCACCATCCTGACCGTGAAGCCATCGAAGAAGCCTTCCTTCAGTGGCGCAGGGTCAAAAACATCGACTTCGACTTCAAGCCCGACGGCGGACCAACTGCAATTTACCGTCACGCCCGCGCCTTCAACCTGTTCAAACAGCGCAACCTCCATCTTCGCACCGCTCTCGAATTCGTCATTGAGCGAGCCGAAAACGTCATCCCCACCGCCGAGGGCTTGGTAAAAGCCATCCACGCCTACACCCGCATAAACGATCAAGGCGAATGGATCGATACCCCCACAACTCACATAGTCAAAGTCATGCCGATCATAAAACCGGGACCCCGCAACGTGACGCCAAAAACCTCTGGAAACGTCACCCTCGACGTCAAAAAAATCTCCGATTGCCCCCGCGAAGGAAGGGTGGAAGTAAGCATCGAATCGCCAAGTGGGCGCCCACTTCTAACCGGTTCTGCACCACAATCAGAATCTCGCCCAACTCCAACAAAACAAAGGAGACGAAAATTTCTAACCGGGGCTAGAACGCACATTAGGCTTTTCGGAAAACTCGCAAATTCCGTCTCAAAAATTTGGCGCCGGACCGCCCAATGAATCCGCATTTGACGGCCGGAACATGCGTGGCTAAAATCCGCCTCAACCCAGGGGATAGACTAGGAGGCCAACATGTTCGTAGCCTTCCGGACCATCGTATACGCCACGCTTTTTATCGGGTTTCTGCTGATCTACCTTCCAACCCGCGTCCTATCCTCCACAGGCATCGTGCGCCCGGCAGCGCTCGGAGCGCCGCAAGTCGCCGGGACGATCATCGGCACCGCGGGCGTGCTGCTCGCGCTGTGGTGCATATCCACCTTCGTCTGGATCGGGAGAGGCACCCCAGCCCCCTTCGACCCGCCGCGCCGCCTGGTGATTCGCGGCCCTTATCGTTTTGTTCGCAACCCCATGTACATCGGCGCGGGACTGGCCCTGGGCGGCGCCGCGTTGTTCTACGAGTCGCTCCCCCTTCTGGCTTACGGCGGCGTGTTCCTTCTGGCTTGTCATCTCTTCGTCCTGTCCTACGAAGAGCCCACCCTAAAGCGCACCTTCGGCCCGGACTACGAAGCGTACTGCCAACGCGTCAGCCGCTGGTGGCCCGCCGCGCGACGCGCCGTATAAGGTCTGTCGGGATAACAGCGAGAAGACTACTGAATCGGCGTCAACGTGAGCGGTTGGCGGTAGACGACGCGGTTGGGCACGCTATTGTTGTCGAGTCGGACGTAATACAGATAAGGGTGGTCGCCGATGACCGAAAAACTCAGGTCCGGGGCGTTCGGGTCGATCAACGAAAAATAGGTGTAGAGAAAGCTGCCCTCGGGCTCGCCCGCGCGGATCTGGGCGAGCGTGACGACCAGCTTCGGCTTAGTCCAATTAACCAGATCGGTGGAGGTGGTGAAGTACAAACCTGGCGAGCCAAGTTCATCGTCAAAATAATCCCACAGGACGGCGACGGCCACGTTCGCGGTCTGATAAATGTTGAGCCCGTTTACGAATTGCATGTTCGGGACCGGCGTGTATACATGCTGCTCGGGATTAGCGACCGGGCCGAGGTAAGGGTCAACGAAGGAGACGGAGAAATCGGCGCCGTTCCATCCGCGCCATGAACTTGGATCGAAAATGTTTTGGGTACGAATGGGCGCTCCGCCGCCCGGCACCTGGCAAGGGTGCGGCCCGGTTTTGCCGGAACAGTTTCGCGGCCACTGCCAGTCGGTAGCGATGGCGTAATACCAGCCGCCGTAGGAGATGATGTTGGAATCGACGCTGTAGCCGGTGGGGCCGTTGTCGAGCTGATATTTAAACGGGACGCCGGCCACGAAATTGTGAGGCGCGGCAAAAGATTCGTAATGGTAGCCGCCATCCTTGGAGAGATGGTAGGTGTCGGAGTCGTCCTCGCAAAAATAAAAGTTGTTGGGGTCCGTTTGGTGGCACTCGCCGGGATGCGACCAGCCGTGGTACTCGGTGTGCGAGAGAGCGACGATGTTGACGCCGTCAAGGGTGTAGAAAGAATCGAGCCACGCTTGATCGTTAAAGTGCCCGGGATTTGGATCGGCATCGGAAGCGAAGGCCTGTGCGCAGCTGTGCACCACGGTGTCGAGCGTCGGCCCAAGGCTCTGAAACAGCTCCGAACTTGCCGTCATGAGGTGCACCGTTCCGGTGGAGTCGCGGAACGCGCGGGCCATCGCGTCGGGAATGTCGGCTGGAATGCAGGAGTCGTCGGGCGCGGTGAAGACCACGGTCCGCGGCCCGTCCAACACAGCTGAGATTCTGGGAGTCGTCGAGACGGCCGGAGCGGACGGCTCGGAGGAGGTCTGCGTCGAGACTGCCTGGGCGGACGGTTCGGAAGCGCTCTGCGCAAGGGCTGCCTGGGCGGACGGCTCGGAGGCGGTCGTCGCTGGGGCTGACTGGGCGACGGTTTGCGCCGGGGCTGCCTGGACGGTCCGTTCGGGGGCGGTTTGCGCCGGCGTCGAAATTGTGAACAGGGCCACGGTGCAAAGGATCGGAAGGAGGCGGCTCATCACTGGAAGAAGGCGGCTCATCGGAATCTCCTGCTCGTCCGGAATCTCCTGCTCGTCCGGAATCTCCTGCCCGTTCGGAATCTCCTGCCGGTTCGAAATCTCCTGCTCGTTCGTAATCTCCTGCTAGTTGCTCACCGGAGTTAACCCAGGTCGCGAGGAATCTACTCGGATTTTCTGAGGCTTATTATCTCACGGGATGGAGGCGGACTGGGTGGCGTCACGAAAGCTGGCCAGGGCTTCGGGTTCGTCGTCAAATGTGGGGATGAAAGGGAGCAAGCGCATCACTTTAAGGACTTCTCGTACGCGATCGGTGGGATGAACCAGCTTCAGGCCGCCGCCCGCGCGCGTGAGCGAAACGTAGGTCCCGACGATGGTGGCGACGCCCGAACTATCGATCATGGTGAGGTGGGCAAGATTCAGCAGGAGCTTGCGGGCGCCATTGGCGATCAATTTTCGCAACTCGACGTTGAACAGGTCGGTATTCGCGCCGATTGTGGCTCGGCCTTTGAGATCCACGATGGTGACATCGCCGGACAGCCGGGTTGAAATTTCAAAGGTCATAGCGACATCATCTCATTGGAAAAGGATTTAATAAAGTTTGGTAAGAAACTGCGGCGAAGCGAACGGAAGAGCAGATTCCTGTCTGCCGACAGACGGCCTCAAAACAAAGACAAAAGAGAGGCACCGCTGCAAGGCAGCAGCAGATTCCTCAAAACGTCCGCGGACAGCGCGGTTCGGAATGACAACCGTATAACAGAATCGAAAGCCAAAACAAAATCAGAATACAAAACACTGACAAACAAAGTCACAACAAAAGAAGGAACAAAGTCCAAGGAAAAAACAAGCAAAGTCAAAAGAAAGAGAAAGCTGACGCAATAAACGGCAACAACTCGGAGGCGTAAATCTTAGAAGGCGAAGGGCTCGACGGTGGCTAACTCGGGGATTTCTATGTGGATTTGAGTGCCTTGGCCTTCCTGGCTGCGGATGTCCATTTTAAATTGGTCGCCGTAGAGGAGGCGGAGTCGCTCGTGAACATTGCTGATGCCAATTCCGCCGCCGTAAACTTCGGCGAGCCGTTGGGTGGAGATGCCCAGGCCGTTGTCTTCGATTTCGATGAGCAGGCGTCCCTCGAGATGGCGGGTGCGGAGATGGATTTCGCCGCCTTCGAGGCGCGGGGCGAGTCCGTGCTTGATGGAATTCTCGATCATGGGCTGAAGGAGCATGCTGGGGACGAAGGTTTCGAGAGTCTCGTCGTCAATTTCCTTGAAGATTTGAAGCTTGTCACGGCCGAAGCGGATCACTTCGATGTCGAGATAATCGTCGATGAATTCGAGCTCTTCGCGCAACGGGACGAAGGTTTCGTGCTTGCGCAGAAGGCGGCGGAGAATGTTGGAAAGCTTGAGGACGACGCCGCGAGCCATGTCGGGATCGAAACGGATGAGCGAGGAGACGGTGTTGAGCGTGTTGAAAAGAAAATGGGGATTGATTTGGGAAGTGAGCGCGTCCATGCGCGCTTTCAGCAGAAGCTGCTGATTGGCTTCGAGGTTCATCTCGATGCGCGTGTTGTTCCAAATTTTGATGGCCATGGCCACGCACATCACGGAGGAGAGGACGACGAGCAAATCGTAGCCCCAGTTCGCCGGACGAAAATCGAAGAGCCAACGGGCAGGTACGGCGTTGGCTAATTCCAATTTTCCTACAGCTAAAGCGAAGCAAGTGAATAGCGGGAGCATGGCCCAGTTTGCTTTTGCGTGGCGCAAGAAACGCCAGATCCATTGAGGAATGTTGAGGAAGAGAAAAGGGCCGAAATGCCAGATGTCTTCTTTTTCGGGCATTAATTCGCGGACCATGCCGGCAACGAGTCCGACGAGCGCGGCGGTGGGACTGGCGAGCCATTCGTGGTTGCCAAAAGCTGGAAGGCTGATGAGCGAGCCGCCGAGCAGGCCGACGATGCGGCCTCCGATGAGGCCCATGAGGAACGAGCCTTCGAAAGTGAGGTCGAAGAAACGATAGCCGACCAGGCGGAGGACCACTCCGATGGCGAGCGGCGGAGTGAGGAATAGCAGGAGCATTACTTTTTGGTCGGAGTCACGAACTTCTGTAAATAACATGCTGCGGAACGAGCGGAAACGCACGAGCAGGGCGGCTAACGATGCTGCAAAGCCGACCTTCAGCACCAGGGTGAAGAGCAAATCTTGTACGCCAAAAAGTGTGCCCATTGCGCTCGTGGACTACTGAAGCAGAATACTTCGAGTTACGTTAGCCAAAGCGGAGAGGGATGTAAAGAGATGGTGCGTCGCGGAGGCAGGTCAGTTTCCGGTTAATGCGTTTATCGGGAGTTGAGTCCGACGCTGGAAACCCGCCTCATTCAGGAAGCAAACTACGCAGCCTTCAATGAACAATGTCCCGGCGGTTTCGCGACGGCTCTTCTGGATTTGTCGGCGAAAGAAAGTTCAAAACTTCCTGTTGTTTTCCAAAAGGAAGCATGGCATTGTTCCTGTTGGAAACCTAAAGGTGACATTCCAGATGAAGGAAAAGCCGGACGTCTTGCAGGGCACGCTGGCCCTCATGGTTCTGAAGACGCTCGATGTTCTGGGGCCGCAGCACGGTTACGGCGTCGCCCGGCGCATCGAGCAGATCAGCGGCGACCTGCTGGCTGTGAATCAGGGCACGCTCTATCCCCTGCTGCTAAAGTTGGAACATGAAGGCTCGATCGCTTCGCAATGGGGCGCATCGGACAACAACCGCAGGGCCCGCTTCTATCGCATTACCGCGGCCGGCCGGAAGCAGCTCCAGACGGAGACCCGCGACTGGGCGCGAACCGCACACATCA
>Ga0210388_10005223_pt1 | contig 10151 bp, 9 predicted proteins | sample IncBWC19OmetaG_FD_155485 | JGI IMG/M metagenome (GOLD analysis project Ga0210388, IMG submission 155485) | Forest soil microbial communities from Barre Woods Harvard Forest LTER site, Petersham, Massachusetts, United States - Inc-BW-C-19-O ...
TTACGTGTTTTCACAACGCCCTTGGGATCGCGCCAGAAGGGATAGAGGCTATCTTCAACGACTAAGGTTGCATCGTTGAGTGCGCTGAAAAGCGCGCGGCTATAGTTCGGAACCCCGTAGCCGTAGCGGCGGAGGAAGAAGAGCTTTTCCTGGCGACTAGGATTTTGACTTAGGTGTGCGCGCATCGCGGGTGTCCACTCGGCAGAATGCACGAGCAGCCCGCGCACCGTTTCGGGCCAAGACTGGGGGCGCCCGGCGAGAATGCGGCCAGCAAGATTTGCTGCAATTCCGGTTGCCGCACTAGTGTCGCGGATTATGTCAAATTGCTGGAGGAGGGGCAGATGATGCGTTGTGAGAATCCCCAAGTCGTCCGGGGAATCGACTGTCGCGCCGTCCGTTGCCCAGTTTCCCCCTTCGCATACAAGCTCTGGTTTGATGGGCCATTGTTTTTCCCAAGTCAAGGACGTGCGGCTGGTCGGTGCTAACTCCCCATTTGGCGCAAGAGCTGTCCAGCCTTGGAAAGTCGGGTCGGTGATATTGGTTTTCTCCGTGAAGGCACCAACTGTCAAGGCATTCCAGGCCTGGGCTGGATTGAAGATGGGTTCCAAGTCGGTACGGAAAAGGTAGTTGGCAGTCGGGATTTTGGCGCGCTCGATGTTTCCGGCCGAAATCAGAAAGAGGCGCCGCGCCGTTTCGTCCCCAAAACACAGTCTGTCAACCGTGGCGGACCAGGACGAAGGGCGTCCGCGCCTAACGTCAAAATCCGAAGTCACCGCCATGCAAATTGCGCGCGGCCGATCTGGAGCGGGAATCTCTGCGCGAGATACGCATTCTGCTGTAACTGCACCATAGAGTTTCGGATCGTGTTGGATACCAGCGGGATGCAACATCTTTACAGATTCGAGTCGATGGTCGAGGCGGATTCTCTCGCGGCTTGAAAGTGCGTCCTGCAAATCTCCAAAAAGCGCAATACCTCCCATTGCCGTCCCGTGCCCTTGCCAGCTTGCACTGTCGCCTGTGCCCCAGGTGGGATCGTATGTATGAAGGTCACCACCCTCAATTCCGGCTGCCAAAAGGGGATGCGTGTGCGTGATTCCGCTATCGAGCACACAGACGGAAACAGCATTGGCGCCAGGCGGGTCGAGCCGATGGAGGAGGTCTGTGATCCAATCTCTCTGTTCAATATTATGCATTTGGAAGAACATCGCCGGCGTATCTTTTGCCAATCGAATTTCGGCAATCGCATCCGTTCTCGTGAGTAAGGTGCCTAAGGTGTTCAGGTCGGAATATGCGAGGATAACCTCGCGCTCGGGAAACTCGATGATCTCTTCAATTTTCAAAGGGATTTCAAGCGCGGCTGCCGCGGCCTGAAATTGTGGGCGCAAGCCGATGCGCAACCATATTTCCCACCATATTTGTCGGTTGTCAGGTGGCAAACGGTCTTCCTCGTCCGTGAAGAAGGGCCGGATGACAGCAAGGGCCACGGTATCTATGCGGTTGATTAGATTTTCGTGACGGGGCCGCCCTGTTTTCTTGGTGACTTCGTTTTGGTAGGCTTCAAGTTTTCGCAAAAAATAGTTGGCAGCCCGATGCGGCACAAAAACGGTTGCAACAGTTGGCGCGTTCTCTTCTAAACCCCGGCGGACGGAAACCAACTCAATGTGGCTGCGTCGATCCTCAAGGTTTTGGACAAATTCCTCATTTCCCGGCGCCAATTCGAACTGCAGATAGAATCCGGCGTCCGCCGCGTCCGCGCGAGCTTGCACCTGAGCACGGGCACCGACCAGAGCATGATTCAGTGCTGTAATCAACGTTTGGGCGTGCGCCTCCCTGTTTCGAGGCGGTGGCGGTGGAGTCTGGGGCCTCTGCCTACTCGTGTAGCGCTCGGAGTGCCCAACGTCGTACAGGTTGATGTGGGGATGATCGCGGGGGAGGTCAGGCATGGGGCTGAGCCTCGGCTCTCAATTTAGCATGATGTATGTTTTCGCTCATGGAGGGCGACCAAGAGCTCCTCAGTCGTAATGCCGTCGGTTCCGTTGAGGATCGCGTGCTTGGCGGCCTCGTCGCTGGCTCGCGCAAGTTCGCCCTGGCTCAATCCGGAGACAACAGTCGAAATTCGTAGCCAGTCCACGGTATGCACATCAAACTGCGCTAGACGAGATTGGATGATTTTTGCAGCGGTATTGTCGTCGGGGAGGGCGTATTCAATTACATCGTCAAAGCGACGGAACAAGGCTTTGTCCAAGAGATCCGCATGATTGGTGGCAGCAATGATGATGCTATCCGAATCGTCCTTCTCGAGAAATTGTAGGAACGAGTTCAGTACCCTTCGAATCTCTCCCACGTCGTTCGTCAGTGCACGCCGAGCCCCCAGAGCGTCAAATTCATCAAAAAAATACACACCCTTTTCCACCGTCATGGCTTGAAAGATCATACGGAGCTTCGCCGCTGTCTCTCCCATGAATTTCGTGATTACGCCCTCCAGGAGGATGGTGAACAGCGGGAGATGCAACTCACCAGCCAGCGCCGCAGCGGTCATCGTTTTTCCCGTTCCAGGCGGACCTATGAAAAGGAGCTTTCGTCTTGCGCGAAGGTTGTGATGGCGAAGCTTTGTTTGTTGTCTCTGCTCCAGAAGTGTTCTTCGCAGGCGTTTTTCTAGCGCTTCGGGTTGCACCATACTGGCGAGCCTAATCGTGGGTTGTTGGACGGAGAGGAGATTAGCGATCTCTCCTTTCGGTTGCAGAACGACAACGGAGCCGCCACGTTTCTCGATCTGCGAGCCGCGTGCGCGCGCTTGATCCACAAGCTCGCGAATCTGTTCTGCGACTCGAGCATGGCCGAGCCGTGCCTCACGCGCAGCTAGTTCCATGGCAACGGAGAGAAATTCGTGTTCATCTCCTTGTACATGGGTACGTAGGAGAGCAATGAGATGTCGCGCAGAACTCATACTGAGAGGGTGTCATTCATTGCGAAATGAAGGCAATCGGAAGTGTATACCCAAACTCTTATTTCGGGGCAACCAAGTTTAGAAGAGTAGACAAATCCCGAACACAGAATGGCCATAGGCTCCGCTTAAAGACAAGGGGAAAATCCAGAACACGGATGGTCTTGTTCGGGGTCCAGGGAATCGGACTGGCGGCATCTGGCCCAATCGTTACATCGAAGTGCTGCCAATAAACCATACCGTGATCGAGTAACGGTCTTGGGATGAGACAGTTCCAGTTGGAAGGACCCGGTTATGCAAATCATATGATTTTGGGCAAGCTAGAATGCGTAGGCTCCAGACGATAGACTATTGACATGGTACTAGTACTATGCGATAATGCTGTTGCTGGACCTGCCGAAGAGGCGAGTACGACAGGAATTCTCAGACCAGCAAGTGCGTAGGGTCGGCTCTCGATCCTGTTGAACGCAAAAGAAGCCTCGCCAGCCGAAAAGGATGTCCCTCACGAATGGGAGGGAAACCTGCAGTTCTCAGGCGAAGCAGATTGAAACCCTCCCCGTTAGTTTTGGGATGCGGCTCTGAATTAAAAAGAGCCGTGTCTCATGTCCTTAAACGATATACGAAAGATAGAAACTCCAGAAATTCCTTTTCCACCACGCCGCTGCTTCAACATCTACACTGCCGCCCAGTATTGTTCATGCAAAAGTGCGGCCATTGAGGAAGCCATACGTGATGGGAGGCTGAAGGCCATCCGAATCGGAAGGGGGTATGCCATCACTCGGGAATCGCTAGACTGTTTCATAGATGGCTGCGAAGCAGTCGAACCGCACGTGCCCCCTTCGATTCTTGCCCGAAGGGCTGCCCGTGCCGCAAACCCCGCTCATAGTGGGAAAGCATCTAGGTAGTGCTACCAGGGTGCCCCGAATCAGGAGAATTCGACGTTGGAGATGTGACACGGACCGTCGGGACTTTCGTACTATTGCGATTTAGCGGAATCTTCCGTAGAGTAGTCGAAGTATCGAGAGAGAGCGCGTTGTCAGCGCTCCGGCAACCGAGCCGATAAGGCCGCGGTGCCAACCTTCGAAAGAGGGGATACGGCCAGTAGGGGGCACAAACCCACCTTTCGTCGTTCCTATAACAGCTTTCGAGGGCATCCTTCTCCATTTGGAGGCACGATGTCTTCGCACATTGATACATTTGTTTGTTCTGGCAGTTCTCCGACCGCTGATTTTATCGTCGAAGATTACTGGACGATTTTTCTCTTGAGACCACTAACCCCTACCGCAAGCTCCTGGATCGACCAAAATCTCTCCGAAGACCTGTTGATGTTCGCTGACGGTGCCGTAGTAGAACACCGCTACATCCATGAAATCGTCTGTGCCGCGCTAGTCGATGGATTGGAGATCCAATGAACCTCGACCACAAGAACGTCAGCATTCAAATTCGCGCCGCCGTCGAGCTTCGACTTGCCCAGATAGTGGAGGTTGACCGCGAAGATCTTCCGGCCTTGTCGATCGCAGAGATCGTTAGCCTGCTGTTCGTATTGCACGGGCAGATGAACATCCTGGGTGGCTTCGGAGAGACGACGTCGGCAATCAGACAGCTCGTTAGCGAAGAGCTATTCTGGCGCCGGCCCAAGGTTAAATCCGATGAATCAGCGGTGTCGGCGGTGGTCCAGTGACGCCGACGAACCGGACCAACTGCCCACGCGTTGGCGACCTTAACTGCCCGACTGAAGAGGATGGTACTGCCATGCATGTGACACCGTACGTCCTTATCCCGCTGGCAATTTTTGAGGCGCGGAAAAGGGGCAGTATCACTGCTCAACAGATGAACATCCTGGTCTGCGCCTATTTGTGGGCCTCGCGCCCAGGGTTCCGGGTAGCCGCTTACTCTGCCCAGCGAGTGTGTGCATTTCAAGGCCTCGAGATCAACCGCGCCAACCTCGAGCGATACAGGCGGGCGGCTGTCGATCTGCTCGCCCGGAATTTGATAAGACGCGACTACAGGAAAATTGATCCCCGCCGGAGCGATCAGAAAGAGCGCACCTACTCGATCTGGGTGCCCGCCCCAGCTCGATTCGTCGCCGTGGGTACGCCGGAGGAGAACCAACAAAGGCTTTGGGGTGGCTCTCTCTCTATGAATACGCATCGAGAGACTGGTCAGACAAGCGTTGCGACTCCGATAACGAATACAAGTGGTTCACAATCCGTGACATACACAAGTGACGAGACACCCAATGCGAGTCTGAGCAGACACACAATGCGTATTCCTCATCAGGAAAACCAAAAAATAGAGACCCTCCCATCCTCCCGGGGGGAGGCTTCTCCCCTCCCGTCCCCTCCGGGGATGCGCTCAGGCGGCGCGGGCCTTCATGAAAACCGAAAACCGCTCCCTTCGGTCGCCGCGGGCAGGGAAAACCGAATAGAGAAGGTGGCCCTGATGTATGTGGAGTTCTGCGACTGGATCTACGGGTTCACGCCGAATGTGGATCATGTCGCTGCCATCTTGTTCGAGTTTTCGCCTTCGACTTTGGCGATCGTGCAATTTTTGAAATTTCCTGGTTCCGAATACCGCAAGACCGACATGGCCTACTTTTTCCGGCACGGAGCCAACGCGTTACTAAGGGCGCGCCGGCAAAACGAAAGTCCTCCACGCTTAAAAATTCCCCAAAACCACTTTGGAGCGATTTTTGGCCGCGAATGGCCGGAGACAAGGTCCCGGCTGGATGAGATGACTGCAGCTTGGGAGCAAAGGTCGGCTTCTGGAGAAGGAAGGAACGAAATGAAACAAGAGAGTTCCGAAGAGGCCGATGGTATTGCAGCTCTTGGAGCAGAGGTGTCGGCTCCGCCTGAAGGACCTGGCTAGTGCCGAAGAGCGCGCCTCTGCCAACATAAAAGTGCTAGGTTGCCTGGCAACCGGCCAGTTTCTTAATTTTTTCATTTTCGATTTATCGGCCGGAAAAATTCGTGTCAATTTCGTTTGGAAATGTAGCATCAAAGCTGTAGCACCAAAATATGCGTAACAGTTTCAATACATTACGCGGGTGGCTAAGAGTCGTAAGTTCTAAGCCAATGGAAGTCGCTGCGTTCACCCCATCCCACCACCGATGAGGGTCGTCACAACTTAGAAGGTCGGCTATCTTATAGCAATGAAAGGGGGATCCTTTTGAAATTGAGGTCGAAGAATTTTCGCCCCAAGCACCCTTTATCTTCCAGCTGCGCCTGGTTACGGTCCGATGACGCCGCTCATTACTTCTCATTACATCATTGGCGAAGGGTTTTGTTTGTAAGTTCGTGACGAGACGAGTGATATGTACGATATGCTAGTCTGCACGCCAGCCAATCCGTAACGAGGCATAACCCGGCTTTACCACGTCATTTTCATCTAACGCCAAATGCCTCGCAAAATCCAAGTTCTGCCCGCGGCCGATTCGCATCCCCAACGTGTCCGCCGTTTGGCGCGTCACCGATCCTTCGGTCACGCCCTACCTACATGTGGTCAAATGTGGTTACGCCGAAAGTGTAGCTTGGCACACGGCACTCGGTGCACCGTTGATATAAAATTGCTCGAGCGTTGAAACAACGGGTCACGCTCGGGAGACAAGAACTTGAGTGGCCCGCTGGTTAGGGGTACTTTGGAGTAGAAGCACAATTCTGTCGCCGAGCGAAAAAGCCAACCATGTTACCGAGGCCTCGATCCGCGAATCAAAACGAATTGCCCATCCTGGACCTGAGCAGCCTGTGGAACGGCGGACCCACAGTGGCGCTTGCACAAGAACTCCGGCGCGCATGTGAGACGACAGGTTTCTTTTACGTGTCGAACCACGGCGTCGCCGAAAGTGTGATCGACAACGTATTCAAGGCGACCAAGCGATATTTTGCGCTACCCCTCGAGCAGCGTATGAAGCACAAGATCGACGAACGATTTCGGCGCGGGTTTATGCCGACAGGGATCAACCAGCACAGCGGATACGCGCCGGACCTGAAGGAGAGCTTCGACTATGGACTAGACCTCTCTCTCGATGATCCCGACGTGGTAGCGGGACGTCCTCTCTATGGACCGAATCGATGGCCGCAGGAGTTGCCATGGTTTCGCGAGGCAGCCGGAGAGTATTTCGCCGCCACTATGGAGCTCGGCAAGAATCTGACCAGACTTGTCGCTCTCAGCCTTGGATTGCCCGATTCTTTCTTTCTTCGCTGGTGCAAAAAGCCAATGGTTCTGACGAGGCTTTTCCATTATCCGCCGCAAACACCCGACGCGGATGACAAGCAGCTAGGAGTGGCCCCGCACACGGATTATGGAATGCTGACGATCCTCTACCAGGACCCGATAGGTGGCCTGGAATTGCTTAAACGCGACCAGGAATGGATCGGGGCGCCATACATCGAAGGAACGTTTGTGATTAATTTGGGAGACTTGATCAAGGTATGGACCAACGACATTTACGTTTCGAACCCGCACCGTGTGATCAACCGCAGCGGGCGAGAGAGATATTCGATTCCAACCTTCTTCAATCTCGATTACGACGCACCCGTGGCGTGCCTTGATACCTGCAAATCACACGCTCACCCTCCCAAGTACGGGCCAGTGAGGTCGGGAGATTATCTGGTTAGGCGTTTCCGTGAAGTTCAAAACTACCAGCCACTCAGAACTCCCTAAGCGATTCGGAACGGACATCAGCGATTGGCTCGCGACAACAGCCTCTGAGAGGCTGCGCCTGCGCTTTCGCGCACGAGTTGCGCTTCGAGGGTTGAGACTTCCCGATTCCGCATGATGATGCGCCCCCCCACGATCACCGTGTCTACGTCGGACGCGCCGGCACAGAAAACTATCGAGGCCATGAGCGCGTCTGCGTCATTCGGGCGAGAGGGTGCGAAATGCGGTTTGTCGAGATCGATCAAGATCATATCCGCCTGCTTCCCGGGTTCGAGACTTCCAATTTCGTCCGCCATTCCCAGCGCGCGGGCGCCATTACGGGTAGCAGCTTCGAGAGCCATGCGCGGCGTGAGAGTGGCGACGTCGCCCGTCGAGGCGCGCTGCGCCAGCAAGGCAAACTTCATTTCCCGGAAAGGGTCGAGGACGTTGTTGCTCGCAGCGCTGTCTGTCCCAAGCGCTAGGTTCAGGCCGGCAGACCGAAATCGAGCGAGCGGTGCGATTCCCGAGGCCAGCTTCATATTGCTCGTGACGTTATGAGATACCGTGGCTCGCGCTCTTGCGGCGCGCGCACAGTCGGTTTCGTTCATCCAGACACCGTGCGCTAAGAGTGTATGGGGGCCGAGTAGCCCGAGTTCATCAAGCCGCTCGACAGGCGTGCACCCGTGCTTCTGAAGAGACTCCGAAACTTCCAGCTGAGTTTCGGCGATATGAATCTGCAAGTGGCAACCGATCTTTTCGACTTCTTGAGCGCAGCGTCGCAAAATTTCGTTCGAACAAGCGTAAAGCGAATGAGGCGCAAGCCCATGCTTGATGAAAGGGGTTCGCACGGGCGTTTCGATTGCCTCAAGGCCAGCCCTCCATTCAGGCTCGAGTAGAGCGGGATCGGAATAGTCTCGCATGTTGAAAGCGAGCCGGGCGCGGAGGCCGCTTTCCTCCACAGCATTTTCGACTGCCGGTAGGTCGCGCCACATATCCGTGAATGTGGTGATCCCTGAGCGAATCATTTCCAGGCAAGCGAGGCGGGCGGCGATATACGTCTCTTCGGGACCCGCAAATCGCATAACAGGCCAAACGGTATTTACGAGCCACGGCTGAAGTGGGAATTCCTCAGCCAGGCCGCGCAATAAGATGAGGCCGGTGTGCCCGTGGCAGTTCACGAAGCCGGGGAGAATCGCCTTGCCCGAAGCATGAAGCATTGCCCGCGCACTGACGCTTGAAGTGACCGCCTTGGCGCTGCCTACCGTCACGATTCGGCCCCCGTCAATCGCGACGGCGCCGTCCAGGAAAAACGAGCCCTGCGAATCCATCGTGAGCAACGGCCCGCCCGAGACAAGTAGATCAACGGCCGCTACATCCGTCACAGGTCCGCTCCCTCATGAAGAATCAGACAGTCGGACTCGCACCATGAAGCAAACCCTGCGGTTTCCACCTCATATTCGGCTGCTCCCGGCTCGTTCAACTGAAGGGCGGTGATCTTCCCGTTGCCTGCCGAGCATCGATATTGGACTGTCGCGCCCAGATAGGTCCGCGCTTCGATGCGGACGGGAGTTGCGTTCACCGCATCCGGCGGGCGGTCTCGCGTGATGTAAACGCGCTCGCTCTTAACGATCGCGATAACACGATCCCCGATATGGACCGTGTCGCCTCCGCCAAAAACTGGGAAGCCACTCTGCGACGTGATGCCGATGCGGCGATCCTGAACTGAAATGACCGTCCCGCGAATTAAATTAGTTTGCCCCATGAATGAGGCGACGAAAGGGTGCAAAGGGCTTTCGTAGATGTTCCTCGGTGTATCGATCTGAAGGATGCGGGCCTTATGCATGATGGCCATTCGATCAGCCAGCGCCAAGGCTTCCGATTGGTCATGTGTAACGAGCAGCGTCGTCAGTCCGGTCGTCCGCTGAATGCGCCGGATTTCCTCGCGCATTTCGTCGCGAAGTTTCGCGTCCAAATTACTGAGGGGCTCGTCCAGCAGCAGAAGACGCGGACGGATCGCTACTGCGCGAGCCAAGGCCACGCGCTGTTGCTGGCCCCCACTCAACTGCCTTGGGAACCGATTTCGAAGGCTCTCGAGTTGCACGAGCTTCAGTGCCTCAGACACAGCCCGTTCGATTTCTTCTTCCGGCCGCCGCCGCATTTTCAATCCGAACGCGACATTCTGCTTCACCGTGAGATGAGGAAAAAGTGCGTAACTTTGGAATACGATGCCAATATCACGTTTCTCCGGAGGGACACGGGTGATGTCCTGACCGTCCAATTGAACTTCGCCCCCATCGGGCGTCTCAAAACCCGCGATGATGCGCAAGGTCGTTGTCTTTCCGCAGCCACTCGGGCCGAGCAGGCAGAGCAATTCCCCCGACTTAATGTTGAGCGACACGCCATCCAATGCCGTGACACCTTGAAATTGCTTCCTAACAGAGATGACCAACGATGGCATGAAGTTCCAGGAAACTCCCATCAGGCTTCCGATCTGACAGTGATCCATCCCAAAATGTTCGCGCTCGAGAGCCGTGTTGTCCGGCCAGTTTGCGGGTGGGGAATTCTTATA
>Ga0210388_10005224_pt1 | contig 10150 bp, 7 predicted proteins | sample IncBWC19OmetaG_FD_155485 | JGI IMG/M metagenome (GOLD analysis project Ga0210388, IMG submission 155485) | Forest soil microbial communities from Barre Woods Harvard Forest LTER site, Petersham, Massachusetts, United States - Inc-BW-C-19-O ...
TTCTGGCCGGATCAATCCGACCTCGAGGGCGCTCCTCGACCTGTGGCCCGCAGCCAACAGCCCCGGAGTGGTGACTCCGTCCGGCACGGTCAACAACTTCAACACGGTCAGCCCAACCGGTGGCAATCAGGATCAGATTGTCGCCCGCGTTGATCAGGACGTGACCCTCCGGCAAAGGCTGTTTTTTCGTTTCAGCCACTGGGACGTCAACGATTTGCCGATTGATCCCCTGCAGGACGGCCTGTGCGCGGATCGATGTTCAGAAAAGTATTCGACCAACGCCGCCGTGCTCGCCTACGACTATGACGTCAGCACGACTACCATCTTCGATTTCAATGCGAGCGTCAGCCGCTTCAAATACAACCGGTCGCCGAAGAACGCCGGCTTTGACTTGACCTCGATTGGCTGGCCGGCCAGTTACAACCAGGACGTGCCTTCGATCATGCGCACTCCGCCGACTCCCTGCGTGGCCAATTTCGCCGACAACGCGATGTGCACGCAGGGGCAAAGTTTTATTCAGGATCGTGACACGCAGTACAACCTTTCCCCCAGCGTGACCCTGATGCGCGGCCACCACCGCTACCATTTCGGCGCGCAATATGAAGTCGGGTTCGACAACTACGCCCAGACGAACGTGGCCAGCGGCGCGTTTGATTTCTGCGCTTCCGGCCAGCCCTGCTTCAGCGGATTTCCTTTCGCCGACTTTCTCTTGGGATACGCCGACAACTTCAGCAACTTCGAAAACCATTTCTTCGCCCAGGCGGTGGTTCCAGCATTTACGGCGGGAAAGCAGGCGTATCGGGCGCTCTATTTCAACGACACCTGGCATGCTGTAGATCGTCTGACTCTGAACCTTGGCTTGCGCTACGAGCTGCAGAGTCCGTGGTCGGAGCGTTTCAATCGGCTCTCGTATTTCGACCCCTCCGCTCCGAGCTACATCAACCAATATCTTCCCAGCGGCTCGGCGCCAGTGATGGGAGATGTGTTCCTCTTGCCCGCCGGAACCCGCAGCAACCTGCCGCTCGCAAATAAAGGCTTTGCCCCTCGAATCGGATTGGCCTACAGTCTGACTTCCAAAACTCTGGTTCGCGGCGGCTACGGAATTTTCTGGATTCCCAACGATGTTTCCTTCGCCCTGAATCCCATCAACGACATGGTGAACACACCGGGGACAACCTACACGGGAACCGTCGATGGAACTCATCCTTATAATTCAATTTCTCTTCCGTTTCCTGAGGGAATTTCTCCGCCGCCCGGCCGCAGTCTGGGAACCGCCGGCACACAACAATTCCTGACCCAGGTGGTGCAGTCGATCACCGAAGTAGATCGATTTCATCACCCCGAAGCTTACGTCCAGCAATGGAATTTCAACGTTGAGCGGCAACTTCCCGCGGGATTTCTTTTGTCTGCAGCTTATGTCGGATCGAAGGGAACGCACCTGGAGCAGTACTCGCAACAAACCAACCAGATCTCCGACGCACTCCTTTCCCAGGCTGCCGCGCAATTTGCCGCCGGCGGAACGCCCGCGGTCACGCTCCTCCAGTCGGTGCCGAATCCATTTTTTGTGAATGGACAAGCACTCGCGCTAGGCGCGTCCACTACAACCGTGGGCCAGCTTCTGCGACCCTATCCGCAATACACCAGCGTGGAGTTGGCGGGACAAGGCTCCTTCGCCAGCATCTATCACTCCCTTCAGATCACGGCGCAGAGACGGTTTGCAGGAGCCGGCTCTTTGCTGGTCGCTTATACCAATTCGAAGCTGATCAGCAACACCGACACCTTAACCTCGTGGCTGGAGACAGGCGTGGGCGCGCTCCAGGACAACAACAATCTGCGGAACGAGCGCTCGCTATCATCTCAGGATGTTCCGCAACGACTGGTCATCAGCTATGTGCTGGACCTTCCTTTTGGTCAGGGCAAAAAATATCTCTCGAATGTCGGCGGGGCTTTGAACAATATCGTCGACGGTTGGGGAATCGATGGCGTTACTACGTTTCAGAGAGGATTTCCGCTGGTATTCAGCAACGGACAGGCCAACGATGCGACCCTCTTTGGAGCGGGCTCGCGCCCAAATATTGGGCCAGGATGCGATCGCTTAGCCGCAAGCAGCCAATCTCGCCTGAGCGGCTGGTTTAATACCGCCTGCTTCACCGCCCCCTCGGACTTCACCTTCGGAAACGAGCCGCGGGTCGATGCGACGCTGCGGTCCGATGGGGTCGACAACTTTGATTTTGCGATATTCAAAAAGATCAGCCTGGGGCGCGAAGGCCGTACCGGCGTGGAAGCTCGCGTGGAGTTTTTCAACTTATTCAACCGACCCCAGTTTGCTCCGCCAAACACCACATGCTGTACCGCAAACAATGCGAACTTTGGATTCGTAACCGCCACGGCGCCGGGGACCAACCCGCGGTTGACTCAGTTTGCACTCAAGCTGTTTTTCTAAGCCGTCAGCAGCCGACGCGCACTGGTGGCGTAGTATTCGAAATTCGGGCACTTCAGGCATGCTTGGCCGATTCCTACAGTCCGTTTGCACCGTTGCCGTTGCGATGGTGGCCGCAGCCGCTTCGAGTGGGCCGCCTCAGTTCGACGTTACGACGCCGCGCGGCATCGATTTCACGCTGCAGAATTCGCCTACGTCTCAAAAATATCTCATCGAGACCATGCCGGGCGGCGTTGCGCTGCTCGACTACAACAATGATGGTTTGCTGGACATTTTTGTGGTGAATGGCGGCCACATCGGCAGCCCCATGACGTCGCCGGAAACGTTTGACCGGCACGATCCTCGCTATTGGAACCGGCTCTACCGTCAGAATCGCGACGGCACCTTCACCGATGTAACGGAGCAGGCGGGTCTGGCGAATGCGGGCGACGGGAACTATGGCATGGGCGTGGCCGTAGGTGACTATGACAACGACGGATATCCTGACTTGTATGTCACTAGTTATGGCAGGAACATTCTTTATCACAACAACGGGAACGGAACGTTTACCGATGTGACGGCGAAAGCCGGCGTAGCCGGCGGCTGGTCGGTTTCGGCTGGTTTTTTCGATTACGACAACGACGGCAAGCTCGACCTCTTCGTCACTCGCTACATGGAGTGGGACGCGCAGCACAGCAAAGATTGCGGCGGCAACTTTCACACCTACTGTCCGCCGGGAGAATTCCCACGCACGACAAACATTCTTTATCACAACCGCGGCGACGGAACTTTTGAAGATGTAAGCCAGCGATCTGGAATTGCCGCTAAGAAAGGACATGGCCTGGGCGTAGCCTTCGCCGACTATGATGGCGACGGATTAACCGACATCTATGTTGCCAACGACGGCATGCAGCAATATCTGTTTCACAACAATGGCAACGGCACTTTCACCGAAGTCGCAATGGAAGCGGGAGCCGCTCTAAACGTGGACGGCGGCCCTTTGTCGGGCATGGGCGTCGTATTTCAAGACTACGATAACGATGGCCTGCCGGACGTGATCGTGACGACGCTGCCGCGCCAGACTTATGCCGTATTTCACAACGAGGGCCACGGCGCGTTCACTGATCGAGGACTGCAGACCGGAGTCACTATGCTGTCGGGCGTGACTGCGGGGTGGGGAGTCGGGCTGGAAGACTTCGATAACGACGGACAGAAAGATTTGTTCGTAGCGCAAGGCCACGTTCTCGATAACGTGGAAAAGATCGACCCGTCATTGCATTATCTGGAGCCGCCGCTGCTCGCGTTAAATCATGGTGACCGCTTCGAGCCCGCCGATCCAGGAACGCACGCGGTATGGGCCGCCCGAGGCGCAGCCTTCGGCGATTTAAACAACGATGGTTCCGTCGATGTGGTGACGACGGTGCTAGGTGGTCCGGTGCAGGTGTTCATGAATCGCGGCGGGGGCGGTCATTGGCTCACTATTACTCTTCGTGGCACGCGCAGTAACCGCGACGGCCTGGGCGCGCGGGTACAGGTGAACGGGCAAACTCGCTTCGCCACCACCGCGGGAAGTTACGAATCGGCGAACGACAAACGTCTGCACTTCGGCCTGGGACCGGCCAAGACCGCCAAGATTGAAGTGCTCTGGCCGTCCGGAACACATCAGGTCCTGAATGATGTACCGGCAAACCAATTTCTCGAAATCCGCGAACCGGAGCGCCCATGATTCCTGTGGCGATGATTGGACTGGTAATGATTCACACGGTGGCGATTCGCATGGTCACGATTCGAGCCGTCCTGACTTTCGCGTTGGCATTGCAGACGATCTCCCCCGACGCGACCCAGCACTGGAACGCTGCCCGTCATGCGGAGGAGCAAAAGCAGTTTGCGTTGGCCGTCAGCGAATACCGTAAAGTCACGGAACTCGAGCCCGCGTTCGCCGCTGGATTTGTGAGTCTCGGGCAGGCCTTCATGGAACAGCGGGACTACGCTTCCGCTCTTGTTCCGCTTCGGCGTGCGCTGGAATTAGATTCAGGCCTTCTGCCGGCGCATCAACTTCTGGGTTATGCCTTGCTGGCACAGGGTTACGCGGCAGAAGCGGTTCCGCACCTGGATCGCGCCCACGAACAAGGTGCGCTCGGAATTGCTCAGGTTGAGACCGGCCAGTTTGCTGAAGCAATCCAGAATTTGCAGGCTGAATTGCAGAAGCGCCCGAATGATCCGGATTTACTCTACTATCTCGGCCGTGCCAGCGGTCTGCTCTCGAAACAATCGGTGGACACGCTCCTGGCGGCTTATCCTGACTCCGCTCGCGCGCACCAGTCGATGGCCGAAAACTACTTCGTACTGCGGCAAATGGCCGAGGCGGAGAAGGAATACGAGCAAGCCCTGACGCTCCGATCCGATATTCCCGATCTGCGCCTTGAACTTGGGCAAGTATTCGCCATGACCTCCCGTTGGCCGCAGGCAGAAGAACAATTTCGCGCCGAGGTCAAACTGCAGCCGGGAAACGCCGAGGCTGCGTACCGCCTCGGAGACGCCCTTCTGCAACAGGGCAAGGCGCACGAGGCACGCGCCGAGCTGGAGCGTTCGAACAAGTTGCAACCTCAAATGCCGGAGACGTTGTACGCTTTGGGTAAGGCGGCAGCGATTGATGGCGACGATTCAACCGCGGAAAAATCCTGGACCAGCTTGCTGACCGTTGAGAAGGACACCCCTTTGGCCGCCCAGGCTCACTTCAGTCTGGCCAGTCTTTATCGGAAGCAAGGGAAGACCGCAGAAGCTGCCGCGCATATGCATGAGTTCCAAAGACTTCAGAAATAGGGTCGAAAGTCCTGGAGACTCCAGTTTGGGTCTCCCGATTCTTTGCGAAAGACGACAACAACATTCTGGATTCTGCTCGAAAAGCCGCGTAGAATCCTCCATCGGCCTGGCCAGAGCCCCCCACTCCTGCCGATTCCGGTGATTTCACGAAAGCCTCAGAAGCCTTTAGCAGCGCGGCTTTCGAGCTGGAAATATAAAGAGCTGTTCTGTACACTGTGCCGGTTGCCGCCGGCCAGAACTGCCACAAGCTTGGGGCATTCGACTGCGGCATCTGGGGAATTATTGCTTGGGAGGAAATGCATGGGAGTTTTCTTCACGTCGCATCAACCGGTGGTGCCCGAGATCAATAGCGCGATTCGCGTCGCACTGCAGGTTGATCCCGCCACTCTCCAGAATGTCGATCACGAAGCTGCCGAGAGAACTCTGGGACTGATTCGAGCGACCGCTCCGCAATTTAATCCTCTGCGATTCTGTGGCGCCGTCCTCATCGGGTGTGGCCTGCTCGTGGCGGCGATCTGGACCGCTCAGCACAATCTCCCCGACATTTCCAAAGACCTGATGCACTCCTTCGCTGGTTACAGCGGAATCGTGGTGGGCCTGCTGGGTGGAGAGGCGCAGAAGTTCTCCTCCGCGTAAACAGTGAGGTTGCGAATCACGGAATTAAGGATAGGACCAATGCGGTAGCGAATCGAATGGAAAACGGAGGCACAATGACGAGCGGCTTAGTAATTCCAGATTCGGGGGAATTAGACATTCCCAGCTTTCAGGTTTTGGGCGTGCGCATGAACCCGTTGCAGATCCCTGATATTCTCCGCGTCATCGACCACTGGATTGAGGAACGCAAGCGTTGCCATATCGTCATCCAGACCGGCATGCACGGCGCTTCCGAGGCGATCGAGAATCTCAAACTCAGGGAGATGATCAACGCTGCCGACCTCAACAACATGGACGGCACGCCGATGAAGTGGCTGGCTCGCGTCCACGGCTTTAAGTACGCTAAGCGCCGGGCCTACGGGCCTGAAGTGATGGGGACCCTGTTGCTGGAGACCGGTCCAAAGTATCGGCACTTCTTCTACGGGAACCGTTCGTCGGACGAACTCGCCCGCATGTGCGAGAAAAAATATGGGACACGCGTGGCCGGCACTTATCCACTACCGATCTGGCCCTTGCCTGAATCCGAGAAAGTGAAGCTCGCCCAGGCGATCGAGGCCGCCAAGCCCGACATCGTTTGGGTAGGACTGGGCGCTCCACGGCAAGAAAGCTGGATGTACGATTTCAAGGACCGGCTGACCGTGCCCGTGCTGATCGGGGTGGGAGCCGCCTTCGATTTCCATGCCGGCAGATTGAAGCAAGCGCCGTTCTGGATCCAGGAGAATGGCTTGGAATGGCTCTACCGGCTGGTGCATGAGCCTAAGCGTCTGTGGCGCCGTTATCTGGTAAGAGCTCCGATCTTCGTATGGAATGTCGGACTGGAATTGGCCGGGCTGAGGAAGTTCGATTCAGTAGGTTCGCACTGACGAAGTCCTGTTCGACCGACTGCCCTCCCCTTTATTCTCTGGCGCCTTTCATCGAGCATCCGCAGGAGTCGTGTGTCTATGATGCAGCGTGACGATGTGATTTTGATCACCGGCGGGTCCGGCCTCGCCGGCATCAACTTGCGCGAATATCTGGAAGCGCAGGGTTTCACAAAAATTCTGACCCCGACCTCTGGGGAATGCGACCTTACTGACCGGCAAATCGTGCTGAATTATTTCGGGCGCAACAAGCCCGATTACGTTTTCCATATGGCCGGCTTCGTGCGCGGCATCATGGGAAATATGCGGAACCAGGGCGAATCCTACCTGAAGAATGTTCTGATCAACACCCACGTCGTCGACGCCTGCCAGCAGAGCGGGGTCAAGAAGATCGTGGCTATGGGTACTGCCGCCATGTTTCCCGAGCCTGAGGCGGGCGTTCCTCTGACCGAAGCCGATGTCTGGAAAGGGCCGCCTCATCGGTCGGAATACGGCTACGCGCAGGCGAAGCGCGGGATGTTGGCGCAATTGCAAGTTTATGAAGAAAGTTACGGCACAGCTTATGCCTTCGCCTTCTGCACCAACCTGTATGGCCCACACGACCGTTTCAACACTGAGACGGGACACGTCATTCCTTCGCTGGTGAAGAAATTTCACGATGCGAGACAGGCGAAACGAACGGTCACGGTCTGGGGCGACGGATCGGCGCACCGCGACTTTCTCTACATCAAGGATTGCTCGCGCGCTCTGCATACGATCATGGATAGCATTACCGGCCCGGTGAACCTGGCTTCGGGAAGCTCCCGCAAGATTCGGGACGTGGTAAACGCACTTGCCGCCCATAGCGGCATGGAAGAACAGGTCGTCTGGGATACCAGCAAGCCCAGCGGTTATCTCTTTCGAGCCTATGACGTAAGCCGCTTGCAGGCTGCCGGCTTTACCTGCCAATACACGCTGGAACAGTCCCTGCGCGAAACCTATGATTGGTACGCTGGCCACAGCGGAAACGCGCGGCAATAATCGGCTTAAAATGGGCGTTTACGGCCCATTCCAGGGCGTTTGCCGTGCCTGGACATCTACCCTTCCTTCAGCGGTTTCCAGCTTAAATTCAGCGCCGTAGGCGGCTGTGATGGCGCTTTTGCGTTGCCCCGACCTACCCGTCAGGGGGCTTGACAAAGGAACGAATTGGGCTAGAATTACGCGTATAGTTTGACCGGTCGCGATTGACCGGGTTTAGCGTCCTTCTAGTCTGTTCGCGCTTTTACCAGTCCTCCGATGGCGAACCGTTAGCGCGGTTCTTCCCCCTTCAATGGAGTCTAGGTAAGACTGCCGCCTCGACGCGAGTCCACAGCGACAGAGCACCGCGTATGGACCTTCGGCCGTACTCCAAATTCCGGTTAGAGAGTTTATTTCTGCAATGGCAGTTTTCACGAACCCAGTTCTACGGAGAATATAGGGATGAACGAAATCAACGAAAAAAATGAGATTGTGCTGGTAGCGGGAGCAGATGGCTTTATTGGGGGATCTCTGGTGGCCGATCTTCGACGCCAGGGTTACACACGGATTCGTGCTGTCGGAACGAAGCCGTTCGAGCAGTGGTATCAGCATTTCCGCGATATCGAGAATTTGCGTCTGGATCTGAAAGACCGCGACAATTGCGAGATTGCCACGCGGGGCGCATACCAGGTCTTCATGCTCGCCGCCGACATGGGTGGAATGGGCTTCATCGAAAAGAACAAGGCGCAGTGCATGCTCTCGGTGCTCATCAGCACACATATGCTGATGGCGGCGCAGAAGCACAACGTGCAGAAGTACTTCTATTCCTCTTCCGCATGCGTTTACAACGCCAGCAAGCAGCGGGACCACAACTGTCCTGGCCTGAAGGAAGAAGACGCGTATCCCGCGGATGCCGAGGACGGATACGGGTGGGAAAAGCTGTTCAGTGAGCGCATGGCCCGCCATTTCCGTGAGGATTTCGGCCTGCGCACGCGCATGGCTCGCTACCACAACGTCTACGGCCCGCATGGAACCTGGTTTGGCGGGCGCGAGAAGGCCCCGGCAGCCATCTGCCGCAAAGTAATTGAGGCCAAAGCGAAGGGCCACACTGAGATTCCGATCTGGGGCGACGGCAACCAGACACGCAGCTTTATGTACATTGACGATTGCCTGAAGGGAACGCAGATGATCATCAACTCGGAGATTACCGAGGCGATCAATCTCGGTTCCTCTGAAATGGTGACCATCAACCAGTTGATTGATATCGCCGAAGAAATAGCCGGCGCGAAATTCAAGCGCGTGTACGATCTCAGCGCGCCGAAGGGCGTGAACGGCCGCAACAGCGACAACACGAAGATCAAAGAACTCCTGAACTGGGAGCCGAGCATCTCGTTGCGCGAAGGCCTCGAGCGAACCTACCGCTGGATCCACGACCAATACGTGGCACGGGAAAAGGGCGTACAGGTACTCGCTTAGATCCACTCCACTGCTTCTGTTATACGAAGGCTCGGTCGCTACTCGCGGCCGGGCCTTTTTTCATGCTTCGCTCGCCTTCACAGATGAGTGATCTCAGGGTATGAGTGCAGCGTTCCATCGCGCTGGATAAGGTAGGTTCCGGGCGCGGCTTCACTACCTGCCGGGGACACGATTTTCCTGACAATCTCAGCAATGAGGGCCGGGTCGGCGTAGCCGGAGAAGTCAAACCCTGCAGGCCGACGGCGGCGGATGCCGTCCGTGATCGATTGAAAAGTTGGAATCAATTGATAGACCCGCAGCTGTTCCTCCGAGTGCTCCGCGGCTACGGTGCGCAACACCGCATGGAGCCCGGCCTTCGATGCGGCGTAGGCTGCCCGCCCCGGCGCAGGCAACACGGCGACATCCGATGACAAATTGACAATGATGCCGGGAGGATTTGCGATCAGCTTCGGCAGCAGCAGTGACACGAGGAGACTGTGCCCGATGCAGTTCGTCACGATCGCACGCTGCCACTCCTGCGCGGACGTGGCCGCAACCGGATGCCGTTCATTGGCCCCGTAATCGACGGCGCACAGAACCAGCGCGCGAATGACCGTTGCTCGCAGCGATGTCGCGCATCGTGCCACTTCATCGGCGTTCGACAAGTCGAGTTGTTTCCATGCGACATAGTCGAACTCTGATCCCGTAGAATCCGGCAGCTCCGGCCGCGTGCGGGACAAACTCACGACAGGTTGTTTGTCGCGAGCGAGAGAGAGAAGAATCGCTCTTCCGATCCCTTGGGATGCACCGGTCAGAAGTACGCTTCCGGGCGGCTCAGCAGTCGGCATCGGATTCTCCGCGGTGCACCTGAGAAAAATCCACGATTGCCTTGATCCAATTCGTGTGACGACGAGTGTCAGCCGAAAGCATTTTTTTCACCGCG
>Ga0210388_10005225_pt1 | contig 10149 bp, 7 predicted proteins | sample IncBWC19OmetaG_FD_155485 | JGI IMG/M metagenome (GOLD analysis project Ga0210388, IMG submission 155485) | Forest soil microbial communities from Barre Woods Harvard Forest LTER site, Petersham, Massachusetts, United States - Inc-BW-C-19-O ...
ATGTTCCATGGCAAACGGCGCTGGCAGTGGTTTTCTTTTCCGGAGTGCTGTTTCTAGTGCTGACGGTGACGCGCCTGCGCGAACAAATTGTCAACGGGATGCCCGACTGCCTTAAACACTCCACAGCTACAGGCATCGGAATGTTTATTGCCTTCGTCGGATTGCGCAACGCCAAGCTCGTAGTCGCAAACCCGGCGACATTTGTCGGACTGGGAAACTTTTCCGATAAGGAGGTGCAGACCGCATGCTTCGGCCTCGTCCTGACCCTGGTCCTCATTGCGCGTAAGATCAATAGCGGAATTCTGATCGGCATTTTCGGAACCACGCTGGTGGGAATTCTGCGCGGCATTTCCCACTGGCCCTCCGCGATCCTGTCTCTGCCGCATCCATCCTCTACCTTTTTGAAGTTGGATTTCCGTGGCGCCATCCATCTTGGCTTTCTTGAAATTTTGTTTGCATTTTTGTTCGTCGACCTCTTCGACAACGTGGGCACGCTTGTAGGCGTATGCGAGCAGGGAGGATTCGTCAAAGACGGCAAGATTCCCCGCGTCGGTCGGGCGCTGGTTGCCGATGCCGTGGGCACGCTGTTCGGCTCTTTGACGGGAACATCCACGGTTACCAGCTATATCGAGAGCGTGGCCGGCGTCGCGGCCGGAGCGCGCACCGGCCTGAGCAATGTCGCGGTCGCGGGCCTCTTCTTGATTGCGGCCTTCTGCTCGCCTCTGGCTACTGCGATTCCGGCTTACGCCACAGCGCCTGCATTAATCGTGGTAGGCGCGCTCATGACGCAGTCGATCTCGCACATCAAATGGAGCGAGTTCAGCGAGGCGTTTCCGGCCTTCATCACCATACTGGCGACGCCGTTGACTTTCAGCATCGCGACCGGCATCAGCCTGGGGCTGATCTCCTACACCGTGGTGAAGATCGCAGCCGGCAAAGTCCGCGACATTACGTTGCTGATCTGGATTCTCACTGCGCTGTTTATTCTGCGCTACGTATATCTCGCCGTCGCGTAATCGGAATGATGGCTTTAGGATCCCTCAACCGCCCCGAGCTCATCTACATCTCCGCTGAGCAGCCGCTGACGCAGCGAGCGATAGAAACCCGAGATGTGGGCCTCGAATTCAGACAAGCTCATATCCGCCGTGACGTGAACGCGCGGCAGGGCGAAGCGATTGATCTTCGTGTCGACAATCTTCGTGTCGACAATCTTCGCTCCGATCATCTTCGAGCCAAATCCGCCTCCCACATTCATAAAGGCGCAGCGGAACCCAGCTTGCTCCGCGAATTTCAAATCTCGCCAGGTAACCGTGGCGGCATTTCCGAAGGGATAGGCAAAGGCCCATACCATCTGACCGAGAGCGTTTTCTAGGACACTGCGGCTTTCGGAAATCTCCTGCCAAGCCAACTCCTCTGACGTCCGCGCCAAAATCGGGTGAGAGAGAGAATGGGCGCCGATAGTCATTCCTGCAGCGGTCAGTTGCTGTAGTCCATCTCGATCAAGGATGAGGAACCGGGCGGCCAAACTCAGATCTTGAACGAAGCGCGATCGCCAGTCCCCGGCAAGGCCGAGCTGTGCGCGAATCTGATCCAGAAATCCAGGGCGCGATTGTCCGTTAAATTGCGAGAGGCGCTCGACCAGGTTCCACCAGGCAGAATGTTTCGCGTTCGACGCAATCGGACCCAGGCTAATCCCCGCTTCGGGAAGGCCGAGAACGATGGGATCGCTAGCCTCCAGAAGCATCAGGTAGAGTTCCTCATACCAGAGCATGGGCCAGAGCATGGGCGATGACGGCATCTTATCGGCAGACGCGCCGGTGGCGAAAAAAAGGCAAGACAAGTCAAGCTCGCGCAGGATGGGAACCATTTCTGTCAGAGTGCTCCGCAGCGCGTCGTCACAGGTCAGCAAAATTGACCGCGAGGGAAGTACCAGTTCTCCTTGAGACCACTGGAGGAAACGTTCAGGGGAGATCACCTGGTAGTGCTTCTTCAGAAGCCGCAGCTGTCGCCGAAATGAATCGGCATGGACCAGGTTGCCGTCCAAAGCAGAATTCCTGACCTTGTATCCGGCTGGGAACACACCATGGTAAGTCACGATCGCAGGACCTGCACCGGCGGCGTGGCGCAGGTAGCCGCTCTTCGACAGGAGAGGAAAGACGACATGCTTCAGCGCGGGACTGACGAATCTCAAGGTACCTTTCGAAGGTTTCGGCAGAATTGTATCGCACCATTAATGAGACCAGCGCTAGTAGCCGGAGTCGCCGTCCATGAGCTGGAAAGCGATTGGGAAGGCGCGCCTCAGCGCATTGGTCGGGTCGTGAATCGCGACGGGTTCTTTGTATTGGCGCCAATAACCGTTCCACTCCAGGGCGCGAGTTAAAATCGGAAACGAGGCGAGAGCGCGAATTCTACAGATCTCCGGGTCGAGCTGTGCAGCCTGCGTTACCGTCGCACAGGCGAGATTCCAATCGTTCGCGTCCTCCGAATTCACCACCAAGTCGAAGAGCCTGGCTTCCCATGCCGCTCGCCCGATGATGAAGTAGCCCATGAACTGGCTTCGGCGCTTCAGCAAGAATCCCCGCATTTCGAGGTGAGGACATTTCATCAGATGGTTCAAGTCCGCCAGGGTCCGACGACAAAACGTCCAGTTACGTGTCGTAGAGTTCAACACCGGCAGGAGCGAATCATCGAACTGACTCACTGGGGCGAAATTCCACCCCGCGCTGGCTTGCCTGCGATTCGGCGCGGCATGTGCGAGGCCATGGAGCAGCCGCAGAGCCGATCTTTGATATGAACTGTGATTCGGTTGCCGCGTCCGGAACTCACGCCACGGGCGCAACCACGCGCTATAAGTGAGCACTTCACCAGCGTTACGAAACCCTATGCGGGGAAGAATCTGGCGCGTGGCTGGTGCACCACCTATCACAAAGGAGGCAGGAGCAATTTCCATCAGCTTGCGGAACAGTCTTACGCCGGCTCCTGGAGCCGAGGGGTCGGCTGCCCAGTCCATCATCGTCACGCTGTTTACCAGCGTTCCGTCCGGAAGATGAAAGGTCACCGGGCAGACGCCGCAATGCGCGACGATCTGCCCATCCTTTTCGAGCAGATAGCTGCGGTTGCCTTCTCGGCCTGGCATTCCGTCTAAATACTTCCACTGCAGCAATTCTGGATCGGCGTGATAGTCGGACGGGTCGAACCGGTACACGCGGACGAGGAACTCCGTGAGTGCCGGCAAGTCCTTGAATTCGGTGGCTCGGATAACTCCCGTCATGTTTGCGGTGGTGACTCGATCCTCAATCCTCGGTCCAAATCGCTCGTACCAATTTAGCAGGGCAGATCGTTCGGCCCGGCAGCAGGCAACCCATGGCTTTTTCCCTGCAACTAAAGAATTAGTTACCTTTCTCCGCGAGCAGCGTCTAAGGTGCAGGAGGGCGTCGAGTGCCGCCAAGACAGTCGGGAACTTTGACCGAAGCCGAGCTGCGGATCATGAACGTGCTCTGGGATAAAGGTTCGGGCACAGTGCAGCAAGTCCTTGATTCTATTACTAAAACACCAACTCTCGCCTATAACTCCGTCCTGACCACAATTCGCGTTTTGGAAAGAAAAGGCTATCTGAAGCATCTAAAGGATGGTCGAGCCCACGTCTATACGCCGCTGGTCGGCCAGCAGGAAGCGACGCGCTCGGAAATCCGGCACCTGGTTAGCCGCTTTTTCGAGAACTCGCAAGAGCAATTGGTCTTGAACCTCCTTGAGGACCAGGGTATTGGGCCTGAGGAAATCGGTCGTTTGCGTGAAATGCTGATTCAAAAAGATACGGTTCAGAAGGACACGAAATGAGCTGGCTTGCTCTGCAGACGGTGGCGCAAATCTCGGTCGAACGCATTCTCAATGCGCTGCCCGAGGGGTTTCTGATCGCCTTGTTTGCCTGGGCGCTTCTGCGCGTTTTGCGAAAGCAAAATTCGGGCACCCGATTCGCAGTATGGTTTGCGGCATTGCTGGCCATCGCGGCGCTGCCGGTGCTGAGCGCTTTCGGCGGAGTGAGGCTGCCAATTTTGGCGGGGATGTCGTTGGGGACAACATCGGGAAGCATGCGGTCCGCGATTACCATCCCCGCCCGCTTGGGACTTTTCGCATTCCTTGCCTGGGCTTTTGGCGCCAGCATCGCAATGGTGCGCCTGGCCGCCGGCCTCTGGCGACTACGACAGTTGCGCCGGAGTTGCACTCCCATCGTCGCCGCGGATCTGGACCCGGCGGTGCGAAAAACGGTGGAAGCTATCGCGGCGTCGGAGCCTGCATCGATAACCATCGCGACGTCGGATCGCATGCGCGTTCCTGCTGCCATCGGTTTCCGGAAGCGGACGATTATCCTGCCTGCCTGGGCGTTGCGAGAGCTGCCCGCCGAAGATCTCAACGTCATCTTGCTTCACGAATTCGCGCATCTTCGGCGCGGGGATGACTGGACCAACCTCATTCAGAAAATCGTACGCGCGATATTCTTTTTTCATCCCGCGGTGTGGTGGATTGAAAACCGCCTCTCCGTAGAACGCGAGATGGCCTGCGACGATGCCGTGCTGGCGCAAACTGCCAATCCGCGTGGATACGCAGCCTGTCTGGTCTCGCTGCTGGAAAAGAGTCTGGCGCATCGGCTTTCGAACCAACGATGGTCGATGGTGCAGGCCGCCGTGAACCGCGCCCACGAGGCTTCGCTGCGGCTGGCGCAAATTCTCGACCGCAACCGGCCCGTCGCCACGCGAGTCTGGAAACCGGCGCTCGGCATGATTGGGACATTTTCAGTGGTCTGCCTGTTGGCGCTGCCGCACGCTCCCCAGTTTGTCGCGTTTGATCGCGGTGTCGATCGCATGACAGTGGGAGCTTCGGATCCCACGTACTCCTCGGACGTGGTAACTCAGCCCTCATTGCAAGCGGCGGCGGTAATCCCCGCGGCCTTGCGCGTTGGCAACTCGCCAGTGGGGAAGACTGCCACGGTAGTTCGCGCCAACGTTCAGGCACGGACGGTTACGAGACCTCAGTTCGCTTCGGCGGATTCAGCTGCTGCCCGACTGAATGCTGCACGTACGCCCGAGTGGCTGCTTGAGACAAGTGCGAGCGCCGACCAGGAAATTGTTCCACAATTTCGGACACTGGTCTTTATTGAGGCGACGCAGTCCATGAGCAACAATTCGTCCGACGAGTCGCCAGTGTGGAGAGTACAAGTGTGGCGAGTGACGTTTGTGAGCGCAGCGCGTGAACGGTTGGTGAGAGTGCCCGTGCCTCATTCGATTTAGCGCCAAAATTTTTTGCAAGTAGCAACTAGATAATTAGTTATACAGACCATCAACGGATCATTAGTCAAACAAGGAGAAAAGAAATGAAGATGTGGCTAGAAAGTTGTAAAACACGTTGTAAGGCCGTCATGACATCGCGTGTGTTGGCGGCCCTGCTTGCTGTGGTCGCAGTGGGTTCGGTCGCTACGTTCACCTTTACAAAGTCCGCCCGGGCGGCGGCAGCTCCGGCCCCGGCCGCGGCTCCGCTAGATGACAACAGTGTGGGAGCATTGCTCACTCTCGACCGCGCTATGGAAACGTTGGCGGCACGAGTTACACCAGCAGTCGTCAACGTGACAGTAGTTTCCAAGGGCAATGCGCACGAGAACGGCGGACAGGAAGGTTCGCCCGACATGCAGCAGTTCTTCGGACCCGGCGGCCCGTTCGGCCGTCAATTCCAAATGCCGTCGCAGCCTCAGGAACGGATGGAGCACGGTCTGGGCAGCGGTGTGATCATTTCTCCCGACGGATACATAGTCACCAACAATCACGTGATTGAGGGAGCGGTTGATATTCGCGTCACCATGAGTAACAAGGAAGTGTTGTCGGCGAAGCTGATAGGTGCCGACCCGCTGACGGACCTTGCCGTCATCAAGGTCAATGGAACCGACTTGCCGAGTGTGCCCTGGGGCAATTCGGCCAACCTGCATCCGGGACAAACGGTGCTTGCTTTCGGGAATCCGTATGGGTTTCGCTTTACCGTGACGCGCGGCATCATCAGCGCGCTGAACCGTCCCAATCCTGACGCGAGCGATCGTCGCAAGCCGGGTGAGTTCATTCAGACCGACGCTGCCATCAATCCCGGAAACTCCGGCGGGGCGCTGGTTGATGCACGCGGCGAACTCATCGGTATCAACACCTTCCTGATTTCATCCTCGGGAGCATTCTCGGGAATGGGTTTCGCGATTCCAACGCAGATCGCCGAGCCCACGGTCGAGACCTTGATTCGGGACGGCAAAGTAACGCACGCGTTTATCGGAGTTCAGATCGCCGATCTGACTCCCGACAATGCCAAGTTCTTCGATATGAAGAAGGCCGAGGGAGCGCTGATCTCAGATGTTGATCCCGACGCACCCGGAGCGAAGGCTGGTCTGCGCACCGGAGACGTTATTACCGAACTCGACGGAAAAGCGGTGACCGACGCTGGAGAACTACAAATGCTGGTCGCACAAAAGCGGCCTGGTGAAACCATCCGCTTGCAGATTGTGCGCGACAGCAAACCAACGACGGTTGCGGTTACGCTCGAAGCGCTTGGTGGCGGAAAAGGCACCGAGATCGCCGGCAGTGAGCACGGAAAAGGGCGTTGGGGGCTGAGTCTCGCTGATCTGACTCCAGATGCTCGCAACGAAGTGCAAGTGCAGCCCTCCGTTCACGGAGCCATCGTCGAGGACGTCAAGCCCGGCAGCCCGGCGGATAACGCGGGCCTGCAGCGTGGGGACGTCATCATGGAAGTCGATCGGCGCCCGGTTAAATCCGCGTCCGACGTCGCACAAGCGCTATCCAGCGTGCCGGCCGGTCAGGATGCGCTGGTGCTGGTCTGGTCAAACGGAGGCAGCACCTTCCGCGTGTTGCATCCGTCGCAAGGCTAGCGCGACAAGGTAGCGTTGGCCAAGGTTGCGCGCTGTGTTCCGCCCGGTCCTGGAGCTGGGTGGACGCAGCGCGCATTTCGCAGCCAGACGCGCTTAGCTCCAGAGAAACATGGCCATCCCACTCGCACCGTGGTAATCAACAATTCCTACGACGATATGCAGTAGTTCGGTTTTCTCCCGATAGAATGGCTTAGGGGGATGGTTGTCTTTAGCCGTCTTTCCTGTCCTTGGTTGCAGGACCTGGAGAATTTAAGCATTGGAGACAAGATTTGGATCGATCGGATGAGCTAGTTCAGGATCAGGGCCACGCTGCCTGCTCTCTCGATGCCAGCTATGTGCTGACATGGGATGAAATCGCGAACCTGGCGACAGAGCCGGGCAAGCCGGCTGAGACCCTGATGAACGTTGTCGCCTTGATTGCGCGGCGATTTGGCACCGACGTATGCTCCGCCTACTTGTTGGAGCCCGACCGCGCCAATCTCGTTCTGGCCGCGACCCTCGGCCTGCGCCGGGAATGCGTCGGCAAGTTGCGTATGGCCGTCCATGAAGGACTCGCCGGCCTGGTCGCCGAACAAGTCCGCCCGGTGGCCGTAGAGCAAGTCAGGAATCATCCACGCTTCAAGTACTTCAGCGAAGCCGGTGAGGATGATTACCAATCGTTTCTGGGAGTCCCGCTCGTCGACCGCGGCGTGCTGCAAGGTGTCCTAGTAGTTCAAACCGTGGAGGCGCGAGTCTTTCCCGAAAATGAGATTCGTCTGCTCACAGAGGCCGCGAACCGGGTTGCGCCGGTGGTGAGCGAGGCCCGCACGCTCGATCGTTTCATCGCACCGGTGCAGGAGCGGCTTTGGGCGCTGGCTCGCAATCTGTGGTGGAGTTGGGACCACGATGCTTCCGGCTTGTTCCGCGATCTCGATCCGCTGCGCTGGAGCCAGCTCAATCACAGTCCAGTGTCGCTGCTGAATGAGTTTCCTCTCGAAAAACTGGAGCAGCGCGCCACCGAACTCAACCTCCACGGCCGCATCAACTACGCCTATCGCCGTCTGCGCGAGTATCAGGACTCGGAACGAACCTGGGGTGCGCGACGCGCTGGTGTGCTGCGGCCCCGTCCTGTGGCTTATTTCTCCGCTGAATTTGGCGTGCACGAATCTCTTCCCGTCTATTCCGGCGGACTCGGGGTTCTGGCGGGTGACCACATCAAGAGCGCGTCCGATCTCGGCATTCCCCTTGTCGGCGTGGGCCTGTTTTATGGCCAGGGATATTTCCGCCAGCGCCTCGATCGCGACGGCTGGCAGCGCGAGGAGTACCTCGAAACCGATGTCAACCAACTAGCCATGGAAACGGCCATCGGCACCAATGGCCGGCCGGTCTCGGTCCAGGTTGATACCCGCCATGGTTCGATCTTCGCAAAAGTATGGCGCGTGAAAGTCGGTCGCTGTGATTTGCTTCTCCTCGACTCCGACGTGGAAGGCAATACTCCCGAAGACCGCGAATTGACCTCCCGCCTGTACGGCGGCGACGGCCGGGTTCGCGTGCATCAGGAACTGCTTTTGGGAGTGGGTGGTCTGCGCGCCCTGAAAGCGCTTGGCATCAGGCCCGGTGTGCTCCACCTTAACGAAGGTCATAGCGGATTTGCGGTCCTCGAGGCCATTCGCCAGCGTATGGAAGAAGAGGGCATTGGCTTTGACAAGGCGGTGCCGCGGGTCGCGCGTGAAGTCGTCTTCACCACTCATACTCCCGTGCCCGCCGGCCATGATCGCTTCGATGCCGATTTGGTCGAAGAACACCTCGGACCTCTCCGTGACGCCCTCGGCCTCTCCAAGGATGCCTTCATGGCGTTGGGACGCGAGAATCCCGAAAGCGACGAACGGTTCTGCATGACCGTTCTTGGCTTGAAGCTTTCGCGGCGCGCCAATGCTGTCTCTTCGTTGCACGGTGAAGTTTCCCGCGCCATGTGGACCGGTCTCTTTCCGGGCAAGCAAGAAGATTCGGTTCCGATCGGACACATTACCAACGGCGTGCATGTTCCGACCTGGCTGGCGCCGCAAATGTTTCGCCTCTACGATCGCCATCTCGGGACCGGATGGCATCTGCGCAGCAGCGAGGCCAAGATTTGGGAGGGCATTGACGACGTTGACGACGGCGAACTCTGGGAGACACATTTCAACCTGAAATCGCAAATGATCGAATTTGTGCGCCGCCGAGCCGTCAAGCAGGCCGCGCGCCGCGACGAACCGCGCGACGTACTGCAACAACTCGAACGCGTCCTCAGTCCCGATGCGCTCACCATCGGTTTTGCGCGCCGCTTTGCCACCTACAAGCGCGCCAACCTGATTTTGGCCGACATCGAAAAAATCGCCAGCATGGTCAACGATCCGAAACGTCCGGTGCAGTTCGTGTTTGCAGGGAAGGCGCATCCTCTCGACGAGCCGGGTAAGCGCGTGCTGCAGCAGATCGCCCAACTGATGCGCGACCGCCAGTTTTCCGACAAATTTGTCTTCGTCGAAGACTATGACATCAACGTCGGCCGGCATTTGACGCGGGGAGTTGACGTCTGGCTGAACAATCCGCGGCGTCCGCTGGAGGCCTCCGGCACCAGCGGCCAGAAGGTTGTTTTGAACGGAGGCTTGAACCTCTCAGTTCTGGACGGCTGGTGGGCGGAAGCGTACGACGGTCTGAACGGCTTCGCCATCGGGAGCGGCAGAACTCACTCCGACATGAATGTTCATGACACTCGCGACGGCGAAGATCTCATGCGAGTGCTGCGCGAAGAAGTGATCCCTCTCTACTATCAGCGCGATCGTGACGGCCTGCCGCGCGGCTGGATCCAACGTATGAAGCGCACTATCCGCACCCTCGGGTGGCGCTTTAACGCCGATCGCATGGTGATGGATTACACGCTCCAATGCTACGTTCCAGCGGCGGGCGGCACCTCGAGCGATCTCCGACCAAAGCTGTAAGAGGAAGAGTGATCTTGCTGGTGGACCACCAACCGCTCCGCTCGGCCGCCTTCAATTGCATACAAGGCCGGTACAGCTAGGTCTTCGGGATACGCCGGCAATCCAAACTCCGGAACGTCGAGTCCTTCTTCTTCCACCTCGGGAGCCGTCCGCATACTTTTCACTCGATTAACGCACCAGAAGACAGCATAAGTTCCACCGAACGCCCAGGCTGCATACAACGTTGCTCCCATGAACTGACACAGAAACTGCCGCGTATCGCCGTGGATCAAGCCAGTC
>Ga0210388_10005228_pt1 | contig 10147 bp, 9 predicted proteins | sample IncBWC19OmetaG_FD_155485 | JGI IMG/M metagenome (GOLD analysis project Ga0210388, IMG submission 155485) | Forest soil microbial communities from Barre Woods Harvard Forest LTER site, Petersham, Massachusetts, United States - Inc-BW-C-19-O ...
CAACGAGATGTCGGACGGCGACGCCCACAACTTGAACAACCTGCCAATCATCCAGGCAGGCGGCTGCGGGGGTTACTTCAAGGTCGGCGCGACGGTTCAGGTCGACACCGCCACCGCCTCGACCGGCGCGACCGCTGCCGCTTGGGCAGGGAATAGCGAGTCGCAGTGCGCGGACGGCGGAACGGATGGGCAGGTCAACGGCCTCACCCAGGCGACCGGGACCGACGAAACCATCGCCAACGCCCCGATCAACAAGTACTTCTACAACATCATGAACGCCATGGGGGTAAAGGCGGACTCGACCGGGTTCCCGGTCAAGGGCGGCACCATGCCGGTGACGAAGTTCGGCTACTCCGACCTGACCACGGACTTCGCCGGCGGGGCGGGCGCAGTCAAAGGCGCGACCATCCACAATCCGGGCGAGTTCACGACTCTCAAGTCCGGCTCGTAGACTCGGACGACGACCAAGGCTCCCGGATCTGCCCAAGCGGCAGTCCGGCGAGCCTTTTGTCGTAAATCAGTGCTTCGATTTCGCCTGTTTGGTCTTGGCCGAGGCGGCCGCGGCGAGAGCTTGCTTGTGGTCGTCCGCCACCCGCTGGAAAGCCATCACTTCATGTAGCAGCTTCACGTGGAGCGCACCGATCTTCTGGAGGTCTTTGGACGTCTTGTCGATCTCGTTCGAGACCTGCTGCAGCTCCTCCGGCTTTCCCGAGCGCAACGCCGAGTCGAGACGGCTGGAAAGGATGGTCACCTTGGCGTCTGTGACCCCTCGAGCCTCTTCGACCTCGTAGAAGTGGGAGCGCAACCGAGGGAAGGCCGGCATGTCGGCCGGAATGGACTGGACGTCCTTGCTCAAATTGGAAAAATTCTGTTGTAGGTCGTCGGACAGTTTCTTGAGCGCCGCGTAGGACTGTTTGACCGAATCCGGGTTCGGCGCCGCCTGCTCCGTTTTGTCGGCTGCGATTTTGTGACACCCGACCAACGAGCTGCCGCCGCCGGCCAGCCCCAGCGAGAGAGCAATCATCAGCCGGGAACCCTTCGTCCACGAGCTCAACAAACGAGATCCATTGGGGGCACGCATGGGGACAGCTTACTTACAGGATGGCGGCTTGGGAAAGGAACCTTCGCGATTCGCCGCCCAATTTCAGAAGGATGCCGAAGGGAAGGCCGCGTAGCTCACCCCGGGGTTGTCCACGGTGGTCGTCCGGAAGGTCCAGGTCCCACCAGCTGCAATCTCGCTCGAGTCGCCGCCGCTCGCGACGCCGAGCGGACGCCCGACGCGGTTGAGGGGAAAGACTCTGATCGAAGGGTTGGTCACCGTCTGGTCCAGCCCGTTGAGCACCGTGCCCGTATACGTCGTCCCTGCATTGCCCGTTCCTGCGTCGCTTGTTCCTGCGTCGCTTGTTCCTGCGTCGCTCGTCCCCGCGTCGTTCGCCCCTGCGTCGTTCGGCACGACGTTCACTTGCGTGACGGTGAGGCCATCGATGAGAACGGCGTCCAGCGCAAAGTACGAGTAGTAGTAGACGACCTGCCCCACGTCGGCGACCGAGATGTTGGACGCCATGGTGTCGATTTCCGTCATCGTCACATCGCCCGGGGCCGCGCAAGCGGCGATTGTGGTCGACGCATCCGGAAGCGTGTAGAGATAGAAGCTCTTCGTGTCCAGTCCGTTGATGTAGTTTCCCAAGGGTTGCCCGGAGGTGTCGTAGATCGTGACCTTGAGGGCGGCGTCGCAGGCCGGGACATCCCCGTCATTCGTCAAGGCCGCGTAGAGCTCGAGGCCATCCGGTCCGTCGCGGAGGGTGAGCGCGTAGAGATCGAGCACGCCGGCGCCACCCTGCTCCAGGCTCACCTGGAGGCCCTGCGGAACGATCAGCGCGTCGTCGTCATCCAGCCCGCCGGCGGTTCCACCGGTGTCGCTGCCGCCGTCCAGCGAGCCGGCGCCGGCAACGCCAGCACCACCGACACCGGTCGCGCCACCGACACCGGTCGCGCCAGCGACGCCGGCACCGCTGGCACCACCGACACCGGTCGCGCCACCGACACCGGTCGCACCAGCGACGCCGGCACCGGCACCGCCGGCACTCGCTCCTCCAGTCGCGCCCGCGTCACCCTTCTGCGTGCCGCTCGAACAGGCCAGGGGGAGCAGCGCAGCGGTGGCAAGGGCGAGGAAAATCTTCGTCAGCATGATCTGACCTCGCTCTGCGCTGGGCAGAAAGCGGGCGCGAGAAAAAGGTTTGAATCTCCAGCGAGGATCGCGCCACCCTGACCCGTGCGCTGAGAGCGTCACGATAAAATATTCCACCCTCGGTGTCGAGGCGCCGGCAGCAAGGGCTGGACATGAGCTTCGCGTCGTCGCCGCTGTTCCGTGAGAGTCCCCACGGGCGCCCCGATCGGACGGAGCAGGCCGCCTCAATCGGTAAAAGAGGAAATCCGCCTCAGCGGGCGCGGCGCAAGATGGTGGCCCCGCTGGGCCGAGGCGATGGCGATACGGTGGTCATTGGTCGGCGGCGCGCGGCCTGACCTCGGGGAAGCTCTTTTCAGCGAAGCGGACGTCGTGCCGCCCGGTCCGACGGCGGCGAACCGGCTGGCAGGGTCGCGCTGAACACGCGCCGTTGGGCGGACGCGACCAGCTTGGGGCCGCCGCTGCCGCGTTCGAGCCGCGTGGCCACATCCTTGTCGTGATTGGGCACCACCTTGACGGAGACCGGCGCGAATCCCCGCTTGCTCACGACCAGCGTCACCGGGACCTCGCCGCGCGGCAGCCGGAGCACGAACGGGGTCTCGCCCAGCGGCCGCGCGTGCTCGAGGGGCGTGGGGGCGGTGGTGACCAGCGCACCCTGCGGCCGCGAGTCGAGCGAGATCTCCGACGTCGACGCAAGGACCGGCGTCGTGCAGGCGGCGGTCGCGGGCTCCGGTGTTCGTGCCGCCGGTGGCGGCGCGGCCGGCACCCGGGACGCGGGCCCGCCGTGCCGGAGCACGATCACCATCAAGACCAGGGTCGCCGTGGTGGGCAGCAGCGACGGCAGCCAGCTCGCGCGTGGCCTGCGCAGCGCGCCCAGCAGCGCGCGCAGCCCGGCCGGCGCGGCGGCGGGCATCGCAGCGCGCGGTGGCGGTGGCGGCGCCACGCGGGGCGTCCCCTCGGCGATGATTGCCGAGGATTCGCGCTGCCCGAAATCGATCTCGACCGGCGCGGCGGGCTCCACCCCCGACTCGGTCTGCGGCACCAGCGCGCGCACCTGCTTGGCGAAGGAGCTGGCCGCGTAGCGCTTGCGCAGCACCAGGCGCTCCAGATCCTGGCTCATCTCGTCGGCGCTCTGATACCTCTTGGCCGGGTCGCGCGCCAGCGCGCGCAGGATGACCTCGTCGAGCGCGGGCTTGACCTCCGGGTTGCGCGAAGACGGCCGCGGCACCGGCATCTCGCTCACCAGCTTCAGCGTCTCGAGGTCGTTGTCACCCACGAACAGCCGCCGTCCGGAGAGCAGCTCGTGCAGCACCACACCCAGCGAGAACAGGTCCGAGCGCGCATCCGCCGGCTGCCCCTGCAGGAGCTCCGGCGCCACGTACGACATCTTCCCCTTCACGATGCCGGCCTCGGTCTGACTGGTGCGCAGCTGCTGCACCGCGCGCGCGATGCCGAAGTCGAGGATCTTCACCGCCCCGTTCCAGGCCACCATGATGTTGGGCGGCGTGACGTCGCGGTGGACGATCCCATACGGTTTTCCGTCTGGGCTGGTCAGGCCGTGCGCGAAGCCGAGACCGCGGCACGCCTGCCGTCCCACCTCCGCCGCGAACGCCGCCGGCGCCACCGCCCCGCGCCGCTCGAGCTTCCGCAAGAGGAAACCCATGTCCACGCCGTCGACCGGCTCCATGACGATGTAGTAACCGCCCTCTTGGTAGGCGAACTCGAACACCTGGACGATGTTCGGGTGGAGCAGGCGCGCCGAGATCTTCGCCTCGTCGACGAACATGCCGACGAACTCGGGTGCCTCCGACAGCCGTGGCAGGATTCGCTTGACGACGAACGCCCGCTCGAACCCCTCCGGGCCTTCGCCCGTCGCCCGGAAGACCTCCGCCATCCCGCCGCTGCCAATCTTCTGTGTGAGGCGATACTTCATTTTTCCGAAATTCCGGTGCGACCTGGTCTGCCGCTCAGGAGCGGGAGGATACCGAAATACATGGCGATGAGATGGTAAGAGCCGCTGGTCGATCCGGTACCTGAATATATGTGCAGGCTCCCGCGCGCAAGCGCCGACGCAGCACATGGTGCGCGGAAGCGACGCGGGTTGGAGTCACGCTAGGCCGGTTTGATGATCAAACGATGGTCTTTGCCGATGCTCAAGACGATCAGCACGCTCAGGATGGCGGCAAAGAAGCACCAGACCGAGGTGAGCGCTTGTCGCTCGATCAGGAAGGTGGCCAGCAGTGACAGGACCAAGACCGTCCCCATGATTTTGGCCCTGCTGATCGTGGAGATGAAGAACGGCACCACCGTCGGCAAGACGTAGCCGGGGAGGTACAGCGCCAGCACGAGCGCGGGACCGTGCTCCTTGTAGCTGTAGGCGATGCTGTGCCCGGAGACGTGCGCGGTCGGTCGCCCGCGAACCAGAAGAACGGCCGCGTATACCCCCACGGCTACGCCTATCCAGGCCATGACCGCCAGCGCTCTTTTGCGTCCGGGATCTCTTTCGGCCACGAAGAGCGAGATCGGAACCCACATCGGCCAGCCGACCAGGGCGAAACTGAGGAAGAGAGCCACCGCCAATTCTTGCAGCCCCGCCTGGGACGGGTGGCCGATGGTCATCCAGACGACGCCCTCGGCCACTTGCTGTCCCGCGAAGAGCAGGGGAACCGCGGCCAACATCCTGTGCGACGGCGGCTTTGGCTGGGTGATCGCGACCGCGCCGATTCCCGCGATCACGGTGGCGACGCCGAAGCTGCCGGTGGCCGAAAAACACATCGTGCGCGAAATGATGGCCTCTTTCGTGGAACACGGAAGGGGGCAATCCGGTTTATCGGCGACGCTGTCGCGCGGTGATCGGCCCGGCCCGTACCGCCGAGCTTGGATGCGAGCGAAACGTAATCAGGTTACTTACAGCAACGGAGAGTCGAAGGAGGTGGAAAGATGACCACAAAGGGACTAGGGGCGATGACCATCTGGATCATGTCCGCCGCGACGGCCGGACCGGCGCTGGCGCGGGAGGCAGGTTCTGAGCAAGCGCAGCAACAGGTGGCGCAGATCCAGATGCGATTGCGGAAGAATCCCGATCTGAAAAACAACGCGATCGACGTGACGGTCAATAATGGCGTCGCCACCCTGACGGGAACCGTCGATAGCCAGACGGAGAAGTCGGACGCGGCGCGACTGGCGCTGGTGAGCGGCATTGTCGGCGTCGACAACCGGCTCGACGTCGGCAGCGCGGGCGTCCGGCAGGCCGTCTCGGACAGCGGGCTGACGGCCAAGATCAAGGGGAAGCTGGTGGAAGACGAGATGACTCGGTTCAGCGACGTGTCTGTCACGACCAACAATGGCGTGGTCACCTTGACCGGCTCGGTCCCCGACCAGGAGGCGCTGACGCAGGTCCTCAGCATCGCGCGCAGCTGCCAGGGCGTGACGCGCGTGGAGAACGACCTGACGATCGGGGCACCCAAAGAGCGCTGATCGCCCGCGGGGCTCGATTCACCGCAGCAGACCGAGACGGTTCGGACGGGTCTCCGGCGGTGCAGATGCTCAACACCCTTGCATTGCCCGGCGAGGCCGCTTTAATCGGCTCACGAGCGAGCTCGACCATGACGCGGATCCTGATCATCGAAGATCAACTGATTGTCCGCGACGCATTGGTGTCGATGCTCCGCGGCAGGCCCGATCTGCAGGTGGTCGGGGTGGCGGCGAGCATCAGGGAGGGCATGCCGCTCCTGGAACGAACCACGCCCAGCCTGCTGCTCTTGGACCTCTCCCTCGAAGACGGCAGTGGACTGGAGCTGGCGAGGATGTTGTACCGCTCGCGATCGAAGACACGCGTTCTGGTCATGACGGCGTTCGGCGACCAGTTCGCCGCAGCGGAGGCTCTGAAATTTGGGGTCGCCGGATATTTCATGAAGGAACAGCCGACGTCCGACCTGTTCGCGGCCATCGCAGCCGTCAGTGGCGGGGGGACCTATCTCCCCCCAGCCCTTGCGGGGCGCCTCCCCGCGGACCCATCAAGAGACGAAGGTCCGCTGGCGAGCTTGTCGCGCCGTGAGCGCGAAATCTTCCGGCTGGCGGTGCTCGGCAGCGAAAGCAGGGACCTTGCCCGGCGTCTCTTCATCAGCCTGAAGACGGTCGAAAGCCACCTCTTGAACATCGCTCGCAAGCTCGGAGTCCGAACGACCACCGGGCTCGTTCGCTTTGCGGCCGAGCACGGCATCGCCACCGGACCGGAGATCGAACGGGGCCCACTGACGGAGGAAGCAATCGCGGTCCGAAATCGTTGAGCTCTGTGCTCGCCGAAAAACGGATCGCCTGCGCCACCCAGCGGTGGTATCAGTTTCAGGTCACGCAGAGATGCCAACTTTCGAGGAGATGTCGAAGGAGGAGCTGATCGCGGCCCTGCGCGCGCTCGAAGCCAGCCGTCCCGCCGTTGGCGGTCTGTTGGAGAAGACGATCCTCATCCACGATCTCGAGGTTCACCAGATCGAGCTCGAGATGCAGAACCGCCAGCTTCGCGAGACCGAGGCGCGACTGGAAGCGGCGATGCAGCGGTATCGGGACCTCTATGACTTTGCGCCGATCGTCTATCTCACGCTCGACGCCGAAGGACGTATCCAGGACGCCAATCTCACGGCCGCCACGTTTTTCCGGACCGAACGCGGAACCTTGATCGGAAAGCCTCTCACCGCCTTCGTGGCCGTGAGCCATCGGGCTCAGCTGCGTGGTCATCTCCAACGGTGCTTCAACCGTCGCATCGCCGTGAGCGTCGATCTCGACCTCTCTGTTTCGGGAATGGTGGGCCTGCCCGTCAAGGCCACGAGTGTCCCGGTCCTCGACGACGTCGGTCAGGTCGTCGGCTGCCGGACGGCCCTGACCGATATCTCTGCGCTCAAACGGACCGAGCACCGGCTGGTGCTCCTGGCGTCGGCGAGCCAGACGCTGGCCCAGACGCTCGACATCGAGACCTCGATGCAGGAGGTGCTTCGCTCCACGGTTCCCTCGGTGGCGGACCACGCGTTCATCGACTTGGTCCACCACGACGAGATCCGACGCTTCGCGGTCCGTCGCGAGCCCACGGAGCCGTCAGGCGTGGAGATCACGAGGTCGGTGTACGCCGGATCGTCGCTCAGGCCGGACAGCCCGCAGGCCCGCGTGCTCGAGTCTGGCAAGCCGATCCTGGTGGCGCACTGCGATTCGAGCGCGCTGGCCGGTCGAGACGGTCTCGACCACGAGCCGGCAATACGGCAGAGCGGAGCCAAATCGCTGGCCTATGTCCCGCTTTCGTCCCGCGGGACGACCTTGGGCGTTCTCACGCTGATCTCGCTCGACGAGAGCCGGAGCTTCACCGGCGCCGATCTCCTGTTTGGTGCGGACCTCGCCTCGCGTGTCGCCACGGCGGTCGACAACGCGCGCCTCTATCGTGAGGCGAAGGAGGCCGTCCGGGGACGCGAGGACGTTCTTTCGTTTGTGGCGCACGATCTCCGGGGGTTCCTGTTCGGAACGCGCGTCGGAATCGACATTCTGCTGCGGTCGATCCCCAAAACGGAGAGGCGGCAGGGGTGGAAGGAGCTGGGCCGCGTCCAGCGACTGAACGCGCAGATGGCCCGCATGATTGAAGACCTGCTCGACGTGTCGAGCCTCGATTCCGGCCGGCTTTCGCTGAATCTGGCGAAGTGGGGGGCGAGCGATCTGGTCTCGCAGGCAGTCGAGGCATTCGCCGCCACGGCGGCCGACGGCGACATCGGCTATACGGCCGACGCCCCCGACAGGACCGCGACCGTCTATTGCGACGCCGGACGGGTGATGCAGATCTTCGGCAACATCGTGGGAAACGCGGTGAAGTTCACACCCAAGGGTGGGTCCATCACCATCTCGGTGTCCCCCGCCGGCGAACAGGTTCAGTTTGCGGTGCGCGACACGGGGCCGGGCATGGTGCCAGAGCACCAGGCGCACCTCTTCGAGCGGTACTGGCAGGCGGAGAACAACGCTCAAAAGGGGAGAGGCCTCGGCCTCTATATCGCGAAGCAGCTCGTCGAGGCACAGGGGGGCCGGATCTGGGCAGAGAGCCGGCCGGGCACGGGCACCACCTTCTTTTTTACGCTTCCGAGGGTGAATCCTGTCCTGACGACCATCGCGTCAGCCCGTCGCTGAATCGATCTGCGCGCGTTGGCGTCAGCGGGCGGATCTGCCGGGCGCGAGGACGCCGCACGCGAGGGCGTACCTCACCAGGGCGGAGCGGCTGGCGAGACCGAGCTTCTTCATCACCCTGGATCGATAGGTCTCGACCGATTTGATGCCCAGCCGCAGCTCCTCCGCGGTCTCGGCGTTGGTGAAGCCCTCGGCGACACGCCGCATGACCTGCAGCTCTCGGTCGGTCAGCCCCACGGTGGCTCGTGCCTGGGCCGGATCGGTGGCGCTCGCCCGGATCGAAGGCTCTGATTCCAGCTCGATCGAGGCGTCCATGAAGGTCCGTCCCTGAGCGACCGCCCGGATTGCCGCCAGCAGCTCGGTATCCGCCGCCCTCTTGACGACATATCCGACGGCGCCCGCCTTCCCCGAAGCCCGAACGTATCCGAGCTCGTCGTGAAACGTGAGGACGACGATCCGCGTCTGGGGACGAATTCGTTTCACCGCGGCAATGGCCTCGAGCCCTCCGCCGCCGGGCATGCTGATGTCCATCAGCACGACGTCCGGAGCCGACTCTTTGATTCCGACCTCGGCGTCTGGTCCAGTGGCCGCTTCGCCAACCACCTCCATTTCGGGCTGCTGGTTGATGAGCGCCCTCAGGCCGCCTCGCAGAATCCCATGATCGTCCACGACGAAGACCCGCAACTTCATGACGGCACCGGCGAGACCGCCCGCGATCGGGCAATCGTCTTGTAGCGACCGCGCCCGTTGACGGGCAGCTCGAAATCGTCCCCCAGCTCTTTCTGTAAATACGTACGGATTCTGGCCTTGAGTCGCTGCTCGACCTGGCGCGTGCGCTCGCGCGTCACGCCGAACTTCACAGCCAACTCCGAGAGCGTGGTCGGCTCGTCGTTCAAGAGGCGCTGCCGAAAGATCTGGGCCTCTCGGCCCTGCAGCGTGGCTTCGAACATCTCAAGCTTGGACCGGAGAACATGACCGAACTCAGCCTCCTCGACCCGCCGCTCGGGTCCCAGCGCCGATGCGTCGCTCAGCGAATCGCCGATGGTGGTCATGCCCGGTGCCTGTGCTTTCACCGGCACATCCAGCGAGATCTCGCCGCCTGCGAAGCGCTCCAACATGGAGACGATCTCGCTCTCCTTGACCTGCAGCCGAGACGCCAGCTCTCGGGGGTTCGTTTCGCCGTCCTCCCGCTCCAGGCGGTCTCGTTCCTTGCGCAGGCCGAAAAACAGTTTCCGTTGGGCCTGCGTGGTCCCGACCTTGATCAGCCGCCAGTTGTTCATGGCGAAGGTCAACATGTAGGCCCGGACCCAATAGACGGCATACGTGCAGAACCTCATGCCACGGCTCGGATCGTAGGTCGCGACCGCCCGCAGGAGGCCGCGATTCCCTTCTTGAATCACGTCGCGCAGGTCGTTGCTCGCGCGGTCGTAATGGCGCGCCAGCGCCACCACCATCCGCATGTTCGCGACGACCAGGCGTTCGGCCAGGACCGGATTCTTGGTCTTCAGGTACTCGAGCGCGCAGCGATGCTCCTCCTCGCGCGACATCGGTTCGCAGCGCCGCAGATCGAAATGATTCCCTGGATTGACGCGCATCTGGCCGCCCGATCCATAGCTCGGCCGCGCGATCCGCATTGTCCGGAAGCTCCCACGCCCCACGTAGGGGTTTACCCAGGGTGGGATCCGCTCTTGTTACGGGCGTGTGTCGGTTCTCATGGTGGCCGCGGGCCGCGGACAGCTTCTTCGCGGTTTCGGGAAAACCTTACGCGTCGCCCGGGTGATCTCGCGTGGTCGTGGTGCGCGACGGTCG
>Ga0210388_10005229_pt1 | contig 10147 bp, 8 predicted proteins | sample IncBWC19OmetaG_FD_155485 | JGI IMG/M metagenome (GOLD analysis project Ga0210388, IMG submission 155485) | Forest soil microbial communities from Barre Woods Harvard Forest LTER site, Petersham, Massachusetts, United States - Inc-BW-C-19-O ...
CTTCCCGATAGAGCGCCCCGACCTCTTGGTGGATTATGTGCCACGGTCGTGCGTTTGTGCCACCACCATCCGAGACGACTGGAACAGCGAGAAGATCCAACGCCTGGGCGCCGCTGGCTATGAGGTGGACGTGCTCTTCACCGACTACGACAAGGCAATCTCAGGCACCGATATCCGGCAGACGATCCTGTCAGGATCGAGCGACTGGACAAAGCTCGTAACCCCGCGTGTCGCCGAGTTCCTCATCGAGATCAACATCGCGGCGCGCCTGCGTGCCACCAGTCCGCCTTTCCTCGGCGATGCAGAGCGGACCTCCGGATGACTCAGACCCGTCCGGCGAGATGGACTCCCCCGCCTTCGGTGACATGCCCCACCTGAGCCACGAGTTGCCCCGCCCCTTGAAGCTCGTCCACCAACTTATGCGCAGCGTCGGCGGGAGCGACGATCATGAGCCCGCCTGCCGTCTGCGGGTCTACCGCCAACGCCACGAAGGCATCCCCGACCGCAGGGTCGATCTCCAGCACATCTCCGATGAGGGCTCTGTTCGAGGTATGGGCGGAGGTCCTGACTCCCTCTTGCGCACACTCCTGGGCGCCATCAAGAAAAGGCACGCCAGCCATGTCGATGACGATGCGCACATCACTCGCGCGAGCGACCTCAGCTGCGTGGCCCGCCAGGCCGAAGCCAGTCACGTCGGTCACAGCGTGCGGAGCATACCTCGCGAGTATCTCGACTACCGGCCTGCTCGACGCAAGCATTGAGTCGACCGCGGCGCGAAAGTGCTCGTCAGAGACGGCCATGCGCCGGCGACCCGACGTGATGAGGCCGGTGCCGATCGGCTTGGTGATGAGAACCGTGTCGCCCGCAACAGCGCCGGACTTCCGCCAGATGCGCTCCGGCGCAACAGTCCCCGCGACCGCGAGACCGAACTTCGGCTCGTTGTCGCGAATGGTGTGCCCCCCGGCGAGCACCGCTCCGGCCTCGGCACACTGCAACGCCGCGCCTCGCACGATCCTCGCAACATCATCGGCCTCAAGATCGGGTGGAAATGCGGCGATCGCGAGCGCAAGCGAGGGTCGGCCTCCCATGGCGTAGATGTCGTTCAGAGCGTTGTTCGCGGCGATGCGCCCATAGTGGGTGGGATCGTCGACGATCGGCGGGAAGAAGTCGACGGTGAAGAGCAGTGCGGTTTCGCCGTCGAGTCGGATCGCGGCCGCGTCGTCAGGTGGATCCAAACCCACCAGTAGGTCCGACCGGGATGGTTGGGGGAGCGCCGCGAGCAACGCCTCCAGCTTTGCGCCATCGTACTTCGCCGCACAGCCCCCGGTAGAGCACAATGTCGTGAGTCGAATCAAGTCCAGCAGATAGTATCTGGTCAGACCGACACGGCGAGACAGAAGACCCACCTGAGAGTCTCCCCTCCGCGCTTCGAGTCGAGCGGTTGCACCCGCAACACCCGAAACCGATGACGCTCGAGGAGGCTGGTTAGTAATTCCGGCGAGAAGAGCTGAAACACGCGAGGCCCCAACCCTTCGCGCGTGTCGATCACGGTTAGCCCCGCACCGGCACGAACCAATACGTAGAGCACACCGCCCGCGACGAGGACACGACGCGACTCGGCGATCGCGACGTCGGCGCCGTGTCCTGGCGCAACAACGGGCAGATGATGCAGCGAAGCATGATTGCGCACACAGTGGAATGTCGCCGAGGAGAGGCTCGAGAGGTCCCGCATCTCGCCCTCGATCACAGACCGAGCCGGCAGTCCGTGGGCCGTGGCTAGCGCTCTCAGCTGTCGCACCAGCCCAGGGGCGTTGTCGAGCGCGGTGGGAGCGACATCGGACTCCTTCGCGAACCTGAGCAGGTCTCGGCCCGAGCCCGCACCAACGTCCAGCAGCCGCCACCGCGCCCCACGTGGAGGGGGCGCCGCACGTTCGGCGATTTGACCACGAACGGTCGACAGCAAGGTCCGTGTGAGCGACTCCTCCCATCTGTCGGTCCGCAAGCCTCTGACGGCTGCGTAGGCTTCGCTGTGACGGGAATACGAGTCGGTTGTCATGGTAACGATGAGCTGGATCGCTCGATCAAGCTCATCGTCTCGGACCGCGACCTCTCCCGCCTGCGCCGCACGGACGACGTCAAGCGAGCTCGCGAGCGATGCAGAGCTCAAAATCGAGCCCGCCCCCTACGTCTTGTAGTACACGTTCGGCCCGTGGGCTGTCCTGCACGCCTCGAACAAGCCGTCGAACCGATCGCGAAACTCGGTGATGAGGGTCTGAGCCGCCGGTGACGCGCCCTCGATCAGGGTAGCCGCACGAAGGGCGACCTTCGAATAGTCGTCCGCGTCGTAGTCAAACAACCCGAGGATCAAGACGTCCGTGTCGAACATAACCTCATAGTCTGTGGGAAAATAGTCGTAGGAGAGGATCTCGAGATCCTTGATGCGTCTGGCGTCGACGAGTTTGTGCCAGTTGCGAGCTACCAAGCGAACTTCGTGTGCGAAGTCGGACTCGTACTCCGGAGGGAACCCTTGGATAAGCAGCGAGCAACGATCGACGATCAGGTTCGAGTTGCTCACGAAGCTGTAAATCTGCGCGCTCGAAATGGCGTAGACGCGCAGGTGGCCGATGCGACCTCGACCGCGGAGGGCACGATCGAATGCGTCGGCGAGGGTGCCCGTACGGATGTCCGGAACTGTCGCCTCAAGATAGGAGCGCTGGGTCGCCTCCAGCGTGACGACCTTCGCCGCCAGATCGGCGTTTAGACTCTGGACCGACGTCTGCAACGCTGAGAGGCGCTGGTCGAGATGCACGGCGACGAACACGAACGACACCGCCATGATCGCGAGCAGCAGCGAAGTTGAGATCTCGTTGAGCACGGACGAGTCGAACGTGGCAATCAACAGCACCACGACTGTCCCGGCAAGCGGTAGATAGGTGCTCGTCAGTCGGAGGAGACGGGTGAGATTCGGGTCCATTAGGGCGAAGGTCGGCTGAATGCATCGAAGTAGTCAGAGGTCGAGCAGTAGCCTATAGGTCCACGGAGCGGCAGCACCCGCTCGGTAGCTCACCGCTCGGAGGTTCTGAATGACAGAGGCAAAGCTCGGCAAGGACACTTACTTCGTAGCCGTCAAGGCGCTCTTGCGAGACAAAAAGCAACTACTCATAACCCACGACATCTTCGGTCAGTGGGACATCCCCGGAGGCCGGCTGCGGCCGGACGACTTCGATGTGCCCTTGGAGGCAGTGCTAGAACGGAAGCTGCGAGAGGAGCTCGGCAACGAGGCTCACTACGACCTGGGCGGTCCGCGCGTCTTTTTCCGCCACGAACGATCCGAGCAGGCGCTCGACGGACAACGCGTGCGCATCTTCGCCCTCGGGTACGACGCACAATACGGCGGCGGTTCGATTGTGCTCGGAAAGCACCACGACCGCTACCTGTGGGTGGATGCGGCGACCTTTCCGGCGGACGAGTACTTTGTGGGCGGCTGGCTCGCTGGCATTCGCGAGTATCAGATGCGCCTCCAGAGTCTGGCCGATGAGGAGCCTCACAAACCACCTCGGCCGACGGGTTAGAGCAAAGGCTCAGGTCGACGGGAGATAAACGACAACTCCGATGTTCTGCAGTGGGAGGCGCGGAAGGAGCTTGGTGCTGGGCGTCGTTGGTATTGGGCTCGCGCTGATTGGGGTGGTGGGTCTAGCGACGCTTGCCGTCCGACTGGTGCACGGGCGTGGAGGTTCGTCAGCGGCGATAGCTTTGATAACGACGTACCTCAGCAAGGCTGTCGGCCCGGGATTCCTCGAACACGCCAAGCAATCCGGACTCTCGATTCCAGCCGAGCTCTCCGATCCCCATACGCCACCGACACCGCAGCAGCTCGTGGACTTCGTCTTCGGGATCGCCGCAAACTACTTCCCGCGCCCGGTGTCCGACGAGACCGAGGGACCACAGGCGCTACTGAGCGCGACGCGGACCGGAGCGTGAGGCATCGAGCGCTGACGCAACCGGGGCAAAGCGTAATGCCGGCGGGCAGGGTCGCATTTCGGACGTGTCCAAGCGACCGGGTTCGACGCGGGAAGCGAGGGCCGCACCCCAGGAACGACCCTCGCTGTCGAGTAGTCGGTCTAGTGGAACATCAGCCTTTCACTTCGGCATTGAGGAACTCTGGCGGCTCGACACTCTCAAGGAAGGCAAGGAAATGAAGCGCCTGTGCCTGCTCGCAGGCGATGCTGCTCTCGGCCCTGTCGAGGGAACCCTCCGCCTGTCCCTCCACCAGCGCCTGCGCGAATGTGAAAAGTTCAGACCCCGGTATGGAGCCCTGAAGACTGTGGAAATCGTAGACGCACGGGCCCGGCTCGCTGACCGACGCCGTGCCACCAGTGATCTCCGAGAAGCCCGTCCAGCTCAGAGTGATCCGCCTGAAGCCGCCGGCGATCGAGTATCCGGTAGCTGGGACGACATTTCCAGAGGCCACTTCCGTACAGCTGTCGTTGAATGGCCCCGAGAGCGTGTCCCTGTCCGTGGGCCTGTCGTTGCGAAGCGTCCCTTCCGTGACCTGTTCGCAGAAGATTTCAGGAGAGTGGCTGGCGACAAACACCACAAATGCGAGGTTGGGATAGCCGTTCGGGGCTGGAGCTCTTGTCGTCGGTTCCAATATCGCCAACCGCGGAGCTGCCGCTGCCGCGCTCACCGTCAGGCCGACGGCCAACGCCGCTGCGGCGATGACGCTCACCCTTGCCAACTTCAGATGTCTCATGAGAGTCCTTCCTTTCGTGTGAAAACGGTGGCTCAGTGACCGGCTGTAGTGCCGGTCACCGGACGCCGTAGATGGCGATGTCGGCCGCCGCGTTGGTCACGCCGCGGCCTCCAGAATGCCGTCGTTCAGGTCGGTGCGCCCGGGTGCGCCCGCGGCGTACACCGGCTTGCGGTTCAGACGTTTTCGCTGGAAGTCCTCAGCCAGGAGCGTGCCCACCTCCCCAAGCAGCGCGCGCCGGTCGCAGCCCCGGCGCGCCAACAGCCTGGCGGTGGCGCCGAACAGACGCGGCGGGGTGAAGACTTGCGAGGGCCGCGACCTGTGGCTGTAGAACAGATCCAGGAACGTGCCGATCTTGCCCTGCTCAAGCAGTCGCCTCTCGATCTCGGGTACCACCGCGGGCGTCGACCCGGCCTTCCCCATATCGGTCGCGAGCCAGTAGTGCTCGGCCGCGTCCCTGTCTCGCCATCTGCCCCAGGCCGCCATCTCACTATCGATGTCTTCTTCGGAGCCATTCAGCGCGGTTGCGATCGCCGGCACCAGCGCGTCGACCTGCCGGAACGCGTCCTGTATGCCCTGGCCGGGTGTTGGGTCCTTGAAGTTGCCGGCGTCGCCGACCAGCACCCAGCCTGGGCCAGAGGCCTCCCGGAAGAACCCCTCCCAGCGGAGCATCCCAAAGAACTTCCCCGTCCTCCGCGCTCCCGAGAGCGCCTGCGCCACGGGCCGGCAGCTGCATGCGTACTCCATGAAGCTGCCCTCCAGATCCTCGCGAAAACGAGGGAGATCAACCAGATCCGGGATCAGGATGACCTGATACAGGCCGCTGTCGGCGTGCGTCGCGATCACCATCCGATTGCCCCACCGGTGGAACACGAATGTCGGATCGGAGTCGGGCTCGAACCCCTCGAAAAAGGTCCAATAGAGGAATCGCTCGTTCGGCGTGAGGTTGTACCGGCGAGCCCCTACGAGGTTCGCGATCGTCGAGTTGCGACCGTCGGCGCCGACAACCAGCCGTGCCCGGAGCGTCGTCTCCGAGCCGTTCCGTGCGACCCGCACGCCAGCCACTCGACCCCGATCCTCGAGCAGTCCTGTCACCTTGCTCGTCAACTGCAGATCGGCGCCCGCCTCCGCGGCGGTCTGAGCCAGGATCGGATCGAGCAGCAGCCGACGCACCGATGCTGTACCGCCGACGTCGCCTGAATGCAGCTGAATCGGCGTCACGAACTCGAGGTCCTCCTGACGCAAGTCGACGCGGTCCACGAATGGCGCGCCGGTCGCGCGTATCTCGTCGATGACCCCGAGGCGGTCCAGGAACGTCAGCGCCTGGGCCTCGAAGATGTGCGTCGAGAGGGTGTCGCTCGGAAAGCTGGCCTGCTCGACGAGCGCGACCTTGACGCCCCGGCGTGCGAGCAGCGCCGCCAGCGGCGATCCCGAGCAGCGCGCACCCACGACGATCACATCGAATTCCTTGCTCATGCTTCCTCCGATCTCTCTGTTCGCTGAGAGGCCTGGCCTCGTTGCCAGCGACACTGACCGGCAGAGGCTCGTGGTACATCGGCCAGGTGGCGTATTCGAGCCGGCAGCAGTGGCGTATTCGGCGCCAGTGCAGCCGGCTCGGTGGAGCTAGAGCTCTCTTCGCGCCGCTTGCGCTGCGAGCTCGGCGCGCGATGAGACGGCGAGCTTGGCGAACACATGGGACAGGTGAGCCTGGACGGTACGGGGCGAGATGAACAGGCGCTCGCCGATCTGAGGGTTGGTCAGGCCCTCAGCGACGAGCTGCACGACTCGCAGCTCGGCCGGGCTCAGGCTCTCCCAACCGCGCAACGGCCGCTTGCGTTCTCCGCGGCCGCGCTCGGCGTAAGCGACCGCATCATCGAGCGAGGCCGACGTGCCGGCCGACCACGCCGCTGCGAAGGCCTCCTGGCCGAGCGCCTCGCGCAGCGCACTGAGCCCCGCTTCGTAGTGGGGCTGACGCACCGGGAAGCGCACGCAGCCCACGGCGGCGCGAATGCCATCTGCCGCACCGAGCAAGCGAACCGCCTGCTCTGCGTTCTGCAGCTCCGAGACGAGCGCCGCGAGCGACTCGAGCACGTCAGCGACGCCACCCGGGTCGCCGGCGTCATAGAAGGCGCGCAGCGCCTCGTGTAGCAGCTCCTCAGCTCCAGAGACCTCGCCGGCCTCGCGTGCGAGCTGCGCCTGCGCCTCGAGCGCGGCCCCGATCGCCAGCGGGTTCCCGCTCTCGCGCGCGACGAGCACCGCTTCCTCGATTGCGGCCACGGCGGGTGCCGTGTCTCCGCGCGCCAGCTGGGCGACTGCCGTGATGAGCAGCGCGGGGACGGTGAAGGAGGCGTAGTTGCTGGCCCGCGCCGCCGGCAACGCCTCACTCATCAGCGCCTCCGCGCGCTCGAGCTCGCCGGTGGCGTACCCCAGCAGTCCCAGCTGCCACCGCATCAGTGACGTCGCATCGTGGGCCATGCGCACGCCCAGGGCGATCGACTCCTCGATGTGCGCTCGCGCGGCCGCCCACTCCCCGGTGCGAATCTTGACGAAACCGAGCGTCGAGAGATCGAGCATCTCGAACACCGGGTCGCCGAGAGAACGCGACTGCGCGAGAGCCTCCTGGAGCATCGTCTCCGCCTCCGCGAATCGACACTGCGCCGCCGCGTTGAATCCGAGCCAGGTGAGCGACTCCCGGATACCGAGCAGGTTGCCCGCCGCACGCGATACTGCCAGGGCGTCTTCGAGCAGCGAAGCCGCAGCCTTCAGCCGCCCGCCCACATTTGCAAGAAAGCCGGCTCCGTAGAGCCCATCGGCCAGAAACCAGGCGTCCCCGAGCGGGCGGGTGATGGCGATGCTCTCCTCGAACACGGGCATGGCAGCCTCCGGCTCGAGCGAGATCAGCGCCCAACCCAGCAGATCGAGCGCTCGACCCACCGTGCGCTCGTCACCCACTTCACGGCCAATCGCGAGCGCCTCCTCGGCATAGCCCCGCGCCGCCACCCAGTCGGCTTCGAACGTCCCGATGTGGCCCACGGCAACCAGCGCCTTTGCCCGAGGGAGCCCACTTGCACGCTCCCCGGCGAGCGCCGACTCGAGGTGCCCCCGGCCCTCGCGCCAATGGCCACGCGCCTCGAAGAACAACCACAGCGCGGCGGCCAGGCGTAGAGCCTCATCGACGCGCCCCGCATCCACCGCCCACCCGATTGCGCCGCGGAAGTTGTCGAGCTCTGTCGTCAGCGGCCCGAGCCACTGCTCCAGGCGCGCCCCGAACAGGTCTGGCTCAGCGGACTCGGCAAGTGCCAGGTGGTAATCGAGGTGCTGGTTGCGAACGAGCGCCGCCTCATCGGCGTCGCTGAGCTTCTGCCGCGCGTAGGCACGGACCGTCTCCAGCAACGCGTAGCGAGTCTTGACGCCCTGCTCCTCGACCTGCACCAGCGACTTGTCAACGAGGCTCGCGAGCAGGTCGAGGATCTCAACGACCTCCAGGCCACCACCGGCGCAAACCGCCTCGACCCCATCGAGCGTCCAGCCGCCGGCGAACACGGAAATACGCCGGAACAGTGTCTGCTCCGCCGCGCTGAGCAGGTCGTGGCTCCAATCGACCGAGGCCTCGAGAGTGCGCTGCCGCGGCATCGCCGTGCGCGAGCCCCCCGTCAGCAGCACGAACCGCTCGCGCATCGCGTCGGCGATCTCCTGCGGCGTCAGCAGCCGCACGCGTGCCGCCGCCAGCTCGATCGCCAGGGGGATTCCGTCCAGGCGCCGACAGATCGTCGCGACCGCCTGCGCGTTCGCGTCGACCAGACGGAAGTTTGGTCGTACGTGTCGCGCCCGATCGCAGAACAGCTGGATCGCTTCGACTTCCGCGAGCGCGGCTCGTGCCAGCTCGGCTTCCGGAATCTGCAGCGAGGGAACCCGCCAGCTCTGCTCTCCCTCGACCCCGATCGACTCGCGGCTCGTCGCCAGAATCACAACACCGGGACACGCCTCGAGCAGCGTGGCCGCCAACTCGGCGCACGCGCCCAGCAGGTGCTCGCAGTTGTCGAGTGCGATCAACAACCGGCGCTCGGCGAGCTGCCCCTTCAGCGTGTCGATCACCGGCTGGGAGGGGAACTCGCGAATCGAAAGCGCGCTCGCTACCTCGCTGGCCACCAGCGCCGGATCGCTGATCGGCGCCAGATCCACCCACCACACACCATCGGGGTGATCGTCAAGCGTCTCGGCGGCCACCTGCAGGGCCAGCCGTGTCTTCCCACTGCCACCCGCTCCGGTAATAGTGAGCAGGCGCGATCGGCCGAGCAGCTCGCGAACCTCTGCGATCTCGCGCTCGCGGCCAACGAAGCTGGTGAGCTGGATGGGCAGGTTGTTGGGGAGCGCCGACAGCGAGCGCAGCGCCGGGAAGTCGTCGTGTAGATCCGCGTGGCACAGCTGGTACACCTGCTCCGGCCGCGCCAGGTCGCGCAGCCGATGCGCACCGAGGTCACGCACGGTGACCCCGTCTGGCAGGCCGCCTGCCACCAGCTCATACGTCGAGCGCGACAGCAGCGTCTGCCCGCCATGTCCGATCGCGCGCAGCCGAGCACAGCGATGGACCGAGGGGCCGGTGTAGTTGCGCGCATCGCGCAGCACGGCCTCACCGGTGTGCAGCGCAACACGCACGCGTAGATCCACGCCCTCAGGCCACGGCTCGCTTCTTAGCGCCCGCTGCAGATCGAGTGCGCACGCAACCGCGTCGGACGCTCGCACGAACACGCCGACGGCGCTGTCGCCCTCGCCCTGCTCCTCCGGAAGCACCCCGCCACGCGCCTGCATAGTCTCGGCGAGCAGGTCGTGACAGCGCGCCATCACCCCCGCCATCACCTCGCCCCGCTCTTCCCACAACAGGGTCGAGCGCTCGACATCGGCCAGCACGAACGTCACCGTCCCGGTCGGGACGATCGCCACCGCGTCCTGGTCAACTCCGCCTACCGGACTCATGATCGCCTCGTGCATCATCCCAACTCTGTCGCGCCGCGCACGTCACTACATCGGCCAGATGGCCTATTCCTCGTCAGAGCCAGGCGGCGACCGCTCCCAGTATTGGTCCTCGTGCACAAGCGCGACTGTTCGGGCCAGGGGCGTTCAGGCATCTATCACCAAAAGTGCCTGAAATCCTGAGTCGCCGGTCGCTAGCTGTAAGACCCGAGCAGGTTGTTCAGTCGGTTGATGGGTGTCTCTCGCCCGATGGCTTGGTGTCGTCGTTGATGGTTGTAGGTCCATAGCCAGCCGTCAAGGGGCTGCGGTGCGTTCTGTGCTGTCGCGGTAGATCGCTCCGTATGCCCAGCCAGCGAGCATGGTGCGGATGAAGCGCTCAGCCTTGCCGTTGGTCTGTGGGCGGCGAGGCCTGGTGCGCAGGTGGCG
>Ga0210388_10005230_pt1 | contig 10147 bp, 6 predicted proteins | sample IncBWC19OmetaG_FD_155485 | JGI IMG/M metagenome (GOLD analysis project Ga0210388, IMG submission 155485) | Forest soil microbial communities from Barre Woods Harvard Forest LTER site, Petersham, Massachusetts, United States - Inc-BW-C-19-O ...
AGTCGGTGATGGCCGGCGAATAAACCGCGCCGCCGGCGCACGGTCCCATGATGCAGCTGATCTGCGGGATGACGCCGCTCCCCAGTGTGTTGCGGAGGAAGATGTCGGCGTAGCCGGCGAGCGATTCGACGCCCTCCTGGATTCGCGCGCCGCCCGAGTCATTGAGCCCGATGACCGGCGCGCCCACCTTGATGGCGAGGTCCATCACCTTGCAGATCTTCTGCGCATAGGCGCCGCTCAGGCTTCCGCCGAAGACGGTGAAGTCCTGAGCAAAGACGAAGACTTTGCGCCCGTCGATGAGTCCGTGGCCAGTGACCACGCCATCGCCTGGAATCTTCTGCTCCTCCATCCCGAAGTCCGCGCACCGGTGCACGACGAGACGCCCGATCTCGATGAAGCTCCCCGGATCGACGAGGAGGTCGATCCGCTCGCGGGCAGTGAGCTTCCCTCCCTCGTGCTGCTTCTTGATGCGCTCGGCTCCGCCCCCGAGGAGGGCGCGGGCATTGATCTCGTCGAGGCGGTTGGTGGGCGACTGGGGGGCAGGCCCGGGCTTGGAGGGCGTCGGCATGGGTACCGTCCTATAACGCGAAATGCGCACCGTGGGGGCGAGCGTCGAGCGGCGCGTCGCACGCTTCCGGCGGCGCTTCCGGCGGACCGGCGGCGCTCCGGGAGCGTCTAGGCTGACGTCGACGAACCCGCTATCGTGGGTGAACTCGGGCGGCTGCGCCCGGGGTCTGCCCGCAGTCCGCTCCTGCCCGCATGCAACCCTCCTTCAGCACCGTCTCGACGTACCCGCAGCCCGGCGACGTGCTCGACGGGAAGTACCGGGTCGAGCGCCTGCTGGGCGAGGGGGGGATGGGCGCCGTCGCCAAGGCGACGCACCTGCTGAGGCGGGCGCCCGTCGCGCTCAAGTTCATGAGCGGCGCCGTCCTTTCGCTGCCTGGCGCCGTCGAGCGCTTCGTCAATGAAGGGGTCGCTGCGTCGCAGATCGACAGCGATCACGTGGTGAAGGTGTTCGACGTGGGGCGCCTTCCCAACGGGTCGCCCTATCTCGTGATGGAGTACCTCGAGGGCCTCGACCTCGGGCAGCTGCTCGAGCGCGAAGGACCGACGTTGCCGGCGCCCCGGGCCGTGCACTTCGTCGTGCAAGCGTTGCGCGCCCTGCAGACGGCTCACGCCGCGGGGATCGTGCACCGCGACATGAAGCCCTCGAACATCTTCGTCATCATGAAGGACGGCGAGCCCGACTTCGTCAAGCTCGTGGACTTCGGCATCAGCAAGGTCCGGGCGGCCGAAGAGGGCCAGGGCGTGCACCTCACTCGCACGAACAGCGCGCTCGGTACGCCGCTCTACATGTCCCCCGAGCAGGCGCGTTCCCCGCGGGACGTCGACCACCGGACGGACCTCTACTCGGTGGGAGCGATCCTCTACGAGATGCTCGCCGGACGGACGCCCTACACGGCGGAGTCGGGCGAGTACACGGAGATCCTCTTCAAGATCTTCACGACCGAGCCCGAGCCGCTGGGCCGGCTCCGGCCCGATGTGCCGGAGGGGCTGGTGGCGGTCGTGCACCGGGCGTTGCAGCGCGATCTCGACGCGCGCTTCGCCTCGGCGAGCGACATGGCCGAGGCGCTGGCCCCCTACGCGGACGAGCGAAGCGGTCAGGTGCTCGCGCGCCTCCGCACCGGGAGGCGGAGCCAGACGCCAGGCCCGCTGCATTCGCTGACGCCGCTCGACGAAGGGTCGCGAGCGACGCAAGGCGAGGCCACTGCGCGCACGTTCGCGAGCGGGGGACCTCCTTCGTTGAGACCCCCTGCGACCGACGTCGGGGTGAGCCGCGAAGCCGGCGCCACGCACGGGGCGCCCACGCGCATGCGGGCGGGGGTGGTGATCGTCATCGTGGCGATGGCGGTCGGGACGGGGATACTCGCGCTTCGTGGCCGAACGGCGGGCGTGGAAAAGATCGCCGCGGAGCCATCGGCGCTGCCGGCCTCCGATTCGGTGCCCGCCCCCTCCGCGAGCGCAGCCCCGTCAGCCCAGACCGTCGTCCTGGCGCCGGAGGCACCCGCGAGTCCGACGGCGTGCGCGAGCGCGGCAACGGGGCTCCCTCCGAAGCCCGTGACCAGGGTCCCGACCGCGACGACCGCCGCGACGACCGCGACCGCTGCAGCCTCGACGACGGCCCCGCAGGCGCCGCTTCCAACCCAGCTGGGCGACCTGAAACTTCACTGAGATCCCTCGAGCCATCCATGAGAGCCCTCCACAGATCCCTCCCGCTGGCCCTCGCGGCGATGCTCGCGTCGCAGTCGTTGCTCGCGGCGCCGCCCGCTGCGCCTGCTCCCGTCGACGTGCGGACGCAGCTCCCCGAGACGGCTCGCAAGGCCTGGGACGCGGCCAAACAGCTCGCCGGCGCCAGCGACTTCCGCGGCGCGCTCGTCGAGTTCCAGCGCGCGTACGACCTGTCCCACAATCCCCGCGTCCTCTTCAACGTGGGCGTGACCGAGAAGCTCCTGACGCACTACGCGCGCGCCGTCGACGCGTGGGACAAGGAGCAGTCCGAGGGCGCGGGGCAGCTCACTCCCGCGGAGCTGCAGGAGCTGAAGAACGCCGTCTCCATCGTGCAGCAGTTCGTGACGACGATCGACGTGACCGCGAACGAGGCCGAGGCGACGTTGACGATCGACGACTACCCCGTCGGCAAGACGCCCTTCGCCGGGGCCGTACGAATCGACGTCGGCAAGCACGTGCTCAAGCTCTCGAAGGAGGGCTTCGTCGACGCCCTCGAGCCCGTGGACGTGGCCGCCGGCGCCAGGACTCCCGTGGCGTTCAAGCTCGAACCTATCAACAAGACGGCGCTCGTGTCCGTGACGGTCGGCGGAGCCCCGACCGCTTCCATCTTCGTCGACGGACGGGACATGGGGCCGGCTCCGTTCAAGGGTGAGCTGAGCGCGGACAGGCACACGATCGAGGCGCGCTCGCCCGGGTTCGTCACCGTAGGGCAGACCGTCGACGTGCTCTACAGGCAGCCGGTCAGCCTCGTGCTGACTCTCTCGCAGGAGCGCCACGAAGGTCGGCTGAAGGTGACCGCGCCGGAGGGGTCGGCGATCTCGGTCGACGAGCGCGCCGTCGGTACCACGACGTGGGACGGCGTCGTGTCGACGACCGGCGGACACCAGCTGGTCGTGACCAAGCCGGGATACCAGACGTACTCGACGGAGGTCTTCGTCGCCGACGATCAGGTGCGGGAGGTGAACGTCCCGCTCAACAGCGAAGTGAAGACGAGCTGGGTCGCGTGGGGAGTGGGCACCCTGCTGGTGGTCACAGGCGGGATCGTCGCCGGCTACTACGTGTTCAAGCCCACGGAGCCGGGCCCCACGCTGGGTACGCTCTCGCCGCCGCTTACGATGGCCAGCCACGGGCTGCGCTTCTAGGAGAATGAGGATGCGCAAGCTCGGGCCGGATTCCGTCGCGCTCACCGCGCTGGTCCTCGTGTCGTTCGGCTCGGCGGGAGGATCGGGGTGCTCGACGAAGCGGCCGACGGAGCTCGTGCCGGCCGTCTTGAGCCAGGTGGTCGTCCCCCACGACCTGCAGTCGGTCCGCGTGACCGTCTTCGCGAACGGAAAGACGTCGTTCGATCAGGCCTACGACGTAGGACCGAACGGTACGGTGGAGCTCCCGAGCACGCTCGGCGTGGTCTCCGGCGAGTCGGCGTCGACAGTCGTGCGGATCACGGTCCGCGGCTACGAGACGCCGTGCGCCGCCTCCAACGACTGCAACGACGGCACCGACGAACCCGTCGGCTCTTCGGGGTCACGCATCTTGAGGCGCTCGGTCCAGACCTTCGTCGATCAGCGCACGCTCTTCGTGCCCATGCCGCTCTCGTACTCGTGCTGGAACACGGACTGCGGCATCGACTCGAACATGACCTGCAAGGGCAACACGTGCGTCGATGGCGCGACCGCCGAGCTCGCGCTCGTCGACTTTGATCCGTCGCTCGTCGACGGTACGGGCGTGTGCTTCAGCCCCAAGCTCTGCTTCGACGACCAGCCGGAGGGCGGGACGAGCCTCGCGGTGGCCCCGCTGCTGGTCGACCCGACCACGTGCACGTACGAGTATCCGGCGCCCACGCCGGTCGGGCTCAACGTGCGGGCCTACTACCAGAACTTCGCCTGGAACAAGGACTCGAGCGGCCAGTTCCAGCCCGTGCTCCAGAATGGCGGCGAGCAGGAGATCCTCAACGAGGATCCCGTGGAAGGCTTCACGCTGGTAAGCACGCCCGACGCCGGGCCCGGCGCGGGGGTCAAGGGCTCCCTGTTCCGGCTCGCACCGGGGCTATGTCAGCTCGTGACGGCGGCAAGCAATCCTCCGCCGACGCCCGCGGCCGGGGGCGCCGCGACGTACATCACGATCAGCGATCTCCGGGTCTCGCCCGTGTGCCCCCCGAAGTTGCCGCTCCTGCCGATCTGCAAGGGCGAGCAGACCAACGGCCCGGCGCTGCCGACGGGCGAGATGACGACGAACGGGACGTGCAACGTCGGGGTGCCGCTCGCGCCCACGCAGAGCGCGTTGTACCTGGTGATGGATCAGTCGGAGCTCATGCACGGAGCGTTCGGCGCGACGGGGTCGGCGACGGCACTGAGCCTCTCGCTCAGCGATCCGGTGTTCAAGCGCACCTTCGCGGCCTTCACCTTCCTGCCGGGCCAGCCCGCGGACTGCACGAGCATGACGACGCCCTTCACGATGCCGGAGATCGACTTCGGGCTCGCGGGCGAGGTGCGGGCGCCGATCGCCGACAAGCTGAAGGGCTGGACCGCGCCCGACACGGCGATGAATCCCAATCCGCTCGATCTGCAGGCGGCGATGCGCTTCGACGCCGGCGCTTACAAGCATCTGACCGATTTTCTCGTCGGCAAGGAGCTGCCCAATATCGCTGCGGCAATGTTCTTCGTGAATCGGGCCCCCACGGACGCGAACGATTGCAACCCCCCGCTCGCCACCACGACCGTGCAGGGCGCGCTCGAGAGCGAGATCCTCCAGGCATACAGCGCGACGCCGAGCCTGCAGACGTACTTCGTCGTCCTCGATGACGACGCGCACGACTCGAGCACCCCCACCGGGGCGCTCACGTTCTTCAAGAAGGTGCAGGCGGATCTGCCCCAGGCGGTCCAGGTGCTGGACGCGACGCAGACGGACACGATGCAGGCCGCGCAGACCGCGGCCGCGAACTTTTCCAAGCTCGTGACGCAGCTCGGGACATGCGTCTACGACTACGGGCTCCCCTCGAACACCGACCCGACGAAGGTCGAAGTGGCATTCACCGTTCCCGGGCAGGCGCAGACGATCGTTCCGTCGTCGTCTGCGTGCACCGCGGCGACGCAAACTCTCGTCAACGGCTGGAACCTGGACAACGGGCGCCTTCGCATCTGCGGGAGCTCTTGCGACAACCTTCGCAAGGGCATCCTCGCCAGTTCGGGCGCGGCGCTCATGACGGGTCAGCCTGCGCCGGACATCCCGGTGACGGCGACAATCCTCTGCGGGGGCAACGGACCGGTCAACGACGCGGGTCCGTCCGAGGCCGGGAGCGAAGGCGAGGCGACGGACGCCGAGGCGACCGGGGATGGCGGGGCGGGCACCGACGCCACCGTCGCCACCGGGGATGGCTCCACGGTTGGCGGCGCTACTGCGGACGGCGGCGGTCTCGGCGTCGGCGTCGCGGAGGCCTCCGTCGTCGCCCCCGACATGTGACGCGCGTCATCCGTCCTTCGCGCGTCGCATCCGGCTCTCCAGCTCGTCGAGCGTCTTCGGCCAGTCGCCCCGCATGAGGCGCGACAGGCCCCTGTCGGCCAGGAGCTTCCCCCCCGTCTGGCAGCGGGCGCAGTAGTTGGCCTCGTTGTCGGCGTAGGCGATGCGCTGGACCGGGGCGCCGCACCGCGGGCATGGTTTCTTGTAACGGCCGTGGACCGCCATCTCGTCCCGGAAGGCGGTCACCTTCTCGGGGAACTCGTCCCCCGTGTCGCGCGCGAGGAGCTCGGTCCATTCGCGCAGGGTCGCCTGCGTCGCCTCGTGCAGGCGTGCGAGCTCCTCGTCCGACATCTTCTGGGTGAGGCGCACGGGAGACATCTGCGCGCGCCACAGGATCTCGTCCGAGTAAGCGTTCCCGATGCCGCTCAGGAGATGGGGGTCCGTCAGAGCGCGCTTCACGGTGTGGTTCTCCCGGCGCAGAGCCGCGGCGAAGGCCGCGGCGTCGGCCTCGAGCGGCTCGATGCCGCCGGGGTCGAGCGCGCGCACCGCTTCCTCCCCGCGGACCAGATGGAGCGACGCGCGCTTCTTCGTCGAAGCCTCCGTCAGGAGGAGCGTGCCCGCCGCGAAGTCGAAAGCGGCGAGTCCCACCTTCGCCGCCACCTTGGTCCCCGGCGGTCGCCAGCGCAGTCGGCCGGCGATCATCAGGTGAAGCACGAGGTGAAGGTCGCCGTCGAAGTCGAACACGATGCGCTTGCCGACGCGTCGGACGGACTCGACGCGCCGACCGTGAACCGCGCGCAGCGGCGGGTCGAACGAGCGCACCAGGAAGGGACTTGCGACACGCACCTGCGACAGCTCCTGGCCCACGATCCTGCGGCGCAGGTGGAGCAGATAGACCTCGACGTCGGGCAGCTCGGGCACGGCGCTGACAAGGTAGCGCGCCTCCGCGGCGCGCGGCTCTTCGAGTCAGGGGCCGTTCAGGGGCCGAACTGGACGCCGATGAACGGGCCGAGGAACACCTGCGCGCCGGTGGCCAGGTGGTACTGCGGCGTGGCGATCGACGCCGGGAGCTGGCCAGGGGCCACCAGAGTGCGAGCGGCCGCCGGTGGCGTGGAGTTCGATCCCCAGAGGCTCGCGTTGTCCGCCCACATGACCATTCCCACTGCGATGGCGATGGTCGGCGTCACCCGTAGATGAAGCGCACCCTCGACGGTGATCGCCGGCGAGAGGTAGGCGACGCCGTCGGTCGACGTGGGGCTGAAGACGTCGTGGCGGTCGGTGCCGTCGGTCGTGGTGGTCGTCCGCTCCATGAAGATCTTCTTGTACGAGAGGCCGACGCCGCCGGCGATGGTCGCCCGCAGCAGGCGACCCTGGGTCGAAGCGGCGCGCACGCGCAGCGCGGCGAGGCCGCCGACCCGCGCGAAGGTGAACTTCTCGTCGCGCGGCGGGAGGGCCAGCGGCGACGTGGTGTTCGCGCCCGTGTTGGTGAAGTGGGCGGTCTCCGTGAGCGTGTCGCCCGACGCCGCGAGCATCAGCTCGAATCCGACCGGGTCCCAGGTCCAGCCCACGTAACCGAACGCGCCGCCGCCAAGCGGCTGGCCCGTGTCGCAGGACGATGCGCTCAGGCCGTCGCAGTTGTTATCGAGGTCTGTGCCCTGGCCTCCGACGCCGAACAGCCCGACGAACCCGAAGCCTCCGTAGATGCCCTCGAAGGCGCGGGTCGGCGCCGCGGCGGGACCCGTCGCGGCCTGGACCGGCTTCAGGGTGACGTTCTCGGCCCACGTCTCGCGCTCTCCGAGCACGACGGTCTTCTCGAAGCGCTCGTATCCCTCGCGCTCGATGACGATGGCGTGCGATCCCGGAGCGACATCGCCGGCGAAGCTCCCCTCGCCCTTCAGGGCGCCGTCGACATAGACGTTGCCCTTGCCGTCGCTCGATTGCACCTGCAGATGGGCTGCGGTCGCCGAGGACACAAGGTCGACCGTGAGCCGATCGCCGACCGCGACGTTCACCGTCTGCGTGGTGGCCACCGCGTTCGAGCTGCGCCCTGCGATCTCGTGCGGCCCGGCGGGAAGGTCGCCCTCCCACGGCGTGGCGCCCAGGTCCACGCCGTCGATGATCACCCGCAGCGGCTCGCTGCCCGGAGCGTGCACGATCACGTGCCCACGCGTCGGCTGGACGGCGAGCGGGGTCGCGTCGATCGACGCCTTGCCGTCGGGCTGGATGTCGGCCTGACCGACGAACGGCAGGTAGCCGGCCTTCGTGACCCGGACCTCGTGCGGCCCGACCGACACGCGTACGATCGCGGCGACCGGGGACGTCCCGATCGACTTGCCGTCGAGAGACACGTCGGCGCCGGAGTCCTCGACATGTACAGAGAGAGAACCTGTCTTCGCGGTCAGCTCCCGGAGGCGAGCGGCGACCGTCGTCTTGTCGGCGCCGGCGAGCTTCGGACCGTACGCGCGCTGCGCCTCCGTGTACGCGTCGAACGCCTCGGGGACACGCCCGAGAGAGTAGAGGGCGTCGGCGACCCCGAGCTGGACATGGGCGCCGGGCGCGAGCTGCGACGCGGCCTGATAGTGCGTGAGAGCGGCCGCATAATCCTTGGCCTTTGCGGCCTTGTCCCCTTGCGCCGACTCCGTGGCCGCGGTCGCGGGCGTCGCGGCGACGCCCTGCGCGCGGGCCTGAGCGCTCACCATCGCGAGGGAGAGCGCGAGGAGCACGACCAGGCGGCGCGTAGGCTCTCGATCCAAGTTGAGCCTTGCAGGCTAGGGAAGAGGGGCGGAAGGCGTCAATCACAACCGGGCGGCGGATCGACGTAGTCGACCAATTCGCCACGAAAGGTGCGGAGGGTCGTCACCCCACCGGCACGCGCGACGACAGAATCGGCCAGAAGGGGCACTTTTCCGCGACCGCCGGGGGTGTCGCAAATGAACTTCGGTAGCGCGATCCCGGAGAGGCGACCCTGGAGGGCCTGCATCAACTCGAGCCCCCGCATCAGGGGGGTCCGGAGGTGGCCTGTCCCGCGGACGGGATCGGCCTGAAGGAGGTAATAGGGGCGCACGCGGGCCCGCACGAGCCCCCGAAAGAGCGTCTCGAGAGTGCTCTCGTCGTCGTTGATCCCCGCGAGCAAGACCGTCTGGTTATTGACGGGAAAACCCGCGTCGGCCAGGCGCTCGCACGCGGCGACGGCCGCCGTCGTGAGCTCTTTCGGGTGATTGAAGTGCGTCATCACCCAGAGCGGGTGGAACGGGCGCAGGGCCCGGAGCAGCTCGCCCGTGATGCGCATGGGCAGAGTGACGGGGACCCGCGTCGCGAGGCGGATCGTGTCCACGTTCTCGATCGCCCGCACCTCCGCGACGAGACGCGCGATCCGCTCGGTGGCCATGGCAAGCGGATCGCCTCCGCTCACGATGACGTCGCGCACCTCCGGGTGGGCGCGCAGCCACGCAAGCGCCGGCGCGAGCGCTTCGAGCGATACGGCGCCCTCCCCGCCTCCGACCATGCGAGAGCGCGTACAGAAGCGGCAGTACACGGCGCAGCGATCGGTCGCGAGGAGGAGGACGCGATCCGGATAGCGCTGCACCAGGTGGGGCGCGACCTCGTGGGCGCGCTCGCCGAGGGGATCGACGAGATCGCCGGGCACCTCTTGCCCCTCGCGCCCATCCGGAACGCATTGCTTGCGAACGGGGCACGCAGGGTCGTCCGGATCGATGAGCGACAGGTAGTAGGGCGTGATCCGGATCGGAAGCCCCTGGCCCTCGGCACGGCGAGCCCCTTCGATCTCCGCGGGCGTCAGCGGAAGCGCCCGGGCGAGATCGTCGGCCGAGGAGATCGCGTGCCTCAGCTGCCAGCGCCAGTCGTCGCCGGGGCGGGAGAGCCCGGCGCTCGGCGCCGCGCGGTCGGCACTCACGAGCGGAAGGAGATGCCGCGACTTCACGGCGCGCCTCCGTCCGTGCGCGGGGCGTCGACCTTGTCGACCTTGACTTGCGCCAGGGCGGCTTCGTCAATCTGGACCGGGTACTGCTTGCGGAGCTCCTCGAGCAGCGCTTCCTCGGCCGCGTGAGCCTTTTCCTGCGAGAGCTTCACCCGGATGCTCCGCTCTGCGTCCTGCAAGGTGCGATCGCGCCCCTCGGCCTTGCTCTCCAGCTTCACCACGTAGAACTTGCCACCGGCCGGGACGACGCGGGGCAAGACGTCGCCGACATTGGGGATCTCGAAGACGGCTGCCCGCACCTCTTCGGGGACGCGAACGTTGGTCCCCCGGGGATCGCCCGGAGGGCTCACGAAGCCGAAATCCCCGGCGAGGTCCGCCGGCCCTTCGGGATCTGGCTTCGACGGAGACCGGGGCGCGCCGGCCCCGCGCTCGTCGATCGACTTCGTCCGAACGAGCTCTCCCCACTGG
>Ga0210388_10005231_pt1 | contig 10146 bp, 9 predicted proteins | sample IncBWC19OmetaG_FD_155485 | JGI IMG/M metagenome (GOLD analysis project Ga0210388, IMG submission 155485) | Forest soil microbial communities from Barre Woods Harvard Forest LTER site, Petersham, Massachusetts, United States - Inc-BW-C-19-O ...
GTCAGCGAGCTGCACGGGCTGCGGGCCGACTTCCTGCGCAAGGCGGTGATGGCCGGCACCGATCAGGTGTGCAGGCCGCTGCTCGCGGCGGGCACGGACCCGGCGGCACTGCTCGCGATGACCCTCGGCGAGGTGCCGCCGTCTCGTGCGCTGGCCCGGTTGCGAGAGCGCCGGGCCGAACTCGGCCTGCCCGCCGGGGACGACGCCCCGCTGCTGATCGACCCGGTTTCCGGGCGTACGGTCTCGGCCGACGCGGTGCCGCTGCACCTGCGGAAGGCGAAGGTCACGCGGGTTAGCATCGAGGCAAATTCCGGCATCTGCCGCGGCATGCTGCGGCACCGATATGACACGCCAGGGCAGGGAGAGTCAGTGCTCTCGCAGACCCAGGAGGAGGACCAATGAAGGCCGTCCGCTTGCACGAGTTCAACCACATGCCGGTGGTCGACGACGTACCCGAGCCGAAAATCAGCGGGCCGTTCGACGTGATCGTGAAGATCGGCGGCGCCGGGGTCTGCCGCACCGACCTGCACATCATGCTGGGCCAGTGGGACGAGCGGATGCACACGCCGCTGCCGTACATCCTGGGCCACGAGAACGCCGGCTGGGTGCACGAGGTCGGCTCCGGCGTCACCAACGTGCAGCCCGGTGACACCGTGATCCTGCATCCCCTGGTCACCGAGGGATTCTGCCACGCCTGCCGGGCGGGCGACGACATGCACTGCGAGAACGCCGCGTTCCCCGGGCTGTCGCGCGATGGCGGCATGGCCGAGTACCTGCTCACGTCGGCCAGGTCCTGCATCAAGCTCAACCCTTCGACGCGTCCCCAGGACGTCGCGGCGCTGGCCGACGCGGGCATCACCGCTTACCACGCGGTGCGCAAAGCCATCCCGCTGCTGTACCCCGGCACCACCGCCGTGGTGATCGGCGCGGGGGGGCTCGGGCACATCGGCATCCAGTGCCTGGCCACGCTGACCGCCAGCTCGATCATTGTCGTCGATGCCAACCCCGACGCGCTCAAGCTGGCCTCGGAGCTGGGGGCACAGCACACGGTGGTGGCCGACGGCAGCCAGCGGGAAGCGGTCGCGGACCTGACCGGCGGGCGCGGTGCGCACGTCGTGTTCGACTTCGTGGCCGAGCAGGGCGCCGAGATGGACGGGTGGAACATGACCCGCGAGGCCGGCTCGTACTACGTCATCGGCTACGGCGGCACGCTGGAGATCCCGACCCTGGACATCATCTCTACCGAGCGGAACGTCACCGGCAACATCGTCGGCACCTACAACGACCTGGTCGAGCTGATGGACCTGGCCCAGGCCGGGAAGGTGACGCTACACACCAAGATCTATCCGCTGGCCGACGCCCCCCAGGCCCTCGCCGACCTTGACGCCGGCCGCGTCCGCGGCCGCGCGATCCTCGTCCCGTAACGTCAAGTCCCGTAACGTCAAGTCCCGTAACCTCAAGGAGCATTCATGGCCAAGGAACTGCGCTTCGGCGCTGAAGCTCGCGGCCTGCTGCTGGCTGGCGTGGACCAGCTGGCCGAAGCCGTCAAGTCGACTCTCGGCCCCAAGGGGCGCAACGTCATCCTGGAGAAGATCACCGGCTCGCCGGTGGTGACCAACGATGGCGTCACGATCGCGCGGGAGATCCACCTCAAGAACCAGTTCGAGAACATGGGCGCGCAGCTGGTCAAGGAAGCGGCCATCAAGACCAACGACATCGTCGGCGACGGCACTACCACCGCCACGGTGATCGCCCAGGCCATCATCCGGGAGGGCATGCAGGCCATCGGCGACGGCGCCAACCCGGTGCTGGTCAAGCGGGGCATCGACCTGGCCGTCGGCCGGCTGGTCGAGCACCTGCAGAAGGTGGCGCACCCCATTTCGACCGAGGACGACTACTGCCGGGTCGCGGCAATCTCGGCGAACGACGACGAGACGGTCGGCCGGGTCATCGCCAAGGCGCTGTACACGGTGGGCGACGGCGGCATCGTCACGGTGGAGGACGCCCCGGTGCCCGGCATGGGCGTGGACTTCGTGGAGGGCTTCGAGTTCAACAACGGCTACCTGTCGCCCTACATGGTGACCAGGCCGGCCAGCCTGGAGGCCGTCGTCGACGACCCGTACATCCTGCTGTGCAGCGAGAAGATCACCAAGGTGCAGCAGCTCATGCCGCTGCTGGACAAGGTGATGCGGGCGCCGCGGCCGCTGGTCATCATCGCCGAGACCGTCGAGGGCACCGCCCTGTCCATGCTGGTGCACAACCACGTGAACGGTATCTTCCAGTGCGTCGCGGTGCGGGCCCCCGGGTTCGGCGACCGCCGGCTGGCCAAGCTGGATGACATCGCCACGCTGACCGGCGGCGCCGTGTACAGCAAGCACTCCGGGTTCACCCTGGAGACGATGACCGCCGAGCAGCTCGGCCGGGCCCGGCAGGTGCGGGTGAACGCGGACAGCACGACGATCATCGGCGGCGACGGTTCGGCCGAGGCGATCGCGTTCCGGCTCGACCAGCTGCGGGCCGAGCTGGGCCGGGCCACCTTCGGCGCGGACGAGGACGTACTGACCGAGCGAATCGGCGCCCTGTCCGGCAAGGTCGCGGTGGTCAGGGTCGGCGCCGCCACCCCCGCCGAGCTGAGGGAACTCCGGCACCGGGTCGAGGACGCCCTGTCCGCCACCCGGGCCGCGATGGCCGAGGGCATCGTGGCCGGCGGCGGCGCCACGCTGCTGCACTCGATCGGCGCGCTGGATGACCTTTCGGTGACTGGCGATTACGCGATCGGCGCGGGGATCGTCCGCAGCGCGCTGAGCGAGCCCGCCTACCTCATCGCGGCCAACGCCGGCTACAAGGCCGCGGAGATCGTGGCCCAGACGGCTGGCATGGACGTCGACGAGGGCTTCGACGCGCTGGAGGGCCGGCATGGCAACATGATTGAGATGGGCATCATCGACCCGCTCCGGGTGGTCCGCTCCGCGCTGCAGAACGGCGCGTCGGTGGCGGGCCTGCTGCTCACCACCAATACGCTGGTGGCCGAGGAGCAGACGCCGTGGGGCGGTAGCCGGGCGCTGATGACCGAGTTCGGATCGCTGGACGAGGGCTTGCACCAGCCGTCGCCCGACGCCAGCACACCGCAGTCATTGGGGCTCGGTCCCTCCGTTGGCTGAGTTCGGGCCTTGCGTTGGCTGATACGGTCCCGCTCGTCCGGCAGGTGGTGACCGGCGATGACGCCCTTCCGGGCGAACTCCGGGTCATCGAGGCGGCCGAGCGGGTCCTATCCGGTGAACGTCGCGGGGTCCGGGCGGTGCTGCCGTTCCTGGGCCCCGCGTTCATCGCCGCGGTGGCGTACATCGACCCGGGCAACTTCGCCACCGACATGGCGGGCGGCTCGGAGTTCGGGTACATGCTGCTGTGGGTGGTGCTGGCCGCCAACCTGATGGCCATCCTGGTCCAGTCGATGAGCGCCAAGCTGGGCATCGCCGCCGGCCGCAGCCTGCCCGAGGTGTGCCGCGACCGGTTCCCGTTCCGCGTGGTGGTGCTGCTGTGGCTGCAGGCCGAGGCGGTCGCGATGGCCACCGACCTGGCCGAGTTCGTCGGCGCGGCGCTCGGCCTGCACCTGGTGTTCGGCCTGTCGCTGTGGGTGTCGGCGATCTTGACCGGCGTGGCCGCGTTCACCATCTTGGGCATGCAGGTCTGGGGTTTCCGCCGGCTCGAGGCCACGCTGACCGGACTGGTCGCGGTGGTGGTGCTGGCGTTCGGGCTGGAGATGCTGCGCAGCAGGCCGTCGGTCTCGGGGATGGCGCACGGGCTGTTCGTGCCGCAGGTCTCGGGCAGCGGCTCGGCCCTGCTCGCGGTCAGCATCATCGGCGCCACCGTGATGCCGCACGTGATCTATCTGCACTCCTCGCTCACCCAGAACCGCATCGTGGGGGCCAACCCGGACGCGCGGCGCAAGATCTTCCGGTTCGAGATGGTGGACATCACGATCGCGATGGGCGTCGCGGGCGTGATCAACCTGGCCATGCTGGCCACGGCCGCGGCGGTGTTCCACTCCCGCGGGCTGTTCGGGGCCGGGAACGACCTGGCGGTTGTGTTCAACGGCCTGAACCGTTTGCTGGGGGCGCACAGCGGGCTGATCTTCGGCCTGGCCCTGCTGGCCTCCGGGCTCGCCTCCTCCTGTGTCGGCACGATGTCCGGCCAGGTGGTCATGCAGGGCTTCATCCACCGTCAGATCCCGATTTTCGCCCGCCGGGCGATCACCATGATCCCGGCCCTGGTCGTGATCGCGGTGGGGTTCAGCCCGACCCGCGCGCTGGTCCTCAGCCAGGTGTTCTTGTCCTTCGGGATCCCGTTCGCGCTGATCCCGCTGCTGTTCTTCACCAGTAGCCGGTCGCTGATGGGGTCGCTGGTGAACCGGCGGCCGGTGATGGTCCTGGCCGGGCTGGTCACGGCGCTGATCGTGGGACTCAACATCTACCTCCTGTGGACGGCGGCGTAATCTCCCCTTATGAGTCCGATCTCGCGCGGCTTCCACCGCCGCCACGAAGAGGCGGAGCCCGCGGGCCGGGTGCCGCCCGGCCAGTACGTGACCCATGACTTTCCGGTCCTGTCGGCCGGGCCCACGCCGCACACGCAGCTGACCGACTGGACGTTCTCGATCGAGGGCGGCCAGTCGCCCGTTTCGTGGACGTGGCAGGAATTCCAGTCGCTGCCGACGGAGACGGTCACGGTCGACATTCACTGCGTGACCCGATGGTCCAAGCTCGACACCCGTTGGAAGGGCGTGTCGCTGGACGTGCTGCTCGGCGCGGTCTCTTATACCGCGCCCTACGTGCTGGCCTTCTGCGACGGCGGGTACACGACCAACCTGCCGGTGGCCGACCTGCTCGGCGGGAAGGCGTGGGTGGCGTACTCCTACGACGGCTCGGCACTACCGGCGGAGCACGGCGGCCCGGCCCGCCTGCTCGTCCCGCACCTGTACTTCTGGAAGAGCGCCAAGTGGGTGCGCGGGCTGCGGCTGCGGGACACCAACGCGCCGGGCTTCTGGGAGATGTACGGCTACCACATGTACGGAGACCCATGGAAGGAACAGCGGTACGCGGGCGACTGACCTGGCAGACCGCCACGGTCGGCGCGGTGATAGACGAGACGTCAAAGGTGCGGACGCTTTCGCTTGACGTGCCGGACTGGCGCGGCCACCAGGCCGGCCAGCACCTGGACATCGCGCTTACCGCCGAGGACGGCTACCGGGCCGAGCGCTCCTACTCGATCGCCTCGGCGCCCGGCGAGCCGGTCGCGATCACGGTCGAGCGGCTGGACGACGGCGAGGTCTCGCCGTACCTGACCCAGGACGTGCAGATCGGTGACGAGATCGAGGTGCGCGGGCCGATCGGCGGCTACTTCATCTGGGATCCTCCGGTATCCGGTGATGGGCCGCTGCTGCTGGCCGCCGGGGGTTCGGGGGTGGTGCCGCTGCGGGCCATCCTCCGGCACCGCGGCCTGGTGGGGAGTTCGGTGCCGGTCCACCTGCTGTACTCGGTGCGCAGCCAGGCTGAGGTGATCTACCGGTCCGAGCTGGATCATCTCAATCAGGAGGCGGACGGCGTGAAGGTGATCTACACGCTGACCCGGCAGCAGCCGCCCGGCTGGACCGGTTACGCGCGGCGGGTAGACCAGCAGATGATGGCCGAGGTGGCCTGGCCGGTGGCTTCGGGGCCTCTTGCTTACGTGTGCGGGCCGACGAACTTCGTGGAGGCGGTGGCCTCAGACCTGGTGGCGCTCGGCTATCCGCCGCTGCGGGTCAAGACCGAGAGGTTCGGCGCGACGGGCACGCCGTGATCCTGTTCGTTCGATGGAGGTCCCTGTGATGGATGCGCTGGAAGACGGTGTGCTGGACGGTAACGCGATCGGCGGAATGCTGATCGAGGTGTTCGGGGCGGAGATGACCACGGCGGTGGGCATCTGCGGTGTGTGCGGGACCAGGGGCCAGGTGGCCGAGATGCCGGTGTACCAGGCGAGGATGGGGGCGGTGGTCCGCTGCCGCGTATGCGACAACGTGCTCATGGTGTTCGTCGAGGTCCGCGGGATCACCTGTGTCGACCTGAGCGGCCTGGCTAGCCTGAGTTAGGTCAGCTTTTGCGGTCGGCCCCTAGGATCGGGGAAGGTCCGGACTCGGGAGGGCAATGATGCCAGTAGTGCAGGCGAACGGGATCGACATCAACTACGAGGTGCAGGGCGAGGGCGAGCCGATGGTGCTCATCCCGTACCTGGCGGCCGACCAGGCCTGCTACGCGTTCCAGGTGGCCGAGTACGCCAAGCACTACACCTGCTACAGCATGGACCTGCGCGGCGCGGGGCTGTCCAGCAAGCCGGAGGGCGAGTACACCACCGAACTGCTGGCCGACGACGTCGCGGCGTTCATGCAGGCCGCCGGGATCGGGCGGGCGCATATCTTCGGGGTCTCGCTGGGCGCGGCGGCCGGCATGTGGCTGACGGCCAAGTACCCGGAGGCGGTGAAGACACTGTCGCTGCACAGCGCGTGGGATAAGACTGACCCGTTCCTGCGCGTCATCGTCCAGGGCTGGCGGATCATGGCCGAGGCCCTGGACAGCGTGGCCGAGATGGTCATCGCGGGCATCCTGCCGTTCTGCCTGACCCCCGAGCTGTACGCCGCCCGGCCGGAGTACGTCGACGCTCTGGCCGACTTCGTCCGCAGCCGCCCGATGCCGCCGGTGGACGCGCTCATACGGCAGTCTGAGGCCGTGCTGGCGCACGACGCGACGACCGTCATCGGCTCGATCCAGGCCCCGACCCTGATCACCTACGGGCGCCACGACATCGTGACCTCGACCCGCTTCGCCGGGCCGCTGACCGAGGCGATCCCGAACACCGAGCTCATCGTGTTCGAGGACTGCGCGCACGCGGCCATCTACGAGAACGTAGAGGGATTCAACACCCAGACGCTGGACTTCCTGCAGCGCCACAGCGGCTAAAGCTCGTGAGCGGCAGCGCAGACCAGGGCGCTGAGCCAAACAAGCTGGTCACGATCACCGACCCGCTGGGCGCCACCGGGCCCGCCGCGGGCGAGAGCTTCCGGAGGGTCCGGGCGGCCGGCTTCGGCGGGGTGCTGCGTGAGGTCCCTTCTACCCCGGGTAGCCGGTGATTGCTGGCACCATGGCGGTATGGAGGATCCTTACCAGAAGCTGAGCAGATCCGAGGCCTCGGACGCGGTCACCAGACTGGGCTGGCGGCTCGTGCTGGGCGAGCTGAGAACCGAGGTCCGGACCGGATCCCTCGTGCTGGCCGCCGACGTCGCCGCCCGGGCGGCGACGGTAGCCGGTGCCGAGGGGCATCTGCGGCTGGACGTGCGCGCGGACCGGGTACTGCTATCGCTGCAGACCGCGACGGCGGCCTGGGTGACCGAGCGGGACGTCGAGCTGGCCCGCAATATCTCGACCGTGGTCGACGAGACGAGGCTGGAGACGGTCAGCGGGGTGGGGCTAGACGCTGACATTGACGGGGACGGCTCGGACGGCGGGGGCGGCTCGGACGGCGGGGGCGAGCGGGCGGTGCAGGTGATCGAGATCGGGATCGACGCGCTGGACGCGGCGGCGATCCGGCCGTTCTGGCGGGCGGTGCTTGGGTACGTGGACGAACCGGGGCGGTTCGGGCCGTGGGACGGGCTGGTCGACCCGCTGGGCCAGGGGCCGACGGTCTGGTTCCAGCGGATGGACGCGCCGCGCCCGCAGCGCAACCGGATTCACTTCGACGTGTCGGTACCGCACGACGAGGCGGCGTCCCGGATCGGAGCCGCCCTGGCGGCGGGCGGGACCATGATCAACGACACGCGAGCGCCCGCGTTCTGGGTGCTCGCCGACGCCGAGGGCAACGAGGCGTGCGTCACGACCTGGCAGGGCCGGGACGGCTGAGCCCGGTTACGGCTGGACCGGCGGCGGGGCAGCCTCCGCTGGGTCCGGAGTCGCTTAAGCAGACCCGCGGGCCGGCCGCGACGAGGAACGCGGCCGGTCCGCGGAGATGGGCACCGTCAGCTCGGGTTAAGCCGACGCAGCCCGCCCGCTGCGGCGCAGCCGCTCGCCACCGGCCAGGACGAGCAGCGCACCGCCGCCGATCAGCACCAGCCACGGCAGTGGCGAGCCTGCGCCGTGCGGCGCGGTCCCACCGAATCCGGTGGAAACGCCACCCGTGGGCGCCTGGCCAGCCCCGGCGGCATCGGTCAGGTTGACGATCTGAATGCCGCCGCCGGGCGCGTCGATGACGATCTCGGTGTGGACGGTGCCTGCGGTCAGCGTGACCGGCGCGCTGGTCTTCGCGCTGGAGCCGGTCGCGCTCATGGTCCAGGTCCCGGGCGGAATGGTCGCCTGGGGACTGACGGTGCCCGGCGCCGCGTCGGTCGTGATGTTCCCGGGGTCCCCCGGAGCGCAACTGCAGTGGAACGTCACCTGCTGCTGGTTGAGCGCGGCCTGGATCACCCGCACGAAGGACTTGCCCTTCGGCGTGGTCAGGTTATTGTCGATGACCTTGAGTTGCCCTTGCTGGGCGCTAGACCGCAGCGGCACCACCGTGTACGCGCCGCCGGCCTTGACCGTCAGGCTGACCGACCAGACCGGATTGCTCGACGCCGACGACCCGGCGGCGCGCATCTTGACGCTGTAGCCGCCGGCGCTAACGGCCTGATAGGGAAGTATCGTTCCGTAGGCGACATCGTGCTGCACAAACTGAGGGCTGGAATTGCCCGATGAATACAGATATATGTCCACCGGGGACGGAGACTCAGACAGGTTACCGAGGCTGACGAACCCGGTATTCGCGGCCGCGGGGGCCGCCGAGGCGCTGGCCGGAATGCCGACCAGCAGGGCCGAGAGGGCGAGCAACACCGCTGGCCGCCAGGGCATGACACGATACTTCACGTTGGATCCCTCCCACAGTGCGGAAATCTCTTTCCGCCTCCCACTCCCGGAGGCGCGGCGCGCCAAAAATCCCAGGTGACCAGACGAGTCGTTCTGGAACTCGTTGGGGCGCGGTCACTGGGGAACGACTGAGACGCTGTGCCCACAGTAGAGGTCGCATTGCGCTATAGCAACAGGTCCATCTGAGCCTTGACGCGGACGTTATCCACAAAGCCCTCAGATCGGAATTGAAGGCAAACCGCCGACCGGCTGTGCACGCATCCGGACTGTGCGTGCGCGGACAGGGATCAGAGGCCTTTCCCTGGCTTACCAGGCAGATCACCGGCTCCAGGCGAGATGGGGGCCAGAATCTGCCGGTCAGGCGAGCTCGGCGGGTAGGCGGTGGCCGCGCCGACCGACGGGGCAGTTATGCGGGTAAGTTCGCATACCAGAGGAAGACGCTGCCGTCCTGATCGCCAGTGGCCAGTTCCTTGCCATCGGCGCTGAATACCACCGAGTTTATTTCCACATTGCTAAGCTCGCCGAGGGTTGTCAGCACCTTGCCGGTGGCGACATTCCAGAGGTAGGTACGGCCATTGTTGTCGCCGGCCGCCATGGTCGCGTCGTCTGGGCTGAACGCGACCGAGATTACGCCGCTGCTACTAGGGTCGGCGAGGCTGGTGATCGCCTTGCCGGTGGCGACATTCCACAGGTACACGCGGCCGTTGCCATCGCCGGCGGCCACGATCTTGCCGTCCGGGCTGAACGCGACCGAGTTCACCCCCTTGCTGCCAGAGTCGGCGAGGCTGCTGATTGGCTTGCCCGTGGCGACATTCCACAGGTACACGCGGCCGTTGCCATCGCCGGCGGCCACGATCTTGCCGTCCGGGCTGAACGCGACCGAATACGCGCCGTCACTGCCGGAGTCGGTGAAGGTGGCGGTCTGGCTACCGGTGGCGACATTCCGCAGATACACGTGGCCGGTGTTATCACTGGCGGCCAGGGTCTTGCCGTCCGGGCTGAACGAAATCGCGGTTATGCTCGCGCTCCCGAAACTGCTGGTACAGCGGGTGGCGGCGATATCCCACAGGCAGATCTGTTCAGAGGCTACGGCCAGCGTGGTGCCGGACGGGCTGAAGGCCAGTGATGCTATGGGGACAAAGCGCCAGGCAGCCGGGAGAGTGACGGGGACGCGCCGGTAGCTCACGGAGGTACCGGCTGATCCGGCGGAGGCGCCACCTGTGGG
>Ga0210388_10005233_pt1 | contig 10144 bp, 6 predicted proteins | sample IncBWC19OmetaG_FD_155485 | JGI IMG/M metagenome (GOLD analysis project Ga0210388, IMG submission 155485) | Forest soil microbial communities from Barre Woods Harvard Forest LTER site, Petersham, Massachusetts, United States - Inc-BW-C-19-O ...
CCCTCCTAACGCATTGACATTAAATAACTTACCACACCTGCCTGCCAATAGTGGCTTCCAATGTGCCAGTTTGGGACCCGGGTAATGGGACTACCAAAGCTATCGTTACCCCGATTTGGGACGGAAGCCTCATTGGTGTCGCCGTTCCATTTTGGCAAAGTTGGCACATCGAAGGCGATCGGCGCCAACACAAGATTCGGAGGAAAACAATGAATTCGAAGAATTTCACACTCGCAACCATCATCAGCTTACTGGCTCTCCTTGGGGGGCGTTGCGCATCTGCACAAACACCGGAATGGAGCAAGGCTTCCTCCGATGCTATCGCAGCGAGCCAGCGCGGCGAGTACGCTCTGGCGCAGATCTTGTACAAACAAGCGATCGAGATCCAACAGGAGACCCTCGGAGCGGACAGCCCGGATGTCGCGGTCAGCCTGAATAATTTGGCTGTTTTCTACCAGGACCAATCCATGTACCCGCAGGCGGAACAGGCGTACCGCCAATCGCTGGCGATTCTGGAGAAGGATCCGAGCCAAACGGCGTCGATCGCTCACGAATTGATTAATCTTGCCGCCCTCTATCATGATGCGGGCCAGGATGACAAAGCCGCGCCGCTCTATAAGCGCTCGTTGGGAATCCTGGAAAAGCTAGGCAAAGATGAAGCCTCGAGTGAAGCAGTCGCCCTCATCGGTCTGGCCAATAGCTACCATTCCCGGAACCAGGATGAGACGGCAGCGCCTCTCTATGTAAAGGCTCTGACGATCTGGAAGGAACAGGGCAATCAGGACACCCTCGAAGCAGCCGATGCGCTGTTTCAACTGGGCGAGATTTTTCGCGCCAGCAGCAAGAATGCGGACGCGGAAACGATGTACGCAGGCGCTCTGAAGATCTGGGTGAACAACGGACGGGCTGAGAGCACCGAGGCGGTTACAACGGAAGCCATTCTCGGAAACATTTACCGCGCCGAAGGAAAGTACGCGGAAGGCGAGCCGCTGCTCGAACACTCTTTGAAAGTCACGGAGCAGAAGCTGGGACCCAATGATCTCCAGGTTGCCACCAGTCTGAATAATCTCGCGCTTCTCTATTATTGTGAATCGAAGTATGACGCCGCCGAACCTCTCTACAAGCGCGCCCTGGAAATTCGCGAAAAGAATCTCGGCGCGGATGACTCCTCGGTGCGGCAGACAATGCGATATTACGCTTCGTTGCTACGCCAGGAAGGACACAAGGAAGAAGCCCGCAAGCTCGAAGTGCAGGCCACCGGCCTTGGTTTGGACAAGTTCTAAAGTCTGGAGTGCGGCCCGTTTCCCTCCGAGGCGGGCCGCACACGTACCTGCCCATAGCATTGAATGGATGCCGCTTCCCCTCTAGCGCAAGAAAGATAAATTCCTCCCTCCGTATTGAGATTCCCCTCCATGCGACGTTCGGTCTCAGAACCAACGATCGAGTTGATCGCCAACTGGATGAGTTCGGTAGGGCCGATGCGCGGCAGATGCGGCCGCCTACTGGTTCGTTTTCAACAGTGGCAGCAGGGACCCCGCGGCTTCATTTGAAATCCAGCAAAAACGTTTGAGGATTGCAGTCGCGTGATTTTTGAACGAGGGAATCAGGAATTTATTTCAAACCGCTCCCGGCTGGAATAGGATATCGGGTGGCATTGTGTGGCCATTGGGAATAACCGATACAAAAAATGGGAGATCCGAGGGTGGATCAGCTGCTTGCGACCAAGAATGGTGTCTCATCCGGATCCGAATCGGCTAGCGAACCTCGACCTCTGTATCTTCGCGTGTTTGAATCGATGTGGATGATGGTGGCCGTGGCGTTCATCATTCGCCTGGTTGTGATGCGATTTGCGTACCTCAATTTGTTGAATCCTGCGCGCGACCATTACCTTACAGGCTGGGAAAACGGCCACGCCACCTTCGGGCGGGAATACGAACGAATCGCAAAATCGATTCTCTCCGGCCAGGGATTCAGTTCGCCCTATCCTTATCCAACCGGACCCACCGCCCTAGTTGGTCCCATGTACGCCTATGTCCTTGCGGGGGTGTTCAAGATTTTTGGAGTTTTTACTCTCGCTTCGACTTTCGCTGCCCTTGTACTGAATAATCTGATGGCGTCCTTTATTTGCGTGCCGGTTTACCTCATCGCTCGACGTTCCTTCGACCCGACAATCGCCATCTGGTCGGGATGGGCCTGGGCGTTTTATCCCCATTCGATTGCCGGCTCGAATGCCTGGATCTGGGACACGGTCATGGGAACGCTGCTGCTGACGCTTCTCATTTTGTACACACTGAAGCTCGAGAGCTCGAACAATTACATGGCCTGGATCGGGTACGGCTTGCTGTGGGCGGTCGCCGCGCTGACCAATGCAAACGTGCTGTCCACGCTGCCGTTTTTCGGGGGCTGGATTCTTTTTAGAAAGTTGCGAGCGCGGACTGTTCAACTGGGGCCGATCGTAGCGGCATCCCTGGTATTTCTCGCCGGCGTCGCGCCTTGGGTTTGGCGCTCCTCGCAACTCTACGGACGGTTTGTCGCCTTTCGCGGCAATTTTGGCCTCGAAGTGATGGTCGGAAACAGCAGCGATACTACATATCCTTCGAATTGGGACGAGACCCCGGGTTCCAACCTTGCCCAGCTGCAGGAATTCCAGCAGTTGGGAGAACCGGCGTACATGGCCGAGAAGCAGCGCGAGGCCATGCAAGTGATCAAGGACCGTCCACTTTGGTATGCGGGCCAAAGCTTACGGCGATTTTTGTACACCTGGACCAACATTTGGGATTTTCCTCCGCGCTGGAATTTCGATGATTCGGGACTCCCTGATGTGCTCATCTACACCATGTTTTCCGTGCTGGCATTTATCGGAATCGGCTGGGCAATGCGCAACCGGCTCGAGCAAACGATCCCACTCCTCATTCCACTCATTTTTTTCCCGATTGTTTATTACCTGACACACCAGGACGATGGCCGCTTTCGCCATCCAATCGACCCGATCGTGATCATCTTTGCCGCGTGCGGCGCCCGCTTCTTGTTTTCAAAGCGCGCGGGTATTTCGGCTCGGGGCTCAGCTTTGTAGCACTGCCTCCGGACTGGAGATTAAGTCACTTTGGCAAATGCAGGAGGCGACGTTTGAACGGCTTCTGCAATCTAATCAACTGAGCGCAAAGCGGGTAAGCGCCAACCTTGCGTTCTATCGCGAGGACGGGCACAATACGCGTGCAATTCGCGCCGTGCATCTTCAGGGGATGCGAGGGTTATGAAACTCAGCGTAATTTCTCCGACACTGAATGAAGCGCAGAACATTCCCGCGCTTGTCGAACAACTGCAGCAGGCGTTGGGAGAGATAGACTACGAAATTCTTATCGTAGACGACAATTCTCCCGATCTCACCTGGTCGGTCGCCGAGCAGATTTCGCTGAAGGATCCCCGCGTGAAATCCCTCTGCCGGAGGAATAACCCCGGCCTCGGTATGGCCGTCATCGACGGATTTTCCGCGGCCGATGGAGACATGCTGGCTTGCATCGACGCCGACCTCCAGCACGATCCCTCCATTCTCCCCCGCATGATTCAAGAGCTTCAGAGCGGCATGGATGTCGTGGTGGGCAGCCGGCACGTGAAAGGCGGCGGCTTTGGGAAGTGGAGCCGGTGGCGGCGGTTCGAATCCTGGTGCGCGAATAAGACGGCTCAACTACTGCTCGGGTTTGAAGTGAAGGACCCGATGTCCGGATATTTTTTGATGTGGCGTAAGGATTTCGAACGCGTCCAGGAACAACTCAACGAGAGCGGTTTCAAGATCCTGCTTGAAATTCTTGCAAAGCTCCGAACCCGGCGGGTGAAGGAAGTCCCGTTCACGTTCCGGCCACGGGTGGTCGGCGAGTCGAAACTTTCGAGCAAAATTGTTCTTCTCTATTTCCACCAGCTCTGGAGGCTGTGCGGCGAGAGCCGTCGCGCTTCCGTCCGGCTGTTGAAGCTCCGCGCTGATCAAATTGCAGGAGTCTTGGCGCCCTCACGATATTAGCAATTCCCTTTTATTCCCATCAGAAACGCTCGCCGTGCAACGCGGCGTGATGCATTTTGCCGTTTGGTTTTCGCACATCCTTCCATTTGAGCCACGGCGTCCAACGATACCCTCCGCGGTGCTACACTGCGGATGGTCCTAGAGGATCAATGCACAAAGTTGCCCGCAAGACATCTCCGAGATGATTTGCTTCGATCTTTTCAACTCGAGAGAGCATTTGAATCATCTGATTCGTCCGAAGCTTCATCGGAAATCATTTCCAACGTGGAGCAAAAATTCATGAAAAAAATCCTCGCGTTTAGTATTTTTTTTCAAATGGCGCTCGCAGCTTCCAGCGCGTGGGGGCAGACCGCTGCGCCGAAGGTTCGCACCGCCGCGTCGCTTCCGCCGACCTGCGCGCCAGCCAGCGCAGATGCGGCGGCCGTCGCGGTCATTGTAAGTGGCGTCAATTACATCTGCACGGCGGCCAATACGTGGACCCCCGCTCCCGGATTGGTAGCCGATAACGCAGGGACCGGCAACAATCGCCTTTGCGGCCCGAATCCGTGGGCTGATATTTCGTGCTTTGGCGCGCGGCCCCTGACGGGAGGAGCTCCAACGACGACGGCGCTTTGTGTGAAGGGCAATCCTCAAATCGTGATCGCCGCGCCGAACACATTTCAAATCAATGATGGAGTGACGATCTACGGTTGCGGCGCGACAAACACGATGGGCACGCCGGCAGGCCTCGCGGTGACGCCGAGCGAGCCCTGGGGACTCGCCGAGACGCGGTCCGCGGTCCCCGGCCCCGCGGGCGACTCCCTCTATGAGTACACCGTTGTGGCGCGCGACATTCACGGTGCGCTCACAGCTCCCGCGACACCGGTCACGCTGCCGACCGGCCAAGCTTCACTCGGGTTGATAAGCGCCAACATTCGCTCGATGTCCAGAATGAATGACCGAATCACGGTTGTCACCACGGAGCCAAACAAGCTTGTTGCCGGCGCACTCGTGGATATTGTTCCTAAAATCAGCAAACAATTCGCCGGCTGGTACAACGTCGCCAAAATCGACAGCGCGACGCAATTCGAGTTGTGGACCACTCCGACGGACACACGGGCGCAAGGCTGGATGGCCGGCGATACGATCACGGATTCCGGCGGCGGCACGGCCGCGTATTACCAGGAAAATTTTCTCAAATGGACGGTATTGCCCGGCGCCTGGGAATACTACGTTTGCGCAAAGCGCCCGGGGGACAAGGCGCTCAAACTCATCGGCGTAACCAAGCCGACAGGCCTTTTAAACCATTACACCGACGCGATGTTCGAGGATTACGGCTCACCGTACATGGATAACCAGGTTTTTCCATCTTATGTGACGGATGCAATCTGCACGGGATCGGCAACGAATGATCCGCTATCAACGTGGGTCACCGCAATTGCCGCGGACGGCGCGACCCTCACGCTCCATGACGCGCCATCTCAATCCGGGGGCAAGAAAACAATCGTTTTTGACGATGCTCCCGGAATTATGCGCGCGTTGAACACCACCGCTTTTTTCCACACGGAGCATGGGGAATCGAATTCGGCAATAGGCGGCGCAATCTACATCCCTCCGGCACAGGGCCGGTACATCATCAATTCGTATCTACCCATCCCGCGGCAAGTCACGATCTGGCAATCCGGGAAACTGTTCTTGAACGAAACGGTCAGTCTAGCCGCAGGCGATAATTGGTTTGGCGACTGGTCGAGCCAGGGAATACCGCAGTTCGGGCTGTTCAGCGGCGCTGCCGTATACGTAAACGCGGCGAGCCCCGGGATTTATTTGATGGGAACGGGAAATCATCTCAGGAACCTGGAGATCAGCGATCAAAATGCCACCGGCGGGACCCTGCTCGTGGCGGACAATTCCTCACCGACAAATTTCGATTACATCAATTTCCTCACGGGCGCTGGGGACGCCGCGACCGATTATACGGGGATGGCCGTCGTCATTCGAGACACGACGCAAACCGTGGCCAATTTCTATTTTGACAAAGTCTCCATTTCCAGCGGACCGGATCAGGTGAACGACAAAAGCTGGACGCCATCTTTCTGGGTTACGCCTGGACAGGATCATGGGAACAGCATGGCTTATGTCACCATGGACAAGACCTACTTCAACCGGCGCGGCATTGCTTGGGGCGGCAATCACGGTGGAGACGCTGGCGTTGGTGGAGTTTCGGGCTTCGTGAGCAACTGGTCTTACAGGCAGGGCGGGATTATTCCATATTTTACGTGCATCGGGTGCGCCGAGCATTCCACTCTCACATTCAACGACCCTTCACAGGACACGGAGGGCCAGCCACTAGAGGCGGCGCTTTATATCAATCCAAATTCGGGATATTTGGGGCCGCGTGTCATCGCTCACAATCCGAACGGCGGCTCCTTGACGCCGCTCTTCAGCGGATTGCGCGCGTCTTATGCGGACGTGGAAGGGGTCTACAATAGCGCCTCGGCCTTTCAAAATCGGGACGTTCTGTTTAAGGCGGGAGGGGCGTTTTCTTTTGTGTACGCGCCATATGCCACCTCGGGAAATTACGGGGGCGTTGTCGGGTCGATCTATACCGTCGGCATGCCAATGCATGGAATCGGAGGATACAGCTGGTGGTTCGATCTTTCGGTCCCAACAAACGTTGCTGCCACGGCGGCCGAGGGTGGCAGGGTTCCGGCGGGTACCTGGATTTATTCGGTGACGGCAGTGGGAGCCGACAGCGGAGAAACGATTCTGTCCTCTCCGTCTTCTCCTGTGACAGTTTCGAATGGGATGCAGACAGTCAAGGTGAAGTGGAACGCTCCTCTCGGCGCATATAGCTACAATGTTTGGCGCTGCAACACGGCGAATCCCTGCGTCACCAAAGAGGGCGCGATTACGGCGGGGACTGGGCCCTGGTTCCGAGTCGCCTTGCACACCGCGGGAACGACCTACACCGACACCAACGCAGATGTTACACGCTATATACCGCCAACGGTTACAGGAACAGGGGCGACGATCGTGAATGGGAACGGAGCATACGCGCCATTCTTTCAAGCGCCGCCAATCACCGTGTCCCAGCTTCCCGCCGCCGCCGGGGAAAATGCGGGACAGATGCGGCGCGTTACGGATTCGACGAATATCACTTCAGAGGGACAACCGTGCGCGGGCGGCGGAACAGGCGCGGCACTCGCTTTTTCCAATGGAACGGTGTGGAAGTGTTTCTAACCAGCCTCGGAAGCGTTGAATAGGGCCAATCTAGGCCGCAGCTAATGCGGTCGTGCAAGCTGGTTCGCCGGGTCCGGGTGAGCGGTCCGTTGTAACGTGATTTTAACATTGCCCCTCGGAACCTAGTGCTACCATGCGCAGTCTTTCCGACCCTAAGGAGAGAACGATCCCATGGCGCCGAATACTGCTGATTTTCAATACGAAGTTGAGACCTTGCCGGATGATGGGCAAGGCAATAAGGTCACGACCGTCAGGTGTCATGGCGTATTGGCAATCGCAAATGCGGGGCTGATGAAAGAAGTGGTCAAACCTCTCATCCCTCAGGGCGGCCGCATCGTGATTGATCTTGGCGATTTGAAGTACATGGATAGCACTGGCCTCGGAGTTCTCGTTTCCCTGAAGGCCGCAGCCCTCCGGCAAGGTTTGTGCATACTGCAGTTTGAAAATATGACGCCTCGCGTACTGGAACTGCTCCGCGTAACGAATCTGATGCAGCTTTTCTCGTCCTAAATCCAGAGTTCAAATTATTATGTCATTCTGACTTCCCACAGTAATCCGGGCAAAGGGCCGTCTGAATATTCCTAAAGAGGGTTTGGAAACGCTGCGAAGGGCGAAGTCCTTCGCGCCGCACCGTCCCAACTTTCATCCGCTGCAATTCATCAGGTCTCTCGACCTCTTCATAATTCATTCACATCCCGTTAACAAGGAAACACTAAGGTCGCACCCCACAGGTGCGGATGGGATGGGGCTTTCAGCGAGGTCCCGCACGGGCCGTCGTTATGGCGGTGTCTGGTTCGACGGACGAAATTCATAGAACGAAGCCCGGCTTTTTTGAATTCGAGGAGGGGATGAATGGCAACCAGCGCAACAGCATTGGATCAAAAACTTTCGCGCAACCCTGGAAAAATCGGGATCACGATTTTTGGCGTTGCGCTTATTATCGGGTTCATCTACGCCGGCGTCCATCTGGCCGGCGATCTTGCTGAAATCCATTCTCCAAGTGTCATGCCTTTCGTGCTCCTCGGAGTGGCGCTGCTGGTCGCCCTCGGATTCGAGTTTGTAAACGGCTTTCATGACACGGCGAACGCGGTGGCCACGGTCATTTACACACATTCGCTCGAGCCGCACGTTGCGGTCGTCTGGTCGGGCATGTGGAATTTCATCGGCGTCCTTGTCTCCAGCGGCGCGGTGGCATTCGCCATCGTCTCGCTCCTCCCGGTCGAACTCATCCTTCAGGTCGGTAGCAGAGCCGGATTCGCCATGGTGTTTGCATTGCTTGTTGCGGCGATCATCTGGAATCTCGGAACGTGGTATTTCGGATTGCCTGCTTCGAGCTCGCACACCTTGATCGGCTCGATCATCGGCGTGGGCCTGGCAAATCAGTTGATGTCCGTTAAATCCGGAACCAGTGGCGTTGACTGGGGGCAGGCGGCCGGCATCGGAAAATCACTGCTCCTGTCGCCGCTCGTGGGATTTTTTGGCGCGGGCCTCTTGCTGATCTTGTGCAAGGCTTTGATCCCCAACAAGGCCCTCTACGTAGCGCCGGAAGGAACCGAGCCGCCTCCTTTCTGGATTCGCGCGTTGCTCGTCTTGACGTGCACGGGAGTGAGTTTCGCGCATGGATCGAACGATGGCCAAAAGGGCATGGGACTGATCATGCTGATCCTGATCGGAACGGTTCCAACGGCTTACGCTGTAAATCACGCCGTGACCCCGGGAGAGACGGCGGATTTCGTGGCCGTTTCGACGCAGACGGCGTCTGTACTGGGAAATTACGTTTCCCCAGCGGCCGTTGTTGGCGATTCCCGCGAGGAAGTGACGGACTATATTCGCACGAAAAATTTTACGCCGAATACAATGCTCGCCCTTCGCGAACTCGTGAACGGCATCGGGACGGAGATGGCGCTGTACAAGCAACTGAAAGCCGTTCCTCAGGAGAAGGTGCGCAACTTCCGGAACGACATGTACGTGGTCAGCGAGGCGCTGCGATTGATGCAGAAAACGGGAAACCCGAAGTTTTCTACCGTCGACGCCGCAGTTATAAAAAACTATAAGAAACACATCGATAATGCCACGAAGTTCATTCCGAGCTGGGTGAAGGTAGCTGTAGCTCTCGCTCTCGGCCTCGGGACGATGATTGGATGGAAGCGAATCGTGGTCACGGTCGGGGAGAAAATCGGCAAGGATCACTTGACGTATGGCCAGGGCGCGGCGGCGGAAATCACCGCGATGTTCACGATCGGGGCGGCGGATTGGTTTGGGCTCCCTGTCAGTACGACCCACGTGCTTTCGTCTGGGGTAGCCGGCACGATGGCGGCCAATCATTCAGGATTGCAGTGGGCGACCGTGCGAAACCTCATCATGGCATGGGTTCTCACATTGCCGATCTCGATTTGCCTGTCGGGATTGTTGTTCTGGGCCTTCACCCGCATAGGGTCGTAAGAAGAATGGAAATTCACGGGATCAGGATGACAAAAGGAATTCTACAAAGACGCTCGTTGAGAGAGGAACTGAGCCAAGATTATGATGCCTCCAAAATTGATTCTGTCCCCGATTGATTTCAGCAATCATTCGGAAGATGCGGTAAAGGTGGCGGCGGACCTCGCTTCCCGTTTGGGTGCAGAGCTGTGCCTCGTTCACGTTGTGCCCATGTTGCCGAGGCTGCCTTCCGTCTCCGCCTTTTTCCATGAAGCGGAATACGAGCAGGCCCTTCACAACGATGCGGATCAGCGGTTGCGTCAAATGGCGCTGACCCTCGGCCAGAATGGTTTGAAGGTCATTACGACGGTTGGGACAGCCAACGATGTTGGCATGGAGTTGTTGCGGATCGCGGAACAGAACAACGCGGATTTAATTGTGATCGCCACGCATGGGATCACAGGCTGGCACAAGCTCGCATTCGGCTCCGTC
>Ga0210388_10005234_pt1 | contig 10144 bp, 21 predicted proteins | sample IncBWC19OmetaG_FD_155485 | JGI IMG/M metagenome (GOLD analysis project Ga0210388, IMG submission 155485) | Forest soil microbial communities from Barre Woods Harvard Forest LTER site, Petersham, Massachusetts, United States - Inc-BW-C-19-O ...
CAGCAGCGGGAGATCGATGGGTTGCGCGGGCGGTGATGATTATCAACAAGGAACAGACACATGCGTAAAATCCTAATGGCGGCCGGGGCCGTCGCTCTACTGTCCGGGGGCGCCTATGCCGCTACCTTGGCGCTTCCTGCTGTGACGTTTACGGCGCCGGTGTCCACTAAGATCGCTTGCGACGAGGCCGGGGCCGCCGCTCTTATGGTGCCCGTTCTCGGCAACAAGGTGATCTTCGCCTGCGGGGTCGACCCTGCGAATTGGACGGGGACGGTCAGCCTACCAGAGGGGTCGGCATTCACGGCGCCGTCTGGGACGGTTGGGAACACGTTCAACATTACTTTGACTGCCACACAGACAGTGCCTGCGACTCTTCAGCCCGGCACTTTGACGACGACGCCATGATGCGTTACCTTTTCGCCTTCCTGCTTTTGTGGGCGCTCCCGGTGGACGCCGCCACGCTGGTGCTGCCGGCGGTCACATTCACTGCGCCAGCCCCGGCAGATCCAACCGTGGGCGTTCTGCCTCCGGCAAACGACGCCTACGCCAACTGGTCCAAAGCGGGCTTGGCGGTCATTGGCGGCATTCCGACGAACCGGGTCGACTGCACAACCGCGCAGGCTGGGGTTACGTTGCCTCTGGCGGCGACAAGCAGCGCCGTAGATGTGACCAACATCAACACCGCCAAAGCCAACTGCCCGCTGAATACGGTCATCGAACTACAGGCGGGGCAATTCTGGGTTTCTGCGCAGGCGTCGAATACCGATATCTGGATGAATCGAGGTGTCACGCTGCGGGGTGTGCCGTGCACCAATTCATCCTCGCCCTACTGTCCGACGCAGATCGTAGCAAGCCCAGGGGGCACCACTCAGGGATACCTGACAGGTGCCAGCAACTGCAACGGATGCTCCGGCTTCGCTGCTCCGCTGATCTATATCTCTCCCGCGAATTACGACAATGGCACACGATACAACTGGGTGGGTTGCAGTTGGGGCGCGAACTGCGACAACAATTCGGCCGCCTACCAGCTAACGGCAAATGGCACGCAAGGTTCGTCCACCATTCAGGTCAACACGATCGCCGGCTTGGCGGTCGGCGGGTGGGTCCGCATCGATGAGAATGACGAGGTAACCAGCACGCCGGGGCCGAACGGTACCAACATCACGGCGGCGGCGGATCTGTTGCAGGATGCCGGCGCACCTTCCAGCGGGCGCACGGTCCAGCCTGACATCGTCAACGGTGTGTCGTATGGCGCGCTACTCCACAGAACCACCTCAGAGATTCACCTGATTTCTGCGATTGGCGGAGCGTGCGGGGCTTTGTGCGTCACGTTCGACAGCCCGCTGACGACAAACTATCGGACGAGCCACGTCGCCCAAATCTACAGACCCGATAACGCTTTCATAACTGGCGTAGGGCTTGAAAACTTAAGCATAGAAGGCGCCCCAAGCGGGCCGGTCTATATGGCTTTCTGCGCGTATTGCTGGCTTAAAAACGTCGAAACATCCTACTGGGTCGGTGGGGTTGCGATCAGCAACTCGGCGCGTGTGGAAATCACCGGTAGCTACTTCCACGATTGCTCGGACTGTGAAAACAACGGCAACGAGTACCCACTCGCCGTCGACGGCGCCACGACAGAATCCCTTGTGGACAACAACATCATTCGGCTGGCCGGAAAGGGGATGGTCGGGCGGTCCTGCGGGGGTGGGAACGTCGTCTCAGCGAACTACGTAGACGACACCTTTTATCAGGCATCTAGTATCGGAAACTTCTGGTTGGACCTTGGGCTGAACGGCTCGCATTATGTCGGTTGCCACGATACGTTGTTTGAGCAAAACATCGCAGACAATTGCGACAACGACAACACCCACGGGAACGTCGTATTCCACACCTATTTTCGGAACTGGTGCACAGGGCTGCGGTCGAACTTCAACGATCCGAGCCTCGGAAACCCTGCGTCGTCAACCTATCTCCCGGCCGATCAGGCAGTCAGTGACCTCAACTCCATCTCCTATGCTCATGGGGAGACTTATCCCGTTCCCCCCGGACAACGTCACGCATTTGGCGCCATGATGACCTCGTACTGGATGGCCTTTGTAGCCAACGTGGGAGGCGAGCCGGGGATTACGAACGCCGCCGCAGGATGGGTGTACAGCAATGCCGGGGCCGGCGAGGGGCAGCGGGACAAGTCGATTTGGATGACGGGCTGGGTTGGAGGGGGGAGCCCAGACCCGTATCTGACAAGCGCCTCGGGCACCCCTACCTGCAACGGAACGAGCCCCCCAGGCTGTATGTATCTGTTCCGTCATGGCAACTACGACGCGGTGACAGGGACGGTGGCAGACTACCAAAGCGGATACTCGACCACGTTCCCGGACTCGTTCTACCTGTTAGCCAAGCCGGCCTACTTCACTGGTGCTTCGTGTAGCTACCCGTGGCCGTTCGTCACGCCGCAGAGCGCGACGGTCATACAGACGAATAGCTGCGGCGGATCGGGGTTGCCAGCGCAGGCCCGGTTTAATGCAGGCACGCCATTCGTGACGCCATAAACACCCAGACCGCCGACGCTGCGTCAACAGCGCCGACGGCCCTACGCCACCACCCGCCTCGAAAGGACGAGTGATGCCCGCCGAGCCTGCCCGAAATAGCCGCGTCCTGCTGTGATGCGGATCACACCCGGCCGTGGCCGCTAACGATATTGGAGGCGAGCAGGAGGACTATCGTGGACCTGAACGGCGCGCATCTCCAAATCGTGAATACAGCGTTACAGGCGACCGTCCGACGCTCGCGACAACCCTGCGTTGGATCGCCGACTGCACTAGAGATGCGGGCTTCCACCTTGAACAATCAGAAGATCGAGACCGATATATCCGAATCTTCCGAGGGTTGCGCGAGGAATTGGAACGCAAGGAATCGCGAAAACACCTACGGGACCGCTTTGTCTGGATTCTCGTCGCGGCCGTGGTCGGTGCTATGGCTACCAACAGTTCTGGCCTTGGCCGGTGGCTGATTCGGCTTATACCGACCGGGTGGTGGCCTGGTGGGCCATCGACACCGTGAGAGACCGCATCTGGACGGCCATACGATGGGTCGCGATCGGCGGCGTGCTCGCGGTGCTCGGGCAGTATATCGCCACGATCTACACGAGCGCCGATCCGCCGCGCGACGTGAAAATGACGGCGGATGTGACGATCGAATACAACGGTGCTCGCGTCCTCAACCTGTTCTATGGCCCGATCAACACGCGGCGCTGCCCCTCCACGTCGTCGCACTTCCTCGACCAGCGTGAGGGAGACGAGCCTTGGGGGCGCGTTATCCGGCGGTGGCCGGTGATGGATCACCACAACGGGATGGTGCCTGTTGATAAGCGCGGGGAACCGGTCAACGAGCGGTTCGAGGTGTCCGAGGACATTCCGGCAGGGTTGCCGCCTGGTGTGTATTTCCATACCAGCACCCGCACCGTCGAGTGCGACATTATCCCCGGCGTGCCCCGGCATCCCGCGCCCACATGGACTGCCCCGGTCAAGGTCATCGTCCCCTAACTCGCGGTGAAGTAATGGACCTCGGTATCGTCATCGGCCTCGGCATCAATGCTGCCGGGGTCATCGCCAGTCTGCTGGCCTCACTGCGCAATGGGCGGAAGATCCAGGAAGTTCATCTCACGATGAACAGCAGACTGGATCAGTTGCTCGACAGCACGCGCAAGCAGGGCTTCAGCGACGGCGCTGAGCATGCGCGCGCGACGGATAGCATCGCCACCGCAGACGCTGCTGCAAAGGTGCTGGCGACCGCGGCAGCTGCTGCGGCGGACGCGGCGAAGGCACCGGCCGCGCCAGTGCCCTGATGGGCAGCTGGATATCCAACCCTACGCCCCGGGTCCGCGTCCGCAGGCTTGTGGGGCTTTTGGTGGTCATTGCTGCGATGCTGGCGCTGACGGTGTGGCTGCGTCGGTGACCGATTGGATCCTGCGCTGCACCGACAAAGACGGCGTCGACGTATGGATCGCGACCGCCAACGACTGGAAGCTCGCCTATGCCCACCTGTGTGCCTGGCAGGATCAGGGGCGGTTCAATATCTCGCTGAATGGAGTGCCGTTCGATCGGACTAAAACCAAGGAGTGACTCACATGTCGTCCTGTTTCAGCTTGGAATGGCTCGCGCACATCCTAATCGTTCTGATCGTGATAGGCGCCGTCATCGCCATCTGCAAAATCTGGCTGCTGCCGTTGCTTGCCGGCTGGGATGCCCGGATCGTGCAGACCATCAACATCCTGATCTTCGTAGTCGTTGCCTGCATTATCATCTGGATGGTGGTCGACGTGCTGTCGTGCGCGCTGGGCGGCGGTCCATTCTTGCGGCATGGGTGACGCAATGCCGTTCGATTCCCTCCCATCCGAACCCATCCGCCCGATCCCAGAACAGCAATGCTCCGAGGGCGTCGGGCCTTGGATCGGCGTCTGGATTCTGCTGGGCCTCACTGCGATGTCGGCCGCTGTCCTGATCATGCGGTGGAAGTGGTGACTGGCATCATCTGCCGCGCCTATCTATTTTTCCGTCTTGCCGAAACGACGTGCATCCGCCGGCATACGCTGGCGGAGTTGATCTTCCGCCGTGATTGCCAGCGTTAATTAAATATCAACGCCAAAATCGCCGTTGCAATCCTGTTCTGAGATTCCAATTTGCGCGCAAAGGAGCCATCATGCCCCCTGCTACGCCTGCGGCTGTAATTGACTGGACGCCCATTGTTGTTGCCATCGTCGGCGGCGTCTTCAGCACCATCGGTATTGTCTTCACCTCTTGGCTTGCGAGCCATATGAAGGACGAGGCTGCGGCAGCGACCCTCAGCACCGCCGTCAAGAACGCCCTGGGCGCCGCGCAGAATGCTGTTGACGCTGGGCTGGCCTCACACCCGCTGCAAATCACACTGCCAGCCGGCACGTCTCCTGCGGTGGCTGCTGGCGTCCAGTACGTGCTGTCCCAGGCTGGTCCGGAAGCCACCCGGCTCGGCATCACGCCCGACTCCATCGCGGCCAAGGTCTCCGCGCAGATCGGTCTGGCAAATGTGCCGGCCGCGCCGACCGCACCTATCATTCCCGTTGCCGTGCCGCACGCCGCCTGACGATCGCGCGTGACGATCCTCACGCAAGGAAACCTCCATGTTTATCTCCCGTAGAACCAGCTTCGCCGCTGCCGCGCTGGCGACAACCGCCCTCGTCGGCTGCACCACCGCCGCTCCCGTCGTCACCAGCACCCTCAGCACCCTAGCCGCCGGTTGGGCCAACATCTCGAACTTGCTGGCCGCCAGCGGCATCGCGCTGCCGGCGAGCGTCACCAACGGGGTTACAGCGGCCATCGCCGACCTAGAGGCCAACGCCGCGAAGATCGTCACCGCCGTTGGTGCGCCACCGACAACGGTGCAGCAGATCGTAACCGACATCACGACCGTGTCCTCGCTGGTGGCGGCGTTCTATCCGCCGGCCAGTGTCATCGGCACCCTGGTGGCCGCTGGCGTATCTCTCATCGGCACGTTGCTGAGCGAGGCCGGGATTGCTGCTGCGGCTGCGAATGCCCCTGCGGCACCGTTCGAGCCCGCAGCGGCGCTGATGATCCTCAAGGGCGCAGTTGCGAAGTGAGCATCGTCGACCACTACGCTGCAGTAGCTGCCCCGCCTTTCGTGTTTGACTGGCCGTCGCTCATAATAATCAGGAGCGACGGCTACGTTAGCTGGGTATCGTGGCAGTCTGCGGCTGAGCTGGTTTTTGAGCTGGATGAGCCTATCGAAAGGACGCCCCTAGAAACGCAACTGCGACATGAGTACCGTAAGGGCCATGCGGCCTGGATACCGGGAGCTGGATACCGGGAGCGTGATAATGAACCGTTGTCTTGGTCGTAAGCCACACTCGCCAGCGGCAGTAGCGGCAGCTCCCCAGCTCCGCTACGCCGCCGAGGCGCCACCGCCGGCGACGTTGGATCGGAGCGGCATAAATTACCAACCGCAAGCATGGGGAAACACAGATTACCCCGACTGCACCGCTGCGGGCCTGTTGAATGGCGCCTTGGCATCGGAGGCGCTATCCACTGGCGGCGCATTGAATATAGCGCCGCTAGCCTGGATGCCATTTTACTGCGCCTGCGCCGGGTGCGCGGAAACACCCGCGGCGATTGGTGCCAGTGGCGGCGCGGCCATGCTTGACTGCCTGAAGCGTCAGGGAACGCAGGGCTTTGATATCGGCGCCGTGGCTCCGCTCACCGGGGACTTTGGCGTGGTCGCGCTGGACCGGCTGTCGATCGCGCGTGCCATAGTGGCGATGGGATGGGTCTATGCCGGCATCGACCTATTCCAGGCAGACATGGACGCCACTGGCACGTGGGAGGCGTGGCCCAATCCAGGCGCCGCCGTCGGTGGGCATTGCATCGTCCTCTGGGATTACAACGGCCTTGGCGATACGGACACGGTTGGAATTGCCACGTGGGGAGGATTTCAGGAGTGCCAATGGGCGCGCTGGGACCAGATCGCACGCGAGGCCTACTGTGTGTTCTTTCCGATGACCGTAGCCGCAGATGTCATCGACGTGGTGGCTTTGGCCCAAGCAAATGCGGAGTGGCTCACCTCATGATCCCCGCAATCCAGCTCAAAACGTTTGTCATAACGCCAGTCCTGGCGACGCTCGCCCTACCCAATGCTGACGCCGCGACCGAGCTGCTCCTAGCAACAGCGATGCAGGAGTCAGCTTGCGGCGACATGATCGTGCAGGAAGACGGCGGCCCGGCGCTGGGCGTGTGGCAGATGGAGCCGACGACAGAAGCAGATATCTCCACAAACTTCCTGAGGTACCAGCCCGACCTCGCTGGCAAGGTCGCAATCTTCCGGCTTGCCGGCTTCATCGGGGAGCAGCTTCCTGGCAACCTCTACTACTCCTGCGCAATGGCCCGCATCCAGTATTGGCGGTCGCCCGAGCCGCTGCCGGCTGTGGGAGATGTTGATGCGCAGGCAGCCTATTATTTGCGGGTCTATAACGCCGGGGGGAAGGCGACTGCGGCAGAGTTTATTGCAAACTGGCATACAGTTATGGACGCACTATGACCCCGGCCGAGCGCGCCCTCCTGCTCTTCATTGCTCAATCCCTATTTGCGGGAAAGAACTTCTCGAACTCGCAGGAGCTTTGGCATCTGATCGTCGGGCTGCAGGGCGAGATGGCGAAGGCTGAGGCGGACAAGTGAAAACCGCCGCCATCATCCTGGCGATAGCTGGCGGCATGTTCCTCGGGCTCTCCTGGCTCGTGCCGCACCTGTGGCCGCATATGTTTCGGTGACTCGCGCATAGAACCTGTATAATTTCCGTTCGATTTGGGCGTCGGTGGCGAAAGCTGCCGGCGCCTTTGTCATTCTACGAGCCTGAGACGAGGCCGCGCGTAATCTGGGGGGACTTCCCAGCGATGGATTGGCCGCGTCCGAAACTCGCACAACACAACGCCATCAGGTATCTTGCTGGACAGCGGCACAACGAACCTGAAGCCTATCTCCTCACCGATGTCCTTCTCCATCATACCTCGCTCGACCTCATAGCGCAGTTCGTTCAAGAGCTTCTCAATGCGCTCCATCCGGAAGCTGGTGGAATCAGCCATTACTCTCCCCCTCCCGCCGCGCCGTGGCGGGTGTTGCGTCGGGCCACTCCTTCGGACCATATTCGAGTGCGTTAAGCAGGTTGCAGATGTTTGGGACGAGTGCCTTGGCCTGTCTGAAGGCCAATTCATCTGCTAGGCCAGCGTGGTCCTCTTCCATGAAGAGGCGCCCAAGCATTTTCAGCAATTCTGGGAGAAACCTAGCCTCTGGTGATCCCCGAAGCCCTCGGAGCGAGTGTAAGGTCGTCTCGACCCATCGTTCTAGATCAACCGCGATGTAGGTTCTTGACATCACTCCCCCTCCTTATCCGCCGCGTTGTGGCGGGTGTTACGTCAACCGGCAATGAAGCACCCGCATCCGCCTATATCGAACAGATCGACCTGTCGGCCAGCCTCGATACGTTCGCGAAGCTCTTTAAGGGTAAGCGGTTTCTTCACGCCGTCGCCGGTGCGGTCTGTGAGCATCGACACATCTTTACCAAGAAAATCCCGCATGTCTTCCTCCAACTTCTCATCAAACGCATACCGAGCCGGATAGGTCCTAAGCTGGTGCGCGCGGTGTCCCTGGCCGCCCTTGCAACAGCTAGTTGAACAGTTGTTGTGCGAGAACCCAGCGAGCGTAAGGCGGGGGCGTGAAATGTGGGCGCCCTGCAACCAAACCACCGCGTCTCGCCGCGAATGAAACGGAGGCTCGCACATTGGCGCAGCGTAGCGCCAGCCATCTGCTAGTTTGCGAGGGCCGAGGCCGCCGCCTTTGCCATCATCAAATCGGTGCGATTCAGTGAAGTCAATCCCAACATAGATGGTGGTGTCAGGCGGGTCGCAATTCTTGGCCGCCCAGCGGTCGACTAGTGTCCGCTTGAGATGCTTGCTACATGGATCGACGCTGCTATTGCCAAGAAACCGATCGCGTTTGTAAATTTCCCAGGGGTCTAGGCCGAGGCTGATCCATCTTAATTGCGGAGCTAAAGCCATTGCCTCGGAGGCTATCTCAGCCAGGACAGGTCGACGCCCAAACCTGTCTTCGTGCCACTCAGGTAGCTTCTTCACCCTAGCCAGCAGACTGACGGGAGTGGCGAGACCGAGCGTAAAGAAGCTGCTCTCAATTAGAAAGCGGTAGGCATCAGTATCCTCGGCTAAAGTGTCGGCGAATAGAAGCCAGTCGATGCCATAGGTGCGCTGGACCAAGGCGGCAGTGTAAGCCGACCCTTCGCCTCCAGAGACCATGCATATGTGTTTCACTTCCCCTCCTTATCCGCCGCATCAAGCGAGGCCAGCAGCGCGCGGGTCTCAGTCTCAATCTGATCAAGAACGTCATCCGCGGAGTTCTCCACCTCTACGTCCGGGCCGTCCCAGAAGCCGTTGTTGACGTTCTCGATTAGAACGAGGACGCGCTCCAACAGCGCCCGCATCTCCGGGACGCGGGCGGCGGTGAGGGCGGCGGTAACTCGTCCTACTACATCGGTGTATTGCTCATCGGTGGCGCATCCTCGGATGGGACGGGCGCAGTGCCGCGCTATTTTGTCGATATTAGCTGCGGATGGCCGATAAGCGTTGTCTATCCATTCGTGTATGGACTCTGATGAGGGGGGTGCCTCCACGCCGCCATCGCTCGCGGCGGGGCTGTGATGGCCCGTAACGTACCTGTCCGCCGAAACGTCAATGTTCTTCAGATATCCGTCGCGCTCCAATTCATCGGTCAGTGGATTTACGTTTGGGTGGCTTGTCGTCATGTTGCTCGCGGCGGGGCGGTCGGCGTCGTGCGCGGCTTGGAGGTGGCCGGCGAAGAAGTCATACCGGCTCGCTGCATGCGTCAGATGCATGTATTCGTCGAACATCTCCCGCGCTGCGGTCTCGGCGCCCTTCCAGGGTTGCGCCCGCTCGGCGTCGTGCGCGGCTTGGAGGTGGCGGCCGAAGAAGGCCATGCGGTCGGCTCGATTGTTCAGGGGCTGCGTGCCGTTGAGCCACGCGCCTTCCATTTGCCGCGCTGCGGTCTCGCGGGTCCAGGTCATGGCCAACCTCTTTCAGGAACTTCGGCTCTGTTCGGATCAAGCTGATCTACCATCGCGCGAAACTCGACGCGTTCCATTTCTAGCGCCGTGCAGCATTGGCCCTCCGACAGAACGCCGTCGTTGTGCAATCTCGCAATCAGCGACAAGGCCCGGAACCGTAGTCCATCGTAGCGCCGAGCGTAGGCATTGTCGCTGTGGCCTTTCCAGCCATAGGTGATCCGGCGCGTCTCCCAGGCTTTGGTGCGAGTTTCGCTCATCTCCCCACTTCCAAATTCCAGCGCTCGGTTTCGGCGGTCCAGGTCATGGCGTCTTCTCCGACAGGATGGCGTCGATCATAGCTTGCCAGTAAGTTTCGTGGGACCGATCGGGACCGACATCGATACCAGCCATGTCCATCGCGTCATTCCTCTCCCGCAACACCTTCATCACTGCGCGAGCGACCGGCATATGCCGAGGCCAATACTGACCAACGCGGATTTCAAGCTCTCCCGTGCGCCATTTCTCGGGGGCA
>Ga0210388_10005236_pt1 | contig 10142 bp, 9 predicted proteins | sample IncBWC19OmetaG_FD_155485 | JGI IMG/M metagenome (GOLD analysis project Ga0210388, IMG submission 155485) | Forest soil microbial communities from Barre Woods Harvard Forest LTER site, Petersham, Massachusetts, United States - Inc-BW-C-19-O ...
CCTCATCGCCTGGTAAACGCGGTTATCGTACAAGTGAAATCTGTGCGGTCCGAATGTCCGATTACGGGACACTAACTAGCCACAAATCCGGGAACCGCGTTTGCGAAACCACGCAAGTCCAATGTTCAGTAGTCCAATCGAAACAGTCGGCCTTAAGAAGTAGCCAGCCAGCATTGAACTCATTTCATAAGCGCGATGAGCTTGGTCGGATTGCTTTTGTATCGCAATAGTCCAGAACCGAATCGAGAGGGAAAATGTCCAACAGTCAGCAGCCCAGCCCAGACTGAGCAGTAAGAACACCCAGAAAAGAAATCTCGTCGTGTCACGTTGGAGCCGTCGGCGAAATCCTATCTGCAGAAATCCGAGAAATGCCAGCGTAATGGCAACAAAAAAACACAACTGCGCGTTTGAGGGACCAAAGTATTCCGGTTCGCCGGGCCACGGGTGCCTCGGATGGTAGTGGTCATAGACTCGCGGATATACAGCCCAACTTATGCTGAGCGCTAGAAATAGTCCAATAACAATCCACAGGGTTGACCGCTCAAGTGCTTTTGCCTTCTGCAAGGTCCCCACAGGTAATATATTCGCATGTTACTCGGGAGTGCGGCGGCAGATTGGGTTCGGAGCAGCAAAAAGCGACAACGATGAGGCCAAGTCCTGATAAACGCGGTAATCGGACAAATGAACTTGGTCCCCGGCCCAACAACTGGTGAAATCGAAACTTTAGATTCTGCCCCCGCAAAGTCCTTCAGGCAGCAGCCAACCACTCGAACCGGACGGGCAGACGTTCGGTCCACTTCCCTCCTCCGGTATTCCAGAATCGGATGTTTGTGGGATATCAGGCGCGGCTTATAAGGCATACGTAGAATGTGCAACTTACCACAACCGATTTTGCGAGGTTTTTGGTACGGAACAAGGTCTGACCGAGTTCGCCCGTTGCGCGCTGAAACGTGAAAATCCACTTGTACGATTACCGCATTTATCAGGAGTTGGTTCGACCTGAACGCGAGTTTAAGAACTCTACGACATCTGAATAACTGCGCGTGTCTGGAAGCATCATTGAGATAATCTCGAACTTGCCCTCTTTTGTGGCGAGAGAAAGAACAGTGCTAAAAGGCAGGCTAGTCTCCCAGACACGCTCGATGCTCGCGTACGGAATCCGCGTAGTTCGCACGCGTCCGAAACCAGTCGGAAGAATAAGTGCATCCTCTTCGAGGACCAGAAAGCACTTGAATGCAAGCCGACGCACAATCACAAGGAACCCGAGGATGGTCGGAGCAAGGCCGAACCACAGGACGAATCCGTGGGGTATGCATCCACACACAAGTGCCCCCACCAGTAGCCATCCAAAGCCGCCACCGAAGAGCAAGAAAACCAGCGACAATCTCGGATTATAAGAATATTGGCTTGGTAGATTCATGAGGTTGGAAAGGCTACGAGGTGTTCAGACGCACCGTTCTTTTTTATCATGAATTGGCGCTAACTCCTGATAAGTCGCGTTACCGGTAACTTGAAAATCCACCTTACCGATACCGCGTTACTCAGGCAGTGGGAACAAGGGCGGGGTTTACGTTAACGATGGCTCCGGCTATATTTGCGCGTACCGTGTAGCCTGTGAGGCGAAATTGAAGTAGTAAGGGTGCAGGAAATGTTTCTTCCTTACATTGCAATGGTCAGTGCCAGTCTTCTGTTTGTCTGTGTGGGCACCATTATGGTTTTCGCGCCGCAAAAGTGGGTGGAATTTGGTCATTGGTGGGGAAAGCAAATTGGATTTCCACGATATTCAGGCGAATGGGATTATGGCAACTATTTTCGTTCCCATCGCCTTCCTGGCCTGGTCGTGTTGTGCTTCGGCACATTCATGCTTCTCAAGGTTCTCCATTCGCTCTTACGCTGAGGACAGATTTCTGTGCGGTTGGTTGTGGGCTAGCGAAATTCCACTTTACCGGTAACCGCGTTTATCAGGATTTGAAACGTAGTCAGCGGTGCTTTACTTTTTTCTCTTCGTAGAGACTAAATCTCATCATTTCTGATTTTCGTCGACAGTACCAAAACCTCTGTTGCCCCCACGTTCATGCGCTTTGACGATCAAGCCGGAAAAGGCTTCTTTGTATTCAGGGTAGGCTTTGGCAAACGCAGTTATCAAATCCCGATTCTTTCGGTCTGCCTCTTTGTCCTCCGTCCACGGCTCAATTTCATGGTCAATGAGTAGATAAATCTTTCCGCCGATGCCGATGGCCCCTACATTAAGCACTCTGAACGTGGGTTTGTCGAAGTCCCACACAAATGGTGCTTTCCCTTGGAGGACAGGTGGCCTTTGGACGTTCCCAATCGCTTTTTCAATTTCGGGCTTTATACCGAGTTGGAAAAACGGGCCCCGGTCCGCCAACTGGAGAGCGGCGGCATACAATATGAAGGCGTTAAAATTGTGTTGCTTCTCATTCTCCATGGCCGCCATTTTCCGCAAATCGTCCGCAGACTTGCCGACCATGGTGATCGTTGCAAACTGAACGTACTGGACACGCCAGTTGCCTTGCTCAGGTATGAGCCAAATGACAAAGGCATTCGTATTGTTAACTGTGTCGCCCTCTACGATGACATAAGCCTCAGCCGGGCCAGGTCTGGCATTTACAGCAACCCAAGTTTCTGGACTTGAGAGGGTTCCACAAACTACCCGTTGTTCCTGGGTGCCTCCCATGACTCTGGGCACATAGGTATGAGCCACTCGCAAATCCTTGAAAGGTCCCCTCGGCTTAATCGAATTTTGGAACCCGGAGACAAATTGCTCAAGGGGGACAGTTTCCTTTGCGTCAGCAGTAAATGCGGCGAAGGCGTTAGACGAGTTGGGACCAAGGGCATCCTGAACAAACTTCAGAGCCACTTGGCCGACAGATTCGCGGTCCTTAGCGGAGATTTCGTCATCCGCTTTGCAGCTTGCTGTGAAAAGTTGCGATGATGCATTACACGCAACGACAAGGAGGCTGAGGGAAACTACCAGTAGCACGCAAAGCCCGGACGACTTTTTTCTGCTAAGAGTCACCAATCGTTGCTCTCAATAAGGCTATTCTGGGACCCCGATAGTATCTATTACCTGGTCATTAGTCATCAGCGCTAAGAATTACGATTCTGAAGAACAAACAATCCCAACTCCTGGTAAGTCGCGTTATCGGACATGTGAAGCGACACTTTACCTGTCCGACCAACGCTGCGGCTCCAGACGAGCCGCAGGAACAAGTCAAATAGGGAGAATCCATGTTTTTGGGAATCCCAAAATGCTGCACCGCGCAGTCTCGTAACGCCACGAATGCCACAACGCACGCCAGCGTGTGGACGCGATCTCGACTGGCATCTGTACTTTTGCGTTGTGTTGCAGAATCGTTGCGCAAATCGGCCTGGAATGCGTTTTCACCTGTTTTCAAGCGGCAATTGGCAGGCGAAAATCAAATGTGCGAACGGTGCAATCCGGTCCCCCGGCACCATCCTTCAGAAATATTCCCCTAATCAATGTGCTGTACTTAACGGGCGTAGAATTGCCGAGCGCAATTGTTCAGTGAGATTGCGATGTCGGCGGAAGCGAAAAAGCATACAGAATGTCTTGCACGGCAAAGATCAAGTATTGGCGCCCATCGAGCTGGTAAGTCATTGGCGACGCATCCAACTTGCCGCCCATATTCAAGTGCCAGAGTGTTTTGCCCGTGGCTGGCTCGAGCGCCAACAGATTGCCCGAGTTATCTGCGCTGAATAACAAATGCCCCGCAGTCGTCAGAATCCCTGCGATGCTTTCTCCGTCACCGAGCTCATGGTTCCAAACAACTTTTCCGGTGCGATAGTCGAGAGCGCGCAGCGTGGAATTGGCCCACAGGTTGCGGTCGCGCCCTCCCCACCCTTCCGCCTTACCCTCGACCGTATTGTAAAAAATGCTGAAGAGGCGCCGGGCGTTCACATAGAAAAGTCCAGTCTGCGGATTAAAGCTCGGCGCCATCCAATTCGTCGAGCCGTCGGATCCTGGTTCAACGAGCGCTCCATCCGCAATCGGCGTGGCTTCGGCCTTGGCGATTGGGCGTCCTCGCGAGTCAACACCCGAAGCCCAAGTCTGGTCAATAAATTCCGAAGTGACCAGATGCTCTCCCGTCGCGCGGTCCAGCACAAAGAAAAATCCATTGCGGCTGGCTTGCGCGAGCAGCTTACGCGGTTTACCTTTGAATTCAGCGTCGAACAGAACCGGCGTCTCCACGGCATCCCAGTCGTGCACGTCATGTGGTGACGGTTGAAAATACCACGCGAGTTTGCCCGTGTCCGGATTCAAAGCGACAATCGAACAGGTGTAAAGATTGTCGCCAGGTCGCCCTTCGCCCGCCAGCACTGGGTTCGGATTGCCTGTGCCCCAATAGAGCAGATTGAGATCAGGGTCGTACGTTCCAGTCATCCAGGTCATGCCGCCACCATGCCGGATGGCGTCGCCATCTTTGGGCCACGTTTCAGAACCCGGCTGGCCGGGCTCTGGCTCGGTGTTCCAGCTCCATTGGAGCTTACCTGTCTCCGGATCGCGCGATTCGAGAAAACCGGGAATGTCTGTGACGTCCCCCGAAACGCCCACAATCACGTGGTCGCGTATGACCAAAGGAGCCATCGTCGAGAAATACTCGAGCTTCGAGTCGGCGAGCTCCACAATCCAGCGCACACTGCCATCCTTTGCATCGAGGCAGACCAATTTCGCGTCAGGAGTCGTCAAGTAGAGCCAATTTTTGTACATCGCGAGTCCACGATGGCCGATGTGGTCGCCTTCGGATTTTCGTTCGTAATGCCATATCCTGCGGCCATAACGGGCATCCACTGCCCAGACATTGTCAGGCACGGAGAAATATAGGATTCCGTTCACTCCGAGCGGAGTGGATTTAATCGCTGCACCGTGAGTCCGAAAAGCCCAGGCGAGCGTGAGGGAGCTAACATTTCCTGCGTTAATTTGATCCAGCGTGCTGTAGCGTTTGCCAGAATAATCGCCGTTGTACGTCGGCCAGGTATCGGTGGGAGCCTTGAGCAGCGCGGCAGGATCGAGTGCTTGAGCCGAAACGAACGACGGGCCCAGTCCCAGGGCGAGAAGCAAAAATAACAGAAAAATGCTGGCTCGTTTCGCCGTAAAAAGAAAGTTAAGACAATTGCTCAGGCGATTCATGCAGTCGCGCGCGACCTTAGCCACTCCACGGAAATTAAGAAGCATTCCGGCTCCTGTCCTATGACTTGTGCTCCTGATTCCCTACTTCAAAGTTTCCAAATAAGCGAAGAGGTTGTGAACATCGGCCTGCGTGAGCTTGCCCAGCAATTCCCGATGGGCCGCAAGGGCATCCTGCAATTCCACCTTCACATGTTCACGCGAGAAGGACCGGTACCCACCCGAACCGTCGCGCAGCGAAACCATAAACTCGTCGACATGCTCGAGCGGCCCCTTGATTTGTTCGCCAGAAGGAAGCGTTACGACCACAGTTGTATGGTGGCCCTCGGGATAAAGCATATGCGCTTCGAGATCGATAGGGGGATACTTGGTGGCGACCTTGTCCAGATCGCCCGTTGGAGAATGACATTTGTTGCAGCCGCCAGCGCCGTTAAAAAATACCTTCCCCGAGTCGGCATTGCCGGTGAGCAACTTCTCAACAGGATACGAGTCTGGCACTCCGTTCGAACCTTGCGCTTGGGCAGCGCGCGCGTGAAGAAATGCTGCGATATCGCTCACTTGCGCATCCGTTAGCGGCATTGCGGGCATGCCCTTGTCCGGCCGGCCGTGACGAATCACATCACCGATAAGGTCGCCCTTCACGTCGTGTGCAACAAGCGGCGAACGGACAAGGTCAGGCCCGCGAGCGCCTGTCGCATCAGGTCCATGACAAAATCCGCAGGATTGCTCGAATTGTTTGTGCCCGCGCTCGATGGCCGGATCTGCAGTATCTGATTGTCCTTGCCGCGCCGGTGAGTTCGCCACCGCAATGAGAAAAACGATCACTATCAACAGGGTTGCAGTCATGGCAACTCGCTTCACCAAGAGAAAAGGTTCATAGCTCATCGTCAGTATTCGCCCCGCGAATTGTGGATTTTAGCATCGAGTCTCTTGAACTGCATCCGCAGAGTCCATCGATGGGTGCGCTTAGAAATAAATTGAGCGTCTTTATAGACCCGAAATGTCTTTGATCCGCTCGTCGCGAAGGTTGTCGATGAGGCGGTCCCAATCAAAGCCAGGAGGGAGTCTCCCCAGGTGGACCCAATGGCCTTTCTCCTTAACCATTGAAGGTCCTAGGTTCGAAGGTTTAAGTAACATTCCACCTGGGCAATCTTCAAGCTCAAGCATGCCGCCCGCTCGGAAATCGAACCTATCTCGGATAGATTTGGGAATGATAATCCTTCCTCTTTTGTCGACTCGGATTTTCATTTGATTTATATTGACACACGGCAGTGGCAGTAGCGAGCAGTTTGGCGCACGCGGTCCAAGACTCAACTTCCGCCCGCGAGGGGTAAGAGAAAATCATCGTGCCGACGGGATATGTCACTCTCCAATGCTCATCGCCCGTCTCCCAGGTTGTTCATGTTGCTCAATGCCGACGGTTTGTCGAGCGAGTCTGTGGCAGCCGCCCCGGTAATAAGTCGTGCGCCCCGGCTAAAAGTCAGATACTCAAAGCCCCACTGAACAAAGACGAGGACTCTGCTCTGAAATTCCACGATGTAAATTAAGTGGACAAAAAGCCATGTAAGCCACGCAAACAAACCCGCCAAGTGAAAACCAAAAATGTTGGCAACGGCTGCGGCCCGCCCAATCACAGCCATGTCTCCCTTATTGAAATAGTGAAACGCTTTCGTGTCCTTCTTCCCTTCCAGCCGAGCGCGAATCGTCTTCGCCGCGTATGCTCCTCCCTGGATAGCCACTTGCGCGACACCGGGCAAAGGTTTCCCGTCCTCACCTAGGGATAGTGCGAGATCGCCGACAATAAATATGTCAGGGTACCCGGCAACGGTGAGGTCAGGGTTGACTTTGATGCGGCCGCTGCGGTCCGTCTCCGCGTGAGTGCGCTCGGCAAGTTTTCGGCCGAATGCATTGGTTGTGACACCGCCAGCCCATAGCACGGTTTTTGCGGGCAGGCTTTTTGACTCGTCGCCGGATTTGTAGGTCACGCCGTCCGCATCAATGCACGTAACCATCACTCCCTTTTGCACCTCGACGCCGAGCCGCGATACGAGCTTTTCCGCCTTCGCCGAGAGGTCCTCGGGAAACGTATTCAGCACGCGCGGGCCACCTTCCATGAGAATAATGCGCGCCTCGCGCGGGTTGATGCGCCGAAAATCGTTCTTTAGAGTTTCATTGGCAATCTCCGCGAGTGCGCCGGCCAGTTCCATCCCGGTAGCGCCCGCGCCAACAATCACAAATGTGAGCCACGCACGCGCATCTTCTTCATTTGTCGAACGCTCAGCGCATTCAAATGCATAAAGAATTTTGTGGCGGATCGCCGTGGCTTCTTCGACGGACTTCAAGCTCGGCGCCCACTCGCGCCATGCATCGTTGCCATAGTAGGAAGTTTGTGAGCCGGTCGCTACAATCAACGAATCGTACGGAAAAACGCCGCCATCGCGCAAAATCACCCGCTTCGCATCGGGATCAATGTCAGCGGCTTCGCCAAGCAGAACCTGAGTATTCTTTTGTTTGCTCAGAACGCCGCGCAACGGAGCGGCAATCTCGCCCGGCGACAATGACCCAGTAGCAACCTGATACATCAGAGGCTGAAAAAGATGGAAGTTGCGGCGGTCGATCAATATAACATCCACGGGCGCGCGCTTGAGCTTCTGCGCGGCATTCAAGCCGCCAAATCCTCCGCCTAGAACTACGACGCGGTGCTTTTCTTCCATCCTGCCCGCTCCTGAGAACACAACCCCGTTCTCCCTAGCATCATCTCATCTACCGTGAATTCCTCAGTTACGATGCTCGGTCAGCGCGTCGAGGTACGAGGTTTTTCTGCGCACATCTGACATGAAGACAAAAACAATTCCCAAAACGCCGAACCGCGAGCAAATGGAGCGCAACACTCTCCGCCTGCTCTGCTCCGTACTCGTGAAACCCGGCACGCGGCTCGAAATCTGCCGGCTCTTGCACTCTTACGATTTTCTGGATCCTCTGCGTAGAACTGTCTTTGAAGAGGTTCAAGCCGCGGGTGTGCTCAGCTCGAAACAACTGCGCGCATCGCTCCCGCAGCGTATGATCAGTCGCGGTTTCCTCGATTTCAATTTGGAGAAACTGCTTGCCCCAAAACTCGCGAGCGAGGCTGAAATCGAACAGTTGTTCGAGAGCACGCTATACTTGCTCAAATTAGGCGGAGCCGACGAGCCAACCCTTTTTGCCTCCGAGGATGATGCCGAAAATTAGTTTTCGCGTATTGACGGCTGTCGAGGCACTCGGTCTAACGGCATACATTGCCTGGTACATCTGGCAACTTCAAAGCGCGCGGCCCAATTCCTGGATCATCTTCCTTATCTGGCTCTTACTAAGCATCGCAGTCCATCGTGACACTCCCAAAACTCTCGGCTGGAGGGCTGACAATCTTTGGCCCGCAACACGCCAAGGGCTCAATATCTTCGCAATCTTCGTGATGGGGATCTGCCTCGCCGGTTTGTGGTTTGGCGCTTATCATCGCTTGCCGCTTCGTTTAATCCAGTGGCGACACTTCTCGGGCTACTTCGCGTTCTGCTTGTTGCAACAGGTAGCGCTCAATTCTTATTTAACGAACCGCCTCCTCTATGCGTTTGAGCAACCTCGCATAACCGCGCTGGTAGCCGGCGCCTTTTTTGCCGCTCTCCATTGGCCGAACCCGGTTCTCGTCCCGCTCACTTTTCTCGGTGGAACAACAATGAGCTGGCTCTTCACTCGAGAACGCAACATTATCCCTCTCACAGTAGGGCAAGCCATTCTAGGCGCCTTAGTGTGGTGGGCCTTCCCGGTAGCATGGCATCACGGAATGCGCGTTGGACCCGGTTACTACTCGTTCCATCTGTAGAATCTAAAAGCTTTGCGCTTCCGCATGTCTCGCAGCGCTACAAATTCAAGTGATCGAAATTCCCTTCCGTTTTTTGTGAGCCCGTCTCTCTGGACAAAGGCTTGCCTGATTTCTCCCACACGCCGGGAATAATTAATGCGCATTTCGGACAAGAGCCTTCGATGAGACGATTCTCCAATACATCATGCCAGGAACGTCGGATCAACAACTCCCCACACTTAGGGCAAGAAGTATTCGCGCCTTCGCTAAAGATATTTCCTTCATAAACGTAGTGAAGCCCGGTTTCCCGAGCAATCGCCCGCGCCCTATGAAGTGTCTCCGGAGGCGTGCGAGGCTTATCCTGCAGCTTGAAGTCCGGATGGAACGCCGTGAAGTGCAAGGGCACATCCGGCCCCAGATGCGTCAAAATCCATTCGGAAAGTCTCCGCGTTTCCGCAGGATCATCATTTAGTGTCGGAATCATCAGATTCGTAATTTCAAACCAAACCTTTGTTTCTTTCTTCAGCCATTCGAGTGTTTCGAGCACGGGCTGCAGATGCGTCAGCGTAATCTTCCCATAGAAGCCTTCCGTGAACGCTTTGAGATCGATATTGGCCGCGTCGATGTGATCGTAAATGTCGTGAAACGCCTCGTACGTAATGTAGCCATTCGAAACCATCACCGTCTTCAGTCCGTATTCCTTCGCCGCCTTGCAAATATCGATGACGTACTCGCCCCAAATGGTCGGCTCGTTGTAGGTAAACGCCAGCGAATCGCATCCATGTTGCAGCGCCAGCAAAGGCACGTCCTCCGGCGCAATATGCTGCGAACGCACTTGATCCTGCCGCGATTTAGAGATGTCCCAGTTCTGGCAAAAAAAGCAGCCCATGTTACAGCCAGCCGTACCCATACTGAAGACACGCGTCCCCGGCAGGAAATGATTCAGCGGTTTTTTCTCAATGGGGTCGACTTGCAGCGCCGCAGGCGCACCATAGCCCAGGCTATAAAGTTTTCCGCCTTGATTAACGCGGATGAAGCAAAAACCCGACTGTCCCGAATGAATGTGGCAATGCCGAGGACAAAGATAGCAGTGCACGCGCCCGCCAGCTTCCGGTTCCCACCAGAGTCCTTCGTGCA
>Ga0210388_10005237_pt1 | contig 10142 bp, 7 predicted proteins | sample IncBWC19OmetaG_FD_155485 | JGI IMG/M metagenome (GOLD analysis project Ga0210388, IMG submission 155485) | Forest soil microbial communities from Barre Woods Harvard Forest LTER site, Petersham, Massachusetts, United States - Inc-BW-C-19-O ...
GCATCCCCGCACGTCTGCCGGACGCTGCCGCGGACATGCGTGCGGCCGGAGTCCTGCTCCGTACGACCCCCCAACCGCTCCCCATTCGAGATTTAAAACCAGATTTAAATGAATGTTTGGAACGAGATTTAGAACCAGATTTAGAACGATGCCTGGAACAAGGCCCATCATGAGCGCATTCGACGTTCCGTCCTATCTTGAAGAGCTGTCCGCGACCATCCGGAAGCTTCCTCTGCCGGTCATTGACCGTCTGGTTCGAGTATTTCTTGAGGCCTACGACAGCGGCCGCACGATTTTCCTTTTTGGCAATGGGGGAAGTGCTGCTCTGGCTTCGCATATGAGCTGCGACCTGGGAAAGGGAACCGCGCCCGCCACTGGCAAGCGCCTGCGCGCAGTTGCTCTCACCGACAACGTTGCCCTGATCACCGCTTGGGCCAACGATACCCGTTACGAAAATGTCTTTGCCGAGCAACTCGAAACCCTGCTGCAACCCGGCGACGTCGCCTGCGCGATTAGCGCCAGCGGCAACTCTCCTAACATACTGGCCGCTCTAAGCTTCGCCCGACAGACCGGGGCCATCACCGCCGGCATCACGGGTTTTCAGGGAGGAGAGATGGAGTCCCTCTGCGATGTTTGCGTGGTGGTTCCCTCCGACAACATGCAGATCATCGAGGACCTTCATCTCTCCATCGCCCACTCCGTGTTTCGCGTGTTGCGGCACCAGATTCAGGAATCGAACCAGAGCCGCGCCGGGATGGCTCTAACCAGCTCTGTTCTCGACCAGTCCGCGGCCGGTCTCCCGGGGTGAGGGCGAAGGATGAAAGATCTAAAAGGAAAAGTAACCGAGAATCAAGAAATCAGACCGAGAGCTGAGAACCAGGGACAAGAGACGAAAGGGCAAGAGTAGAGCATGACACCAGAGCATCTTCGCAACCGGATTTTGGCGGCTGACCTGGCCTGGATTCCTCTGGCGCTGGCCGCCGAGCAAGCGCTGTGCTCGGGGCTGCACTGGAGCCAGCTTCCACTCGGGCCGTCCAACTTCGTCTTCTATGTGGTCTGCACCGTCTTTGCCTGGGTACTGCTTTCAGAAAATCTGCATCTCGATGGCTTCCGGGGTGGGTGGCGGCTGCCGGCCATGGTTTCGCATCTCCTGCTGGCGGCTGCCCTTCTGATGGTGCTGCTGCTCGGGGTCGCGAACGTGTCGGCAAGATACGTTGGGCGAATGACGCTCAGCGTCTTCTCTCTGTTTCTGCTGGCTGGCTTTTTCTGCATTCGCGCGGTTGCGCTGCGAATCGTCTTGCAACGCTACCGCAACGGTGATGTACAGCGGGTCGTGATCCTTGGCTCCGACCGCCTAGCCACCGAACTGGCGGCGAAATTCGATCACCATCCTGAACTCCTGTGCCGGGTCATCGGATTTCTGTGCCCTGGAGCGGAAGTTCCCGCGGCACGACCCGGCCCCGGCCAGGCAGCCGGGGCGGCCACCGTTTCCACGATGGAAGTTGTGGGCCTGTTACGCCGGCTTCACGTCGACGAGCTGGTGATGGCGCACTCTCCTGCCTCGAACGAGATCCTGAACCTGGTTTCGCTCTGCCGTCAACACGCCATCCGGGTCAGCCTGGTTCCGCAACCCTACGAACTCTATCTTTCGCGGCCTAGACTGCTCGACCTCGGAGGCTTGCCCCTGCTCCAGTTTGGGGAGATGGCGCCGGCGGCTTCGGCGGGAGTTGGCAAACGCCTGCTGGATCTGGCGCTGGGTTCTGCTCTTGGTGTGCTCGCGCTGCCCATCGTCCTGGCCTGCGGCGCCATTCTCCGGGTCTCCACCGGCAACGCCTTCCGCTGGGAACGGCGTATCGGCTGGCGGAGCGCTCAGTTTTCCATGCTGCGGCTGAACGTGGACCACGATCCGCAGCGCGCTTCCGGCTTCGAGCGCTTGCTCTGGCAGCTCAGTATCTCAGAATTGCCGCAGTTCTGGAACGTTCTTCGCGGAGACATGAGCCTGGTCGGACCACGGCCTGAAGGCCCGGAACGCGCCAACCGGTATTCTTCCTGGCAGCAACAACGGCTCTCGGTAAGGCCGGGGATGACTGGATTAGCCCAGGTGCATGGGCTTCGCGAGCAGCACACCTCGGAAGACAAGACCCGGCACGACCTGCAATACATGCTGCAGGCTTCGCTGTTGAAGGATCTTTCACTTCTGATCGAGACCATCTGGACTCTGACCGTTCGTTTGATCGATCTGCCCAGGCGCACGGTGAACGAGGGCCTCAGGCAAAGTGGTTCTGCACAAAGTGGTTCTGCGCCAGACTGCGGTGTACTGAATAGCTCTGCACAAAACTGCGTTGCACCGTTCGCGGCCCCGGCACCGCAATCCATTCTGTACTCCTCGACCCCTCAGCCATTTCCGGAGATGTTACAGCATGCTCATCGGACGCAGTCCGGTTCGGATTAGCTTCGGAGGAGGTGGTACCGACCTGCCCTCCTATTACGAGCAGTTCGGCGGCGCCGTCCTCAGTACCGCGATCAACAAGTATTTCTATACGACGCTGGGCAATCGCGCCGATGGCCGCATCCAGGTCATTTCTTCAGACCTCCGCCTATTCGGGAACTGGAGCGACCTCGCCGCGCTGCCTGCCCAGAACGGCGGTTTGGAAATTCCTCTCGCCGTGCTCAAGGATCTGGGCACAGACCTCGCCGCCGATCTGTTCCTGGCCTCCGAAATCCCCCCCGGCACCGGCCTGGGCTCTTCCGCTAGCGTTTGTGTGAATCTCTTGAAAGTGCTTACCACTCATTTGCGTTGTCCATTGTCCCAGTACGATCTCGCGGAGCGCGCCTTCCGCATCACGCGCGTTGGATTGGGGCGGCACGTAGGCAAGCAGGATGAGTATGCCGCTGCCTTTGGCGGCCTCAACTACATGCGCTTCAGCCCGGACGGAGTCACCCAAGTCGAGCCTCTCCAACTGGACCCAGGCGTCCTTTCCGCGTTGCAGTCGAACCTGCTGCTGTTCTTTACCGGAGCTGCTCATCATTCGTGGGACATTCTCGCTCACCAGGAAGAATCCACACGGCTTCCGTCCGGACCGGCGGTGGAGGCCTTGCACCAGGTGAAGGAGACTGCCGCTTTAATGAAAGAGGCGCTCCTCTGCGGCGACCTCGAACACTTCGGCCGCTTGCTTGACGACGGCTGGCAAGCCAAAAAACGAGTGTCCCATCGCATTTCGAATCCACGCATTGACCGGCTCTACGACGTAGCGCGTGAGCACGGTGCCCTTGGCGGCAAGATTACGGGCGCCGGCGGCGGGGGATTCTTACTGCTCTACTCCGAACCCGCCTGCCAGAATGACGTACGCTCCGCAATGCAACGTGAGGGCGTTCAGGAAATGGCTTTCGCATTCGATGGCCAGGGCGCCCAAGTCATCGTGAATGACCCCTTCATCGATCATGACGAGCACGCCGGTACGCGATGGACCTTTCTGCCACTTTCAGCCGCGGCCGTTTGAGATTTTGCCCGGCACTCGATCGCGCGGATAAGAGAAGATAACGGAAACAACGAGGACAACCTTGAAAGCCTTTCTGCTGGCCGGAGGACATGGAACGCGCCTGCGTCCCCTCACCGACTCCATCCCCAAGTGCCTGGTGCCGATTCGTGGCCGCCCGCTGCTCGATATCTGGCTCGATCTCTGCGCCCGTTCCAGCATCACAGAAGTTCTCATCAATCTGCACGCTCACCCCCAAACGATCGAGCAGCATCTCAAGCGGAGCCGCCCGCCGGTGAAGGTGCGCCTCATCCATGAAGAGCGCTTACTGGGTTCAGCGGGGACGCTTGCCGCCAACCGAGCCTGGGTTGGCTCCGACTCTGCGTTTTGGATCCTTTATTCCGATGTTCTTACCAACACAAGCCTGAGCCGCATGAGCGAATTCCATTCACGACATGACGAGGTTGTAACCCTCGGCCTCTATCAGGTGCCTGACCCTTCGCGCTGCGGGGTTGCGGTTACGGACAACGGTGGAACTATCATCGACTTCGAAGAAAAGCCTCAAACCCCACAGAGCAACTGGGTTTTCTCCGGACTCATGGTCGGGGACGCAAGTCTTTTCGATTCGATTCCACCCTGCATCCCGGCTGATATTGCGAGTCACGTCTTGCCGCGTCTGTTGGGCAAAATGCGGGCCTATCCCATCGCGGATTACCTGCTCGACATCGGCACCGTTTCAAACTACGAAAGGGCACAGGCTACGTGGCCGGGCACAGACGGCGATTCGGCCGCGCTGGATCACAGTACGATGCCAGCCTCTGCCACGCAACAACTCGCATGCACGTGGCCTGCGAACTCCGCGTTGCCCGGAGAGATCTTATGACCGCCGGACCACTGCGCGGCGTCATCTTCGACATGGATGGAGTCCTCGTCGACAGTCATGCGGTGCATCGCAAGGCCTGGCGGATCTTCCTGCAGACGCTGGGACGCGAGGTTCCCGAGTCAGAGCTCGACTTCATCCTCGATGGCCGCAAACGAGCCGACATCCTGCGTCATTTTCTCGGACATTGTCCAGATCCGGACCTCGAGGAATTTGGCCGGCGCAAGGACTGCATCTTCCGGCAAATGCGTCTCGAGGTCACGCCGGTTCCAGGAGTGGTCCGCCTGGTGCGCGAGCTGCATCATGGAGGAATTGCAATGGCTCTGGCGACCTCTGCCAGCCGCAGCCGGGCACGCTCCACCCTGCGTGAATTGGGGTTGCTGGATTGCTTCCCTGTGATCGTGACCGGGGAGGATGTCCATTTAGGCAAAGCTGACGCCGCCATTTACCGGCTGGCTTGCGACCGCGTCGGTTTCGCGCCGTCGCATCTGATGGCGATCGAAGACGCGGTTTCGGGGATTCGGGCGGCGCTGGGGGCTGGCTTGGGTTGCCTCGGGGTTGCGTCCCGTGAGTCCGCCGAGAATCTTACGGCTGCGGGAGCGGTTCATGTCGTGCGGGACTTCAAGTCTGTTTTCAGGCAGGATCTGCAATGCATTTTGCTGCGCCGTGATGGGTCTCTCACAACTCACCAAGCTGCTGCAGCCGGGCGCGGCTAGAGGGCCAGGCCCTCGTTGCGGCACACTTCCACAATCGACAGCCGGTCCGGCGCTCCCAGCTTACGCAGCATGCGATGCACATGGTTCTTCACGGTTTGTTCAGAGAGGTTCAATCGGCTGGCCATCTCCTTGTTCGTCAGCCCCTGCTGGATCAGGCCCACCAATTGTTGCTCCCTGCGACTCAGGCCTAGACTGGTCTTCAAATGCAAGCTCGGGAGGGCTGGCTTGTTCCGCTCGACCCATTGAAATAGCGCGCCGGAAAGCACTGCTGGGCATACGGCTTCGCCCGCCGCCACGGCTCGAACGGTCCGCGCGACCTCAACTGCCGAAGCATCTTTCAACACGTAACCTACGGCGCCCGCCTGGATCACGCGAAGAAAAACCGCTTCTTCGGCGCCCATGCCCACCATGACCACTCTTATGGCTGGGTTCAGCCGATGCAGTTCGCGCACCACGCCCTGTTCTGCCAGAACCGGAGAGACCGAATCAAGCACCACCACGTTGGCTCGCGTCGCGACAATCTGGTCAAATATATCCGGCCCGTACGATCCCGCCCCAACCACGCGGATATCATCCTTCTTAGATAGAATCCGCCAGAGCGCTTCACGCAGCAGCCGATTCTCCGCCAGCAAGAAAACCGCCGCAACCGATCCCGAAAATTCCGAAGCTACCGTTCCCATCGGATGCTCAACCTCGCTTCTTTCCGTCCTGCCTGAAAATCCCACCCGCAAGGCCCTCAACTCCATTTCACGGCCGACTCTCAAACGCTAGCTGCCCCGCGAACGCGAGGTCAAGGGGAAAGCTCGTCTTTGCGAGTTGCGGTTCCCGCTGCGGGAACATCTCTCGCGATTCCCGAAAATGGCGTCCACGGGCGTCGCTCCGTCGTATCTTGACGACCTTGAGTGTGGCTGTTAGATTTCCGTCCTACACGTGAATCGGCGGGGGGCATTGTTCTGAGTTGGGCAGGGAAGACGCGGCATCCGGTCGATCTTCATCTGGCAAGCCCCAGCCGCCGTACCTTTCTTGCCCGCTGCTGCCAGGGTGCCGCCGCGGCGATGGTCCCGCCAAACCTGCGCAGTTCTCCTATTCCGTCGATCTATCCTTTTGACTCTGCCCCAGCACTCCCATCGAACGGCGAATTCTATCTGCACCCGCACTATCGGGCTCAGAGGCCGCTCGACGCCACCCTACTCAAGACGCAAGCCGGCCTGGATGATTTCGTCAACGAGAAATACCATGACCAGGTCGCCGCGATTCTTGCCGAATGGAGTTCAAGCCTGCTCCACGCTCCGCAGGAAGTGCGGGCGATTGAAAAAATTCTCGCTCGGGATTTTGCAGGGTCGTCGCTCCACCCGGTTCGCTCGCGGCTCGTCCGCCCCGGCCCAGCGCTCGAGGTCCACCACAACGAATTCGCCTCACCATCCGACCTCGGCCGGGATGCTTTTCTACAGGACCTGCGTTCGTCGATGAGCGCTTACTCAAAACTCGTGACCGCCGAATTCCAGGTGACGAGCATTGCAGCGAGCCGGTCTGCTCCTCTTCAGCTTCCCAAGCGTCTCCAGACTCGCGTACGTTACGAATTCGTCGGCGCCGGCCCCAGCCCCGGCTTCCACCGCGAGCAGCGTGTCGGCTACTGGGATCTTGAATGGTCGTTCTCGTCTGCACTGCCAGGTGCACTTCAGCTCACGCGATGGCAGGCGCTGAATGAAGCACAAAGCCGCTCCGCGTCTCCGGTTTTCGTGGACATCACAGCATCGGCTCTAGCCAATGCTCCTTCCTATTCTGCTCAGATGCTTCGAGGCGTTGATTATTGGCGGACGGTTCTTGACGGCGCATGCGGCATCGATGTCTACGGACACAATGGAGTCTCGGTCGCCGACATCGATAACGACGGCTTCGACGACTTGTATATTTGTCAGCCCGCAGGTCTCCCCAACCGGCTGTATCGAAATCACGGAGATGGAACGTTCGAGGACATTACGGAAGCATCTGGTTTGGGTATTCTCGACAATACCTCATGCGCGCTCTTTGCCGACTTCGAAAATGATGGTCGCCAGGACGTGGTGCTGGTGCGCGCCAGCGGCCCACTCTTGTTCTTGAACCAGGGCGGCGGCAGGTTTAAGCAAAAGCCCGATGCGTTTCAGTTCGCCAATCCCCCGCAGGGAACCTTTACCGGAGCGGCCGTCGCCGACTATGACCGTGACGGCTGGCTGGATATCTATTTCTGCCTCTACATCTATTACCAGGGCGCCGAGCAATACAAGTATCCCGTTCCTTATTACGACGCCGAAAATGGCCCTCCCAACTTCATGATGCGCAACCAGCGCGACGGAACCTTCCGCGATGTCACCGAAGAAGCAGGCCTCAATGAGAACAACACGAGGTACAGCTTCTGCTGCGGGTGGAGCGACTACAACCGGGATGGCTGGCCCGACCTCTACGTAGTCAATGACTTCGGGCGCAAGAATCTCTACCGCAACAACGGCAACGGAACCTTTACCGATGTCGCTGCGGAAGCAGCAGTAGAGGACGTCGGCGCAGGCATGAGCGTTTGCTGGCTCGACTACGACAATGACGGTTTCGAGGACGTTTACGTCGCGGACATGTGGACCGCTGCCGGTGAACGCATTTCCGCGCAAGAAATCTTTCAGAAGGACGCTCCTCCAGAGACCCGGGCACTCTACCGGAAACACGCCATGGGCAATTCCTTGTTTCGCAACAGCGGGTTTCACAACGACGCCGGGGATTTTCAGGATAAGACCGGCTCGTCCGGAGTTGGGGTCGGCCGCTGGTCGTGGTCGAGCGACGCTTTTGATTTTGATCACGACGGCTTTCCCGATCTCTACATTGCGAATGGCATGGTCTCCGGCACTTCGGGCCGGGACTTGAACAGTTTCTTCTGGCGCCAAGTGGTTGCGAATTCGCCCGATCAGGCCAGACTCTCCCATCAGTACGAGCAGGGATGGAGTGCCATCAACGAACTCATCAGAGCCGACGGCACCTGGAGCGGCTTCGAGCGAAATGTCTTCTATGCGAACAATCGGGATGGAACGTTTTCCGACGTCTCCGGCGTAGTAGGAATGGATTTTCTCGAAGACGGCAGAGCGTTCGCTCTCGCCGACTTTGATCAGGATGGCCGGCAGGAAGTGCTGCTGAAAAACCGCAATGCCCCACAGGTGCGCCTTCTGAAGAACACGATGGAGAATCTCCCACCCTCGATTGCGTTCCGTTTGCGTGGCACCAAGAGCAATCGCGACGCCATTGGTGCGGCAGTTACCGTGGAAACAGAGTCGGGACGTCAGACGCGCGTGCTTCAAGCCGGATCCGGATTCCTTTCCCAGCACAGCAAACAAGTATTCTTCGGACTCGGGGAGGCCAAAGGCCCCGTGTCGGCATCGATCCGCTGGCCAAGCGGGCTTGTTCAGGATATCCACGATCTTCCACGGAACCACAGCATTTGGGTGGAGGAGGGATCCGAAACTTTCAGGGTCGAGCCGTTCAAAGCACAAGCACCCCAAGCGTCGTTGCGCAGTCGTCTCGCTCCAGCTCTGCCGCAAGAGACCGAGACACTTCCAGTTCCGATTGAAACCTGGCTGCTCGCTCCTGTGGCCGCACCGGATTTCTCTCTATCCGACCTGGCGGGACAAGTGCGGACTCTGGCCGCCCTCCGCGGAAAGCCGGTCTTGCTCAACTTCTGGGGGACAGAATCGGCGAGTTGCCAGAACGATCTGAAAGCGTTGAATCGCGTCCATTTGCGATGGGCGGCGCAGGGACTTCAACTGCTCACGATAAACGTCGACGAATCTCTCTCGGCCGAAAAACTGGCGGCGCTCGCGCGAGAACAGCGCTTTTCTTTTCCCATTCTGCGCGGATCGGATGACGTCGCCAGTATCTACAACATTCTCTATCGCTACCTGTTTGACCGGCATCGCGACTTGAGCCTGCCCACGTCTTTCTTGATTGCGGACAAAGGGCAGATCGTCAAGCTCTATCAGGGACCCTTGAATCTGGGGCACGTCGAACAGGACGCTCGTCGCATCCCGCAAACCGACGCCGAGCGGTTAGGGCGGGCGTTGCCTTTTCCGGGCGTCGGGGATACGTTCGAGTTTGGGCGCAACTATCTTTCCTATGGCTCGGTGTTCTTTCAGCGAGGCTACTTCGGGCAAGCCGCTTCGTCGTTCCAGCTCGCACTCCGCGACGATCCCTCGAGCGCCGAAGCCTGCTATGGCCTGGGAAGCGCTTACCTGAATCAGCAGAAAATGGGTGATGCGCGCGCGAGCTTTGAACGTGCGGTCAAACTCCGCGCAAGCTACCCTGACACTCTGGCGAACGCCTGGAATAACCTGGGGCTTCTCGCCACGCGGGAAGGCAACACCGACGAGGCGGTGCGATGTTTTCAGGAGGCAGTGCATCTGAGTCCCGATCATCTCATCGCCCTCAACAATCTGGGCAACGCCTATCGGCTGCAGAAAAACTGGCAGGTTGCGGGCAAAACATTTGAACGCGCCCTTGCGGTCAGCCCCGGCGATGCCGAGGCGAACTACGGCTTAGCAATGGTGTTTGCCCAAGCCGACGACGCCGAACATACCTATCAGTACCTGCAAAGAGCGCTGAAGGCTCGCCCGGATTTTCCCGAAGCCCTGAATAATCTCGGAATACTTTATCTGCGGACCCATCGGCGAAATGAAGCTGTCGCGAGTTACAAAGAGTGCATTCGGGTTGCGCCTGGGTTCGATCAGTCTTATCTGAATCTGGCCAGAGTCTACAGCCTGGAGGGCTCGCCGGATCAAGCTCGCGCCGTCCTGCTCGAACTGCTGAAGCAGCATCCCGATCACGCGCAAGCGCAGAGCATGCTTGCGCAGCTTCCGCAATAGGCCGTTGCAGAGCTCCGCTCGCTAGTTCTTTTTCGGCGTCGGCGCCGTCAGCAAATCCACAAACAGCTTGTAAAACTTTTCAACGTCCAGGTCATCCTGCACCTCGACCGGCGGCAATCCAATCTTAGGCTTATCTGCATCGGTCCAGCTCAGCGTATTGCCGTAGCCGGCGCCGCGGTCGAGGTCCACATCGAGA
>Ga0210388_10005238_pt1 | contig 10141 bp, 5 predicted proteins | sample IncBWC19OmetaG_FD_155485 | JGI IMG/M metagenome (GOLD analysis project Ga0210388, IMG submission 155485) | Forest soil microbial communities from Barre Woods Harvard Forest LTER site, Petersham, Massachusetts, United States - Inc-BW-C-19-O ...
GGCCCTGGGTCATTGACGTCAACTCGACGCCATACGTCAGCATCTCGGCCATCGGGACTTCGGCTTTCACGACCGTGTTGCCGCCTTTATTGTCCATGCCCTGGATGCGTCCGCGTCGGCTGTTCAAATCGCCCATGATCGATCCGGCAAAATCGTCCGGCACCGTGATCTCCACGTGCATCACCGGCTCCAGAATCGTCGGTTTCGCGGTCTCCATCGCCTTGCGGAATGCGATGCGACCGGCCATCTGAAATGACATGTCGTTCGAATCCACATCGTGATACGACCCGTCATACAATGTCACTTTAAAATCCACCACGGGAAATCCCGCGAGATGCCCGCGGGCCGCCGCATCCTTGATTCCCTTTTCAATCGCCGGAATATAGTTCTTGGGAATCGCGCCGCCAAAAATGTCGTTCACAAACTCAAACTGCCCACCGCGGGTCAGTGGCTCCATCTTGATTTTGCAATCGCCATACTGCCCGTGTCCGCCAGTCTGTTTCTTGTGCCGCCCCTGCACGTCGGCTTTGCCCCGAATCGTTTCCCGGTAAGGCACCTTGGGAGCCTTCAACACGACTTCGGTGTGATACCGCTTCTTCAACTTCGCCACCACAACTTCAATGTGCTGCTGCCCCGTCCCGGCAATGAGAAATTCCTGCGTCTGCGGATCACGGAAGAACCGCAGCATGGCGTCCTCTTCCATCAGTTTGTGCAAGCCGGGCCCCAGCTTATCTTCGTCGGCGCGGCTCTTGGGCTCAATCGCGAAGGTAATCGCCGGCTCTGGCAGCTTCACTCGCGGATACTGAATGGGCGCCGCCTTATCGCCCAGCGTATCGCCGGTCAATGTGTCTTTCAGTTTCGCCACCGCGCCGATATCTCCCGCGTGCAGCTCCGGCACCGGGATGGCTGTCTTCCCCTGCATGGTGGAAATGTGCGCGAACTTTTCCTGCGCCCCACGGCTGTAGTTCAGCAGCGTCGCGTCATTCTTCAGCACACCCGAGAACACTTTGAAAAACGAAATCCTGCCGGCAAACGCGTCCGACACCGTGCGGAACACATACGTCGACACCGGCTCCGTATCGGTCTCATGCCGCTTCGGCGGCTCCGCGCCCTCGGGAGCTTCGCCCTGCACCCACTCGTGTTCCGACGGCGCGGGCGTGTAGTCGATAATAAAATCCATCACCCGGTCCGCTCCAATATTTCCCAGCCCAGAGCTGAAGATCACCGGGAAAATCTTGTCTTCTCGGATCGCGTTGTGCAGCGCCGGAATCAGATCTTCCTCGCCCAGCGTCCCGGCGTCGAAGAACTTCTCCATTAACTTGTCGTCGCCCTCGGCCACCAGTTCCACCAGCATCTCGTGCGCTTCCTGCACCTGTGCCCGCATGCCGGCCGGAATTTCGGTTTCTTTTCCTTTGCCATTCCCGCCTAACTCGTAGGTGTAAGCCTTCATCCGCACCAGGTCGACTACGCCGGTCAGGTTTTTCTCCGCCCCAATCGGCAGCTCAATCGGAATCACATCGCGCCCGAATGCACTCACCAGCGACTCGAGCACGCGCTCCGCATTCGCCCGGTCGCGGTCCATGCGGTTCACTACAATCAGCCGCGGAGTCCGATATTCCTCGCAATAATTCCACACCCGCTGCGTCACCACCTCCACGCCGGCTACGCCATCCACCACCACGATCGCCGCATCCACCACCGGCAGCGCCATCTTGGCCTCGTGTACAAACATGCTGAAGCCGGGCGTATCGAGAATGTTGATTTTCGTGTTTCCCCACTCCACCACGGCCAGTCCGGTTGAGATCGACATCTTGCGGGCGATCTCTTCTTCGTCGTAATCGGTGGTCGCCGACCCGTCGTCCACCCGCCCCAGCCGCGGCGTCGCCCCGGCCGTATACAACATGGCGGACGCAAGCGTGGTTTTCCCCGCGTGTCCGTGTCCCACCAGCGCTACATTACGGATGTTTGTTCCCGAATAGACTTTCAATTTGGGCTCCTCCGGCAGGCGCTAGGACGGAACGGCCCATGAAGAGGATAAGAACAGGAATAGGCCAGCCCAGCATCCCCTGCCAAAACGTAGGATGCTACCACGCGGGAAGAGCGCGTCTCAACTTTAGGCGTGCCCCAAGATAGGGGGTCTGGCTTGAGAAAGGAGACTTGTATCAGGGCAGCTCTTTCAAGCGTGCCACAACCGTCCAGAACGCGGACCGCATTAACGGCGGCTGCCAGCCACTACCCACACAACGTCCGCCCGCTCACTGGCACGGACACAGCCCGTACACATACACCTGACCCTTGATCGCGGTGCCGCCATTGGCCTGGCCCGCCACGAACACCTTGCCGTTGGCGATGATGGGCATCACGAAGCGCACCGCTCCCGGCCCGCCGGTGGACTGGTAGATCATTGCCAGCGTCGAGGGATTGTAGGCCCGCAGCACGTCCGGAGTAGGCGGTTTGTTGTTCGATCCCGCCGTCGATAAGACCCACAGAATGCCCGTCGCTGGGTCGCTGCCATTCCAGGAAACCGCCAGGCTCGCTCCTGGATAGGGGAAGCTTGGCGGAGTCGTCGACAGCACCGGCGTGGTGGTGAAAAGCCCCGGGTTTGCCGGGTCGGCCGGATACGAAACGAGGATTCCCGAAGCGCCGGCCACAAACATGGTTCCGTTCCACACCGCCGGAGTCGAGAACAGCCCCGTCCCGTGCTGATTCGAGGTCTGAACTCCCAGGAAGCACTGCGCGATGTTGCTCGGGCTTCCCTGCGGATAGGGCGTCCCTTCGGTACAGGTGTAAGGCGGCGCATACAGCGGCTGGTAGGCCGCCGGGTCCAGATGGCCAAGGTTCGATTGATACAGGACGTAGACTTCGCCCTGTTTCCCAGTGGCCAAAACCTCAGAAGGCGCTCCAGCTGGGTTGTACAGTACAACTCCTCCCGATCCCAGGTCGCGGTCGGATGGACAGTTCGGATTGCCGTCAATCTCATTCAGGCAGGGCCACTCGTTCGGCGTATACCAGTCCAGTATGTTCAAATTGCTGTCGAACTTGATTGCGCTCTGGCCGAAGTTGAGCACGCCATCGTAGGCACCATTGCCGGTGGCGATATAAACGTTGCCGTTTACCGGGTTGTCGATCGCAGGTGCCGAACCGGCCATCCAGATTCCCCCTTCATCGCCAGTTCCCTGAGTTGAGACGAAGTAGGCGGAGGGGGTGGACGACAATACTCCGGAAAGCACGCTGTACTTCATCAGCCAGCCGTGGAAGGGCCGAGCGTCGCAGTGCGATGCCCACGCGATGTAGATTTGCGGATTCCCGTTGGTGTCATGCGACAGGGCCAGCGCCGCACGCTGGTTTTCATAAAGCGGATCGAAAGGTTCCGGGCTGCCCGTCGGAGTACCGATCTCGACCGGACTGCCAAACACTTCCATGCCCGTCACCGTATCAACCGAATGCAGGCGCTGGTGGTAGACCTTGTTCGTATCGACGGAACGGGTGACAAAATAAATCACGGGATTGGGGCTGAACTTCTGATTCCCGGTGTCGATCACCGGCGTAGACGTAATGCCCACATTCGGCGTGATGTTCGTACAAGCCAGGTCGCCGCCCGTGCCCGTCGTCAGCGCCGCTTCCCCGGCCGGAATGTACGATCCTCCCCAGAGCTGGGTATAACCGTCGGCGTCAAACGCGTACACGTAGTCTTGCTGCGTGGCGAGATATAAAACATTCCCCTTCGAGCTCATGCCATACATGCCGCTCAGGTAAAGAGGCTGGGCATAGATCTGTCCAGTCAAGTTGGTAATCCTTCCCAGTCCGCCGAACGCCGGTTTCACCACGTTGCTGGGCTTGAGGATCGCCTCGTTGGTGTAGACCCCATCCCGGCTCAGGTCGTTATGGTAGGTCAGTACACATGGTCCGCCGGTGCAGGGATTATTGGTAAGAGTGAGAGGCGCGACCGTCATCAATGTGGACGCTTGCAACGTGGACAACGCAGCGGTGATTGAACTCACGCCCGGTGCCGTGGTCTGCGCCGTACCCGCACCGCTGATCGTGGCGACGCTGTTATTCGTCGAATTCCAACCTACGACATTGGTCAGATTGAGGGTTCCAGTGGCAGTGTTTCCGGTCGCTACGAACTGCAGCGGCTGGCCCTGGGTAACGCTGGGAGATACCGGCGTCACCGTGATGGAATGAATTCCAGTGATCGTCCCCGTGCCGGTAATCGTCACCGATTGCGGACTGTTGCCCGCATTGTCTGTGGCCGTGAGCGATCCGGTGCGCGTTCCCAGTCCTTGCGGAGTAAACGAAACCAGAATCGTGCACTTGCCGTGTGCTACCAGACTGCCGCTGCAAGTTCCGCCAGGGACCACGGCAAATTCGCCGCTTGCCGATGCCTGGATACCACCCACCGCTACGCTCTGATTGTTGATCAGCGTGCCGGTATGCGGTCCGGAGGACGTGGTGACAACCTGGTTGCCGAAATACGTGTTCGCAAACGTCAAGGTCACCTGCGCAACGCCAGTTCCGCTCAGGCTCACGGTCTGCGGACTATTGGTCGCGCTGTTGTTCAGCGCCAGAGTCGCATGGTAAGCGACACCGCTCGTCGGATTAAATGAGATGTGGTAGGTGCAGGCATGGGCGGGTGCCAGCGTGGTTCCGCAACTTCCTCCCGGAATCACCGAAAACACCGCATCGCCGGTGATGGTGGGCGCGCTTAAAGTAATGATCGATGTCTGGCCGTTGGTCAGGGTAACTGACTCGGCGACGGTTCCGTTCACTCCTACATTGCCAAACTGCAAAGCACTCGGTGAGACGCTCGCGGACTGGGCCAAGGCAACGCCCGATACAACCGCAAAAAGGGTAACGTAGTACGAAAGTCTCCCAGCAACGCGCATGGAACTCCTCATGAGTGCAGATATATGCAACGGCAGTTCGGGCTGAACAAGCTCGCCTGCGAACCCACTTCAAAGGGGGGAGTCTGGGCCAGGCAGAACCTTGGGGGACCCCTAATGTACTGGAATTCTCGCGAAAAAACCAGCCCCAAAATACCCTAAAATCTGTTAAACAGGTGGGCGAAATGCTAGGCAATCGCACCAGTCAGCAGTGGATTGCGCAGTACGCGACCAGCCACCAGCACCCGGTGAACCGCATCTGCCATACGCTGGGCATTCCGCTGATCCTGCTCTCGGTCGCGACCTTCGCCGCCAGCTTCTTCTTCCATCACCTGTGGCCCTATGCCCTGATCCTGTTCGTCATCGGATGGATCTTCCAGTTCATCGGTCACGCCTTCGAGGGCAAGCCGCCGGAGTTCTTTCAGGACTGGCGTTTCCTGTTCGTCGGCGTTCGCTGGTGGTGGGCCAAGATCAACGGCAAAGCCTGAACCCAGAATTAGAAAAGCTGTCGGACAGTCAGCCCTCGCAGTTGCGCCCACCAGAAACCTGTTCTATGCTCATTTGCTGACTTAAGAAAAACCATGCAGCGCCTGACCGCCAGATTTCTGTTGTTGTTCGCGTTGGTCGGAACCTTCCTTCCGCTCGCGCTCGCGGCCAACGCACCTGCGCACGCCTGCTGCATTCGCAAGACTCATCACTGCCACGAGTCGGCGTCACCTGATTCCACGCAATTAGTGATCAGCGCGGCGGCCTGCTGTAGCCACGACTGCTGCCGTGCCGCAACCACATCGCTGTGGGCTCATCCGCAAGAATCGCAGACTGCGACCTTGGCCCAGAATGTTGATGCCCGCGTTTTCGATTCGCAATCCCGCACACCGGCCACACTCCTCTCGGCATCTCGATCCACCCGCGCTCCTCCGCAAATCTCCATCGCCTGATTCCTTTCGCATCCCTGATTGCAGCTCATGCGGGGCAGCCGCCTAAGCCTGCCCTGAGCCATTGGAGATTTTCATGCGCATCATCCGTAGCTCGTTATTCGCAGGCTTTCTCACTCTGGCGCTCGCCGCCGTCGCATCAGTCGTCGGTTCGGTACGAGGCGTCATTCACGATCCGCAGCATCGCCCGGTTCAGAACAGCATGGTCATGCTCAAGGCCAAGTCCTCGGACTGGTCGGCCACCACCAATTCCGACGCCAACGGCGAATTCATCTTCAACGCCGTTCCTCTGGGCGAGTACGTCGTCACCGTCGCCGGCGTGGGCTTCGATCAGGCGCAGCAGGGGGTTGTCGTTCTTTCGAGTACGCAGCCTGTGCTGCATTTCGCGCTCACCGTCACAGGAGCCAAAGAGACGATCAATGTTTCCGGCACGCCAGAGGCCGCGCCTACCGATTCCGCCACTCCGACGACCCTGGTCGATCGCCTCGAGATCGCCCGCACTCCCGGCGCGGATCGCTCCAACAGCCTGGCCATGATCACCGACTTCGTGCCCGGAGCCTACGTCACCCACGACCAGCTCCATATTCGTGGCGGACACCAGACCAGTTGGCTGGTCGACGGCGTTCCCGTCCCCAACACCAACATCGCCTCCAACCTCGGCCCGCAATTCGACCCCAAGGACATCGATTACCTTGAGGTCAGCCGCGGCAGCTACGGCGCGGAATTCGGCGACCGAACCTACGGCGTCTTTAACGTCGTTCCCCGCACCGGGTTCGAACGCAACAACCAGGCCGAACTCGTGCTGAGCGCCGGTAACTTCGACCAGACCAACGATCAGCTCAGCTTCGGCAGCCACACTGAGCGCTTCGCCTACTACGCCAGCGTCAACGGCAACCGCAGCAATCTCGGCATTCAGACGCCAGTGCCACAGGTCGTGCACGACGCCGAAAACGGCTTCGGCGGTTTCGCATCGCTTATCTTCAACGTCGATCCCGCCAACCAGCTGCGCCTCGTGACTTCGCTGCGCAAAGATTTCTACCAGATTCCCTACGATCCGTTCCCCGGCGATATTGAGAATGCTCCCATCGCCGCCAACGGCTTCGAGGCACAGTACCCCAGCATCGGCTTGCGCGACAGCGACCGCGAATCGGACGCGGTGGTGAATTTTTCCTGGGTGCACACTTTCAACTCCAAATTGCTTCTGACCGCTTCGCCCTTCTACCACTACAACGCGGCCAACTACACGAGCCCGCTCACCGACACGCCAGTCGCCGCCACGCAGGATCGCGCCTCCACCTATGCCGGAGGCCAGGTCAGTTTCGCCGCCAATTTTTCGAAGAATAGTCTGCAAGCGGGCGTCTACAGCTTTTATCAGCAGAACCAGGAACGCTTCGGCGCCATCTTCAACGATGGCAGCGGCAATCCGCCCTTTGCCGATTCCGAACATCCCACCGGAGGCCTGGCCGCATTTTTTCTCGACGATAAATTCAAACCGTTTTCCTGGCTGACGCTTACAGCCGGCATGCGCCCCACCCATTTCTCCGGCAACAACGGATTTTCCGAGAACGCCATCAGCCCGCGCTTCGGCGCAGCCCTTACCATCCCTCACTTGAACTGGACCTTCCGCGGCTTCTACGGTCACTTCTATCAGGCGCCGCCCCTGGTCACTGCATCCGGTTCGCTGGTGAATCTCTGCAACCAGAGCGATTGCGGGTTCATTACTCTGCATGGTGAACGCGACGAGGAATTCCAGTTCGGTGTGACCATCCCCTACCACGGCTGGGTCTTCGACGCCGACAACTTCCGCACCCGGGTGAATAACTTCTTCGATCACGATGTGATCGGCGAATCGAATCTCTTCTTCCCGCTGACCATCCAGAACGCGCTCATTCGCGGCTGGGAAGCGACGCTGCGTTCTCCGCGCCTCGCCCACATCGCCCAGATCCACCTCGCTTACTCGAATCAAATCGCCGAAGGCGGAGGCGCCATCACCGGTGGCCTGACCGACTTTTCCACGCTGGACTTCGGCCCGCTTGATCACGACCAGCGCAACACCCTCAACCTTGGTGGCGATTTCACCTTGCCGTGGCGGGCTTACGCCTCGACGAATATCTATTACGGCTCTGGATTCTCCAATGCTTTTCCCGGGCAGCCTTATCCCGGCAACTACCTGCCCGGCCACACCACGTTTGACGTGACGCTGGGCAAGGAGTTCAGCGAGCGATTCTCCGCCTCAGTCAATGCGATAAACGTCGCTAACCGCCGCGTTGAACTCGACAACAGCACGACTTTCGGCGGCTTCCACTGGAACAATCCGCGAGAGATCTACGTGGAACTCCGCTATCGCTTTCACTACTAATTCACGCGAAAGACCGCACGAATAGACGTCTACCAAGGAGCGAAGGCGGGCGCGTATTCCGCTGGTCCCTGCCCGGGATCTGGACTACTCTGGCTAAAGTTCCCATGGCCCGCGCCGATGACGTGTTTGAGGCAGGGATTTGCTTCCACCCCCGCTACAACCAGCTTTTTTGAGGAGACGCTATGTCAACCGCACCGATTTCCAGCGCATCTATTTCTCCCGACCTGCAGACGTATCTGCAAGCCCGGAAAACAGACTTGCAGCAGCTTGGCCAGGCCCTGCAGTCCGGCGACCTGGCTGGCGCCCAGCAAGCCTACAATGCGATCCAGACTTTGGCCCAAAGTGGGCCTTTTGCCAATTCGAACGCTTTCAAGGTCAGCCAGCGCCAGCAGGATTTTGCCGCCATTGGCCAAGCCCTGCAGTCCGGCGATCTGGCAGGCGCACAACAGGCCTTTGCCCAGCTCGGCAGCACCTTTCAGCGGAGTACGGGAGTCGTCTCTCCCCAAACATCTCCGGCCGTGATCGTCAACATTTCTGATGTCGCAACCGCCGCGCCCCCCACCGCTACCTCTACATCTACGCCGCCTCCGACCGTGGAGAACACGACTCCCTCGCCCTCGAGTGCTACCACCGCCACCGGGAGCGGTCCTGAAATCGTCCTCAATCTGGGGAACTCTTCCGGCCCAGAGCAGATCACGATCGGCTTTAACAACAGCAGCAGCGGCGAGCAGGTAACCATCGCCGTTTCCAATCAGCAGAATCAGAATCCCGAGCAGATCACGCTCAATCTCGGCCAGAACACAAACCAACAGATCGTGCTCAACCTGCTGAATTCCTCGGCCACCGCATCCACTGGCGGATCGGTCAACGTTTCGGCGTAAGCAAGTCACGTCCTCGGAGATTGCCGCTCCACGCAATACCACGAAGGGCACGAAGTTCCACGAAGAAGATCGTCGATTCCCTTCGTGAACCATCGTGCCCTTCGTGGTTATCTACTTCGGCTGCTGCGCCCGCAGCATCTCCTCCACATCTCCCATCTTTTCTCCCAGCACGTTGAGCTTGCGCGCCAGCCCCTGGATTTCCGCCTCAGCCCTGCGATTCACGTCATAATCGAGTTCGCCGCGCAATCGGTCTTTCGTGTCCTGCCGGTTCTGGCTCATCATGATGATGGGCGCCTGTACCGACGCCAGCATCGACAGAAACAGATTGAGCAGGATATACGGGTACGGATCCCACGCCTGCTTCCCCAGCGATGCGTCAATGGTCATGTAGACCGCGAGCGCCAACCCGAACGAAATAATAAAAGTCCACGATCCGCCGAATCCCGCCACTATGTCGGCGATGCGCTCGCCGAAGGTCGCGTCCTTCTCGATAATTTCGTTGGGATGCCGGTTCGCACGCAACCGCACCAGTTGTTGCGACGCGTGAAATTGCCGCCCGAGGACGCGCAACATATCCATCCCGGCCAGCGGTTTACGCTGCAGCAGCACCGCGATGTCCGCCTTGTCCACTTCGATGCAGACCGCTTCTTCGATCGCGGCTGCCTCGGTCTGATGTGGCGTCTGCTCCAGCATGGAAGCGAATCCGAAGAATTCTCCATGCGACGGTTCGTCGACCACCACTTCCTGGTGGTCCTGATCGACGGTTGAAACTCGCACTCTGCCCGACACGACGACGTAGGCCTGCCCGCCCGAATCGCCCATTTTGTAGATGCGCTGCCGCGGCGCGAAAGTTCTCAGGCGCACCTGCCCGGCCAAAACCGCGGTCTCCTCTTCATCAAGCAGCGAAAACAGCGGAACATGTTTCAATACCTCAGGGTTGCATGCCATGGAATGCCTCGCCGAGTGAAGTCTCGGAAATCCGTCCTGCGCGCGATCGCCCTGAGAATGTCACAAAATCCCGGCCGCAACAACCAGCTCTTGACCTCGAATGGCGAGGCCGCATCGATCCGGGTTAAAGTGTTT
>Ga0210388_10005240_pt1 | contig 10140 bp, 9 predicted proteins | sample IncBWC19OmetaG_FD_155485 | JGI IMG/M metagenome (GOLD analysis project Ga0210388, IMG submission 155485) | Forest soil microbial communities from Barre Woods Harvard Forest LTER site, Petersham, Massachusetts, United States - Inc-BW-C-19-O ...
AAGCTCTCGGTGAACTGCCGGTACACCGCCCCATACGCCAATCGGATATGGAACCCCACGATGTTTCGGATCTCACCGATATCCTCGTCGCCCTCCACGTGGGGCGTGGTAATGGCGATGATTTCCCCGCGTCTCGGCATCTTGGCGACCTTGATATAATTGTTATTGTAACGCAGGTGCTCTGCTAAACCGGTTCGCCGGCGTTCCCCGCACGCCGCAGAATCGACTCCTCGTCGCGCTGCGCGCGCCGAGCTAAGACCAACAACATCAGTACGATTGCCGGCGCCACCCAGTTGATGCCGAGAATCGCGGCGCCCAGATCCCCGCCGTTGGCGTCGGACATCATTCCAACCAGGTAGGGACCCAGACCTAAGCCAAAAATCGTCGAGGCGATGACGTAAATGCTCGAGGTGATGCCGCGCATACGCGGCAGCACCTGCTCAAACATGATCGTATACAGCGGCGGCAGCCAGCCCGTGAGGACCACACTATAAAGAACGAATCTGGCATAGAAGCTGGCAACGTCGCTCGCATGGTAGACCCACATGGCGATCAACGGCGACAACCCCAGGGAAATAAGGGCTATGTACGCTCTGCCCGCGCCGGGAAATCTCCCATTGACCCGATCCGACACGGGGCCGGCGATGAGCGGACCGATCACGCCCATCGCGGCTGCCAGCAGGCCAAACTGCAGCCCGGTCTTTGTCGCCGACAGACCGAAGTGCTTCATCAGAAACGAGGGCGTGAATCCCATGACGCCGTAATTGATCATCATCTGCAGCGAACCCACGGCCATGCACAGCAGCAGCGAGGGTGAATGCGTGATCACCGCGAAGGCGGGCTTGTCCGACAATCTCAGGCTTTGCAGCAGATTCAATATCACGAACACGCCGAAGCCCACCACCGACCATTGCAGCGCATGCGGGTTTACCGACAGCGCACCGATATGCAGCAGTGGCCGCGGTGCGAATCCGCTGGTGAGCCGCGTGAGAGCCAGCATCGCCGGGATGAGCGCCGCCAGCGCCAACACGTTCACGGCCCAGTACCACGTTCCTGCTTTGCGTGCGGCGAGCGAAAACCAGTTGCACACCGGCGTGACGGAGACCAGTACCGCCAGGCTCGCCACAAACGGATGCGGATCTGGTGGCGACTCGATCCCGTCCAACTGGCCGCGCTTGGGTTCGGGCATGCGCCACAACATGACCGCCAGCACCAGGCCGGGAAGCGCAGCGATCAGAAAAGCGAATTGCCATCCTTTCAAGCTTAAGGGTGCGCTGACGCCCATGAACAGCGTATCCCACCAATCGGCCGCCACCCCGCCCAGCACCAATGATCCGCCGAGACCCAGGGCGATCGCTGCCGCGATCACGGCCGTCGCGAAGCCGCGCCGCGACTTGGGGTATAGATCGAAGATCAGCGAGTAACCCGCGGGACCTGCCGCGCCCTCGCCGATGCCGACCCCTAAGCGCGAAACGGCCAGCAACGCAAATCCCTGGGCAGCGGCGGCAAGCCCGGTGGCCAGCGACCAGAATGCCAGCGCAATGCCGAGCAGGCGGGTGCGTATCCAGCCATCCGCCAAGCGCCCGATCGGCAGGGAGAACAATGCGTAGAACAGCGCGAATACCGTGCCGTAGAGCAGGCCCATCTCGGCGTCGCCAACGGCGAGATCCTTCTTGATGCGCGGCGCGAGGATCGCGAGGATATTGCGGTCAATCAAGCTGATCCCATTGGCCAGCGCAACCAGCGCCAGGGCATACTTCGCGGCCCGTGTGACGCGCGGCGCGCTCACAGCTTGAACCACCGCTCCGCGTTCGTTTGCATCAGCTTCTTCTTTATCGCCGGCGCGATATCCAACAGATCATGCGTGCGAACTTCATCGGCAACGAACTGGTAGGGATAGTCCATCGCGTACATGACGCGGTCCTCGCCCATCACCGATTGGGTGAACTTGATCGCGGGCGCCCACGCCATCCCGCTGGTGGTAATCAGCACATTGGAGCGTAGGTACTCGAGGATGGTTTTCTTCAATGGCTTGTTTCGTTCATGGCGCTTCGCGCGGACGCCCGCCTGGTGCATGTAATCGAGGCGATAAACCCAGAATGGCAGCGCCTCGCCCATATGACCGACCATGATCTGCAACTTGGGATAACGATCGAAAATGCCAATTGTGATCAGGCGCAGGAGATGCAGGCCGGTTTCCACGCCGAAGCCGAAGATCGCGCCGTCGAGGCCCGCCTCGAGCATCGGCCCGATCATCGAATCCGGGGGCGGCGACGGGTGGATGTAGAGTGGCTGGCCGGTGTCGGCCAGCGCGCGGAAAATCGGATCGAATCGCGGATGGTCGAGATACTCGCCCTGGGTATGGCTGTTGATTTGCACGCCTTTGAATCCCAACTGCCGGGCGCCGCGGATGATCTCGGCCGCCGACCATTGCGGATCCTGCGGCGCGACCGTGGTCATGCCCACATAGCGATCCGGCCTTGCGGCGATGTGCTCGGCGAGAAAATCGTTGGCGCGTTGCGCGATCTGCTTGGCCTCCTTGAGATCCAGGATGGCCTGCGCACCGGGTGCGGTCAGTGCGAGAACCGCCTTGTCGATGCCGGTCTCGTCCATGTGCCGAATGCGCTGCTCGCCAAGGTCAAGAAGTCGCTCGATTATCTGGGTCGCACGTTCGGAAAGACTCGTTGCGTAGAAACCCCACAACGAAACCAACCCCAAGTCCGCCGTGCCGTTCTTCACCATCCTCATATAGAGATCGATCTGCTCGCGCGTAGCAAAGGCTTCTTCGGTGGCGATCCGCAAGTAGCCGCGGTCACCGCCGGTCTTCAGTACGTGAGGCATTGCTATCCTTGATGAACGGTCTTCAGAACCATACAGGCCATGACGCCCTCGGGCCCATCCTCGTGCCCATGGCCGGACCATTTCACGCCGCCGAACGGCGCGTCAGGGCCGCCGAGCATCGTGGTGTTGATGCAGAACATTCCGGTCTCCACTTCGCGCGCGAGGCGCTTTTGACGCTTCGCATCGTTGGTCCAGCTGTAGGCGGAAAGGCCGTAGGGAAGGCGATTGGCCTCGGCAATCATATCCTCTTCCCGGCGGTACGGATTTAGCAGGGCAACCGGTCCAAACGGCTCTTCGTTCATGATGGCGGTATCAATCGGGACTTCCGACAGCACCGATGGCGCGTAGAAGAATCCTTGCTGGCTGATGCGCTTACCGCCGCAGTGCAGCTGTGCCCCGTCGGCCACCGCAGAGCCGATCAGCCGATCCATCGCATCCGGGCGGCGCGCGTTGGCCATCGGTCCCATCTGCACGCCCTCCTCGAGTCCGTTTCCCACACGCAAGCTCGCGGCGCGCTCGACGAAGCCGTCGCGAAAACGGCTGAACACGCCTTCGTGAACAATGAAGCGCGTGGGTGAGACGCACACCTGCCCTGCGTTGCGGAACTTCGATGCGACCATGGTATTGAGCACCTGATCGACATCGACGTCATCGAACACCAGCACCGCGCCGTGCCCCCCGAGTTCCATCGTGGTGCGCTTGCAATCGTCCGCCGCCAGCTTCAGCAGGTGTTTGCCGACCGCGGTTGAGCCGGTGAAGCTTAAGCAGCGGATGATGGGCGACGCGAGCAAGTGCCGGGATACTTCGTCGGGAACGCCAAATACCGCCTGTCCGACTTCCTTCGGCAATCCGGCATCCAGCAGACACTGCAGCACCGCGAGCGCCGATGCGGGTGCCTCCTCAGCCGACTTCAAGATCACCGAGCAGCCCGCAGCAATCGGTGCGCCGAGCTTGCGCCCGGGATTGCCGATCGGAAAGTTCCACGGCGCAAACGCCGCGACCGGGCCGACGGGTTCGTAGGTCACGTCCGACTGCATCCCCGCCGGACGCACCAGCTGCCGTCCGTAGAGCCGCTGGCACTCGCCGGCGTAAAAATTGAACAGCCCAACATTCATCATCACTTCGACGCGGGTTTCTACGAGCGTCTTGCCTTCCTCGAGGGTGGCGATGCGGGCAATGTCCTCCAACCGTTCCTGCATCAGCCGTGCAGCGCCCGACAATACGGCGGCGCGCTGCTGCGCCGGCGCCACGCGCCAGAGTCGAAAGCCCCGCTGCGCCGTCTGCAGCGCCCGGTCGAGATCCGAAGCATCGGCCAGCGGCAGCGCACCGAGCGTCGCGCCGGTGGCGGGGTTCACCACCGTGTGCGTGCGGCGATGGCCGACGGGGATTTTCTCCCCGTCGATGATCATATGCAGTTGTGGATAGGTCATGGCGCTGCCTCGCGTTCGAGCCGTTCCACCTCCCGGCCATAGGGTTTGATGCCGCGCGAAATTGCAAACGCGGCGAGTGGCATGAGTATCGATGCCGTCAGTACGATGCTCTTCCACAAGTCCGCATCGGAGCCGAACACCCGCTGGGTAACGCTGCCGATCAATTGGCCGCCAAGCGCCCCAAATACGATGAACATGAACAGGTAGATGGCGGTGACCTGGCCGCGCATTGCATTCGGTGTAATGCGCTGAATCGCGGCGTTTTGCGGCACCGCCGATGCCAGCCCACACATTCCCGACACGCTCAAACAGAGCAGCGACAGCACTCCGTTGGGCATCAACGGGGCGATGATCGAGAACGGCGCCGCGATCGCAAACAGAATCGTCGATGCCCGCACATTGGCGTCCTTGTGGCGTTTGGAGAGCCACTCGACAAACAGCGTGCCGAACGCAGCCCCGAGCAGCGATGAGACGAGAAACATAAGACCCATCCAGCGGCCGATCTTGGCTTCGTTCCATCCGTAGGTCCTGATCATGAATGGCGCGCGCCAGGCCTGCGCGCCAAGTGACTCGGTCGCGCTGAAGGCAAGGCCGATGAAAAGCGGCGCGTAGATCGCCCTGCGCGCCTTGATCTCGCGCAGTACGGCGAACACCGGCAACCGCTCGCGGTACGCGGCGGCGCCCCGCCGCTTGGGCTCCTGCGCCAGCAGCAGCAGGCCGGCAATCACCACTCCGGGCGCGCCGACCATCATCAAAATCCATTGCCAGCCATGGATCGTCAGACCGTGCCAGTGGCTCACAGGCCAGGTGACAGCCGCGGTGATGAGCAAACCACCCAAAAAAATGCCGAGCGCATTGCCGCCGATGAAACCCAGCTGTAGAAAACCGATCGCGCGCGGCAGCTTGGCCGGCGGGAACAGGTCGGCAAGCATGGAGTATGCTCCCGGCGCATGCGCCGAGCCTCCCGCCCCCACCAGCATTCGGCTCGAAAAGATCTGGCCAAAGCTCTGCGCCAGGCCGCCCAGTGCCGTGATGCCGCCGATCGCGGCGATGCCGCAGGCGAGCACGATCTTGCGGGAGTACATGTCCACCAGCCGTGCCATCGGGATGCCGATGAGCACGTAAAATATGACGTTGGCCGGCCCGATCAAGAAACCCAGCTGTTCATCGCTCAGATGGAAATCGACCTTGATGCGCTGTGCCATCATGGTGAACACCGAGGCATCGAAAAAATTCAGCATCGTGGCGAGAATTATCACGAATAGCGCGTAATAGGCGGCGCGTCGCGAGGGCCAAGGCTGCGCGCCCGCACTCGCATCCGACGCCGCGGGCGCCACTGCGACCGCCGGAACCTCCCCCGTCATCATGCTTCTCCTCGTCCAACCCGATTTATGAACCACGGATTGTATGCGTTAGATACAATATGATTTATGGCTGGTTGTCCAGCCTTTTGTGGGTGCCGCAAGCGCAGGCGCACAGGCGCCGGGAGTATCGGATCACATGCAGAACCTAACAGGCAAGACCGCGTTTGTGACCGGCGGCGCCAGCGGTATTGGACTCGGCATTGCCAAGGCGCTGCTCGGCGCGGGCATGAATGTGGTCATCGCAGATATCCGCGACGATCACCTTAAGGCCGCGCAGGCCGAGCTGGGCTCACCACAGCAGGTACTGGCGCTCAAGCTGGACGTGACCGACCGCGCCGACTTTGCGCGCGCCGCCGATGCGGCCGAGGCGCGCTTTGGCAAGATTCACGTGCTTTGTAACAATGCCGGCGTGGCGGTCGTCGGACCGACGGAACTGGCGACCTTCGCCGACTGGGATTGGGTGATGGGCGTCAACCTTGGCGGGACGATCAACGGCATCGTCACGATTCTGCCGCGCATCATGCGGCACGGCGAAGGCGGGCATATTGTCAACACGGCGTCCATGTCGGGTCTCATGCCGCACCCCGGCGCCACCATTTATGGCACCTCCAAGGGTGCCTCGGTGCACATGGTGGAATGCATGCGCGCCGAACTCGAGCCGCACGGCATCATCTGCTCGGCTTTCTGTCCCGGCGCCGTGCAATCGAATATTGCCGAAGCGGCCAAGACGCGCCCCGCGCAGCTGTCTGAAACCGGTTACGCCGAGGCCGACAAGCGGCGTCAGCAGGGTGGCAACTTCTTTCATCTGTACATGACGAAGGAAGCCGTGGGCCAGCGGGTGCTGCAGGGAATCCTCAACGATGAGCTATACATCTTGACCCATAGCGAATTCCGTCAAGGCGTCGAGGACCGTGCGCAGGCCATGTGCGCGGCGGTGCCCGACCTGCCGGAGAATCTCGAATACAAGAATACATTCGGTCGATTGTTTCGCAACCCGATCCACGCGGCGGAGATCGCGCGGCAAAGAGGAGTGAAAACATGAAAGACTTCGCGGGCCGCACCGCATTCGTCACCGGCGGCGCGAACGGCATCGGCATCGGCCTGGTGCGCGCGCTGCTGGGGCAAGGTTGCAAGGTCGCCATCGCCGACATCCGCCAGGAATCCATAGACGCCGCGCTGCAAGCGCTGCATCACGAAAATGTCATGGGCGTGCAGCTCGATGTGTCTTCGCGCGAAGCCATGGCGAAGGCTGCGGACGCGGTCGAGGCAAAGTTCGGACCCGTCAGCCTGCTGTTCAACAACGCCGGCATCAACCTGTTTCAGACCTGCGAGGAATCGAGCTCCGACGACTGGGACTGGGTGATGGGCGTCAATCTGCACGGCCCGATCAACGGCGTCATGACGTTTGCGCCGCGCATGATTGCCGCCGGCAAGGGTGGCTATATCGTCAATACCGCTTCGATGGCCGCCTTTTTGGCCGCTGGCAGACCCGGCATCTACAACACGACCAAGTTCGCGGTACGCGGCATGTCCGAATCGCTGCGCGCCAGCCTTGCGCCGCATGGCATCGGCGTGTCGGTGCTGTGCCCGGGACTGGTCAAGTCCTACATCTACGCCAGCAACGACATCCGCCCCGAGGATCTCAGAGCCGGGGCCAAACCGGTGGACGTTGAAGGCGTCAAGCGGCTGGCGGAAATCCACGAATTCGGCATGGAGCCCGACGTGATCGCGGCCCGCGTGCTCGAAGCGATGCGCGAAAACCGCTTTTATATCTTCACACATCCGGAGTTCAAGGACGAGTTGCGAACGGTGTTCGATGAGATTTTGCAGGATTTTCGCGACTATCCGCCGGACCCCGGACACGACAAACGCGTCGGCTTTGAAAAGATGCGCCGCGAAAGCTATGCGCAGCAACGAAAGGGTCTGAAATCGACCTGAACCCGCGTGGCTCTCCAGCGCGGCGTCAGCGGGCGTGGCCGGTCCAGGTGCGCAGCCCCGGCGCGGTGCGGTCTTCACCGGCGAGCGCCCTGGCTACGGCCGGTCGCGCCGTCACGTTTTCGCGCCAGACAACCAGACGCGGGCAGCGCTTCGCGACCTCAAGTTCCGGAAACATCCGCTCGACCATCATGCCGCACATCGAATAGAAGTTGATGTCGGCGAGCGTGTACTCATCGCCCGCCAGCCACTTGGTGCTGGCGAGCTGCGCCTCGACCTTGTCGATCGCGTAGATGATCTTCTCCGTGGCATTGGCGAGGTCGGCCTCGCTGAAGCCCGAGCGCGCCGTCTGCCATTTCTTGCGCTGATCCGGCAGCGGGATGCGCTCCATCAATTTCTCGAACTCACCGCTCTCGATCTTGCGCGCGATGATGCCGACCATGCGATGCCAGCCGTGCATCGAGACATGGTTCATCACGTGCTCATCGACGAACTTGTTCCAGTAGCGCATGCGCGCAGCACCGACGGGGTTGCGCGGCCGCAGCGGCATAGCGGGAAACACATCCTCGAGATACTCGTTGATCACAGTCGTGTGAGTGATGATGGCCCCGTCATGATCGAGCACCGGGACCTGGCCCTCCGGATTGATCGCTTTGAACCAATCGGAGTGCTGCTCGAACTTGTGCAAATCCACGTAGACGCTTTCGAAGGCAAGACCCTTCTCGAGCAGCGGGATCATCGACTTGAGTGAGTTCGCCGCGGGTTCGGCGTGGTAATACTTGAGTGTCACGGGGGGATCCTATCGTGTGGTGTGGGTGCCCAGAATACCGCCGTCGACGGCGATGGATTGCGCGGTGATATGGCTGGCGCGGTCGGAGAGCAGGAAACAGGCGAGCTCGGCAAGCTCCTCCGCCGTCCCGATCCGGCCCATCGGCACTCCCCTGCCGAGCATGGCGCGGATCGACTCGGGAGTCGCGTTCGGATCGAGCTGCATCAACATCGGCGTCTCGATCAGGCCGGGGAGGACGCAATTGACGCGCACGTTGTGCGGCGCGGCCTCGACGGCCGCGGCGCGGGCCAGCCCCAGTACGCCATGTTTGGAGGCCACATATGCGGCGTTGTTGGCCATGCCGCGCTCGCTGGCCAGGCTGCCGGTGACGACGATGCTGCCACGCTTGCGCTCCATCATGCCCGGAAGCACGCGCTTGATTGCCCAGAACACGCTGGTCAGGTTGGTGCGGATCACCGCTTCGAAGGTGTCCTCGTCATAGCCGCCGAGCGGGGCAAATTTACCGCCGGTACCGGCGTTGGCGAACAGCCCCTCAACCGGGCCGAACCTGTCTTCGGCCTTGCCGATGACGGCGAGCAGTGCTTTTCGATCCGAGACATCGGCGACGCCATGCGCCGCCGTGCCGCCGGCGCGCTCGATCGAATCGGCGGCTGCTGCAAGCTTCGCTGCGCTGCGCGCGATCAGAAATACCTGCGCACCCCGGCGCGCCAGCATCGCCGCGGCGGCAAGCCCAATGCCGGTAGACCCTCCCGTGACGAGAACATGGCGGCCGCCAAACTCACTGACGGCGGTCATGACAGCATCTTGGGACCTGTCTTCTTCGCCGCCTCGATCTCCGCCGCGCGATCGCGCTTGATCGGCACGTCGCGCCCGGCCTGCACCGCGGGCCGATCGCCTACCAGGGCAAGCCAGCGCTTCAGATTGGCGAACTCATCGACGCTCACCCCCGACCACTCGTATCCGGAGACCCAGGGCCAAAGTGCCATGTCGGCAATCGTATAGCCGCCGGCTATGTACTCGTGGTTTCCGAGCTGCTTGTCCATGACGCCGAAGAGGCGCGTCACTTCACGTTGATAGCGGTCGATCGCGGCCTGAATTTTCTCCGGGAAATAGCGCAGGAACACATTGGCCTGGCCCATCATGGGACCGACACCCGACATCTGGAACATCAACCATTGGATCACCCGGCTGCGGCCTTGAACATCGCGGGGCAGGAACTTGCCGGTCTTCTCCGCCAGGTAGATGAGTATGGCGCCGGACTCAAACAGCGCAAAGTCATCGTCGAGCAACGCCGGAATGCGCCCGTTGGGATTGAGCTTCACATACCAATCGGACTTCTGTTCGTTGGTTGCAAAATTGATGACCTTGACTTCATACGGCAGGCCCATTTCTTCCAGCGCGATCGAAATCTTCCAACCATTCGGTGTGGGCGCGGTATACAGCGTGATCGACATAATCGGACTCCCAGCGCCTGATACTTTAGGTGGCGCGCTCGATGACAATGCCCCTTCAGCCCCAGCGGTTTATCTCCGGACCCGGCGCCCAGTAGGCCGTGGGATCGGCAACCCGCGCCAGCGCCAGCGACTTCTGCACCGCCGGCCTGTCCTTGAGCCGTTCCATCCACGCCCTGGTGAGCGTTTTGCCGGCGAAAGCCTCCGGCACCAGTTTCACCATGCCGGCAAGCCAGGCATAGCTTTCCAGATCGGCAATCGTGAATTCCCCCATCAGCCAGTTGCGCCCGGCGAGTCTTGCCTCGATCTTCTCGACCGCCGCGGTGATC
>Ga0210388_10005241_pt1 | contig 10138 bp, 10 predicted proteins | sample IncBWC19OmetaG_FD_155485 | JGI IMG/M metagenome (GOLD analysis project Ga0210388, IMG submission 155485) | Forest soil microbial communities from Barre Woods Harvard Forest LTER site, Petersham, Massachusetts, United States - Inc-BW-C-19-O ...
CGTCTACAAGGACGGTCAGATGAGCCCCGAGGCCTGGGACGCGCTTCGCGCGCGCCTCGAGCCGCTCCTGGGCGGTCACGAATGCGAGATCGCCCGCGGCAGTTCGTCCCAGCAGAGCGACAGCCCGCTGTCGGCCGTCATCGACGACTACACCCGGACGAACGGGCCCACGGACGACCTGCTCACACAGCTTGCGCCCGCCGCTCGAGGAGACCTCATCCTGGTCTTGATCCAGGCGGGCAAGCTGTCCCCTGGAGAGAAGGTCTCGGTCGTGGACTCTCCATCGCCCGCCGGGCCAGGGGCCGGGGGGGGCCACGGCGGCGCGACGGGATTCGCGACCTTCGCGCCGAACAAGCACTCCGACAAGGAGCGCGATGTCCTTCAGCTCTCCGCCTCGCTCTTCTCGGTCAGCCAGGAGCGCTCGGTCGCGCTTGTCGACATGAAGTACTCGGGAGACAGCGCCGACGAGGCGATCGGCGAGTTCACGGACCGAGTGCGTCGCCTCCTCCCGGCCAGCAAGTGTGCGGGATGGAACTGGGACGCCAAAGTGGACCCCGAGGGGATCCGGAAGCTGGCGCAATAGGCCGCACGCGGAAAGGCGTGCGGCCTCGCGCTACCGTCGACTCAGTCGCCGGCCGCGGCGTCCGGCGTCGGCGCCGGCGCAGGTGCGGCGGCGTCCTCGTCCATCGCCATGGCAACCGCCAGAGACGCGCCGCCGGCCAGCGCGCACGCTCCCGGATCCTTCGTCGCCGTGCAGATGGACATGGCGCCGCCGGCGCACCCCGGTTTGCAGAAGTTGTTCGAGCTGTTGATGTTGCCGTTGCTGTCGACCGAGCAGCAGTAGTTCTCGGGACAGAAAGGAACAGCAGGAGACGACCCCTGCCCGGTGCAGACGAGCCCACTGGCGCATTCGTTGTGACTGTCCAGGGGATTGCACCGGTCGCCTTCGGCCACGTTGCTGTCGGTGAAGCCTCCTTCCAGGCAGCCCGCTGCAGCGACGGACAGTGGGACGAGAAGTAGGCCGAGGAGCCTGCACATGCGCGACAACATGGGAATCCCTTTCGCAAACATTGAAGTCTTCATGTCATTTTCCGATCGGCGCGCTCTCAGAAGCGCACCAGCCAGGCGGCGATGATCCGATCATCGGACTTCACGAGGTCGGCCCTCCAGCCCGGCGGCGCGGTCGTCGTGATGTACCCGTCCGGCGAGGTCACGCCGCCGTGTCCGGCGAAGTACGGGACGTCCGCCTGCCGGTGGTTGTACTCCAAGTCGAAGGTGAACTGCTCGATGGGCATGTATTGAATGCCGAACTCGGCGTCCCACGCGTTGAACTTCGTTCCGAAGTTCATGTCGTAAGGCGACGTTGCTGGCACGTACTGGATGCCCTGCGTGCTTTCGGGCTGCGGGACGCCCGACGCGTTGCCGGTCGGCGCCAGGACGAGGTACCGGCTCGGGTTCGACATGAAGCCCCCGCCGGCGGTGAACGCGAAGTGGTCGCCGAACCACGCCCGCTGATACGTCATGCCGCTGATGAAGCGCGCCGCGCAGGGGGTGGAGGGCGTACAGTGCCCTTCCGTTCCCTTGCCGCCAAAGGAGACGCCGTCCCCGAACTCGCCGCCGATATCGAAGGTGTACGACCCGGCGAGCCGCGTGATGAATCCCTTGGGGTTGTGGTAGTAGCTGATCGTCGCGCTGTTATCGCTGTGCCAGCGGTTGAGGCCCGGGAGGTCCTGCGCGTCGAAGCCCCAGTAGTCGTTCGAGAGGACCGAGATCCATTCGGCCGGACGAAACAGGAGCTGGAAACCGAAGCCCGGCATCTCGTTGAACTTGCCGTACGTCTGCCACCCGTTGATGATCCAGGGTTCGATCTTGAACGTGTCGGTCGGGAATATCTGGAGGCGCATCCCGTTGAAGAACCAGGGGGTGTTGTCCGAGGTGAACGACGGCAAGTACATCCAGTTCTCGAAGGCGTCGTAGGAGAACAGGCCCACGTAGGACATGAAGATGCCGGCATCGAGGTTGATGCCGTGGAGCACATCCCAGTGGTAGCCGCCGTTGGCTTCGCTGAGGTACCGGAGCGAGTTCTGAAGATCGAACTGACCGTGGTAGGTGCTGAAGTCGTTGCGCGGTACGAGGACCGAGCGGACGCCGAACTGGGTCATGAGTCGCGCGCGCGCGTGCTCATAGTGGAAGTCGCCCCCGAACCCGAGGAAGGCCAGGGTGAACTCGTTGTTGCGCGAAAGCGACGTCGACCCGACGACCGTGTTGTCGATCGGGTTGTTCGCCGACGCGGTGTAGTTCACGTCGAGCAGGAAGCTGCCCGTGAACATCGGCGAATCGAGGAGCGCCTTGGTCTGCCGGTTGGAGCCGTTGAGCCAGGTGAAGTCGCCGAACGCGAACGGGTCGGTCGCCTTTTCCTCCGCGGGCGGTGCGGGTGCACCAGGTTCCGCCGGCGGCGGCGACGCGGGCGCAGCCGCGGCGGGAGCAGCAGCAGGCGGCGCTTCGACGGGCGCCGCCGCCGGTGCGGTGGGCGCCGGCGGTGGGGCGGCAGCCGGCGGCGGGGCCACCACGGGCGGCGGGGCCGGCGGAGCGGGTTGGTCGGGCGGGGCCTGGGCCATTGCCACTCCTTGCACCGCGGCGTAACTGGTGAATGCCCCTAGCGAAAGGCAGCGGGCGCGCATCAACTTGAACCGATTCATTGACTTTGACTCCTGCTATGGTGCGAGTGGACAAAAGGCTCCCGTCGCGCCGCCGTACGTCCACGGCGCCATCCCCAATGACCTTCGATGTTTCGATGTGGCTACGTGCTGAGGCCGCCCCTCACGGAGGGATCATCCCGCGGCGCTCCGGGATGCCATCGGGAGCATGGACCGAGACGCACCGCCGCCGATTCTCGCGCGTCCGCCGCGAGCGATGAACGCGCGAGCACGCAGTCGAGCCTCAATCGTCTCTGCTCATGGGAACGATTGTCCCGACCGAAGTGCCATACCGACATGCTCGCCTGACCGCCCACCGAGCTGGACTCTAGATTCTGCCCTTATAAAAAGTGTGTAAAATTGGGAGCCAAAATGACGAATATAGAGTCCCCGTTTCGGTGGCTCGGGGACCAGATAACGTCATGACCAATGCCCGAAACATTCCCGACTTGGTCAGAGTTGCACAACGCGATTCCTCGAGTGCCGCACGGCGTGGATGACGCCGAGATTGCACGCTCGGTTCTAGCCGAGCAGACGTCAAAAAGGCGTAAATGCCGGCGCCCGAGCCATAAGTATTTCATAAGGATTCGCGGTTCGACGCATTCGACGCGACGGCGTGCCTGATGCCGGCAGACCGTCGGAATCGCTCGCTTCGTTCGGGGGTGCGGGCTATAGATTCGCAATGCGACGGTTGTCCTTGTTGGTTGGCGTCTTCGTCGTCGCGTGCGGTGGATGGTTCCCGCTGCTGCCGGACATGCGAACGCCCGCGGATCGCGCTCACGCGATGGACGCGAAGTGCGCCCACGAGTCCGAGCAACAGGCCGTGCCTGCGCTCACCTCCTCTCTCGTCGAGACCGTCGAGCCGGCATACTCCACGGTCCCCTCGGGCAACGATCGTGCGATCCGCCTGCGCGGCGCGCGCCTGCATCTGCGCCCCTCGCTCAACGTATCCGCCGAGGCGCTTCAACGGACCCTCGAGTGTCACCAGGCGCGCGTCACCCTGGGCGACGCAACCGCGACCGCCGACGACCCCTACGTCCTCCCTGGCGCCTGGCTCGACATCGACGTCGGCTCCAGCGGCGACGGGCTCGTCGCCGCCGTGCTGGTGGATCACTTCGAAGATGCGCGCCGCGTCCTCGATCGTGCGCGGACCTTCGCAAGCATGCGGCCCTGAGCAGGAGGCGGCCCCAACCCCTTCGGTGGCTCGCCCGCGGGGCGCGCCCGGACGCTCAGCTCGCGCAGGCGCGAAGGCGGTATCCGACGCCGGGCTCGGTCACCAGGTAACGCGGCCTCGCCGGGTCGGCCTCGAGCTTTTGCCTGAGCTGACCCATGTACACGCGGAGGTACTGCGTCTCCTTGGTGTAGGCCGGGCCCCAGACGCTGAAGAGAATCTGCTCGTGCGTGAGCACCTTCCCCGCGTTTCGCATCATCGTTCCGAAGAGCTTGTACTGGGTCGGCGTGAGGCGGACCTCGCGGTCCCCCACGAAGGCGATGCGTTTGCCGAAGTCGATGCGTAGTTCGCCGACGGAGAGGGTCGAGTCGAGCGAGTCGGAGTTTGCGCGTTGCGTGAGCCGCAGCCACACGCGGATGCGCGCGAGGAGCTCGCCCGTGCCGAACGGCTTCGTCAGGTAGTCGTTCGCCCCGGCGTCGAGAGCGGCCACCTTGTCGTGCTCTTCGTCCCGAGCCGAGAGCATCAGGATCGGCGCGGCCGTCCACTCGCGCAGCTTCGTCGTCACCTGGATCCCGTCGAAGTCCGGCAAGCCGTAGTCGAGGATGACGAGGTCCGGGTTGTGTCCCGACGCCTGGATGAGCCCTTCGGAGCCGCTCTCCGCGTCGACCACGCGGAAGCGCTGGTCGGCAAGCGTCGCTCGAAGGTACTTGCGCATGCGCCGGTCGTCTTCGACGACGAGAACGAGGGGCATCACGGCGGGGACTGCGCTCGGGGGCGAGCCCTCGGGCCGCAGCGATCCGGGCGGCGGTGCGTCCGGAAATCGCGTTTGGCTTTCGATAATACGGTCCACCGGTGTCTCCTCTCTATCGCTTAGACAAGATCGCAGTGCGCGCGTCATCAGGCACGTAAATTGGCGATAAAAACTCGCCCGCAACGCGTAACGAATAGATAAAGAACGGTTGGGCCTGCGCCGATGGGACTGACGGATAGCGGGGCGCGACGCCCCGCTTCGCGGTCGATGTGCTCGGCGTTGCTCGCGTTGATCGGGGTGAATTTACGCCATTTTGATCGAGCGGCGGGCTAGACCGAGGACCACGCCTCTTCGGGCTCCGACCCATGCACAGGCAGGTGCCGTTTTCTAAAATGCGCGGATCGCCGGCAGTCCAAGCGCTCGTGCTTGTCGTCGAAGACGAGCCGCAGATGAGGCGATTGCTCGTGTCTGCCCTGGCGAGCTTCGGCTACCGGAGCCTCCATGTCGGCACCAAGGGAGGCCTGTTGACGCGTGCGGTCGCGCACGAGCCCGACCTCGTCGTCGTCGACGTCGGCCAGGCCGAAGTCGACGGGGTGGGGCTCACCGCTCGCTTGCGCGACTGGACCTCGGCGCCGATCCTCGCCCTCCTCGCGCACGGCCGAGAGAAGGAACGCGTCGAGCTGCTCGATGCCGGGGCCAACGACTACCTCGTCAAACCATTCGCCACCGAGGATCTGCTCGGCCGTGTTCGCGTCTGGTTGAGGCAGGTCGGACGCGTGCGAAAGCCTCATATTCCGCTGCAAGGCGGCGGGCGCCACCTCGAGATCGACGGCGAGAGGCGTGTGCTCCTCGTGGACGGCCGAGAGGTCCACCTCACGCCGCTCGAGTGCAAGCTCCTGCTGGTCCTTGCGCGCCATCCGGGGCGGGCGATGACGGATCGCCAGATCCTCGAGGCGGTCTGGGGGGACGATGCGCCCCAGCCGCAATATCTTCGCGCTCAGGTCCGACAGCTACGGCAGAAGATCGAGGGAAACCCCGATCGACCGCAGCACCTTCTGACGGAGTCGGGTGGCGGCTATCGCCTCAAGCTCGGTTGATCGCGAGCTCATGACATCGTCGACCGGGCGCTGGCAGAGCGAAGGCAACTTCGCTGCTCTCGTGATTGCGCTCGTCGCCAGCGGCGCCGTGGTCGCGGCGGAGACGGCCCTCTCGTCATGGCTCCTCGATGGCAGGTTGACCGACGTGGTCATGGTGTACCTGCTCGGAGTCGTCCTCGTGGCGATGCGGTTCGGGTACGCCCCCTCCCTGTTCACGGCGGCGGCCAGCGTCGCTGCTTTCGACTTCTTCTTCACCACCCCCTATTTCAGCTTCGCCGTCACGGACAAGCGATTCGTCCTGACCTTCGCGATCATGTTCTTCGTCGCCTTCGTCATCAGCAATCGAACGGAACGAATCCGGCGGGTCGCCTCCGACGCGAGGGAGCGCGAGATGAGAACGGCCATACTCTACGCGATGAGCCGCGAGCTCGCGGTCGCACGATCGACCGACGAGATCGCGCGCGTTGCCTATCGGCACCTCCACGACGTCTTCCACAGCGACGTTTCCCTCCTCTTGCCGGACGAGAGCGGCCTGCTCGGTCCTGGTCGCCCCGTGGAGTCCGGGATCCAGGTCGGTCCCGACGTCGTGGCGGCGGCGAAGCAGGCGCTCGCGGTGGGGGCCGGGGCGAGCGTCCGACGACAGACCCTGGGGGAAGCTCGGGTCGTCGCGCTCCAGGCGTCCACGGGCGCGGTCGGCGTGCTCGTCGCTCGACCCACGAGCGCCGCCTACTTCGCGAGCCCCGCCCACGCTGAGCTGCTCGACACGTTTGCCAGCCAGATCGCGCTCGCGCTCGAGAGAGCGCGCCTCGGCGAAGACGCTCAGCGAGCGCAGCTCGAAGTCCAGAACGAGCGCCTGCGGAACGCGCTCCTCAGCTCGGTCTCCCACGACCTCCGGACGCCATTGGCCGTCATCAAGGGGGCGGTCACGGCCGTGATCGACGGAGGCCCGAGCGTCACGCCGGCGCGGCGGGCCGAATACCTCAGCACGATCTCCGACGAGGCGAGTCGCATGAACCGGCTCGTACGCAACTTGCTGAACATGACGTCGCTCGAAGCAGGGGCCCTGCGCGTCCGCAACAAGGAGTGGCAGCCGCTCGAAGAGGTCATCGGCGTGGCGCTCAATCGGCTCGACGAGCAGCTCGAGGAGCGCCGCGTTGACGTGAACATCGCGCCCGACGCTGCGCTCGTGCCCTTCGACGCGACGCTCGTCGAGCAGGTGCTCGTGAATCTCGTCGAGAACGCCGTCAAATACACACCACCGTCGAGCCCCATCTCCATCGGGGCCCGACGGGTCGCTCAAGGGGTGGAGGTTGCGGTGACGGACGCCGGCCCGGGCGTACCGGTCGGAGAAGAGGAGTCCATCTTCGAGAAGTTTCATCGCGCGACGCGAACCGGCCCCGGGATGGGAATCGGGCTGACGATATGCCGGGGGATTCTCACGGCTCACGGGGGCCGGATCTGGTACGAGCGCGGCGACGGAGGCGGAGCCTCGTTCCGCTTCGTCCTGCCGCTCGACGAAGCAGGACCGCCGAAGAGCGTGCTGCCGGAAGCCGTCGGAGACCCCTGAGCCCGTTGTGCCTCTAGCGGCGGAGCCTTCTACCGGACCGCCGGCTGCGAAGCCAGCGGGTGTGCGTCCGCATAGGCCACCGCGCGGTGGTAAACTTGGAGGCTCTTCCCGATGGTGTCCGCCTCGAGCGTGACTGCGAAGTTGCCGTCTTCCGGCGTTACGCGGATCTCGAGCCACGAGCCAGGCAGGTAGTACGGGTCGTTCGCGAGCTCAGGACGATCGCTCTGGCCCAAGAGCTGTCTCGCGCTATGGCACTGAAGGATCCGAGTCATCCGTTCGGCAGAGACCCCTTCGGGGGGCCGGACCAGCAGCTTCGCCCCGTTCACCCGGTGCTCGACGTCGCCGTACGTCGACGGAACGTTCGAGTAGATCGGTTCCGAGCGGATCACCTGGGTCGTCGCCAGAATCTGCGCGTCCTCCGCGGGACTCGTGCTCTCGTCGCACTGCATCTGTTCGACCTCGGCCGCCTTGATCGCCGGCGGCGGCGCCGAAGCACACGCTAACAGGAGGGACGACGCCGCTCCCGCGGCCATCCAATACTGGAATTTGTCCATGGCGGACCTCCTTCCCCAATGCGGGGGAACAAGTCCCATGCCACGCGAGATGTTCTCTCTATCTCCGAGAAACTCCGATGAAACCAATAAACGCGCGGGACAGTGTGAACCGGCTGCGCCTCCTTGGTGAGGCGTAGCGCCCAGGTCCATGCCATCCCGCGAGCGTTAGAGAAAGGTGAGACGCCATCCGCCGGGCGGAAGGCCGTTCTCAATCAGAGCTCTTCAATACCAGGCGATCGTCGCCGGGGAAGCGCTGGCAAGCTGTCGACCCTGCTCGACGACATCTCGAGCGATCTCTCTGTCACGCGAGGTGATCGTCACGCGGAAGCCGACCTGGGTCGAGGACACGGTCACCTCGGCATTCGGGACCGCGAGCGGGGACGGATGCGCCGGCTGCCCCATGACGGCGACGTGCGCGAGGTGGCAAGCGACGATGCGGCCCAGCCACTGTTGCGTCATCCCCGAATCCGCGCGCAGGTAGACGGAGACGCCAACGGGCTCGAGCGGCCCTTTGGGGAACACTCCGCGATCGCGAACGACCTCGACGCCGGTCACGCTGTCTGCGCGGCCGAACGGACCCATGTCGCGGTCCGCGTCGGCGACGCCATAGCAAGCGGTCCGCTCCTCATCTCGGAGTCGCTTCGCTGCGTCGGCGTGCTCCTCGGCGAGGGTTGAATCGGTCGTTGTGCGTGCCGCCGCCTCGTGGTCAGCGGCGCTCATGTGGTGGAATGCCGTCGACTGCGACGCGCAACCCAAGGGGGCCGACGCGAGGGCGACGACGAACGCCGTGCCGAGGCTCTTGGTGACACTCATGATTCTCTCTCTCCTTCTCCGGGCGGGGCGCTGCTTGGCGCCGTCGCCGTGAGATGGACTTAAGCACCATCGCCATAATGAGGCTGTAAATCCGGGGTCCTAGTCCGTATAAAAGTTATAAATAATGCCGGATAAAAGGCGCCTCATCCGCATGAAACGCGCTCGACCGAGACGAGAGGTCGTCTCCTCGAGGCCGGAACGCAGTGCGTGACGGACGGACGACGGCCCCTGATCTTCCGAACCGCGATTCAGCGCGGACAAGACGCGGGCATGAACCGCCAGGCCATCCTCGAGAGCGGACATCCCGCGCCCAGAGGCCCGCGCGCGGCGATCCGCAGCGCACATAGCGAAGGGATCGCGGTCGGTAACCCAGGGATCGCGGTCGGTAGCGCGAGAATCACGATTCGGAGCGGATGGTTTGCGATTCAACGCGGATGGCTCGCGATCGGCAGCGTATGGATCGCGATCCGCAGCGACGCGAATCTAGTTCACTTGTGAGCGGCAGCACCTGCCGGCAAAGCGCCGACGGCCTGCAGCGAGCCGTCGGCGAGCGCTGCCTTCGTGAGGTCCTTGCCGCCGATGAGAGTGCCGTTCAGGAAGACCTGGGGAAACGTCGGCCATCCGCTCCAGAGCTTGATCGCGAGCCGCTCTCTCCACTTTCCGAAATAGCTCCCGAACTCCAGGTAGGTGTAGGCGACGCCCGCCTCGTCGAGCGCCTTCCGCGCGTCGCGAACGTGCGGGTTCTGCGCCATGCCGACGACGACGACACGGTCTCGCGCGACGGCTTCTTTCACCTGGCGAACGATCTCGGCCTGGAAGCCATCGATGTGGGAAAGCGCCGCGGGGGCGATGGACTTGTCGTCGAGACGCGGACGTCCGGGCATTTTCAATCGATCTCCGTGGGATGGCCGCTCCGATGAGCGACGAGTCGTCGGCGTTGCTCGTGCGCGATGGGCCTGGGCTCAGGGGCGAACGAACTTCAGGACGAAGCGGTCGCTGGTCCCTCGCTTCTCTCCGGCGCGCGAGGGCGAGTCGTTCCAGTCGAGGGAATCTTGCGGGTTGCGCAGAAAGTCTGCGTGGCCCGCGGACTCGAACCCCGCGGCCAGCACCTCTCGCGTGACGGTGGCTTCCTCGATCCGATGGAGAGTCTTCGCGTCTCCGGTGCCATGGCCGGCGGCGGCGCTGTGGTCCACGATCACGTACTGTCCCCCCTTCTTGAGCGCATCGAACACGGCCTTGTTCATCGCGCCGCGGTCGATCCCGAGCCACGCCGTGTCGTGGTACGCGAGGACGCTGACCACGGCATCGAGGCCCCTGGCGTCCGGCGGGAACGGGGAATCGAGCGGCTGATCGACGCGGACGACGTTCTGCATCACGCTCTTCTCCGAACGCTCCGTAAACTCTCGGGCCACCATCTTCTGAAGATTGGGGGGATTTTCGGCCCAGACGCGCCCTTTGGACCCCACGCTGCGAGCGAGGAGCTCGGTCG
>Ga0210388_10005242_pt1 | contig 10137 bp, 10 predicted proteins | sample IncBWC19OmetaG_FD_155485 | JGI IMG/M metagenome (GOLD analysis project Ga0210388, IMG submission 155485) | Forest soil microbial communities from Barre Woods Harvard Forest LTER site, Petersham, Massachusetts, United States - Inc-BW-C-19-O ...
CACGATTATCCTGCCGATGCTCGAACAGTGCCGCGAGCTCTCGTTGGAGCTGATGTCGTTCGACGTGGCTCCTCAGCAGAGCCTTTACACCAACCAGGGCGTGGCCGTCACCGTGGAGGCCGTCGCGCAGCTAAAAGTGAAATCAGATCCGGTGTCCATCCGCACAGCCGCCGAACAGTTCCTCACCAAGCGGCCGGAGCAGCGCGAAGGTCTGATCCGGCTGGTCATGGAGGGCCACCTGCGCGGAATCATCGGCCAGCTCACGGTGGAACAGATCGTCAAGGAACCGGAAATGGTCGGCGACCGCATGCGTTCCACATGCGCGGCCGATATGAGCAAGATGGGGCTCGACGTCGTGAGTTTCACGATTAAAGAGGTGCGCGACAAGAATGAGTACATCACCAACATGGGCCGGCCGGACATCGCGCGCATCAAGCGCGATGCCGAAGTAGCAGCTGCCGAAGCCGACCGCGACATCGCCATCAAGCGTGCCGAAGCAACTCGCGCTGCAGCCGTTGCGAAAGCACAAGCCGATCAGGAGCGCGTCGCCGCCGAAACCGCCTCGATGGCCAAGCAGGCAGAAGCTCAGCGCGACCTGGACATCAAGAGGGCCAACTACCTCGAAATGTCAAAGAAGGCCCAAGCGACAGCGGACAAAGCGTACGAAATCGAGACCAACGTGATGCAGCAGCAGGTCGTTACCGAAGGCGTGCGCGTGCAGCAGGTGGAGCGCGAGTCTCAAGTGAAGGTGCAGGACGCGGAAATCGAGCGCCGCGAACGCGAACTCATCGCCACCGTGCTCAAGCCAGCGGAAATCGAGCGCCAGCGCATCGAGACGATCGCCAACGCGGAACGCCAGCGCTTAATCAGCGAAGCCGAAGGCCGCGCCTCTGCCATTCGCGCCCAGGGCGAAGCCGAAGCCGAAATCATCTTCAAAAAAGGCGAAGCGGAAGCCAAGGCCATGAACGTTAAGGCGGAAGCTTTCCAGGAGTACAACCAAGCCGCGGTCGTCGACAAGCTCATCAGCAGTTTGCCGGAAGTCGTGCGAGCTCTCGCAGAGCCGCTCAGCAAGGTCGACAAAGTCACCATCGTCTCAACCGGAAACGGCGACGCCGCCGGCGCTTACAAGCTGACCGGCGACATCACCAAGATGGCCGCGCAAGTGCCGGCGCTCTTCGAAGCTCTCTCTGGCATGCAGATGTCGGAACTGCTCAGCAAGGTACGGATGATCGGCGATAAAGCGCCAAAGCCAGAGAAACCAGCAGCGCCCGCGCCCAAGGCGTAACGTTCGCTTCCGCCCCTGCAGGCCATCGGGCTTGCCGGGACGCTTGATGGCAGTTGGGGGACGGCCATGACGTGGAAAGATGAACTCCTGATGTTGTGGATCTTCTCGACGGTGGTGTTGGCGTTTGCCGTTCGGTATTTTCTTGGAGGGGCGGTCAGTATGGTCGAGCAAATGGCGGCGTCGAGCCTCTCCTACGTGCCAGCGCTCCTGCATCTGCTGACTCGGCATTTCCGTTAGACCGGTTTGCTTTGCCGGCATTGCGTCGACTGGTTGAAGCTTTGATATTTTTAGTGCGTTTTTGGCAGCCATAGTTTTCGGCCGTTTGAAAGGAGAAATGTCATGGGACTTTTGGAACGAGTGAGCACGTTAATCCGAGCCAATCTGAACGACATGATCGATCGTGCGGAAGACCCGGAGAAAATGATCAAGCAGGTGATGATGGACATGGAGAATCAGTATCTCCAAGTCAAGACGCAGGTGGCGGTTTCGATCGCCGACCAGCACATGCTCGAAAAGAAGCTTCGTGAAAACGAAGATTCGGGGAGGGATTGGATGCGCAAAGCGGAAATTGCCGTCGATAAAGGACAGGACGATCTGGCTCGCGCGGCGCTGGACCGCTTCCACACGTCGCAGCGGCTGGCGCTCGGCTACCGCGAACAGGTGGAGGACCAGAGAGCGCAGGTCGAGGCTCTGAAGCTCGCGTTGCAGAAGCTTGAGCAGAAGCTCGATGAAGCGAAGTCCAAACGCGACTTGCTCCTGGCGCGCCATCGCAGGAGCGTTGCGCTTGGCAAAGCGGCACGCGCACAGACGGCCCTCGGCGACAACTCGAAGAGCGCCACGTTTGACCGGCTGAAGGACCGCGTGCATCTCACCGAAGCCGTGGCCACCGCTGAGGTCGAGCTGATCACCGACGACATGGGAGAGAAACTCGTCCGACTCGACCGCGACAACGAGGTGGAGCGGCTGTTAAACGACCTGAAGACACGCCGCGGCCTCCCCGGCTGAATGCGAAAGCGGCCCAGTATTTAACCAATAGGGTAGATACCTAGCCCATCCGACGGCCGGGTGGCTTCTGAATACCTTCAGGGGCGGTCTAAGTGTCTAAAAATAGGACAATTAGTGGACAGCCACGCTACTGCCAGGCGGCTAGTGTGGCACGATGTAGAGCAGCACCAGGAAGATGGCGTTCGTCCCCGCCGAGATGAGAAACGCCTCGAGGCGGCCGATGCCGTCCACCTCTTCGAAGACCATCATGAGGACGGCGGTCCAGGCAATCGCCGACGCCAGCACACCGACAACCGGGACGAGGATCAGGCCATTCACAAACCAGCCCAGCGATAGTGGGCGCGCTACTCCAAAAAAAGTGCCCGTGGCGCCGAGAAACCATCGGGCGACTAGATGACAGAGCCCCAACTGGAGGAAGGCGATAGCTCCCATATAGACCCAGACAAACAGCAAGCCCAAAAGCAATCCCCAGAAGATCGTCTCAGCGTTTCGACCTTGGCGAGTCAGCATCCCCGGCAGCGCAGTCACAAGAAAAATAATTGCGGCGCTGATCATGCTGAAAACCACGCCATATAGAAGGGCATAGGGGTCGCGAGAAGCGCGCCGCATGGCCACCTCATCCCAGCGGGCAATGTGGAAAGCCAAGCGCAAATAGTAGATTGGCGCGATTGCTTCCGGGACTGCCGCGGCTTCTTCGGCCGGCAAATTCGGCGCGACTCCCGAACAGTTGTGGGACACGCCATAGTTCATCCCGCACGCTGGACATTGCATAGAAGCGTCTCGGCCGGCAAAGAAGCGCAAACTTTATCACCTTTCTAGCGTCTACTCTAACGATGGCTGCCGTTCTGGCTAGTCGTGGTCCGTCATAACGTGCGAGAATGTTGCCGATGAATCCCTGGCTGATCACCGGGCCAACAGGTTTGGCGGCTGTCGCAGCGGGAATCGCCGCCTACGGAGCGGCCTATCCTCGTTCGCAGATCTTTGGCCGGACGGTTTGCCGGACGAATTCGCCCAAGAAGCTTGCGCTCACGTTTGACGACGGGCCGAATCCTGCAATCACGCCGAAGCTGCTCGATCTTCTTGACCGTTACAAAGCGCGCGCGACTTTTTTTGTTGTCGGAAAACACGCGCGCGAATGCCCTGATCTCCTGAAGGAGACCGCCGCGCGCGGCCACGTCATCGGCAATCACACGGACGCCCATCCCAATCTCTTTTGGCTTAAGCCGGATCAAATCACCGTTGAGCTTCGCTGCTGCAATTATTCCATTGTCGCGGCCACGGGTGCACCGGCGCGGTGGTTCCGGCCACCCTTCGGAACTCGAAACCCATGGGTGGTTCCCGTCGCGCGCGAACTGAGCCAGCGCGTCGTCATGTGGACGCTGATCCCCGGCGACTGGCGCGCCACGTCTTCGGAATGGCTGATCCCGCGGATAGGGCCGATCGCCACACGTGCCGAACACCATCTGAGCGCGGCAGGCGGTGGCGCCACTACCGGCGACATCCTATGCCTCCATGATGGCTCACACCGCCAACTGAACGCCGACCGCCTGCCGACTCTGGCGGCGCTCGAACATTGGCTGCCACGTTGGCGTGACCTCGGCCTGGAATTTGTTACAATCGATGAAGCGGTGAGTGCGCCCGCCACTTAGCCATGGACGAACGCGCTTTTTACACGGAAAAGGAAGAAACCAGAAAGATAAAGCTCGTCTGCCCGAGCTGCCGCGGCGAATTCGAATTCCCCGTGCGCTGGAAGGTCTCACGGAAAAAGAGGGAATTGCCGCGCGGTGCCGGTGAAGAAGATCGCAGAAAGTTTCAGAAGGCCACATCCTTCATGGTGCGGCTCGACGACCTCGTCGCTTGTTTCAAATGTCGCAAACGGTTCGAGCTTACCGGGCAATCCACGGTGCTCATCAGCGATAATCTGGGCGATCCCAACGCCGATCCCGAAAATTTCGGCAACCGCTGATTCTGTCCCGATCTTCCGACTACGCAACTTCAATGACTAGGCACTAAATTTCTGGATAGAGATCAAAGAATGCGGCAACCGACTCGTGAAACGTCGCTTCGATCTCTTCTTTGCTGCCTTCAATCAAATGCATGGTAATACGCGTGGTCTTGCCATTTTTGAGTATTACCGTGGCGTCCTTCAGTTCCCCAAGCTCCTCTTCCGGGAGCAACCGCATTCCATAAATCAGCGCCAGCTTCGCCATATCCCTGCCCTCTTTCTTGGACGCTACTTGATATGCCCTGAGGCTACTCAGTTTCGATCTTCGTCGTCAACCAGCAAGAACACCGGCCGCTTTGGCGGTCCGTGTGAGCTGGCAGATTCGACTCTCCGGGCGCGCATACAAGCGGTATACTCAGGCATCCCGTGCCTGGTCCTGGCGCATCGCACCATGCACAACGGAGGGAAGTCATGCGAGAGTCGCCCCGCCGGAACTATCCTTTGCATTGCCTCCTGGTTGCCGGCCTGCTTGTGCTTCCGCAATTTGGGCTCGCGCAACAGCCCGATGGACCGCAGACTTCCGCGCCGCCTCCGGTAGCCGCTCCTCCGGCGGCTGCGCCCGCCGGGCATGGCTCCCCTGAAAAAATCTGGATTCCCGCGGGCACGCGCGTCGCCGTGGTCCTGGAAAATGGCATCTCCACGCGTGGCGCCAAAGCCGGCGATTCCGTTTACTTCCATACATCGTTTCCCATCACCCAGAACAATCGCATCGTTATCCCCGTGGGTTCCTATCTGCGGGGGGAACTGATCGAATCCAAACGGCCAGGGCGTGTGAAAGGGCGCGGCGAATTTCGCATGCGTTTGGATACACTGATTTTTCCGAATGGCTATACCGTGGACTTGAATGCCACTCCGCGCAGCGCCGATTCCGGCGGAAAAGAAACGATGGATTCCGAAGGTAAAGTGAACGGCGCCGGCGGCAAGGGGAAGGACGCTCAAACCGTAGCCGAAACGACCGCTACCGGTGCGGGAATTGGCGCCATCGCCGATGGCGCCAAGGGCCTCGGAATCGGCGCGGGTATAGGCGCTGTTGCCGGACTCGGCGCGATTCTCTTGACGCGCGGTCCGGAAGCCGAACTGCCGCGTGGCTCTACGCTCGATATCGTACTCGAACACCAACTCGCTTTGGACAGCAGTCAGATTCAGTACAGTAATGTCGGACAAGCCATGCCAATCACGCCGCCTCCTGCTCGGCAACCGTAGCTTCTCTAGCACGACCCTTTAGGATTCCGAAGGTCCGGCAGAGGCACTCGCTCTCGTCTTTGTCTCGTTTTCAAGCTGGCGCTCTGTGCGCGGAAGCGGACTCAAAACGCATCGGACTAAAGCGGTCCCAATCGACAGTGACACGTTGTTCTGTCACCCATTCGCGCACAAGCTGGGCGGTAATGGGTGTCAGCAGGATTCCGCCGCGAAAGTGTCCGGTGGCGATGAGCAGCCCGTCGATGTCGGTCGGTCCGAGGATTGGCAGATGATCGGGCGAGTCGGGCCGCAGCCCCGCCCAGGTCTCTTCCACACGCGAGCCTGCCAGGCCCGGCGAAAGTTCGATCGCTCCGGCGAGAATCTTTTCCAGGCCGCCGGCCGTCAGCCCTTTTTCAAAGCCCGTGTACTCCACGGTCGCCCCGGCAAGAATTCGTCCGTCATTCCTGGGGACAAGGTAGATTTTCTCCGACCAGAGAACTCGTTCGATTCTTAGATCGTCCGCACGCAACGCCACCATTTGGCCCTTCGCGGGCCGCACCGGGGCATAAGCGGCAACTCCTTGGATATTTGCGGAAAAGCAGCCGGCCGCGATGACCGTCCACTGCGCCTCGACCTTTTCGTTTTTCAGATGCAGACCGAGGCAGCGGCCGCCTTCGCGCCAGATCGCCTCCGCGCCTCTCGCAGGAAAAAACTGCACACCGCTTCGTCGTGCCGCTTCGAGCACCGCTTGCGTCAGAGCACGATTATCGACAGACGCTTCCTCCGGGCGCAGCACGCCAGCTTCAAGGTCTTCGCTGAGAGCGGGCTCCAGCGCGCGAGCGTCCCGGCGACTGAGCGGCTCGGCTCGCAATCCCAGCCCGTGATGCAATGCGATCACCGTGCTCAGCTCTTCCCGCGCGTGGCGCGAAAATAGCGCTTGCAGCGTCCCCTTTGGCCGATAGCCCGCGCTGTGGCCCGAAGCTTCCTCTACCATGCGCACGAATTCCGGATAGATCGCCATGCTGGCCTTGCCCAACGGCACCAGCGCAACCAGGGCAGCGCTTTCCGGCGCAGGCGACAGAATCCCCGCTCCTGCCCAGGACGCCTCGAGCCCCGGTTCCTGCCGGTCGAACAGCCCCACGCCGAGCCCGGCGCGCTGAAGTTCGAGTGCGATGGATGAGCCGATCAATCCGCCACCCGCAATGGCCACGTCAAACTTCTTCATGCGGCCATCTTAACGCATCCGGCTGCCGGGTTCATGCTGGGATAAGATCCCATTTGGGTTCTGCCCCATTGGTTCGGTTGAGGTGGCCTGTAGCACCTGGGGTGGCATTCGTTTTCTAGGAGTGTACGTGAAGCGGCAGCTGAGAATCACAGCGATCCGACAAGCTCTTCCGACAATACCTGCGCCTTGCTTGCCAGATCGCGAGCCCGCGCCCAGTCTCCGGCCCGGCCTGCTTCTCGCGCATCAGAAATAAAACTGCGCACTTTGGAGGCCAGGTCAGCTTGTGTCGCGTTCAACGATTTTCCAGACGTAGCGGTGAGGTTGCGTTCGGCGCTGCTCAAGTTCCGATCGGTCTCCTGTTGCAGGGAAGCCGATTCTTCGGTCGATAATCCGGGAACAATTTGGGGAGTATCGGGCTTTGCTACCGGAGCATTTTGGTTTGTCGAAGGCGCAACGCTGCGCGGCCGCACGGGAGCAATTCTCGTGGCCAGCGGAGCGGGAGGAGGCGGTATCTCAAATCGCAGGTCGGGTATGGGATCGTCGACATCTGTGTTTGCCGTGGCGCGTTGCGGCAAGATTGGACGGACCAGCACCGCCGTGCTCCATGGGATGGCAGGTTTCGCTCGCGCGGCACAGCCGCTCATGAAAATCGCCACCGACCCCAGCACGCTGAAGAAAATCCGCGCACTATCTCGCTTCGCGGCAAGCTGGGGTGGCGCCGAGGTTTCTGTCATATGCATCAATGGCCGGTTCCATGGAGACCGTTGTGTCGTGCGCATCAGGCCGCGAGCGGCAACTCGATGCGAAACGTCGTTCCTTTGCCCACCTCTGTCGTAAAGTCTATCGAACCGTTGAGAAGCTGCACAATTCGAAACGTGCTGGCCAGCCCGATACCGTTGCCTCCTGGCCGTGTCGTGAAAAAGAGCTGGAAAATCTTCTGGCGGTGCTCGGGCGGAATGCCTTTTCCCGTGTCCCCCACGCTGATCTCCGCCATTTCACCGCGCCGGGTCAGCATGAGCCGCAATTGTCCGCCGCTGGGCATCGATTCACCGGCGTTTAGCACGAGATTCAGCACCGCTTGCTTGAGCAAGGCGCGGTCGACATAGACTTCCGGCACGTCGATCGGCAAAAGCTGCGCCACGTGAATATTGGCTTTTTGCATTTGTGGCTGGGCTACCTCGAGAACTTCTTTCAGCAATTCCGCCAGCTGGGTAGGCTCGAGCCGCACATCCATGGGCCGCGTAAAATCCAGAAACCGCTTCACGACCGCATCCAGACGGTCGATCTCTTTGTCTAGCACTTGCACGGCCTGCTTCGCGCCGCTGTCTGAATCCGGTGGCAAGCATTCTTTCAAATTTTCGAGCCACAGCCGCATCGAGTTGAGAGGATTCTTGACCTCATGCGCGACTCCCGCGGTGATGCGTCCCAGCGCGGCCAGCCGCTCGCTCACCTGCAGCTGTGTGTTGATGCTCTCGATGGAATCGAGATCGCGCAGCGTTAGCAACGCACCCATCCGTTCGCCATCTTCTTGAATCGCCTGGACGGTCACGCTAACGCGCTTTTCTCCTTCTGCCGTTTTTAATTCTATTTCTGCGGCGAGCTCCCTCAATTCGTCACCTTCGAGATGCAATGCATCCCTCAGAGGGTGACCCATCGGAAATATTTCGGTTACTCTCCTCCCCAGAAACTGTCCCGCGGGAGCCCCGAGAAATTTCTCCGCGGCTGGGCTGACCATGACGGCGCGCGCATCTCGCGTGAAGAGCAGCAAGCCGTCTTCGAGCCCGGCCATCACGGAGTTCATGTTTTCACGCATGGTGCTGAAGATTTCATGGACTCCGCGCAGTTGCTGGCCAACCTTCGTAATTTTCCGGCTGACCTGTCCCAATTCGTCGCCGCTTCCCGCGAAGCCTCTCACCTCCGGCACGGGCGCATCGTACTGACCCGCGGAGATGCGGTCCAACTGGGCGGAAATCCGCGCCAAGGGCGCCAGCGCGGCCCCGCTGACCACCGCGGCCAGAACCGTCGAAATCACCAGGGCCAGAAGGACAATCGTGCCAAGTTTCCTGACAATCGGCAAAATTTCCCATTTGAGCAAAAGCCCGGTAGAGACTTCCACGCGCACCTCGCCGAAGGGCTCGTCGCCGTAGTTGAACTGAAATTGGTGTTCGTAAATGCTCGGGGGCCCCGCCAGAACTTTCACCTGGTGCACAATACCGCGCTGCGTGAGTTGCGAGAGCGGAGGCCGTGCCAACGCGACTTTGTTCACCGAGGATTTGTCGGGGGCCGATGCCAGCACTCTGCCCTCGTGATCAGTAATCGAAACCTCATAGATTTCATGTGAACGGACCGCTTCTTGGAGCTGAGCCTGCAACCCTTGGCTTGCGCCGAGCGCGTAGGCTACGTAATCGCGAATATCTTCGGGAGCATTGGACTCGGGCCGCCATCCTTGCACTTTCGCTTCCTGCAACGCCACCTTCACCAGGGCAAACGTGTTACTGGCGATTTCCGCTGCCCTCCGTTCGCTTTGATCCAAAACCTGTTGGAGGAGCAACGGGAAATACACGCCGGACACGGCGGCCACCACCAGCAGCACGAGTCCGGTCATCACCAGCGTCAGTTTTGTTCGCAGCCGGAGCTGCATCGCGGGTTCCTACTCTGCCTCGGCGCGTTCGCCGCCGTATTCTTTGAGCTTGTTGTGGAGTGTTTTGAGGCTGATGGCGAGCAGTTCGGCCGCCCGCGTCTTGTTGTTTCCCGTGGCGTTCAGCGTCTGCAGGATCAGCTCACGCTCCATGGCGTCGACGGTCGTCCCAATCGGAAACTTGATCGAGGACAGATCGCCGGGACTCTTCGGTGCGGTTTTGCCAAACTCTCCTGGAAGGCACGCCCGAGTGATCAGCTCTTTCTCGCACATGATCGACGCGCGCTCGATGATGTTTCGCAGCTCCCGAATGTTTCCTGGCCATGTGTGGCTCATGAAAATATCCATCACTTCCGCGCCGATCCCGCGCACGTGCTTCCCGTGCTTGGCGTTGACATCGCGCAAAATGTGCTCCACGAGCAGAGGAATATCGTCCTTATGGTCGCGCAACGGCGGTAGATTGATATGGAAGACGTTCAGCCGGAAGTACAAGTCCTGCCGTAACTCGCCTGCGGACACGGCTTTTTCCGGATCCTTATTTGTCGCCGCCAGCACGCGCACATCCACCGGCGTCTCGCTCTTGCTTCCGAGACGTCGCACTTTCCGGTCCTCCAGCACACGCAGGAGTTTCGCTTGCGTCGGCGCCGGCATCTCTCCAATTTCGTCCAGCAGCAATGTGCCAGCATCAGCAAGTTCAAAGCAGCCGATGCGCCGTTCGGCAGCGCCGGTGAACGCGCCCCGCTCATGGCCGAAAATCTCGCTTTCCATCAACGACTCGGGAATCGCGGAGCAGTTGATGA
>Ga0210388_10005243_pt1 | contig 10137 bp, 9 predicted proteins | sample IncBWC19OmetaG_FD_155485 | JGI IMG/M metagenome (GOLD analysis project Ga0210388, IMG submission 155485) | Forest soil microbial communities from Barre Woods Harvard Forest LTER site, Petersham, Massachusetts, United States - Inc-BW-C-19-O ...
CGGTGGTTTGCGTTAGCGGCAGCCGCAGAAACACAGCCAGAGGGGCATCCTCACAGCTAAGGTAGAAGGACTTTTCCGTCCGCGCTTGGCATAGCTAGCCCAACCTCGTGCGCGAGCGTCGGCGCCACATCGCGCATGTCAATCATGCCGAGCGACTTGCCTGCCGGAACGCCCGGGCCAACCAAAAAGAATGACGCGTGCAGGTCAGGCAGGTCCGGCATCGCTCCGTGCGTGCCTCCGGGTTTTATTTTGGAGAGCACCGGACCGTCAGTGGTTGACCCCGTTCGCCACCCTGGCTTCAGCCCGACAAAAAAGGACGCCGGCGGATAACCGCCGCGCTTGTGAAGTTCACCGGCCTCGAGAATGCGGTCGACGCCGTTCGCCGGATCGCTGGCGACCTTGGCAAGCAGTTCTCGAACCTGCTCGAGCGTCGCTGTGTCGCTGGGATCCTTCAGCATGATCGCCGCCGAGCCGCCGGTCACCCATGGCATCGCCTTCCACTCAGTGATTTTGCCTTTGTCATTGACGGTAATGAGCTTCGCATCGCGAAACAACGGGAACAGATTCAGTTGCGCATCCGTTCGAACAAACCCGTGGTCCGAAACCACGGCAACATACGCCCGGCCCGGAGCCAGCCGTTCGGCCGTAGCGCGGATTCTCCCAATCGTGGCATCTAGAGTCTCAAGTACGGCGATGGACTCAGCACTGAATGGCCCCGTCTCGTGTTCGATGTGATCGAGAGCACTCAAATGCAGTGTTAACAGCGCAGGATGTTTCTTCTCCAGAATCCATTCCGTAAATCGCCCCCGGCTTTCATCCGCTTGTGCCGACGTGTCGATTCCTCCGCGATATTCGCCAAGCTCCGTCTTTGCTTCCTCGAGCAATCCGCGCGTCGAAACAGCGCGCAGCAGCTTTGCATCGTCCGGTGTGCTCGCGCGCCAAAATTCAGGAATGTTCCACGTGATGTGCGCGCCAACCGTGACCGGCCATTGAAGGCTCGCGGTCGTCCGCCCTGCCGCTGCGGCAATATCCCACAGCGTAGGCACGCGAATGTCCTCCGTGTACCAATACCAGCCTCCCTGATTCTGCTGCAGCGGATCGAATGTAGTGTTAGCGAATATTCCGTGCTTCGCCGGCCAGACACCGGTCACCAGGGTCGTGTGGCTGGAATAGGTTACGGTTGGCAGAACTCCGACAACTCCTTCGGCGTATGTTCCCTCTTTCAGAAACCTCCGCAGGTTCGGTATCCTCGCGCCGTGCGCATCTGCCTCGGTGATGTAGTCCGGGCGCATGCCATCTACGGAGATCATCACAAGCACGGGCGGCGCTTGCTCCTGCGCCAGGCCGGTGGCTGAATGAAGGAGTAAGACTGCAAACCAGCAAAACGTGATGAGCCGCCGTGAATTCAATCTCGCCTCGTTCCAGGAGTTGTTCATAGTGTGCAAAAGAATACTCCAATCCTCGATGAGCATTTTACAAAGTCGTCACACAAGGATAAATTAGATGTTGATGGGGCTGCATGGTGCTGGTGGGCGGTGTCCCATTTGAAACTGTTCTCCGCACTGGGAATGTTGTAGAGTCTAACGCCCTGTGCAATCCGCTGCTGAACCATTGACTTGAAATGGTTTGGCTAACTGGTAGTGCTCTCGGGCGGAGCTTTCACACAGAGTCAAAGGTGGAATACGTGAATATTGGACCCTCGAACGGGGCCTCAAACGGGCAGTGCACGATTGCCGCAACGGCAACAGCTTTGCCGCCTTACACGATGACCCGCGAAGACGTGAAGTACTACCTGGGGCGCGTGTTTGATATCCCGGAGCGGCGGCTGGAAGCGCTGATGTCTATCGCGGATAACGCGCAGGTGAACAAGCGCTACTCGATTTTTCCGATCGAATACACCGTCGAGCCGCGTCCGCTTTCGAAGACCAACGACGAATACATCGAGCACGCCGTAAAACTCGGTCGCCAGGCGGCGGAAGAATGTTTGCAGCGCGCTAATGTTCGCGCTGACGAAGTGGATCTCATCATCACCGTATCCTGCACCGGATTCATGATCCCCTCCCTGGATGCCCACCTCATCAATCTCATGGGCTTCCGCTCGAATGTGCGCCGCATGCCTTTCACCGAACTCGGCTGCGCAGCCGGAGCGATGGCTCTGGGCCGCGCTGCGGACTATTTGAAAGCCAATCCCGGCGGCAACGTCTTGATCATCGCCGTCGAGCTTCCTTCGCTCACCTTTCAGCGTAAGGACATTTCGCAGGCAAATTTGATCTCCTCCATTTTGTTTGGCGACGGAGCGGCTGCGGTCCTGGTCAGCGGAAAAGCTGTGAAAGGGCCCAAGATACTTGTCTCCGAAACCTACACCTTCCCCGATTCTTTGGGTGCCATGGGCTTCGATTTGCGCGATTCGGGATTTCACATTTTGCTCTCCAAAGACGTCCCCGAAATGATTGGCGAAAAAATTCGCGGACTCGTGCATGGTTTTCTCGAACGCCAAGGGCGCAAACAGGAAGACATAAAAGGATGGATTCTGCACCCGGGCGGTGCGCGTCTCCTGGGCAACGTCGAAAAGGAATTGGGGCTCTGCAAGTGTGACACGCAACCTTCCTGGGACATTCTCGGCAACGTCGGCAACCTCTCCAGCGCCACAATTCTCTTCATCTTGCAGGAGTGGCTGCAAAAGCGGCCTCTCAAATCAGGCGAATACGCCCTGGCAGCCGCCTTCGGCCCGGGGTTCAGCGCTGAATTTCTTTTGCTGCAATGGAACTGAGCGTCATCGCGTTTCTGGGCCTGCTTGTGGCCGTGGCTCTGCTGCGCATTGTCGAGCTGCAAATTTCGCGCCGTCATCAGCAGGAAATGATCGCGCGCGGCGCCGCAAAAGTAGAAGAACCGAGATTCCGCTGGATGGTCCTTCTTCACTCCGCCGTGCTTATCGGCGCCGCGCTCGAGGTCGTCCTCCTTCGTCGCCCGTTCATCCCCCTTCTCGCCCTAATAATGTTTGTGATATTTCTCGCCGCGAATTTCGTTCGCTGGTGGGTGATCCGCACGCTGGGCAATCATTGGAATGTACAGGTAATGGATTCCACCAGCCTCGGCGTCATCTCCTCGGGCCCGTTCCGCTATGTTCGCCATCCAAATTACGCTGCGGTTTTTTCAGAAATGCTTGCATTGCCTTTGATCCACACCGCATGGATCACCGCGCTCGTCGGTTCGCTCGCTCACATCGCCGTGCTATCGATGCGCCTCTCCACGGAAGAGCGCGTTCTGCTGGCTAATCCCGAATATCAGGCCACAATGGCAAGTAAACCAAGATTCATTCCTGGTGTTTTCTGAGAGATGGAATGCGCTGGTCCTCCCGGATTCCGGCGCTCGCACTCTTTATTTTGCTGGCCCCGTCCTTGTCTCGTGCCCAAGCCGCGCAAGATGGCAGCGACTCCGCGTTCACGGAGATCCCCGAGTTGAAAGAAGGTTTCCGCCTTCTCTATGTGCAGAAGTACCCGGAAGCCCGCGAAAAATTCTCCGGGTGGACTTCCGCTCACCCCGACGATCCGTTTGGTTTCGTGGCCAAGGCAGCAAGCTATCTCTTTGAGGAGTTTTACCGTCAAGGCGTCATGACCAGCGACTTTTTTCTCGATGACAAGAAGTTTCTTCGTGGTATTGACGGAAAGCCCGATCCAGAACGCCTCAAGAACTTCGACGCGGAGCTCGCACACGCGCGGAGCCTCGCCAACGCACGCCTCTCCAAAAACAAGAAAGACGCGGCGGGACTCTTTGCGTTGACGCTTGCCGCCGGTATGGAATCCAACTCCGACAGCATCCTCCAAAAAAAACACCTCGAGGGCCTCAAACGAATGAAAGAAGCCAACGAGCACGCCAAGCTCCTGCTGGCGCAGCGCCCAGATGCCGATGATGCCTGGGTCGCTCCCGGCTCGGCCAATTACATCATCGGTTGCCTCTCGGGAGGCGTTCGCATGGTTCTGTTGTTCGGTGGCATTCATGGTGACAAAAAGCTTGGCATGGAGTTGGTCGGAAAAACGGCGGCGAAAGGCCGCTATCTTGAGCCCTTTGCCAAGGTTCTTCTGGCCCTCGCGGCGCGGCGCGAGAAACAAGATGCCCTGGCCCAGAAGCTGCTTCATGAATTGACCGAGGAATTTCCAGACAGTCCCCTTTTCGCTGCCGAATACGCGAAAGTCATGCGCAGGCCGATACCAGCTGTGATTAAGCCGAATTAGCTTTGCTAGCCGCGATCGCTGCTGAACACGAGACATCTCTTTCGTTGTAATCGGAGGCCGTTCGTCCAGCACGCCTGCTAGCGGCGCTACGCAAATTTCTCCGATCCAGGGCAGTAGTGGACTAGAATTGCATTCCCGGACTGCCCCGGACCGGCAAACTTCCTCAAAGGCGGTGGCGTGTGTTTCAACAGGACCTCTTAAAAGGCCGGGCGATCTTCTTGACGGGTGGCGGAACCGGTTTGGGCCGCTCCATGGCCTTGCGCTTTGCCGAGCTTGGTGCGCGGATGTTCCTTGTCGGTCGCCGCGAGGATCCGCTCAAGGAGGTTTGTTCCGAAATCCACCGCGCGGGAGGCTCCGCTGCGTTCTCCACCTGCGACGTTCGCGATTACGGCGCGGTGGAAGCCGCCGCCGAAAAAGCCGAACAGCAATTTGGCCGCATCGATACCGTCGTCAACAATGCCGCTGGAAATTTCATCGCGCGCACCGAAAAACTTTCTCCCAACGCCTTCAACACCGTCGTAGGCATCGTTCTCAACGGCTCGTTCCACTGCACGCAAGCCTTCGCTAAACGCTGGATTGCTCAAAAACTCGGCGGCAATGTCCTGAGCATCGTCACGACCTACGCTGCCGCCAACAGCGGTTCTGGTTTCGTTGTTCCCTCCGCTTGCGCAAAAGCCGGCGTCCTGGCCATGACCACTTCGCTGGCCGTTGAGTGGGCCAAGTATCACATTCGGCTCAACGCCATCGCACCCGGGCCCTTCCCCACCGAAGGCGCGTGGTCGCGTTTGATGCCCTCAAGACAATTTGAAGAACACGCCAAGGACAAACATCCCTTGAAGCGTTTCGGCCGTCACGAAGAGCTGGCCAACCTCGCGGCGTTTCTCGTCAGCGATATGGCCGAGTACATCAACGGCGAGTGTGTGGTTATCGACGGCGGCCAGTGGCTGCGCGGTGCGGGCGAGTTCAACGACCTGCTCATGCTGCCGGAGGCCGCTTGGGAAACGCTCGAAGCTTCCCGCACAAAAAAATCCTGACGCCATTTATTCCGGCAGCGCCCTTTTGCGCAACTCAACTCGAATCTTCACGTCTCCAATCGCCTGGCCGTTGGACTCCGCATGCACGCTGACTTCCTGAGGCTCAGGATTCTTCGAAGGCGGATCGCTCAGCGTCGGCAAATTCATTTCTACGCGCGCTGCTCCCGTGTGCTTCGGTCCAACTGTAAATTTCAGACTGCCCGTTTGCAGGCTCCAGCCGGCCGGTAGTTTCACGGAAAGCGTGAATTCTTTCGATTCTGCGGTCTGATTGTGAAGCCATAAAGGAATCACGAATGTGCCGCCTGCTTGTTGAGCGATTTCCGGCGGCTCTGGATGCGGCAGATGGGTCAGTCCGTGCGCACGGCGAAATTCTGCGTAGTAGTTCCATGGTCCGGCAATTTCCAGGGAAATTTCCGGTTGCGCAGGCGCGGAAGACACCTCAGGCCTCGCAAATGGAATTGCATCCGTCGTGATACCTTCAAAAACATCTCCCGTCACGCTTCCGCCCACCAGTGATTTCCCGCGGACGAAGCTTATGCCGCTGCTCCAGAAACTATCTGACGTGACCATTTTTTCTATCTGCGCCTCATCCATTTTGGCAAGCGAGTCGATGAAACCCTTCGCCTGCGTTTCATGCCTGCGAAAAGATTCCAATGCCACTCGCCAGTAGGCTTGCTTCGCGGATTTGGAGATTTCTTTTACGGAATACTTGGGACCTTTGTCCCGAAAAATGTCTTCCTTATCCGCGTCCGGAAAGTAATAAATCTTCTTGGGCTGCCACGGGCGCAGGTTCTCCAGGTAGGGTTCCAGACGCCTCAGCGGCGCCGCGACCTGCTCAGGAAACACAGTAGGATCGCCTGCGAGATCAAAAGCTTCCGTCGCGAGAACCCCCGCTGCTTGATGATCTCCGTGATCCTCGCCGATAAATGTCCCCGGCAAGAAAGTTAGAATGACTTCCGGCCGAGTCAGCCGCACAATCCGCACGAGATTCTCGAGCGCCACTCCATGGTCCCAGTTCGCCAGCGATTGCAAAACATCTTGCGATGCGGTGTCTTTCCCACCCAAGAACCATACCTTGTCGATTCCCAGCACCGCGTTCGCGCGCCGCGCTTCGATCTCGCGAATCTCCCCAAGCGCTGTGGCCTGTTCTGCACCCGCCTCATTCGCGCCACTGCTCCCCCGCGTGCCATAAACCACCGCAACGCGCTTCCCTTCATCGATAGCCCGCGCCAAATAGGGCGTCGCCGCCCCTTCGTCATCCGGATGCGCCACCACAAGCAAAATGTCCACCGTGTAGCGCTCATCCGCCGACAAAATCCTCGCCGGGGCCTGTGCCGCGGCGGCCTGCGTACTCCATAAGCAACTCATGATGCCAAGTATCGCGAGCCAACTCGGACGTTTTGCGGCGAGAGGTTTCTTGGAGCTTAGTCGTTGCGTTCGGAATCGTGGGAAAGCGAGATCAGACAAGAAGCTAAGAGTCATTTCAGAGGGTGGGTACATCGAAGAATTCTATATCGAATCGCCGGAATCTCCCACCGAGCCGAACCTCCTTCGCCAAGCTCAGTGAGCACCCGGGAATTCCAAGCGGTACTTCATGCTATCGATTCCCATCCCTAAACCTTACTGTCTGGTTCCTCCAATTAGGCCCAATCGATTGCCATTTTGTCATACGTGCCCGGTCGATAGAGGTATTGACATACGCATTCATCTATCGATATAATGAGCTAGGCACTAGGCGATGGAAACTGTCAAAGTCTCTCCAAAATTTCAGGTCGTGATCCCCAAGAAGATCCGTGAAGGCCTGAATCTCGCTCCCGGCCAGCAGCTCGATGTCTACGTTCTCGACGGAACCATCCACCTTCATCCTCCTCGCTCCATCAAGGAATTACGTGGAGCCGCGCTCGGTATGAAATGGAAGGACGACTACCGTGACCACTCCGAGCGTTTCTGATCCTGTTCTTGTCGACTCCTCGGGTTGGCTCGAGTACATCACCTCCGATTCAAAGGCCGATGTATTCGCTCCATATCTCGAAGGTCAACGGCCGATTCTGGTTCCGGCAATTGTTTTATACGAAGTCCGCAAGCTTCTCCTCCGGCGACAACCAAAACCTATCGCTGACATCTTTGTTTCACACGCTCTTCGGCACACTGTCGTTCCTATCGACCAGGAAATTGCCCTCTCGGCCGCGGTTTTCAGCATTCAACATGAACTGCCAATGGCTGATGCGCTCATCCATGCGGTGGCGGAAAAATTCGGTGCGGAGTTGATTACATCGGACGCCCATTTCAAGGGTCTGCCGCGAGTCACTCTAATCTAGGCAAATCTCTGTATGGTTCCCCCCGCTTGACCACGTCGCACCTCGCCGATAAGCTTAGTGTTCTCCTTCCAGGTGAGCTAATCATGGAGCAAGTGCAAGTCACATTGCCGGACGGCAAGGTTCAAGAGGTGCCCAAAGGCACGACTCCGGCGGAAATCGCGCGCAAAATCTCTCCACGCCTCGCGGATGCGGCGCTGGTAGCCCGTGTAACTGCGACCAATGGAACTCCTTTGCCCAACGCGCCCGATCTTGGTGAGCTTATTGATTTGCGGCGCCCGCTCGAAGAGAACGTCAAGCTCCAGATCCTCACAGAAAAGGATCCCGACGCGCTCTTCGTCTTCCGCCATTCCGCCGCGCACTTGCTTGCCGCCGCCGTGATGGAACTCTATCCCAACGTCAAACTGGGCATTGGCCCGCCTACCGATACAGGTTTTTTCTACGAATTTCTCCGCGAAGAGCCTTTTACTCCGGAAGACCTCGCGAAAATTGAAAAGAAAATGCACGAGCTCGCCGCTCAAGATTTGCCAAATGAGCGCAAGCTCATTCCCAAGCCCGAAGCCCTCGATCTCTACAAAAAGAACAACCAGATTTTCAAGTGTGAGCTTGTCGAAGAAAAAGCCGACGAGCTGATGGTCTCCTTTTACACCACCGGAAAATTCATCGACTTTTGCCGTGGCCCGCACATCCCGTCCACCAAGCGCATCACTGCGTTCAAGCTCATGAGCGTTGCCGGCGCCTACTGGAAAGGCCAGGAAGGCAATCCGCAGCTCCAGCGCATTTACGCCGCGGCTTTCTTCACGCAAAAAGAGCTCGACGAATATCTAAACCGCCTCGAAGAAGCCAAGCGCCGCGATCACCGCAAACTAGGCGTGGAACTCGAGCTCTTCAGCATTCAGGAAGAAGCTGGCCCGGGCCTCATCTTTTGGCATCCCAAGGGCGGCCTCATCCGCAAAATTGTTGAGGACTGGCTTCGCGAAGAACTCCTCAAGCGCGGCTACGACCTCGTCTATACCCCGCACATCATGCGCCTCGACCTCTGGAAAACCAGCGGCCACACCGGCTTCTACAAGGACAGCATGTTTGGCCCGGTCGAAGTCGAAAAAGCCGATTACCAGCTCAAGCCCATGAACTGCCCGGGCCACATTCTCATTTACAAGTCAAAGCTGCACAGCTACCGCGAGCTCCCCGTGCGTCTCGCCGAACTCGGCACTGTCTATCGCTATGAGCGCAGCGGCGTTCTGCATGGTCTCCTGCGCGTCCGCGGCTTTACCCAGGACGACGCGCACATTTTCTGCACGCCTTCCCAAATCGAAGCCGAAGTGGAAGCCTGCATCGATTTTGCTTTCGCGGTAATGAAAAATTTCGGTTTCGACAAATACGAAGTCGAACTTTCCGATTGGGACGCTTCACATCCCGAGAATTACGCCGGCAAACCCGAAGACTGGCAGCGTGCCACTGCCGCGCTTGCCGGAACCATGAAGAAGCTCAATATCCCCTACAAAACCATCATCGGCGAAGCCGCCTTTTACGGCCCTAAAATCGACGTCAAGCTCATCGACGCCATCGGCCGCCCCTGGCAGCTCACCACCGTCCAGTTCGATTTCAACTTGCCCGCGCGTTTCGGCCTCGAATACGTCGCCGAAGACGGCGCCAAGCATCAGCCGCTCATGGTCCACCGCGCCCTGCTCGGCTCTGTCGAACGTTTCTTCGGCATCCTGATCGAGCACTACGCTGGCGCCTTCCCGCTCTGGCTCGCGCCAGTGCAAGTCCAAATCTGCCCCGTCAGCGAAAAAGTCGCCGACTACGCCAAACACGTCACCGAAACTCTCAAGCGCCACAACATTCGCGTCCATCTCGACGACCGCAACGAAAAGCTCCCGGCCAAAATCCGCGACGCCCAGCTCCAGAAAATTCCTTACATGCTCATCGTCGGCGCCAAAGAAGCCGAAGCCGGCACAGTCTCCGTCCGCCACCGCAGCAAAGGCGACCAAGGCCCCAAGCCCCTCGCCGAAGTCGTCGCCGCCCTGCAAGCAGAAGTCACGTCCCGCGCGCTGGCCTAGTCAAGCTATCGCGTGTTCAAGAGGGCTCCTAAAACTGGATCGCGGCCCACGAACCTCTCTCTGAAATTTCTCTTTGAGGGAAGTAGCCGCTGTGTTACGTTCCTCTTCGATGGGCTTCCCTCCCGCCAATTCCACGCCGCAATTCGCCACGGCGGACTACTCCGGCAGCGGCGACGTTTGCAAATCCTGCAAACAAGCTATCTCCGGCACCTACTTTCGAATTAACGGCTCACTCGCCTGCGAGCGCTGCACCACGCAACTGCAAACCCAGCTCCCCAAAGATAATCACGCCGCTTTCGTCCGCGCCCTCATGTTCGGCATCGGCGCCGCGATTCTCGGACTTATCGGTTACGCGGCTTTCTCCATCATTACCGGCATACAAATCGGCTACATTTCCTTGGCCGTCGGCTGGCTGATCGGCAAGGCCATGCGAACCGGTTCAAGAGGCATCGGCGGTCTCCGCTATCAGATCGCCGCAGCACTGTTCACCTAT
>Ga0210388_10005248_pt1 | contig 10134 bp, 9 predicted proteins | sample IncBWC19OmetaG_FD_155485 | JGI IMG/M metagenome (GOLD analysis project Ga0210388, IMG submission 155485) | Forest soil microbial communities from Barre Woods Harvard Forest LTER site, Petersham, Massachusetts, United States - Inc-BW-C-19-O ...
TGCAAACCCTGCGGCGCGATCCTCCCTGCGGACAAAGCCCCGAAGCACGGCCTGTCTGCCGGCATCGTAGAGAACGGCGAGAGTCACGGATTCTCGGCGTAGACGTGGTTCACAACATTCGGGACGGAACTCAGTCCCTGCCAATCAGGGAATTTGGTCTTAAATTCCGCGCTCAGCGCCTGCCCAGCCTCGTCCGCTGACTTGCCCTGTTTCTTGAGCTCCATCGCGCGCTTCTGCAGCTCCGAGAAAAACTGAAAATCCTGCTCGATCAGCGTTCCGTCACCCAATGCACCGTGATCCGGGACGATGTACTTGAACTTCATCGGCCGCAGCTGAGACAAAATATCGAGCCAGCCCTTCATGCTGGCATTCTGGTCCGGTAGATTCGGTACCATTTTGTTCTGCACGATGTCGCCGGCGATCAACACGCTGTCCGGCTTGACGTCGATCATCTCGTCGCCCTTCGTATGCGCCTGGCCCAGCCAGAAAAGCCGCGTGCTTACACCGCCCAGGTCCAGAGTCAGCTCTTTTTCAAACGCAATGTCCGGCGTTCGAAATTTCGTATCCGCCAGCAGCTCCTTCATCTGCGCATTTCGGCTGCTGAACATCTGCACGAATGCCGCCCCGCGCTCCTCGAGCTCCTTTTGCTGCGCAATCGGCCGCACCAGGATCGTATTCTCCGGGAATCCGTTGTCGCCGGCGGCATGCTCGGCGTGATAGTGCGTGGTCGTAAGGTAAAGCACCGGGCCTTTCGCAAGCTTCTGCGCCTCGCGCGCTGCAATGGCTCCGTTGCGCGGACCGAGCCCCGTATCAACCACCAGCGTCGCGCGATTGCCCACGACGATCCCGATGTTCGGGAAACCTATGATGGCGTAAACGTGATCGGAAACGCGCGTGACCTGATTTTCCGGCAGCATTAGCGACGGCGGCCCTTGCGGCATGGCGACAGCGCCTGCCATCGTGCCGACCGCGACCATCATCGCCGCCATAATCCGTACAAATTGCCCGCGCCAGGATCGCCGATCCGTTCTCATCGCCGCACCTCCCGCGCATTATCGCTCGCCGCCTGCCGCGAGTCACTACCGACTGAGCACGAGCCACAGCTCCGGGATGCCCTCTTGCCCATCGTACCGACAACGCGCGCGCGCCGCTCAGCGACACCGCGGGTGCCGTCTTCTCTATCGCTATCACCGCCGAATCGTTGTTTTGTGATGGAGGTTTTTAGCGTGGAACTACGCCGGGCAGCGGGCCAGTGGTGGTTTGCTTGATAACGTCCAGCGTAATCTGCAGCCCACGGCTGGCTCGCATCGAATTGCCGCTCGAATCGAAAGCGTTGGCAGTCACGTTCATAACTGTCGTTGCCGTCGGCGTCGCCGTCGAATTCGCGGTACTTTTGTGACAGGCCGCGACGATCCCGCCCGCAACCAGGACCAGCGCCAGCAGCGCGAAAGCACGCCGTGCTCCGGGATTCGCTGGCTTGCGAATCGCGAATGTACCGAGCGATAGCAGCGCAATCGCCGCAAATGCGTAAGCCATGGCAGGGAATTGCGGCGCCCCGCCCGATGGCGGGCCGGTGTTTATCAGCAGCACTCCCGCCGGTGCGCCCGCGCGTACCCGCGCTGAAGCCTCCGGCGAATTGCACGGGTTCGGAATCGGCGGCGTCTCCATGGTCGCCGTAGATGTGTGAATCAAAATGCTGAACGCCGTCGCGCCTCCCACTGTCGGGATCACCGGGCAGGGCTTGAATTCGCACGTCGTAAACTCCGGCAAATTCGAAGGGCAGGCCAGTTGCACTGTCTCGCCTTGGGTGCCGAATACATTGTCGGCGTTGAGCTGCGCGCTCCATGTCGCCGTGTTGCCCTGCGACACGGTCACCTCCGGCGAGAGCCCCGCCACGATCGCCAAGCCGAAATCGTCGCCCGTCCCGGCCAAATTGATCGTCTCCGTATCGGAGGGAGTGCCGTCAGTCACCTGAACCTGCCCGATAAGCGGACCGGAGGCAAGCGGCGTGAAGGCCACGCTGATCGCGCAGCTCGCGCCAGCGGTCAGTGTTCCCGTGCAGCTCGTGCTCGTGGTCGTGAAATTCGTGGGTGCGGGAGGCGGATTCGTTCCTGGAGGCACGAACGCCGGCGAAATCACGATATTGCTGATCGTGGTACCCGACGTATTTGTCAGCGTGAACGCGAAGGATGCTGAGGTTCCCGCGCTCGGCTCGTCGCAATAGGTGAAGGAGGCCCCCTGCGGGCAGCCGGCCGGAGGTGCAGGCGCGGCCAGTGTCAGACTGCTCGCAGGATCGCCCACCGCCCCCATCGCAATGATCCGGTTGCGGCCCTGTTCGCTCACGAACAGGTCGCCCTGCACATCGAACGCGATGTCGCCCGGCTCGATCATGCCGACCGCTGCTTGTGTGGTCCCGCTCGTCGCGGCATCTACGCGAAGAATGTTTCCGTTGTTCGCGTCGGCCACGAATAGATTGCCGCCGCCATCCACTGCAAGCCCCGCCGGGCAGACGGGCCGCGCAGCGGCAGTGGAAGGAGCTGCTGTAGTTGTCGCGGTTGCAGCGGGGGTTGTTGTCGCTTCGAGCGCCGCGCAGGGATTCGCAGCGCTAGCCGTTGATTCGTTGGCAACTGGCGCGAAGCCGGGAACCGTCGCAACCGAACGCGTCAGCGTCGTGATCGCAAAGACACCGCCCGTTTCCGGTGACGCGACAAACACTTTCGAGCCGTCCGTGGTCACGGCCAGACTAGCGGGCGACGCCACGTGCGCCAGAATAGTGAGCTGACCGGTGGCCTTCGTCAGTACGCTCACCGTCGCAGCCGTGTGGTCAGCGATATAAAGATTCCCGGCGCGATCGACTGCAATTCCCAGGGGCTCTACCAGCTTCAAATTCTGCGCCGCAGCCCATTTTCCGACCACGCTGCGTATAATTCCTGCCTCGCTGCTCGTCACGCCCGCGACAGCCCGAATCGTGCTGTTCTTTGTGTCGGAGATGAACAGCGTCCCGTCGGCCGCGACCGCGATTCCGCTCCGCTTAACAATCGAGTCTTGGCTCAAGTTCATCGTCGCGTCCGGAGCTCTACCGCCATCGCCCGAAAAGCCCGCTCGACCTGTTCCCGCAGCGCTGCTCCAGAAAGTCAGAGAATTCTTCGTTTCCCCGGTCGTCGACTCGCCATCTTTTTGCTGAATGACTTGGTCTGGCAGGTCGGCTCGGGAGAAAAACGTGAGTGCTCTTGGCGTTCCGGGTGCGGTAGCGCGCGGCAACGCATATGCGGAGACGGTCAAGGGCCCAGCTGGCAGGGCACGGTCGCTGGCGTAACTGCTCCAAGATGGATACGCCTGAGGGGTAACGATAATCGGCCCTCTCGCGGGCGCGCCATTCTGCGCGACGGCCATCGCCGCGAACACCATTACCGCTACTGCGCAAAGTCCCAGCAGTCGCCGCACTAAGTTCCCCCTCATTGCCGATCGAATAGACGCTTTGGATTCAACCGCGGGCGTTCGGGTTGTGCCCACCCGCGCAGGCCGAATCCACCGAGGGCGCCGACCGTCTCAGTCAACCCCGCCGCACAGTCACAAGCCGCCAATCATACCAGTGACCGCCGAATCGTGCCTAGCGATTGGTACAGCATGCAAGCGTCCAGCCTTACACCTGATTTTTCTCGGAGGAACCATGGCATTCGACACCTGGGACGAAGGCAAGCCCGTGCATGTACCAGGCACCGCCGCTACTACGGGGGACTTGCCAGGGGAGGGAACTGAAAGCATCACCCGCTATCTTTTGCTTCAGGTCGTCCATAACGGCGGGCCGTGAAATTGAAATCGTGGATGCTCGATCGCCTGGGCAGCTGCAGGCTTGCCTTGCGGGAGCTCTACCGGCTCACAAGGAAATCAGGTGTCGAATCTGGCCCTGGAACATCGCCAGCATCACGCCCAGCACTGTCAGGCCCAGGAACAGGCAAGCGTAGACGTAGTATCCGTACCGAACCTTGGGCCAGAGCCATGCCGGCAGGATATCCACGAACTTGTCCCCCAAAGTCTCGTTGAAGCGCATGGGAGCTTCCACAGCAGCGACTCCCCGATCCCAGAACGAAGCGATGAACGTCGCTCGCATATTGGAAAGCAACAAAATGCAGCCGAAGAATTTCAGGATGCCCGGCGCCATCATCGTGTCCGTCAAGAACAGGATGAACACCGCGATCGCCGAGAACAGGCTTTTCTCACGCACGCCTACTCCGCCAAGATAAAAGTAAAGCAGCAGGAAGAATCCAGCGATCGGATGTCCCACCATCATCGACATGAGGAAAGAAAACGCGGCGACAATCGTGCACACCCAATAGCCTTGCGATCCCAGGTAGTCGACGTCCGTCGCGCTGTGGATCGTGGGCCAGAACAGGCTTTTCAGGCGATTCTCGGACTGCGGCGCGGTTCCCGATAAATCCATCGTTTGCATAGCCGGGATTAAATCTTAAACTACGTCTGTAGTCCAGGAGATATTTTAATCGACCCGTTACGACGCCAGATGTTAACCGTCCCGCAAATCGAAGCGTTCCGCAAAACCAGTCCTCAGCTTTACGAGACGCGGAAGCGGCTCGCCGGCGCGTCGTCGGGCCCGAAGCAGGGCTCGGGCCTTGACGACCAAATCACTGACACCACAAACTTCGCGGGGTCACCGCATCCGCACTCACTTCGAACCGGATCGATCCGACGAAATCGGGCGTTCTGCCAGCACCGCATTCTTCGCCGCCGGACTGAAGCGGAGATTACGCATCAGCCTGAATGCGCATCGCGCGTGATGTATCATGTCGCGCATGCCCGCAGCGCCTGCATTCTTTCGTAGCAAATCAGTGCTGATCACCGGCGCATCATCCGGCATCGGCGAAGAACTCGCCTGGCAGCTCGGCCAAGCCGGCGCGAAGCTGACACTCTGCGCGCGTCGGCGCGACCGGCTCGAATCGCTCGCGCAGAAAATCGCTGCGTCGCCCGGGGCCTCGCGCCCGATCACCTCGGAATGCGACGTGTCGCGCGACGGCGACCTCGAGCGCGCTGTTGCGGATGCAGTTGGCGCGTGGGGCACGCTCGACGTAGCGATCGCCAATGCCGGCTTCGGCGTAGTCGCTCCGATCAAGAAGCTTTCAGTAGGGGATTACCGCCGCCAGTTCGAGACGAATGTCTTCGGCGTCCTGCGAACCATCTACGCCGCGCTGCCGGAGCTCGAAAAATCGCGCGGCAATCTCGCCATCGTCGGAAGCGTCTCCGGATGGGTCTCTACTCCCGGCGCCTCGCCCTACTCGATGAGCAAATTCGCCGTACGCGCCCTGGCCAACGCCATCACGCCCGAGCTGCGCGCATCCGGCATTAAAGTCACGCTGATCAGCCCCGGCTTCGTCGCCAGCGAAATCCGCAGCATCGACAACACCGGCAAGCACCATCCGCAGGCGAAAGATCCGATTCCCGCCTGGCTCGTGATGCCGACGTCGAAAGCCGCCTCGCAAGCGCTGCGCGCCATCGCCCACGGCCGCCGCGAGCGCATCATCACCACCCACGGCAAACTCTTCGTCGCTATCGAACGCTTCGCGCCGTGGATCCTGCGCGCAGGCACGGCCCGCGCCAGCGCCATTCGCCCCAAGGACGACACCCGCAAATGGGAATAGCGCGACTTACTTCAGCGCGCCGGCATACAGCGCCGTAAGCTTTGCGAACGCGCGCTCCGCCTGCGGCTGGTTGTAGGCGTGGCTGTCCGATACCGTCCAGCCGTGCTGCGCCTCGGCATAGGTCTCGCTTTCGTATTTTCCGCCCCATGCTTTCAGCGCGCCTTCGAATTTCTCGATCGCTTCGGCCGGCATCGAGTGATCTTTGACCGCGTGGCCGAAATAAAGCGCCGGCCCGTCCGTTTTCGGAATGCGCGACAGCACGAGATGCGGGCTGGTCGGCTTGTCGGTGAAAAGCCCTCCGCCGTGAAATGACGCGATCGCGCCCACGCGATCCGGCCTCGCCGCCGCCGTCCGCAGCGCCATTTGTCCCGTGAAGCAGTAGCCGACCGCGCCGATCCGCGCCGCGCTGACCGTCGTCTGCGTCGCCAAATAATTCACATAAGTGGATGCGTCCTTTTCCATCGCCTCGGGCGTCAGCGGGCCGGCCAGCTCGCCGAACCGCTTCATGGTCTTCTCGTCGCCCCCGAAATTCGGTGCGAAATCGAAACATTTTCCGTGCGTGGTGCGATAAAACGGATTCACTAGCGCCACTGTGTAACCCGCTTCGGCAAGGCGCTTGGCCATCGCGCGATGCGATGGGCGAATCCCCATGATGTCGGGATAGTGAATCACGCCGGGCTTCTTGCCGTCCCCTTCGTACAACACCGCGTCGCAAACACCGTCCGCCATCTTGATCTCGATCTCTCTTTCGCTCATCGCGCCTCCTCAGGTTTAAGTATGACCGGAAAATCTTACTACATCACGACCTTCGCAGACGGGCAACGGCACGCGCACCGCTTCGCGCGATCGCACTGGATCGCTCTGGGGTGATCCAAACGGATCGTCCTCCGACCGTGGCACCGCGAGCTCGCGTTTGAAAGGCCCGGCGAAGGAGATCTCCTCGCACGCGGCCTGGACGAAACCCACGTCTGGCTCCCCCGCCAAAAGCGAAACTCTTCGGCCGCCGCCCGGCGTCGCTCGGCCGGCAACGCGGCTATACCTGGACTCCCTGCTGCGAAATCCTGAAAGCGAGAAGCTAGCTGCGAGCGCCGTAGGATTTAACCCAGCGGCCAGCTTCCGCGGCGTCGATCAGATCGGCGATCGCAATTGGAGACGAGGTACGGTTGTGATGCCACGCCGCGATCCAGGAGATCAAGGAGGCGAACCCGCTCCCGACCCATATGGGTGTCCGATACACTCGATATGGAGAGAAGTAGTTGTAAGACCAAAACAACCCGCCGAATTTAAATAGGACCAGCAGCGAACTGGCGAGGGTGACGCAGCCCAGCGAGACAAGGACGGTATTGAGCAGCAATCCCGCTTCGGCATGAAAGTGCTGATCCCAACGCATGTTGAGTTCGCTGAGTTCAACGTGAAATTCTTTGCCGAACGCGTCGAAGAATTCCGAGGCATCCTCGCCCGTGATGTGCAGATCCTGCGCCAATCGCGTCATCGGCGTGAGTTTCTTTCTGTCGACGTGCGATTGAATCGCCGTAAACATGAAGACGCGCTCCTGCAGCGCACCGGCCGTGAGATCCCACTCCATACATTGTGCGGATAATAGCAAAAAGCAGCCGGAGAAGTGGCTCAGCGCCGAGCAGGGAACAGCTCGCGGGTAGGATCTGTCAGGGGCAACGTACGGGCCATATCCTGGGAATCATCCGGCACCGGAATTCCGAAGTAATCGTGCGCAACGTCGAGCAGGTCTTCGTCCGTCATTACGCCATACTCGACATGCGGCTTCTTACCTGGCGCGATGAAGTAGTAGCCGACGTCGTTGTTTCGCGTGGTGCGAAATTCAAGGACTTTGCCTTTCAAGCGGACCGAAAACGACCGCGTGTAAGTCTCGTGAAGCTCGATGCCGGCCTTCTTGAACGGCGCTCGCACCTCGTCGTCATAATATTGAAACTCCGACAGGTCCTCGTTCGTATCTTCGTCTTCCAAATCCCGGTCAGTGACGGGCGCAAAGAACGCCACCACCGTCCGCGTCCGCACCGTAAACACCGGAGCCTTCGCCGCCCGCGCATCGCTGAACCCAATCGTTAGCAGCAAGAGCACGACAGCAATGGCCCCGCAGAGAAGTGGTCTCATACCCGTGCCCGGATGCCCATTGTACTCGCGGCTGCAAACGCGGGCACGCAAACCTGCTCCAGCGGCGGACCGAAACTCCAGGGCTTGGATTTCTTTTTGGCGGGGTGACACCGACCCGCCCTGCACGGATCCCTGTCGCGCGACGCCCTGATCGGCGTCGGCAGCCTTCTGCTGAAGCGCTTTCGCCGCGTCTAGAATTGCGCGCTTCATCCTGCCCGACGAATTGTCCTGTGGATGCGGCTCCGGCTCTAGCCCCCCTCCGCCGCCTTAAAAAAATCGACACGCCCGCGGTGCCTACAACTTCATTACTTGCACTGCCGGCGGTACCATTCACAACGTGGAGCTCATCGTAGTCGTGCAGTAACACTCCGCGTCTAGCCCCGCTATCTCACTCGATCCGTCTTCCAGCAAACACGCTAACCGACGATCCATCGGCGATAAGTGCCGAATCGGGTTCCCTCGCGAGCGCTTCGTCGAACGCTGCGCCGTACATCGCCGCTCCATCGCCATTGAGTTCCGCTTTCGTGCTGCGCCAGACACCCCACTGTGGATGCGCCACCTGGTATTCCACCGTGCCGCCGTCGCGTTGCCGCGAATAGCCCCAGTAGTGCTCGCTGATGAACTGCTCGATGCTGTTCTCAGCCGGCAATGCCGGCTCACCTTCAGCTTCGGCCCTCAGCGCCAGCCACTTACCGCCGAGACGCCATTCATATTCCACACGTATGCCGGCAACGTCGCGCTTCACGTCATGGCGCATCGAATAACAGCTGTAATTTTCGTTGTATGCGATTCGCGCCACCAGCGCGATCGCCCGCCGGGGTACAATTTCGCGAATGAAAACCACTCCGCGGCGCAGATTACCGCTGGCATCCGGCCGCCGCACGTAAAATCGCAGATTCACTTCGTCAAAATTCGAGTGGAAGGGAACTGGCAGGGCCCCGAAAATCCGCGTGCGCAAGAAACGAAATCCCACCGCGCTGACCAGCATTCGCCCCTCGAACGCATCGAGCTCCGTCCCACGCGGCACAAGCGCCTGCAACCGCGCCGGGGCAACCTGGTAGTTCAACATCACCAGATCGCGCCACTCCGCCGTCAGGAACAACCCTGTATTCGGAGCGAGCTGCCCGTCTGTGCCCCTGCCTGCCAGAATCCCTCCCTTGCGGTGGTGTGTGCCCTCCTCCGGCTACTGCGCCCCATACCAGATCGTCCGCGTGGTCGGTGTACGGCAGGCCCAGCAGCTCATTCGGCACTCTCGCCGCGCGAATCCATTTGTTGCAATTTCGTCTAGGCCTCCACGGGATGCGTCCATTTGCCCTCCTGGCCTCGCTGTATGCCGCCTTGTCGCGGCGGATCATAGCACCGCCGGCGTTAAGCCGCAGACGCTCACGCCCCGGCACAACGAAACGTTGCCGGCCCGATTCACGGGCGTCCCACGCCTTAGACTGACTTCTGCGAATGAATATTATGTTGCATTTGGCCGTCGCGCACCTTGGGCAATCGCGACTACATCGGTTGGGGATTATCCCGCTTGGGCGTGCCCCGGGACGCTGGATGGCCCTTTGGCGGGTTTGAGCCGCAAGCGCCACGCCCGACGGGCTCGTTCCGTTGCGCGCGGGCCTTGCGATCATTTGATCGCGCCGCAACCGGGTTAATATCTCAACGTGACTGCGCCCGCTTACATGTGGATGGGGTTTGGGTTTGTCGTGGCAGCGGCTATATCTCTGGATCTTGGCGTTTTACATCGGCTGGCGCGCCGGGTGACCTTTGCAGGAGCGCTGGCGGAGAGCGCGGGCTGGATTGCCCTGGCGCTGATCTTCGGCGGTTGGGTTCGCTTTTCAATGGGAGCGGCGGCTGGGTTGGAGTACTTCACCAGCTATGTGGTCGAGAAGTCGCTCAGCATCGACAACATCTTCCTCTTCCTGGTGATCTTCGAAGGGTTGCGGGTTCCCGCCTACGTTCAGCACAAGGTGCTTTACTACGGAGTCGCCGGAGCGCTGGTGATGCGCGGCGTGTTTGTGTTTGGCGGAATCGCGCTGATGAACCGCTTTCATTGGGTACTGTTTGTGTTTGGCGCGATCCTACTGATCACGGCGGTTCGGATGTTTCTGACGGGCGAGACCGCCCTCGAACGAGAACAGCATTGGCTGCTGGGCGCCGTCCGACGATTCAAGTCGGTGACGGCGGAATACCAGGGCGAAGCATTCTTCGCGCGCCGGTCGGGAAGGTGGAGCGCGACGCCTTTATTGCTTGCGCTGATCGCTGTGGAAACGGCGGACATTATATTCGCGGTGGATTCGGTCCCCGCTGTTCTTTCGATTACCCGCGATACTTTTATCGCGTATTCGTCGAATGT
>Ga0210388_10005249_pt1 | contig 10133 bp, 8 predicted proteins | sample IncBWC19OmetaG_FD_155485 | JGI IMG/M metagenome (GOLD analysis project Ga0210388, IMG submission 155485) | Forest soil microbial communities from Barre Woods Harvard Forest LTER site, Petersham, Massachusetts, United States - Inc-BW-C-19-O ...
AAATCCCAGGGGAAAAGAACCTCAGTACGTAAATGCGGCCTGGTGGATGGCATTCAGCCGCTCCCTGCTGATTGGTTCCTGCATGTTTTTTGGGGCGCCTTGGATTGGCAAGTTCTATGGAAACACCGAACTTAGCGGATTCTTGAGGTTGGTCGTTATCGGACAACTCCTAGAGGGGGCGATGAGCCCGATGGCCTACATCGCCATGAAGGAGATGAAATACTCGCGCTGGGCAAAAATCACGAATGGCGGCGCAATTCTCGGGATTGTCACGACGGTGACCCTTGGCATTATCCTTCATAGCACATGGGCCCTGGTGATCGGGACCGTTTCCGAAAGCGCTTTTCGCTGCTTGCTCTCATACATCGTCTGTCCACACCTTCCTTCGCTTGCTTTGGACAGGGATGCCTTCCGCGATTTATTCAAATTCACCAAGGGAATGTTCGGACTGTCGGCCCTAAATCTGATATTCAATCGCGCGGACGTTTTCGTGCTGGCCAAGCTTCTCCCCGCCACACAGCTGGGTTTCTATACCATGGCGGTTTCCCTGGCTCAGGTCCCGGCGGGCTTCGTCGCAAACGTAATCGCCCAGATTATGATGCCTGCCGCGTCGCATGTTCAAGATGACAGGCCTCGTATCAATCGGCTGGTTTTTCAAGTTACCGCCGTGATTGCGCTTCTCGGATTACCTGCTGTGGCCTTTGCATTTTTCTGCGCGCGGCCTCTGCTTACGATTCTATACGGACATGGATACGCGGTCGCCTCATCCTGTTTATTCCTCGCGTCGTGCATCGCGGTGATGAACCTGTTCAACAATCAAATCACTTCCTCGTTTTTCGCCCTGGGCACCCCGCAACTGCACAGGCGAGCCGTCGCCGCAATGGCAGTGACCATGGTCATTCTGACCTACCCCATGTGCAAATGGCTGGGACTGGTCGGAGGTCAAGTCGCGGGCCTGATAGCGGTAACGATCGGGTACGCGCTCCAGTTGGAATCGATGACCCATGTCACAGCGCTAAAATTTTCCGCGTACGGGAAGGTCTTTGTCCAGGCACTCGGGGTCTCAGCCGCCGTGGTGATTGTCTGCCTTACGTCTCGTCTGTTTACCACACTGGATAGCCCAATCACGATCATTGGCTGGGGCCTTGCCGGTTGCCTTTTGGCGTATGGGCTCGCCGGCATCGTCTTCTTTCAGAATTCAAAACTGGCAAATTCAGTTGCCAACTGATTCCGGCATCGCGCGGCGAAAGTATGCAAGGTGAATCATCGATGAAATCAATTGAACAACCGGCCTGGGCCGCATCGCTCACCAAATCGATTGGGCACCCAGGTGAATCGTGCCCGGAGAATATTCAGGGAGATCCCTGGGCTTTGATCTCCGTGATCATCCCAACGTATAACCGGCACGAATTGTTAATCGCAGCGATTGAGACGATTCTGGCGCAAACGTATCCACCTTTCGAGATCGTCGTGGTGGATGATGGCTCAAGCGACGGAACCGGCGAAATGCTTCAGCGTTTTATCGATCAAAGACCTGACGGGGGCGTGCCCATCCGCTATTTCTTCCAGTCCAATCAGGGCCCGGCTGTCGCTCGAAACAGGGGAGTCACCGAAGCACGCGGAGAGTGGATCGCTTTCATGGACTCGGATGACCCCTGGTCCCCGGAAAAACTCGAATTGCAAGTTCGCGCCATGGAACAGTTCAAGAATGACTGCGGGGCATGTTTCACAGATGCCAGGTTGTGGAACAACCTGGATATGGATACAACCGCTTTCAAACTTGCTGGAAATCATTACGAACAAGCGGCGGGAATCGTCCCCGATATCGTGCGAAGTATTTCAAAGTCCGTTGCCCCTTTCTGCTGGGTTCAAACAACCCTGATTCGGAAAGAGCTGGTAAGCCAAGCCGGCGGTTTTGACAAAGATGTTCGCTATGGAGAGGATTACGATTTCCTGTTCCGGTTATCTCGGCTCACTAAGTTTTGCTATGTAAATAAGGTACTCGTCTCGATCAATCGGACGAATTCCAACACCGACCCCAATACGGTACGCCGGGTTTGGGACGAACTGGGACCCCACCTTCAGGGCAGACAGTGCATGTTTGAGAAGTGGCTGAAGCTGAGCGGCGGATTGCCGCCGGACGTCCGTAAAACCGTAGTTCACAAGTTGCGAGAGACTCACAGCTCGTGGGCCAACTGGTATCTCGAGTCTGGAGAATACGAGAAGGCGCTTCAGTCCGTATCCAGTGCCATGAAGTACGAGATGACGCCCTCTCTGGCTGTCAAATGGGCGCTCATTCGAATTGCCCCTGGTTATGCCAGGAAAATAGCTCCGAAGTCCAAATTTTTACTTCTATAGAGCGGTTTGAATCGTGTTTCTTGACCGGGAAGAAATATAAGTGGAAAGGCAGGCGGACCGCGACATGGAAATGTTAGAACAAGTAGTGCAAGCCACACCAAGGATGGGCATGGAAGTACCGGTTAGCGAACCAAAGCACGCTACGTTTGAAGACCCCCTTACGTTGATTCCCCGCGTGCATAGGTGGTTTCACTCGCGGTGGCTGACGTGGACGTATCCGTTCGCTTCTGTGGGCAGGAATTTGTCAGTGCACAATACCGTCGATTTGCGCCGGTCTACCGCAGGTCACATTAAAATAGGCAATTTCGTCGCCGCCGAGCGCGGCGCCTGGATCAACATTCCAGACGTTCCGGGGCGTCAAGCCAACAAACCGGTCATGATCCTGGACGACAACGTCAAGATTGGGCGAAATTCCCAGATTTCGGCCAAGAACTTCATTCACTTCGAACGGAACGTCATGGTCTCGGGCAACGTGCTCGTTATGGATCATAGCCACGCGTATGAAGACGTGACGATGACCATCGGCAACCAGGGTACAACAGAAGGCGGGTCGGTCCGGATTGAGGAAGGATGTTGGATCGGCTATGGAGCGGTAATCCTGTGCAGCCGGGGCGAACTGGTGATCGGTCGAAATTCGGTCATCGGTGCAAATTGCTTCGTGAGCCGCAGCATCCCTCCGTACTCGATTGTTGCGAACAGCCCGGCCAGAGTTGTGAAGCAGTACGACCCATCCACGCAGACTTGGAAGATGGGCGCTCTCAATTCCGCAAAGCAATCCGAGGGTAGCTAATATGTGCGGCATATCCGGGATGTTGAGACTCGACGGCGGTCAAGCCGATCCTCGTCAGTTGGAGAGAATGATCGCGACGCTTCACCACCGCGGCCCCGACGCGAAAGGTGTCCACATTTCCGGCCCCGCGGGATTCGCTCACGCGCGCTTGAGCATTATCGACCTGAAGAGCGGCGGGCAGCCGATGTCCAGCGTGGACGGCCGGTTCTGGATCACATTTAACGGCGAGATCTTCAACTATGTTGAGCTCAGGGAAGAGCTGATCGGCAAAGGGCATCCATTCGCAACCCGTTCCGATACAGAAGTCATTCTGGAAGCCTACCGGGAATATGGAGAAGAGTGCGTTCATCACTTTAACGGTCAATGGTCATTTGGAATTTGGGACACGGCACAACGAAAACTGTTTCTTTCGCGCGACCGGCTGGGAGTTCGACCGTTGTTCTATACGCAGACGGCCAGCAGCTTTTTGTTCGCGTCGGAAATGAAAGCGATTCTGGCGTGCCCGGAAGTATCAGCGGAAATGGATTTGCGCGCCCTGGATCAGATCTTCACCTTCTGGGGGACGCTCGCGCCGCGCACCCCGTTTAAGAACGTATTTCAGCTGCCTCCAGGCCACTCGCTCACCATTGAGAATAATGAAGTGCGCGTCAAGCCATACTGGTCGCTTTCCTATGCGCCGGACGACGGCCTGACCGATCAGGATGAGGGCAGGCTCGCGGACGAGTTGCTGAATCTGTTGCAGGATGCAACACGGATTCGCTTGCGGTCTGACGTGCCCGTAGGCGCCTATCTGAGCGGCGGCATCGACTCAACCGTAACCACAGCGCTGGCCAAGAATCTTGTAGGCGACCGGCTCCGAAGCTTCTCCATCAGTTTTGAAGACGCCGAGTTTGACGAAAGTTCCTTTCAACAAGAAGCGAGTAAATTCCTTGCCACACAGCATACGAATGTGTGCTGCTCCGGCCGCGATATTGCCGAGGCTTTCCCCCGCATGATTTGGCATACGGAGTCACCGGTGATCCGCACCGCGCCGGCGCCGATGTTTCTGCTGTCAAAGTTCGTGCGCGACAGTGGTTACAAGGTCGTGCTGACGGGCGAGGGTGCCGACGAGATGCTCGGCGGGTACGACATTTTCAAAGAGGCCAAGATCCGGCGCTTCTGGGGACAAAACCTGGAATCGAAGTGGCGGCCGCTGCTCCTGAAACGCCTTTATCCCTATATGCAGGACATGCAGAAGCAGCCTCCTGAATATCTCAAACACTTTTTCCGCGTGAGTGCTGAAGACCTTGAAAGCCCGTTCTTTTCCCACCTGCCGCGATGGGAGCTGACCGCTAAGCTGAAATCGCTCTTTTCAGCCGATGTCCGCGCGGAATTGCGGGGTTACAACGCCCTGGACGAGATCGAACAGGCGTTGCCGGCCGAATTTTATCGCTGGTCGCACTTCAACCAGGCCGAATACCTCGAGGCGAAATACCTTCTCCCCGGGTACATCCTTTCTTCCCAGAGCGACCGCATGGCCATGGCTCATTCCGTGGAGGGGCGCTTCCCCTTCCTCGACTACCGCGTCGCCGCGTTCGCCGCAAAGCTGCCTGCACGGATGAAGATGAAGGTGCTCAATCAGAAATACTTGCTGAAAAGAGCGTTTGCAGGGCGGATCCCCGACTCCATCACACGCCGCCCCAAGCAACCCTATCGCGCGCCCGACGGTAAGAGCTTCTTTGGCCCCGATTCGCCGAATTATGCGGAAGAGCTGTTGTCGTCGCGCTCCGTGGAGCAGCAGGGAATTTTCGACCCCAGGGCGGTCGCCACACTGACGAACAAGTTCAAATCAGGAAAGGCCAGCAGCGTTAAAGACAACATGGCTATGGTCGGCATTCTTTCTACTGAGTTGCTGATGGAACAATTTATAAATCAAAAGCAGGAGGTTTTATAACGATGCAAACGAACGAAATCCAGGGTGAGATCTACAAATTTATCGTGGACAACTTCATGTTCGGCGACGCTGCCGGGCTGGGAAACGACGAATCTCTCCTCCAACGTGGGGTGATCGATTCGACCGGGGTCCTGGAGCTCGTCGCCCACCTTCAAGACAACTTCGGGATTACGGTGGAAGACAACGAGATCATTCCCGCCAACCTCGAGACTGTCACGGGAATCGTCGCGTATGTGAGCAAGAAACTCGTGGCTGCTGGAGCCGTTCACCAGTCGCGTTGAACAGTTTCGCGAAGATAGCGCACGACAGGCCCCCTATTGCGCCGGCCTGGTTTGTTGCAACGGCCGTTTCACCACTTTGAGATTGTGGTGAAACCCCGTGAAGTTACTTCTGAAAAATCTCGAATTTGTGACCGGGATTGTCAATTGCGTGACCGCAAAATTCTAAAGCAATTCTTAGGAGACTTTGATTATGCAAGTTGAACAGTTTCTTGAACACAGTGCCAAGAGGTTCCCGGACAAGGTCGCATTGATTGCCGGAGATGGCCGCTACACCTACCGGCAAATCGACGAAGAGGCGAACCGCCTGGCGCACGCTCTCATTGCTTCTGGTGTGAAACGCGGGGATCGCGTCGTCATCTTTCTCCCGAACTCGCTCGAAACGGTCGTATCGATCTTTGGCGCGCTGAAAGCAGGAGCTGTGTTTGTAGTCCTGAATTCGACCACCAAGGCGGACAAGATCACCTACATCCTCAACAACTGCCGCGCTACGGCCATGGTCACTTCCGGCGCAAAAGCCGAATCTCTTTCGGCCTGCTGGAGCGAGACGCCGTACCTTCAATCCGTGTTCACGACCGAAGCAAATGAATCCCAGGTGAAGGCGATACAGTCCGGCGGCAAGAAGACATTCTCGATGGAAGAAGTGCGAAATCAGGCCGGCAACAGCACATGTCCCGCGAAGAAATGTATCGACATCGATCTCGCGGCTCTGATCTATACCTCGGGATCCACGGGGCGGCCGAAGGGCGTGATGGTCACACACCTGAATATCATTTCCGCGGCCACTTCGATCAGCACCTACCTTGAGAATACCAGCGACGACATCGTCATCAATTTCCTGCCGCTCGGTTTCGATTACGGACTGTATCAATTGCTGATGATGTTCAAGATGGGCGGAACCCTGGTGCTGCACGATTCCTTCGCGTTCCCCAATGTTGCGATCGATAAGATGATTCGCGAAAAAGTCACCGGCTTTCCCATCGTGCCCACGATTTCCGCCATTCTGTTGCAGATGGATTTATCGAAATATGAGTTCCCAAACTTGCGTTACATCAGCAACACCGCGGCGGCCCTTCCCGTGGAGCACATTCGTAAAATCCGCGCTTTGTTTCCTCACGTGAAGCTCTTCTCGATGTACGGGTTGACGGAATGCAAGCGTGTTTCCTACTTGCCGCCTGACCAGCTCGATGTTCGCCCGACGTCGGTCGGCCGCGGCATGCCCAATGAAGAAGTTTACGTCGTCGATGACAACGGCGAGCGTGTTCCTCCCGGCGTCATCGGTGAACTCGTGATTCGCGGGTCAAACGTGATGAAAGGTTATTGGGAATTGCCGGAAGAGACCGCGCATTGCCTGAAACCGGGCCCCCTGCCTGGAGAGAGAGTGCTTTATAGCGGCGACTTGTTCCGCGCCGACGAAGAGGGATACCTCTATTTTGTCGGCCGCAAAGACGACATCATCAAAACGCGCGGCGAGAAGGTTAGCCCCCGTGAAGTGGAAGATGTCATCTATTCCCTCGATGGAGTGGCGGAGGTTGCCGTAATCGGCGTGCCCGACCCGATTTTGGGCAGCGCCATTAAGGCCGTGCTTTCCCTCCGTCCGGGCGCACAGGTCACCAAGCAGGATGTCCTTCGACATTGCTCGGCAAAGCTCGAGGATTTCATGGTGCCAAAAATTGTGGAATTCCAGGCATCACTCCCCAAGACGGAGACAGGCAAGATCAGCAAACGCCTCATCAAAGTCGGAGGGTAAGCCGAGGACTTCTGAGCAAAAAGTCAAAAGCCCCACCCTTGCGAAAACCGCAAGGATGGGGCACCCGCCAGTTCAAAATCTTTCAAAGGCTGGGCCAGCCGCGTCTGTGCCCCTCGCTCTGGGCATCCCTCCCCCTTTCCGAAGTGCGAAATCATATCCAGTTTTGTGCGGATTTAAGGGAGCAAGTCACGCGGAAGCCGGCGCAGCTCACGGTCTACGGCGCATGATGGTCGCGGCTCTGTTTGCTTCTCCATTGAGGTATAAGCCAGAATATTTCGATTAAGAATAGGGCTGTTACCAAGAGGGTGGTCTCTTGATGAAGACGCATCGCAATTGGGACAACCAGGCACGTCAACAAAAGCAGGATATGGAGCGATACTTGCACCGCGCTAGGCACAATGAAAACACCCTGCTGTACAGGGAGAAGGATTAACCAGGATGCGCAGATCAGCGTCGAAGACCAACCCGGTAAGTACTGAGAGAGATTTCCTGTAATCCGATTGGATAAAGCTGAAGACGATGTGACGAAGAAGAACCAACCGCCATACAGAGCGAAGATAAAGTAGCCCAGCCACCGACGGTTCTTATTCGCGCTCATTAGAAATTACCTGTCCCTAGCTCCTTTTCGCATCCTATCACCGGTGGGTGGCCCACCCTTTCCCGCTTTACCTGTTGACGCGCGACCCCGTTTGGATCATACCATTCCAGTACGTCATCCCCGAGGAAACCGTTTCGCCTTTTCCGGGGTTAGCCTTTCCGGGTGGCCGCCCCTTCGCGGGTTTCGAAGGGTAGGGGTTTTGATCTCTGTGGCCCTCCATGGCCCACAATCTCACTCGCCGCTATGGCCTAAGGCATCTGCATTTCATCACCTTTACCTGCTATCGACGCCTGCCGCTTTTGCGCTCCATTCGAGCCAGAAATGCTTTCGTTCAAATTCTTAGCGAGGTCCGTGACCGTTACGCTTTTATGCTGGTGGGCTACGTGGTCATGCCCGAGCACGTCCACTGCTTATCAGCGAACCGGCCCGGGGAACGCCATCCACTGTCGTTCAGGTCTTGAAGCAGCGCGTCTCACGCCGCCTGCGCCGCAAGAGGCGTGCGCCATTGAACCAATTGAATCTGCTTTTTGTAAGCGGCGAAGATCCACTGCCGCGCTTCTGGCAGCGCCGCTTTTACGATTTCAATGTTTGCAGCCTGAAGAAAAGAGTCGAAAAACTGCACTACATGCATATGAATCCGCTGAAACGAAGACTGGTCGCGCATCCCAGGGACTGGCCCTGGAGCAGCTTCTCCTTCTACTCGAATCCGAAGCAAGGCTTGATCCGTGTGGACCCTATTCGTTAAATCGCAGCTAACGGAGGAGAAAATCAAAACCCCGACCCTTCGCAACCCACGAAGGGTCGGCCACCCGAAAAATCACCACAGGATTCCGCTGTAATGAAATTTGATCACTGGTGGGGCTGGGGAGAGTCGAACTCCCGACCTACGGTTTAGGAAACCGCCGCTCTATCCATCTGAGCTACAGCCCCATTTCAGATGGGAGACATTTTACATCCTTCCGCGAGAATGAGGCCGAACAATTCAAATGGCGCAATCCCCGATAAGCTCGATAAGAGGGAATTTCATTCTTCAGGCGGAGCCCCTGCGGCATCCGGAGGCCGGTTACAAATTCCACAATTTCACACCCATATGGCTTTCCGGCGCGAACGTAGTAAACTCCCTGGATACCGGATGACTCCAGTGTGCAGTGGATAATCCGGACATCGGGTTGTGATATGCTAATCCCCACTTCGATGGTCAGGGAGGCTTCGTCATGAAAAAATTGCTTCTGGGTGTTGCGGTTTGCCTGGTGATTGGCTTGCCTGTTTGGGCTGCGCTCAAGGTTGGCGATATGGCGCCTGATTTCTCGGCGCGCGGTTCGCTCGGTGGAAAAGAATTTGATTTTTCATTGCAGGCGGCGCTGAAGAAGGGGCCGGTCGTGGTCTATTTCTTCCCCTCCGCTTATACCAAAGGCTGCGATCTCGAGGCGCATACCTTCTCAACCGAGATCGATAAATTCCAGGCCGCCGGCGCCACCATCATCGGCGTATCCGCGGACAGCATCGCGCGGCTCAACCGCTTTTCGGCGGACCCGGACTTTTGCGCCGGAAAATTTCCAGTGGCTTCCGACACCGATAAGAAAATCGCCACTTCCTACAATCTGAACGCGACCGCGGTAAAGGCCGGCCAGATGGATGTGAAGGGCGACGCGATTGACCATGACTTTATCGAGCGCGTCACTTTCGTCATCGGCAAGGACCACAAGATCGTCGCGTCCCTGTCATCCAAGGACGACGGCCTCACACCCGACCAGCACGTGGCGAAATCGCTGGAGATCGTGCAGAAGCTCGGCTCCAAGTAACCACGGTACGGCGCACAAATTCTCATAAGCCGCGTGTCGAGAAGGTATATTCGCGTCTACGGGGATGCAGTTTTCCGCGGGTAATACTTTTTCCCCGCTAAATCTTTCTTCAGAACCTGGGGCCGGCGCAGTGCGCCGGCCTTCCTTTCGCCTGGCTTTTCACCGTTGTGAATCGATACTTTGCGCCCGAATGCGGCTGTAACTTTCCACTCAGGTCAGGCGTCTATACGGTTACTTAGGGGATGGCGTCTACATCTGGAATCCCCTGCAATTAAGAAAAATCATGATTCACGGAGGCTTGGAAATGAAGAACAGGATTGTAGCAATCTGTGGACTTGCGGTATTGGTCTTCGCAATCGGCGTGGTCGCCCAGGCCCAGGCTCCCGCTAAAGTCGCGGGCACATGGGTGATGACCAATCAAGGCCGCAACGGAGTTGTGACGAACACTCTGACGATCACTCAGGACGGGGCCGCATTAAAGGGAACCATGAAAGCGGAGAATGGCATGGAAGTTCCGCTGGAGAACGGATCTGTAGCCGGAAATAATATTACCTTCACCGTGACTCGAATGGGGCGAAACGGCGAAGTGAAAGCGGAATATAAGGGCACCGTGGACGGCGACAC
>Ga0210388_10005250_pt1 | contig 10132 bp, 8 predicted proteins | sample IncBWC19OmetaG_FD_155485 | JGI IMG/M metagenome (GOLD analysis project Ga0210388, IMG submission 155485) | Forest soil microbial communities from Barre Woods Harvard Forest LTER site, Petersham, Massachusetts, United States - Inc-BW-C-19-O ...
GCTCCTCAAGAAATTCCGGGAAAAGACTGAATCCCTTCACGCATACAAACCGCACACCCGCTTGTTGCAAGACGCGGCCTGCCTCGCCGAAAGTCTTGAGCATGCGGTGCATTCTTTTCTGGTTGTCGCGCCTGCGCTGTTCGAAAGCTGCGATCGCATGCAGCGGGAAGCGGCCGCAATCTCCAGCTTCTAAAATGCGTGCGTAGAAGGGAAGCGTGAGTCCAGACCGATCCAATACTCCAAGGTTTCGCTCCCATTCGCGGGGCGAAAATTCACTGGGGTGGCGCTTGCCGCCGTCTGCATGAACTGCGGCATCGAGTTTGCCTGAACGAAAGCTGAGGGCGTTGACCACGCTTGAAACGAGGGCATTGCTCATGCGTGCACCTCGCGTTCCGTGAAGGAATTCGGGCGAGATTCGTTGTCTCCGAAAAAGAGCATGATCTTATCGAGGAACCGCGCAAGCTGGCGTATTTGGCAGCTTTCATCGCCAGAGATCATCACAAAACCGACGCCGCTCAGCAAGGGCGGAGTATGGGCAAACCATGATCCGCCGTCGAGTCGCAGAGATCTGCTGGACCCAAAACTGTAAATCTCGAAGCCGTCCGTCTCCCGCCAGCCCGGCAACAACGCACTCTGATTCTGAACTTCCACAGCAATTTCCCAGACCGCGTCGTAATCATTGTCCAGAGGGTCGGAGCTGCGCGCGCAGCTGCCCAGTGCTGCGTTGATGAGCTGAGAATCTGTTTTGATGAGCACGTTCGATTCTCCGAGCACGAGTTGAAACCGATGAAGCAGCGGAACTCTCCTGTGCATCATGTCGGTTGCCGCAAAGTCGGCCGGCAGTGCGGAGGTGGTCGATTCAAGCACAGACTTGCTCCGTCAGAATTGAGCTGAGATCGGCGGCAATCGCCGCTGGATCTCCGTTGATGCGCACCTTGAAACAAGGAAGAGTGCAAAGCTGTTCGATCATCGATGACTCGTTGTCATTTCTTCCGTCTACTCCAACGGGCTGCTCCTCGATCTCTCTCAGGAGCGCCGTTTGCATTTCCTCCGGTTCGCAGCGCTTTATATGACTGTGAGAGCGACAGCATGCACATGGGCCGCGCTCCAGCAGAACCAGAGACGCAGGCGCAGCATCAATGGCGCGGTCAACGCGAAAGAAATTCCACGGATCAACCTCGAAGGACATCTCCCCGTTCAAAGCCATCGCCGGAGACAGGGCTGCAAGTGCTGGAAAGTAGCTCACTGCATCCGGCAGCAGTTTTAGAGCAGTCAGCATGCCCCAGGCGCGAAGCCCGGTTGGCGAATTGGCCACAAAAGTCCAATCGTCGGCGAGCAGGCTCCAGCCCTGCAGTGCGAGAGCCAGCGTGAGCGTCGATTTGCCCACACCTGAAGCAGCTGCCAGCAGCACGGCTTTTCCATTGCGCACCACACAACCTGCGTGCAAGCCAACCAGTCCAAGCGACGGTGCAAGCACGCCCGCAATTACGGCCAGCACGGTACGCCGAAGCAGATCGGCATCCGCAATCAGATCCTCTGACACGATTCCCGACACCGCGCGCGCGTTCAAATCGAACCACACAGAGCCGTCACTTCCGTAGTCCGCATGAACGTACTTGTCCCTGCCGCGGAAGATGGGGAAGTTGTCGCCAGGGTGGGAAATGTCCCTGCGCTTACGTACAAACATGGTGAGATTCGCGCGCGCCTGCCGCGCTGTTTCGAACTCGGCTGCCGGGAAGAAACCAGCGGCGATCTCTGCCAAAGCCGCTGAATCGGTGCACAGTTGAAGCGGAATGCCTGCCATGGCGAGCGGAATCGAGCGCATTTCTCCGGCATTGCGACGGCTTTCGATCATGCTCGTTTTCCTCTTCATGCGGGTTCAGAATATCTCGAAAAATTCGTCTCAAAACTCATGTCGATTGGAAATGACAAAGCGATGACAAGCCGGTGACAAGCAAGGTAGTGAACGAAAGCATAATCAAATCGCAGGCAGAGAGAATCGCGAACCGCACCACGCAGCAGCGGTGCAGAGACGCTTTCGACAACCGAGCGCCATTCAGACCGGCAGCGCTCAAAACAAAATGGATTCGAAGCTGTGGCTTCCAGGTAATGGTTCCTCACGGGGCAGCCGCACAGTAACCCACAAGATGAGGCCCGCTGAGACAATGCCGATGCAAAACCAACATGACGATGGCCGACAGGTCGATGTCCTGTTCACACATGCCTATCACCTGGCGCACGACCCTAAACAATTGGAGCGCGGGCAGCCATATCCACCTCTCGGAACGCTCTACGCCGCTGCAATGGCGCGAAGCAAAGGGTTCCGTGTCGCCGTATTCGACAGCATGCTGGAGGATCCGTGGTCAGGATTTGCGCTGGCGCTGGAGCAGCATAGGCCGCGTGTCGTGATCCTCTACGAAGACAGTTTCAACTTTCTTTCCAAGATGTGCCTGCTGCGTTCGCGCGAACTGAGTTGGAAGATGTGTGCGGCGGCCGTCGCCGCTGGATGCATGGTGATGGTTCACGGCTCTGACGCCGCCGACCACACTGACGATTACCTCGACCAGGGTTTTAGCGCCATACTGCTTGGCGAAGGTGAGCAGACGGTTTGCGATTTGCTCGATGCAATTGTGCACCGCGGAGAGACGGCGCGCTGGGAAATTCCAGGACTGGCTTGGCGCGACGATGCGTCGAGGCGGGTGGTAAGGACCGCTGCACGGCCGCCCGAGCGCGATCTCTCGCGGCTTCCGATGCCCGCACGGGACCTTGCGCCTATCGCAGCTTATGCAGACGTATGGCGGCGGAGCAGCGGATATGTCTCCACCAATGTTGTTGCCAGCCGCGGTTGCCCATTTCGCTGCAACTGGTGCGCAAAGCCAATTTTCGGCAATGGATATTCGCTTCGGCCGGCGGAATCTGTCGCGCTCGAAATTGCCGAATTGAAGAGCCGGTATGGAATCGAGCACGTGTGGTTTGCAGACGACATCTTTGCATTAAATGCCGCGTGGACTCAAGAATTTGCCGATGCGATGGAGCGTCACGATGCGGTGATCGATTTCAAGATACAAAGCCGCGCCGACCTGATGCGTCCCGAAACTGTGGCGAGCCTGGCGCGCGCCGGATGCAGAGAAATTTGGATGGGCGTTGAATCCGGAGCGCAGAGCGTGCTGAATGCAATGGACAAAGGCCTGCGCGTGGAAAAGGTCTTCGTCGCACGCGAACTGCTGCGCGAGCATGGAATTCGCGCGTGCTACTTTTTGCAGTTTGGATATCCCGGAGAAGGATTGAAGGAGATTGAGCAGACCATCGAACTGGTGCGTGCAACAAAACCCGATGACATCGGCGTATCCGTTTCGTATCCATTGCCCAACACTGCTTTTTACGATCGCGTGGGTGAGCAGCTTGGCGCCAAGCGCAACTGGATTCACAGCGGGGAACTCAGCATGATGTTCCGCTCCGCCTACAGTACCGAATTCTATCGCAGCCTGCGCAATGCTCTGCACTTTGAGGTGGCGCAGGAGCACCTGCCGCAGAATCGCAGGTCTGCAGAGGAGCTTGATCGTCTATGGCGCGAGGTTTACACGCTTGAGAAGGTGTGCCGGACTCCGCAGCCGACAAGCCTTCCCATTTATCCGCAACTGACGCCGGACGCTTCAGCGGAATGTGAGGCCACCGATGCGGCCATTGCGTGAAGACCAGATCAGCGAAGCGGAGGTGGGTGAATGACTGACCTCCTGCTGACGCATGGATATTTCCTTCAGGAAGACCCCAAGGAATTGCAGATCATGAAGCCCTATCCGCCGTTGGGCATTCTGTACCTCTGCTCTCACCTGCGCGCTCGCGGATTCTCCGTTGAGGTGCATGACAGCACCTTCTCCACGCAGGAGGTGTTGTATGCGCGTCTCAGGGAACAGCCTCCATCGGTGCTCGGCGTTTACGCCAATTTGATGACGCGCCCCAAGGTCGTCAAGATTCTTGCGGAAGCGAAGCGGAACGGTTGGAAAACTATTGTTGGCGGTCCTGAACCCGGTGCGTACGTGGATGAATACCTGCACGCCGGCGCTGAAGTTGTAGTCATGGGTGAAGGCGAGGTAACGGTGGAAGAATTGCTTCCGCTGTTGCTGGCCGGTAAATCCGCGCGCCTTTGCGATGTGCGTGGCATTGCTTTCCTCGACGCGAACGGACTTGTGGTCCGCACCGCGCCAAGGCCGCAGATTCAGGACCTGGATGCGCAACCATGGCCGGCTCGCGAGGCAATCGATACCGGGCGCTACGTTGATACCTGGCGCACTCATCACGGCATGGGATCGATTTCGCTTATCACAGCGCGGGGCTGTCCCTTTCGCTGCGAGTGGTGCAGTCACCAGGTCTATGGCCAAACCCACCGGCGTCGCAAGCCGCGATTTGTGGCTGATGAGCTTGAATGGTTGCGTGAGCGGTACAAACCGGACATGCTGTGGGTTGCCGACGATGTATTCACCATCAATCACGGATGGCTGCAGGAGTGGCGCGAGCAAGTTAACTCACGTGCCCTTCACATTCCGTTCGAGTGCATCTCCCGCGCCGACCGGCTGACTGAGGAAGTGATTCGCACGCTCGCGGAGTTGGGATGCTTTCGCCTCTGGATCGGCTCAGAGAGCGGCTCCCAGCGCATTCTCGACCTGATGCAGCGCAATGTGACGATCGAGGCAGTTCAGCGAGCCACCAAGTTGTGCCGCGAGTACGGCATCAAGACCGGCATGTTCCTGATGTGGGGATATGAGGGCGAAGAACTGGAAGACATTGAAGCCACCATCGAGCATGTGCGGGCTTCAAAGCCGGATGTTTTTCTTACTACCGTCTCGTATCCAATCAAGGGGACACCCTATTTCAAGCGGGTCGAGGAGCAGGGACGCATTCGCGCCACTCGGCCGTGGGCGGAAAGCTCTGACCGGGAACTGGAGATTGTTGGCAGGCGCAGCGGCGAGTTCTATCAGATAGCCAACCAGCTTTTGAAGCACGAAGTCGAATTGATTCAAATCGATGCGGCGGCCAATCCAACCGCACAGATTGAGGCCGAAGCTTTGAAAGCGCAGATCGCCAGCGAGCGAATGAGTCTGCATACCGCGGCGCTGAGCTCTGAGAGGTCTGCATGAACGCGGCTTCAGCTTTTGCGAGGCGTCAAGCGGGTCCTCCTGTCGAGCCGTTCGACTCCATTGCGCCCATCTACGACTGCATCTTTACGGATTCAGCGATTGGCCGAGTGCAGCGCGGTCAGGTTACAGCCGAAATGAATCGACGCTTCAAATCCGGTAGCCGCGTGCTTGAACTCAATTGCGGAACAGGAGAGGATGCGATTCAAATGGGACGCCGGGGCGTGGAGGTGAAGGCCTACGATGCTTCCCCGGCGATGATCGAAGTCGCCAATCGTAAATTGCTTGCTGTTCCGCCCGCTGCGAATGTAAGCTTCGGCATTTTGCGGAATGAAGACCTTTGCCTGGTTGAGGGCTCGTTCGATGGCGCTCTGTCAAACTTTGCGGGGATGAACTGCTGCGGCGATTGGCCGGCTATTGCAAAAGAACTGGCGCGATTGGTCATGCCGGGCGGACACGTTCTGCTCTGCATCATGGGCCGCGCGTGTCTGTGGGAGATGCTCTACTTTCTTCTGCGCCGCGAACCTGGCAAGGCGTTTCGCCGCGCTTCGCGCGACCATGTAGCCCGCATCGGCTCCAACTCTGTCGATCTCCACTACCTGTCGGTAAAAGAGGCTCAGCAAGCATTTTCCCCAGAGTTCAATTTATACGGATGGGGCGGCGTAGGGGTTTTCGTGCCGCCGTCTTATTGCGAACCTTTCTTCAAAGCCCACAACCAACTGCTCAGGCTTCTTGCGGTCTTCGATTCCTGGCTTGGACACGTGCCCGGCGTGCGCTGCTTTGGCGATCATGTCCTGCTCGATTTTGTGAGGTGCGCGGGATGAATACTTCCGCAGCAGTTCAGCCTGAGCGTTTAGCGGCGAATGATTGGGCCGCGGTAAAGCTGCGCTGCGTGCGCTGCACGGGCAGCATGGGCAGTCCCGTGCAACTCACGGATCTTGCGGTTGACAGGCGCGAATGCATAAGGTGCGCCTCGGCCATGCAGGCGATTGACGGAATCTGGAGAGCGATCCCTCCAGCACGCGCAAGGCAGCTCGATGCAGCTTTAACGGCGTATGAGTCGGTGCGCGAGAAAGAAGGCCGCTGGTCAGACGATACCGAGTTCTACCGATCGCTGCCGTGGCAGGACACGACTGGACACTTTGCGGAGCAGTGGCGGATTCGCGCCAGGAGTTTCGACTTCGTGCAGAAGAATGTGCTTCCACAATACATGAAACGAATGGGGAAACAGCGTTTGCGTGTGCTCGATCTGGGGGCAGGGAACTGCTGGATGAGCTACAGGCTGGCGCTGCAAGGGCATTTCCCCATTGCCATCGATCTCGGCGTCGGACGGAAAGATGGACTCGGCGCAGCTGTCCATTACCAGAGTGTTTTGGGTCAGCTCTTTCCGCGCTTCCAGGCAGAGATGGGCTGGCTCCCGTTTGCCGATGGCCAATTCGATCTGGCAATCTACAACGCTTCGTTTCACTATGCGCAGGATTACGAGGCGATCGTGCTGGAAGCTTTGCGTGTATTGCGCCCCAACGGTGGAATTCTGATAGTGGACTCGCCCACCTATCGCTTTGAGTCCGATGGAGAGGCAATGAAACGCGAAAAGGCGGCTGAGTTTGCGGGCAGATTCGGTACCAATTGCGGAGGCATGGGAGGCCAGGAGTATCTGACCCCGGAGCGGCTTGCGCATCTGGAGCGCAGCGGAATTCGCTGGCGCCGTTATTCGCCCTGGTACGGATGGCGATGGGCCATGCGTCCAATCGTTGCGCGCCTTGCGGGGCGCCGCAGGCCTTCTCGGTTTCACATCTATCTCGGATCTCGAGTGAACTACGCGGCGGAGGCGGAATGATCATTCTTTACTACCCCAAGCTCAACAAGCCGAAGAATCGCCGCTTCCCTCTGTCAATTCTTGCGCTGGCCGCAGTGCTGGAAGGGCGCGAGGAATACGAGATTGTTGACGGCAATCTGGAACCGAACCCCGATGAAGTGATTCGCGCCCTGTGCCGCAGCCGTCGCGTTGAAATGCTCGCGGTGAGCGTGATGCCGGGACCGCAGATGGTCTCCGCTATGCACAGTTGCAAGCGCATCCGCGCTGAGTTTCCGCGCGTCCCCATTGTATGGGGAGGCTATTTTCCCTCGGTGTACAAGGAGTCCGCGCTTAACGCTCCTTATGTTGATTATGCGGCGCGCGGGCAGGGCGAGAATACTCTGTTGGAACTGATTGATGCTGTGCGCGGGAAGCGAGACCTGTCCACGATTGCGGGACTCTCTTACAAAGACGCCGATGGCACGCATCGTCACAACTGTGAACGCGCAATGCTCGGGCCCGATGCGTTTCCATGGAGTCCGTTTCATCGCCTGCCGGTTGAGAAATATTTGCGCCCGTCGTATTTCGGAAAGCGGACAGCGGCACATCAGGCCAGTATCGGATGTCCCTTCAAATGCCGCTTCTGCGCAATTGGCGTGGCTTTCGGCAATAAGGAAAAAATGGAATCGCCGGCGCGCACAGAAGCCATCATGCGCCATCTGGTCGAGAACTACGGCGTCGACGGCGTGCAGTTTTACGACATGAATTTCTTCATGCGCGAGGATCACACCGTTGAACTGATGGAACGGCTTGCACCGCTGAAACTGCGCTGGTGGTGCGAAGGGCGCATCGATACTATATCCCGCTACTCGCACGCTACTCTCAATGCGATCCGGCGCGCGGGCTGCGCCATGATCTTTTTCGGCGCAGAGTCAGGTTCGGACTGGGTGCTCAAGGAAATGAACAAGGGCATTACCACCGACCAGACCGTCGAAGTGGCGATTCGCATGGCGGAGGTTGGAATTGTGCCGGAGTTCTCATTCGTTGTCGGCAATCCCGGCGATCCTGAACGGGATACGAGCGAGACGATTGCGTTTATTCGCCGCATCAAGCAGCTAAACCCAGCCACCGAGATCATCATTCAGCATTACACTCCCGTACCTCAGCAGAAGGCCATGTATGGAAACGTCGATAGCAAAGTGAATTTCCCATCGACGCCCGAGGAGTGGGCCACGAAGAGATGGTATGACTTCACGGTCCGGGTCAATCCCTCGATGCCATGGATGAAGGACTCGACCAGAAAGCTGATTGACAATTTCGAGACGGTGGTTGCCTGCCGCTGGCCCACGGTGCAGGACATTCAGGCTACCGCGTGGAGCCGGAGGCTGCTCAAGCTGCTCAGTTCCTGGCGCTATGCGGCACGGCTCTACAGCTTTCCCGTGGAACTCCGCCTAGCCCACGAATTCATCCAGCTTCGCAAGCCGAAAGTCGAAAGCATATGAAGGCTTGCTCGCCGGCTCAGCCCATGCAGGTGAAGGAAGCCTATCGATTGTGGGCGCCTGAATACGATGCGACGCCCAACCCGCTGCTTTCGCTTGAGCAACGATTCCTGGCGCCGCTGACCCACTCGGCAAAGGGATGCGATGTGGTCGATCTGGGGTGCGGCACCGGGCGATGGCTCACTCAGCTCGCAGAGACAGGCGCGCGATCGACAACCGGCGTCGATGTTTCCGAGCAGATGCTGGAGCATGCTGCGAAGAAGCTCAACTCTTCGACGAATCTGATTCTGTCGGATTGCATTTGCACTTCGCTTGCGACAGCATCGAGCGATTGGATACTGGCATCCTTTCTTCTCTCTTACATTGGCGATGTGCGAAGCTTTGCCGATGAAGCCGCAAGAATTGCCCGCCCCGGCGCTGTTGTTCTGCTTTCTGACGTTCATCCTTCGACAAAAGGTTACGGTTGGCGAAGGACTTTCTCCAGCGCGCAACAAACGATCGAGATTGAAACCCATTCGTACGAGATCTCGGATTTGCGTTGTGCAATGGCCGGAGCCGGGTTTGAATCGATCTTTCTTCTTGAACTTCCTTTTGGCGCGCCGGAAAAGGGAGTCTTCTTCGATGCAGGCCGCCTCGATTTGTTCGAGAGGGTCGAAGGCCTTCCAGTGCTCTTCATTGCCGGCTTCCGCAGGAGGAGCCAATGAAGACGCAGGCAGAGATGGCGCCAATTCTGCGGTTTCCGGAAGGACGCATTCTCCGCGGCGCCAGAGTGGCCATCGATCCGGGGCATGCGGTGCGCGCGGCGCTGCTGGTGCGCCGTGGACGGATCGAGGCAGTGGTTCCCGATGCTGAATCGACCGCATGCACAGACCGATTCACGAGCGTGATCGACCTGAGAGACCACTTGATTCTTCCTGGGCTAATCAATGTTCACGATCATCTGCAATTCGGCCTGTTCCCGCGGCTCGGTCAGGGTCCTTATCCGAGTTGGCGCGAGTGGGCAAAGGACATCTACCGGCCTGATGAGCCGCCGTTGCACGACCTTCTGGAGATTCCAAAGGAAGAGAGGCTGTGGTTGGGGATCCTTCGCAACGCGCTTGCGGGGGTTACGACCGTGTGCCATCACGATGCCACTCACTCGATGCTGAGCAGCGTTGAACTTCCCGTGACGGTGCATGCCAGGTTCGGATGGGCGCATTCCCTCGATGGCCTCGAGTGGAAGGAGCGCTATGCGCAAACACCTGCTGACTGGCCGTTCATTGTTCATTGTGCGGAGGGGTTGAATTACAAATCGCGCAGGGAGGTAACAAAGATCGTTCGCGAGGCCAAGCTGGATGAGCGCGTGGTTCTGGTTCACGCAGTTGGCGTAACCAAAAGAGAATGGATCAAACTTCGGAATAGCGGGGCCTGGGTAGTCTGGTGTCCCACTTCCAATCTGCACATTCTTGGCCGTTCGCTGGCGCGCGATCTGCTGTTGAGTTATCCATTCATCGCGCTGGGCAGCGATTCGCCCATCTCTGCAAGCGGCGATCTGCTGGATGAATTGCAGGCCGCGCACACGCTGTTCGACATGCCGGCGGAGCTGCTCTATCAAATGGTGACGCGCAGAGCGGCGCAACTTCTTCGCCTCTCCGCGCACCAGGGAACCATCTCCGCGGGCGGCGTTGCGGATATTCTTATCGTGCGCGACACGGGCCGCTCGC
>Ga0210388_10005254_pt1 | contig 10131 bp, 11 predicted proteins | sample IncBWC19OmetaG_FD_155485 | JGI IMG/M metagenome (GOLD analysis project Ga0210388, IMG submission 155485) | Forest soil microbial communities from Barre Woods Harvard Forest LTER site, Petersham, Massachusetts, United States - Inc-BW-C-19-O ...
ATGCGCACAAGTCCCGGCTTGCTGCGGCCACGGGGCCTTACCTCGAATGGTCGCCCCGGGCGGGCCTGGCCCTTCTGGCGCGCGCCGACGCCGTCCTGCCGCTCATGCCGACCACATTCGCGATCGACGCGATCGTCGTGTACCGCACCAACACGCTGGCGGCCCGCGTCCTCGCGGGAGGGGAACTCCGGTTTTGAGGTCCCGAATGGGATGACGGAAAATGCGCGCCTCGGGCAATGACCGGTAGATGACGAAGGCTGCAAGCACCACGGTCCCAGCGACCCTGGCCCCCGCGCCGCAGGGATTCGTCGAGGCGCGCCCGTTCACCTTCGACGACGTGTACGAGCGTCACATCGACTTCGTCTGGCGTGTCCTGCGGCGTCTGGGCGTGCCCACGCGTTCCTTGGCCGACGCAGCGCAAGACGTGCTTCTGGTCGTACATCGCCGCCTGAACAGCTTCGACGGGCGTGCCCCCTTGCGAAGCTGGCTGGCAGGAATCTGTGTGCGCGTTGCACGCCAGGAGTACCGCACGCGGCGTCGCCGCCAGCCCGAGATGCTGGATCGGGCAGGGTGGATCGACGTGGATTCACTGCCCGACGACGCCTCACTCGCGTCGACCCAGGCGGAGCGGCGCGAGCGCATCGAGCTGCTCTACGAGCTGATGTCGGCCCTCGACGCGCCAAAGCGCGAGGTCTTCGTCCTGGCGGAGCTCGAACAGATGACCGGGCCCGAGATCGCCGAGATCCTGGGGGCGCCATTGAACACGGTCTACTCGCGACTGCGAGAGGCGAGGATTCGATTCGAGCGGGAGCTCGCGAATCGCGAAGCGAGGAAAGTGCCATGAAGGAGCTCGATTCCAGGGCCGAGGCGTTCGTGAGAGAAGCGGCCTCCGCCGAGGCCGAGTTCGTGCTCTCGCGCACCCAGCGCGACGAGATTCGCCGCCGGTTCGACGCGCGTCGGTCCGGGGGAGCACCGCGCCCGCGCGGGCCGATGCGGGCCGTCGCGAGTGTCGGCGCGGCTTTGGCGTTCGGCTTTCCGGCGTGGGCCGCCGCGGCCGTGGGCCTCGCCGTGGGTGTGGGGACGGTTTTTGTCGTCGTCACGCGCGAGCACAGCACCCGGCCGCGCGATGCGGCCGCGATCCCGTTCGCCGAACCGCCGCGTCCTGTGGATCACGACGCTTGGACGGCGACGCCGTATCTCAGCCCCACTCCGGCAGCCCCTGCCCCAGATTCCTCGACCGTCGCGTCCACGGTCGTCGAGCCCTCGCCTTCGCCTACCCCGCCCGCTCGCCACGTCGTGCCGGCGCCCGCCGCGTCCTCCGGGGGAAGTCAGATGCCGGCGGCTGCCTCTGCGGAGAGCCCGTCTCCCGGAAGCGGCCTGGGAGCCGAAGCAGCGCTGCTGGAATCGGCGGAGAGATCGCTTCGCGACCACGACGACGCGCGCGCTCTCGCGCTGCTCGACGAGCATGCGCGTCGGTTCCCCGATGGCATTTTCCTCGTGGAGGCCGAAGCGGCTCGCGCGATCGCCACCTGCGAAACGGGCGACGGCGAGCGTGGGAGCAAGCTGGCAGCCGACTTCGCGCGCCGCTGGCCGAACGCGCCCGTGCTGGCTCGCGTGCTGGCCGCGTGCGGGATCCCGCGGACAGATCGATAGCGCCGTGACCCGGGGTGACGGAATTCCGCTTTCGCGGGCAACAAGGGTCATGGGGAAACGAGAGATAGAAGAAGCGACTGACCACGAAGGGATCGGCGCAGCGACCGCGGGGTGGCGAATCGCTGTCCTGGTGTCGTGTCTCACCGCATCCGCCTGCGGGGGCCGGGCCCTGGTCGGATCCCTCTCGTGCGGCGATTCGGACTCCGGCGGGCGATCAAGCGATGCGAGCGATGCGCCCACCTGCGCGCCCGCGCCCTGCCCCATCATCGGCGACGCATGGCAGCTCAGCGGGGGGGAGTACATGTGCACCAATGGGACGTGCACGCAGGTCGTCCCGCCCTGCACCCAGGGCGCGATTCGCTTCGACCCTTCGGGGACGCTCTTCCGGTTGACGAGCGCGGGCTGGGAAAGCGCATGTGCCTTCGCGACCTGCGGTGACCGCGTCACCGGCGCGCTGCTCCCGAGCATACTCACCGCGAACTATCCCGCGGTATCGGGTGAGCCGTCGCGCTCCTGCGGACCCGACTGGGACCTCTTCGTCGTCGGCTCGTATCTCGATGCCGGCGCCTCGAGTCTCGATGCCGTCGACTCATCGAACTTCCCCCCGACCTGCTCCCTCAACGCGTACGCGGTCTGCGCGGGCGGAGCGTGGAGGAGCGACGGTCTGCCGGAGCTCAAGCCGTGGTCGGTCGAAGTGGCCTACAGCCGCTGCGCGCCGTGACGAGACTCGCTGCGGGGCGCCCGCCGGCGCTCCCTTCTCTCGCCAGTGACGCGATACGACATCCCTCGGGCCCGAGCGGTCCCCCGCGACTCGCTATAGTGCCCGCCCGTGCTCCGCTTCCTTCCGTTCGCCGCGATCGCCGGCGTGCTCCTCTCCGCCGGCCGTGCAGCCGCCGCGCCCACGGGCCGCCTCGTGTACTCTCGGGCACCCGGCGCCGAGTCGTGCCCTGACGAGGCCATGCTGCGTCGGTCCGTCGCGGCCCGTGTGGGCTACGACCCGTTCTTTCCCTGGGCGAAACGAACCGTCGTCGCGAACCTGGCCCGCCGGAGTCGGGACTTCGTCGCGATCGTGAGCCTCGTCGACGAGCAAGGTGTCGCGCACGGCGACCGCGAGCTGCGCACGAGCGGCGATTGTGCGGAGCTCCTCGACGCGATGGCCCTCGCGATCGCGATCGCGATCGATCCCGAGATCCTCACCCGGCCCGCGCCGTCCTCCCCTCTCGCGGACGGGAGCGAGCCGAGCGGGGTCGCGCACGGCGTCGTGGGCGAACCCGTCGCTCCACCCGCCGCCGTGACGCCATCGGTCTTCGTCTCGCCCGCCCGGCCGGACGTACCCACGTCGTCGCAGCCGCCCCCTGCGACGCGTCCCGCGAACTTCGAGGCGACCCTCGGCGCCCTCGTATCGAGCGGCAGCGCGCCCGACCTCGCAGCCGGCCTGAGCGCTGGAGCGCAGGTCCGGTGGCGCCACGTATCGGTCGGCGTCGAAGGGCAGGTCGAGGCACCCGCCTCGCGGTCCGTGCAGGGCGGTGGCGACGTGTCCGCCTGGCCGGTGCTCGGCGCAATCGTGCCTTGCGCGTACTTCGGCGCGTTCCTCGCGTGCGCCGTCGCGCAAGGCGGCGCCCTGAGAGTGTCGAGCGGCGGCGTCCCGGATCAGCGCGCGACCTGGACTGCGCTCTGGCAGGCCGGTGCGCGCGCGGGCGTCCTCATTGCTGTCGGGGAGAGCGTCTCTCTGCGCGTCCGCTCGGATCTGCTCGTCAACCTCGACCGCGCTCGCCTTGGACTCCGAGGTGCTCAAGTGTGGACCGCCCCGTCGCTCGACGGTTCGCTCGGAATCGACGCGGTCGTGCGTTTTCGATGACGAACCGCAGCGCCCCCGGCCAAATCCCTGGAGTGGTGGTCCGCGTCGCCTCCTCCGCCGTCGCCCTCGAGCACCGGCTCACGATGCGCGACGTGTACAGCGCGTACGCAGCCTACGTCTGGAATACCCTCCGCCGGCTCGGTGCGCCGGCGGAGGATCTCGACGATCTGACGCACGACGTCTTCGTGCAAGTGCAGCGCCACCTGCACGACTACGACCCGACCAGGCCGATGAAGCCCTGGCTCTTCAGCTTCGCGTTCCGCGTCGTCTCGCAGCACCGGCGGCGCGGGAGGCGTCACAAGGAGGCGCCGGGCGAGACGGGCAACGCCATCGATCCGGCGCCGCTGGCCGATGAACGAATGGCGATCGAGGACGACCAGCGTCTCGTCCTCGCCGCGCTCGGGGCGATCGAGTCGGAGCGGCGCGCGGTCTTCGTTCTCTACGAGCTCGATGGCGTGGCCATCGACGAGATCGCGCGCACGATGAGCATCCCCGTCAACACGACGTACTCGCGGCTGCGCGTCGCGCGAGCAGAGTTCAGGGCCGCGGTCACGCGGCTCCGGCGAGGTGGGCGATGAGCGACGACATGCTGGAGCCGATCGACGAAGATCTCGCAGCGCTCCTCGATCGAGAACGCGCCGCGCAACCGCCACCGGGTACGCTCGATCGCATCTGGGGGCGCGCCGCGGAGGCCCCCTTCGCGCGGGCAGCGCATCCGTCGCGCACGGACGGCTGGATCGCGTCCCACGCGGTGCCCGTGGCTATCGCGGCATTCGTGCTCGGCAGCGCTGCGGGCGCGGGTCTGAGCGCGAGCCTTCGAGCGCCGCTCCCGGAGCGCATCGCGCCCGTCTACCTGACCGCGCCGTCGGTGCCGGTGGCCACACCGCCCCCCACGGAGGCCCTTGCCGCAACCGGCGCGGTGGCTTCTTCGACCCCTCCCAGCGTGCCCGTGGCTCGCGACGTGACAGGCATCGAAGCGCCGCATCCGGCAACTCCCCCTCCCGCCGCGTCGTCGTCCCTGTCCGCCGAGCAACTGCTGCTCGACCAGGCGCGCGCGGCCCTCACGGCCGGTGAGCCCGAGCGCGCCCTCGCCCTTCTCTCCGAGCACGCGCGTCGCTTCGCCCGGCCGCAACTCGGCGAGGAGCGCGAAGCGCTCGCCATCCAGGCGCTCGCCGTCGAGGGCCGCTTCGACGAAGCGCGCGCACGCGCCGCCCGCTTCCGCGCGTCGGCGCCCAACAGCCTCTTCCTCCCTGCCGTCGACGCGACCCTCGCGTCGATTCCATGATGAAACGCGGCGGCGCGGACAAACAGGGAGTGGAGGCCATCGTGCGAATCATCCTGGGAGTCCTTCTCGCCATCACGTCCACTGCGTGCGTGGCCGGCACCACCGATCTCGGGGGCGGAGACGCGTCCCCTCCGGAAATCGTCGAAGCGAGCGCATTTGTCAGCAAGCAGACGACCGTCGCGACCTGCACGAGCCCGTCCGAGATGTCCGCCACTCTGGGGAATGGTTTCACCTACGAGAGGCCCGCAGCGTGCGCCGCGGCGCAGGGTCCGGCGCAGGCCGTCACGTCGGCCGCGGACGTGGCGTCCCGGATCGTCGGCCTCTGGTACGATTGTGGGCACCAGGCGTTCGGTACCAATGTTGGAGCCGCAAACATAATGGCGGTCCAGCTCACCAGCGACGGGCACTACGCCCTCTACGACGGCGATTTTGACATCGGGACGCTCGTGCCGTTCGGTTCCGCACCGGATCTCGACGACGGGGGGGGCGCCTCGACGACTGCGTCGGGCGGCACCTTCACCGTCGTCGACGGCTCGGCGACGTACGGAGCCGGGACCTACGAACTGCAGCTCCACCCGTCGAACGGCGGCCTGTTCAAGGGCCAGGTGGTGATCACGACCTCGCCTGTGCAGCTGCTCTTCTTCCCGACGAACGGGGCGCAGGAGGTCTTCACGCCGCCGCTGCCGTTGAGCCCTCGGGCGGGCGTGTGCTCGTGCGTGAACACGAAAGCGACCCCCGCGTTCGAGGACGACGCGGTCGGGCTCGCAAAGGCCATCGTCGGGCGATGGATCTGGTGCGCCGGCGACGAGGCGCCGGTCGGCAATATCGGGATCGAGTTCGCCACAGGCAACACATGGTACGAACTCAACGAAGACCAGAGCGGCCAGGTCACACGCGGCACGGCAAGCGGAGAGCACGGGACGTTCTCGATCGGGCCCACCCGCTCGATGGTGGGCATCGTCATGGGCCCGGAGCCGCTCACCATCAACCTGCAGTCGGTGGAGACCCAGCTCCTCTACTTCGCGAACCCCCGCATGCTGCTCTTCGCCGTCGGAACCATGTCGGCTGGGCAGCCGGGCTCAAGTCTGACCACGAACGAATACGCGACCTGCTTCCCGATGCCGTGAGGCGCACTTGAGCATCAACGCCCCTGCGTGACGCGCGCGACGAGCCCCTCGACGAGCGGCTCCGCCAGCTCCCTTCCTCGCAGGCCCTCGCTCCACCGCGCAGGAATCCCGCCGACGCCATGTCGCGCGCCGGCGAGGCCGCCTGCGACGCAGGCCGTCGTGTCCGTGTCATGGCCATACCCGATCGCGGCGAGGACGACTCGCTCGAACGACGGCTGCTCCATGACGGCGCGGACGGTGCGCAGCGTGTCCACGACGTAGCCGGTCCCTCCACCGTCGGAAGGATCGTCCGGCCGCACGTGGCTCTCGAGCTCCGTGCGCAGGTGCGTGTCGCCATAGAGTCCTCGCAGCGTGGCGACCGCGTCATTCCAGCGCTCCGATTCCCCGCTCACTCCCTCCACTCCCGCCACGATCCGTCGAGCCCAGAGGCAATAGAGCGCGCAGCAGACCTGGGAGCGCGGGTGCCCGTGGGTGATCTGCGACTGCTGGTGCGCCAGCTCCACGAGCTCCGCGTCGGAGCCCTCGTGCCAGAGCGCGAGCGGCATGACCCGCATCAACGACCCATTTCCGTTGGAGTACTCGCCGCCCCGGCCAGCGCTGAGCGGGGGCGTACCGCGCTCGAGCGCGCGCAGCGCTTCGCCGGTCTGAATCCCGCAGTCGAAGACGCGACCGTCGACCGCCATGTACCCCTCCTGGCGCCAGGCAAGGAGCCTGCGGGCGAAATCGTGCGGGTCGAAGCGATCGCGCTCGAGCAGCGAGGCGAGGAGGCACAACGCGTGCGCGCCATCGTCCGACCAGGTACCGGGCGGCGTCCCCTCGTGCGCCCGCTCGAACCCGATCGGTGGAGCCATCGCGATCGCGTCGGATGGCGGCAACGCGCCGGGCTCGTGAAACTCGTAGGGGACACCGAGGGCGTCGCCGACGAGCAATCCCCAGACGGCGCCGCGCACGCGATTGGCGATCAAGTCCATGGTCGTACCTTCAGCTCCCCTTGCCCGGACCGACGGTGAAGAAATAGACGGCCGCGGGCTTGGAGGCGGTGATCCGCTTGCCCGGCGCTTGCTGGAGGATCCCAGCTTCGAGCATTCGCTCGAACTTGCGACGAAAGTTGCCCGGGTCCTGCTCCTTCCCCTCGAGGAGCGCGTACACGTGGCGCAGCTCCGGGATGGTGAACGTCTTCGGGACGAGGCTCCTCGCGATGCTCGTCGAATCGATGCGCTCGGCTACGCGATCGATCGACTGGCGGATGATGTCATGGTGGTCGAACGCGAGGCTCGCGGGCTTGAGCGCGCCGACAAGCATCCACTCCGCAGCGGCGGCGTCTCCGCCCGGCCGGATCAGGGGAACGAGGTCCGGCCGGATGAGCGCGCAATACGCGACGCTGATGACCCGCATCCGGGGGTCACGCCTCGCGCGTCCGAAGGCTCCCACCTGCTCGAGATAGACGTCGTCGCCATGCAGGCCCGTCTCTTCGTCGAGCTCCCGCACGGCCGCCGCATCCAGGTCCTCGCCCAAGTCGCGGTGACCGTCTCCCACGCGAACGAACCCGCCGGGGAGCGCCCACGAGCCCTTGAACGGATGTTCGCCGCGCCGGATGAGGAGAACCCGCAGCTCGGCGTCGATGACGCTGAAGGCGACGATGTCGACCGTGACCGACGGCCGGGGAAAGTCGGCGGGCCTGTATTTCCTGAGAAACTCGGCCTCGCTGACGTCTCTCGTACGCGCGTGTCTCGCCTTGCCGCGCGTGGGGCCTCGGCCTCGCTGTCGGGTCTCCCCGCCGTCCGACTTCACACGAAAGAGTATAGCGGACCCAGAAAAGGTGTCACGGACTCTTTCTCGTCTGCGCGGACGCGCGGTCGTCAGGGGTCGCTCCGCTTCGAACGCCCGCCCGGGCGACGCCAGTCCATGAGCGGCGCCCGCCGAGGACCGGAACCTTCTTTGCAGGGGCGCACGGAGGCAGAATCATGAACGGTCGTGCCATCGCGTCATCGATCGCATGTGCGCTGTCGCTGCTCGGCTACTGGTCGTGCGCCTGGAGCGGCGTGGCGACCAGCCCGGGCGTGACGAACACTCAAGCGCAGGGCACCGCAGGCGTGGCGCCAGACAACCAGTGCTTCGTGATCGGCTCGGTCTGCGCGACCTCCAAGGATTGCTGTTCGGAGCTGTGCCAGAACAGCAACTGCCAAGAGCAGAGCGGGAGGTAGCGGCGACGCTTCCGGCGCACCGGATGGATCGAAGCGCCGGCCGCGCGATCAGATCTGCGCGAGGCCGCCGTCGACGAACAGCTCTGCGCCCGCGACGTAGCTGCTGTCGTCCGAGGCGAGGAACACCACTGCCTTGGCGATTTCGTCTGCCGTGCCAGGACGGCCGAGAGGGATCCCGGGCAGTGAGCCGCCGACGAACTGGTCGATCTGCGCGTCGTTCATGCCGAGGGCGTTGGTATAGCCGGGCGTGGGGATGATTCCTGGACTGATGGCGTTCACGCGGATGCGGCGAGCCTTGAGGTCGACGCTCCATGTACGGGCAAACGAGCGAAGCGCCGCCTTCGTCGCGCTGTAGACGCTGAGCGCCTGCATCCCCTTGGTCGCGACGATCGAGGCGTTCAGGATGACCGAGGCACCGTCGCGGAGCACCGGCAGGGCCTTCTGCACGGTGAAGAGCGTCCCCTTCACGTTGACGTCGAAGACGCTGTCGAACTGCTCCTCGGTGATGGCCCCGAGAGGAGCGAATCCGCCCGTGCCGGCGTTGGCGAAGAGGACGTCGATCTGGCCCTTCTCCCGCTTCACGGTGGCAAACAGCCGATCGAGATCGGCGAAGTTGGCGATGTCGCCGCGAACGGCGGTGACGTTCTTGCCGATGAGCTTCACCGCCTCGTCGAGCTCGGGCTGGCGGCGCCCGGTGATGAAGACGTGGGCGCCCTCCCCGACGAACCTCTGCGCCGTGGCGAGCCCGATGCCCGAGTTTCCACCCGTGATCACTGCGACTTTGCCCTGGAGCTTCTGCATGACGTGGTCCTTTGGCCGCAAGCCAGGCCTGGAGACAGCGCATGCGAGTGAGCAAGGAACAGGCCGCTGCGAACCGTCAGAAGATCCTCGACGCCGCCGTCCGTCTCTTCCGCGAACGCGGCTTCCATGCCGTCGCGGTCGCCGACCCGTTCATGAGTCGGTCCTGCGCGAAGGGCACTCGGAGAGCGCTTCGAGAAAGGAGACCGCCCACGACTGCGCCGTCGTCCGTTCGACGATTGCGAGGGACCGCGCGTGCCGCATCTTCCGCTCGTCGAGCGGCATGCGGAGGGCGCGGTCGAGGTCGCGCGCCATGCCGTCGGCCCAGTAGGGATTCGTCAGGATCGCGTCCTTCATCTCGACTGCGGCGCCGGCGAACTGGGACAGGACGAGCACCCCAGGATCATCCGGATCCTGCGCGGCGACGTACTCTTTGGCGACGAGGTTCATTCCATCGCGGAGGGGTGTCACGTAACCCACGCGAGCTGCTCGATAGAGCTGGCTCAGGTGGGGTCTGCTGTAACCGCGGTAGAGGTAGCGGATCGGCACCCAGTGAGCTTCGCCGAATTGCCCATTCACCCGACCGACGATCCCCTCGACCTCTGCACGTTGCTCGGCGTACTCGGGCACGTCGGCGCGCGAAGGAACGGAAATCTGAATGAGCGAGACTTTTCCACGCCACTCCGGAAAGAGCTCGAGGAGGCGCCCGAACGCCACGAGGCGCTCGGGGATCCCCTTGGTGTAGTCGAGGCGATCGACGCCCAGCACGAGCTTTGCGCTCCCCAGCGAGCGCGTGAGATCCTCGATATCTTGAACGAGCGTCGGATCGGGCGTTTCCCGAAAACTCTCCGGGAAAATACCGATCGGGAAGCTCCCTACCCTCGTGAAGTGCCCTCGATGCTCTGCGATATCCGGACCGCAGCGCGATCCCACGAGCGATCCGGCGCAGGAGAGGAAGTTTCCCTGGTACCCGGGCGTGTGAAAGCCAACGAGATCGAAGTCGAGCATCCCGTCGATGAGGTCCCGCGCCCACGGAAGTATCGCGAGGATGTCCAGGGACGGAAACGGGACGTGCAAGAACAGGCCGATGCGTCCGCGATGGCCCCTCGCTCGCAGCGCGCGGGCGAGGAGCAAGAGGTGATAGTCGTGCACCCAGATGGTGTCGTTCGGGGCGGAGTGGCGGCGCGCCGCGTCCGCGAACACATC
>Ga0210388_10005256_pt1 | contig 10130 bp, 6 predicted proteins | sample IncBWC19OmetaG_FD_155485 | JGI IMG/M metagenome (GOLD analysis project Ga0210388, IMG submission 155485) | Forest soil microbial communities from Barre Woods Harvard Forest LTER site, Petersham, Massachusetts, United States - Inc-BW-C-19-O ...
CGGACGTCTCCTACAGGATCGACCGTCCGCACGATCCAAGCGAGGATGTGTCCATCGCATTCGACGACCCGGAGCTGGCCATACCGTGGCCAATCCCCGTCACCTTTATGTCCAAACGGGACGAAAATGCGCCTTCGCTATCGGAGGCTAGAGAGCTGCTCGCATCGGGCGCTATCTGAGTAACCCCGTGATAACGCTGCCCTTGTCGAGATCGTACGGCGCGGACTTCCACGATCGCCAGCTAACAACATCACCCTGCTGATAGACCATGAACTGCCAGGGGCCGTTGTACTCGTTGTCGGAGAAGCTGTTGCCCTGATCGTAGGTAATGTGCTTCTCGACGATCGGCCCCTGGTAAGGGCTCCATGAGGGATAGGTGCCGTACTCGGAGAAGATCCCTTGAAAGCCGCACGCGGTCGCCGCCGTGCAGTTCGCGCTGACCGATGCGGGCGCGAAGTCGAAGACGTTGTGGTCAACGGAGACGTTCTGCGTCTTCCACCGACAGTCGTCGTAGTAGGGCTCCTTCTCCATGTTTGAGGAGTTGCACGACGAGAGCGTGACCTGACCGGGATCGACCAGTGTGCAGTATCCACCGCTCGTGTTGGCGGGCGAGTTGCAGAAGCGGTTGGAGTTCTCCCAGAGGATCACGCCGCCCCAGTTGTTGACGAACGTGTTGTCTGCGATCGCCAGCTTCCCGCTGTACCTGCCCGGCACCCTCTTATCGCCACCGGACTCGGAGATGTAGATCGCGCTGGTCGGGAAGCCGGTGTTGGCGGGGCCGGCCCCGATCCCGTTCTTGACGAAGGTGTTCCCGGTGATCTCGGCGTTGTAGCTGATCTCGTAGATGAGCCCGTACGAGTAGTTACCCGAGACGTAGTTGCCGGCGATCTCGAATCCGCGGTTATCGGTGTCTGCCCACAGGCCGACGCTGTGGTTGCCATCGATCCAGTTATCCGTGATGACCGCCTCGTCTACGTCCCAGAACTTGCCGCCACCGCTACAGCCGCACCCCTGCTGACGAACTTCCCAGTTGTAGGTGTCGTTCCCCGATATCTCATTGTGGTCAATCGTGATGTCAGAGACCCCGGCTGGCGCGTAAGCGTTGAAACCATACTGCTGGTTGTCGCTGAGGCAGTCGTAGGAGAGCCTGTTGCCGCTGCCCACCATCACTCCTGCGCCCGCGTTATCCCGGACGGTCGTGTGCTCGATCGTCCAGTACGGCGAGGAATTGTGGTTGACCACGCCCTGGTCCTCGTTGTCACCCCATGCGCCGAAGTTCTCGATCGTGAGGTAACTGATCGTCACGTGCGAGGCGGAGCCGCCAAAGGCGTAGTCGTTCACGTGCGCGCCGTTCAGAATGGCGCCAGGCGCGCCGATGAAGGCGGCTCCGTTTCCGGGGATGATCTGCGTGAACTGGCCGCTGCCGAGTAGGTGCACACCCGGAGCGAACCAGTAAGTCGTGTCTGACTCGCCTAGGTCAATATCGGAGTCGTCGCCGGCCGGGACGATGGTGGCATTTGCGGGCGGCGACGTCGGGCCCGCGAGCACCGCGGAACTGCCGCACACCGGCTTCGGCCCGCCGGTTACGTGAGAGGCAGGAAGTCTCTCCGAGTTCGCCTGCTGGTCGCCGTGCACGACGCCCGACGCGAACTGGCTCAGCCAGTTCGATCCGATCAGTGCCGCAGCGAGGCAGATCATGACCGTCCACGCAACCGGCCAAGGGCGCAGCCGGCCAATCGCGCGTTGCCAGTGCGTTTGCTCCACGCTCTCTCTTCCGTTAGCCGGGAACCGCGCGCGGGGGTTGGGGCCGAGCCGCGTCAGTCGTTCGAGTTACCAGCGTCGAGCACGCCATTGGGATCATGGCGGAGCGGGGAACAGACGTAGAGGTAGTCCACCGCAAGGATCGGGCTGATGACGGGAACGTTGACGTCGAGATACGCTTGTGCCATCTTCATCAGCGCCCGCCTGGGCTGGCTATGGTTCCAGTTGTGCGACACGGGGAACGAGCGCTCGATCCTGAAGAAGCGACCGAGCTCCGCCCGGAAATCGGCCGGCCGCTGAACATTGCTATAAGGCCAGTAGATTTCCCGCTGCCTGTGGTCGAAGTTCTGGTAGGTGAGGACGAACTTACCGTCATCCTTCAGCACCTTCGAGACCTCGGCGAATTTCTGCGACTGATATTCACCGACGTACTCGAACATGCCCTGTGCAACCACGAGATCGAATTTCATCCCGTGGAAGTCGATCGAGGCTTCCAGGATGTCGACCTCAAGAAGGTTCTCGGCCGGCTCAGGAATCGCTATGTCGATGCCGTGGTAGTGCACGTTTGCTGGCATGAGACGTTGCATGGTGCCTGGTCCGCACCCTACGTCAAGTAGGTCACACTCCCGGTCGCCGACCAGACGGGAAATGACGCGAGCCACCTTGCGCATGCGAAAGTGCGTCGTCGAATAATTGAGGTTCTCAGTGCTCCAGAAGTCTTTTTTGTAGTACTTGACAGCTCCTTGGGCCTGTCCTTGACCACTGTCCTCGTTCGCTACCTTGTTATCGTGCATTTCCCCCCCCTGAGATGTTCACCAAAGAAAACTAGTAACCGGCAAGCAAATGTCACAAAGGATTCGCGATTGCGTACCGATATATTTCCAACAGTCCCTGCAGGCTGTCTGCCGGGTCAAAACGCTGCTCATACGTCTTCCTGGCCTGCGCGCCATATTCTTCGAACTCTCCGTGGTTCGTGTCGGCCAGCTCAAGCACTTCGGCAAGCGCTGCCGGGTCGCCCGGTCGGAACAGCACGCCGTCCACCCCGTCGGTGATGAGCTCGGGGAAGGCGCCATGCGCCGCCGCCACCGGGGCCACCCCGAGGGCCATCGCCTCTACCGCGGCGAGGCCGAAGGTCTCTTCCCATGCCGATGGCAGCACGACCGCGCGGGCGGCCGCCATCGCGGCGGCGCACTCATCGGGGTCCAGCTGGCCCACGACACGGACGGACGGGCGCGTCGCCGCCCAGGCTCTGACCTCGTGCTCAAGCGGCCCCGAGCCCGCGATCACCAGGCTCAGCCCGGGCCTGCCGCCTGAGTCTAGGTAGCGGTCCCATGCCGCCAGCAGCACCGGCACGCCCTTGGCCGCGTCGAGCCGGCCAGCGTAAATTACCTCGGGCCGGCGAATCGCAGATGCGACCGGACGGGCGGGGATCATGTTGTGCCGGACGAATACGCGGTTGGCGGGCAGCCCGACCCCGCGAAGGAGGTCGCGTTGGGAGGCCGAGATGCACGCATACGCCGAGACCAGGGTTTGCCAGGCCCGGCGGTGCGCTACCGCGGCCAGTGCGACTGGCGCGGTGGCCGCACGCGAGTCCCGGTAGCAGCCATGCCTGAGCGCGCCGACCGGCAGGCCGTCCGCACAGTCGTGACATACGGCCCCGGCGCGGAAGAAGTCTCCGCTGGCGCAGGCGAGCTTGTAGTTATGGATGGTCGCGACCACAGGAACCCCTGCGTCCCTGCACGCGTACAGGACCGAAGCCGACAACAGCGGGAAGGTGTTGTGGACATGCACGACGTCCGGCCGACGCGACCGCAGAACCTCGCGGAGGTCACGCCGGGCTCCGCCATTCCACACGACCGCTGCGGGCAGCGTCGCCTTACGTGCCGCGGTCCAGCCCTCGATGTCGTCGCTACGCCGCTCGAACAGTTCCACCTCGTGTCCGAGCTTGGCAAGCGCCGCCGCCTCCTGGTCCACCACACGGTTCTCACCGCTGGGGGCGGCCGAGCGATAACGGCTGTGCGCAACCACGATCCTCATGCGCGGTCCCCTGACCGCCGACGGCACGGGTACCGGATCATGCCAGGCTTCCCTCGGGCCGGTTCTCTTCTTGCCGCAACACGGAGGGCATGACGAGGGATGCCGCCAGGGTGAGTTCCAGCAGATAGCTGGAAGCGTCGCTGAACCCGGTCTCCGTGAAGGACGCGATCAGCACGTACGTCGAAAGGAACAGTGCCAGTGCCCGGCTCTTACTCTGCGGCATGAAGAACGCGCTGATGAGCACGAACAGCAGCACGACGGCCGACAAGATCACGCCGGCCAACCCCTCATCGAGGTAACAGGAAAGCCAGTTGCTGTCCACGGGCAGGCCGTTGTACGACTTATTCGAAAGGCCGAAGCCGAATATCACCTGGAACCTGTCGCGTGGCATGTTCTCTACCGCCGCCCACACGTTCGTCCGTCCGGTGAGGTCGACCAGCTGCTGGGTTCCCTCGCCTCTGGCCAGCCACGTCGTCAGGAAGCTTGACAGGGTGAGAATGGCCACCGTGACAACCCCGGTCACCCAGGCGAACACCTTGCGGACTCGGCGATTGACCGATATCACGCTCAACCCCGCGACGAGCAGACCCGCGGTCATCGCGACCAGGGCGGTCCTTGTATGGCTCTCGATGAGCACGAAACCCGCGAGCGCGCAGGCGAGCAGGGTGACCCGGCCGGACACCTGGCGGCAGAGCCAGAGCACGATCACCAGCCCCATCGTGACCGCGGCGAACTCGGCGACCTGAGTCGGCGGGGTGGGCCAGAAATCGCCGGCAAGCCTCCCGCCGCCCATCGCCCGCGACGGCGAGATGAGGAGCCCTAGGATCACCTGGCCGAGCACGATCGCCATCGCCTGCACGTGGCACTTGACGAGGAAAAGATCCTTCCGCCCCCACCACGGCGTGAGCAGCCACAGGGTGGCCACGAAGCCTGCGAGCCGGACGGTTCTGTAGTCGGTGCCGACGTGCCTGGCCTGCAGTGCGGCGAACGCCACTTCGATGAGGAGCAGGCTGTATAGGCCCAGGTACATGCTCGGCCTGATCAGCTTGCGTCGATTCACTGCCAGTGCCAGCAGAAGCGCGACGGGCAGCGCTCCCTGCGTGATCAGCTTGCCGAGCACCGAGGGAATCGGGATGACGAGCGGCTCGCCGCTCCACGTCTTCGGGTAGAAGGTCATCACGTTGAGGACCAGGAGGAACCATGTTGCCTTAACCAGGCGACGCGCCGAGCGATCGCTCGCCTTCGCCGTTGGCTGCGGCGCGAACCTCGGTGCAGGTCGGACCGCGACGGTCGGCGCGCTCACGGGAACGAGTGTCCCGGGTCAGCGCCGTTGGCGACATTGCGACCGTTGGCGCCATTCGGTGACCCTGTACCGGCTGGCACCGCGGCTCCCTGGTCCGGAGTTGAGCCAAGGCTCTCGTCGGTCTTGTCGGCGCCGACGACGACGCCAGAGATGGCGCGGATCCCGGATAGCCGTAGCATCTCGCCGACCGCGTATGCCCGCGTCGCACGGGTTCTGCCCGCCGTGAACACGGCGACGGCGGCCTCTGCCCACGTGCCCAGATGCTCGCCGCCGACCGCGGGGTCGAGTTCCGCGATGGTGAGGAGGAGATCGGCCTGTTTCACCGCCGAGACCACGGCCTCCGATGGCGCCGCAGCAAGCGGACCCGCCGCGACGCCCGAACTGAGCGGGCCTGACGGCACCAGATCGGCGTCCTGCGGAATGAACACGACCATGGGCGCGCCCGCGTTCTGGACCTTCTGCGTACCGGCACCTCTGGCCCCGAGCAGCTTCGCGACCGGGGCTCCCCGAACAAGGTCGGCCACGATGAGCCGCGTGCCCTCCTTCGCGCAGAGCCCAGCCAGGATCACCACGGCGGGGGCGATCTCACGCGCGTTGTCCACAGCGACGACCGCCAGCGTGGCGACTCGCTCACTCGGACGTGCCACCGAGTTGCGCAGATGGACCACGATCCGCTGCAAGTCACGGCCCTCGCCTGCTTTGGCGGGGCCGCCCAGCCAGAACCTGCGCTTACCGAGCGGGCCGACACTCAGCCGGACCGGGCCGCCAAGGGCGGCGGCGATATCGTCACGGCGGCGGAGCCGGTCCGAGATCACTGCGCGGACGATCACGATGCCGAGCCCGATGGCCAACCCGCCGATCAGGCCGGAGACAACATACTCGAGGGCGTCCTTCATCGTGGAGTGGTGCATCGCCGTCGCGGCGTTGAGCACCTGAGAGCCATTGATCATGGCGCTCGTTGTGCTCTCGTCGGACGCTGTCAGCCCGGTCACCGTCTGCTCAAGCGTCGGCAGTGTGTCAGTAGCCGTCTTCAGCTGATTCTGCAGCTTGGCGAGTTCGGCCTGGTTCGATGGCTGCCCCTCGAGCTGGCTGATGTGGTTCTGCAGTGCGGCGATCTGCTGCTGGGCCTGGGGTACCTGCTCTGCGTTCGCGGCGGCCTCCTGCGCCTGCTGGGCACGGAGCAGGCTGGCGCGGAACTTGAGATACTGCGTCGCGATTTCGTTGGCCCGATCGACCGCGCCGCTGCTGGTAGGCGCGTTGGCCGTGATCGCCAGGACCTGGTTGGTGACCACCGTAGCGGTGTAGGCAGCCTGGAAGCTGCTGACGCTCTGGGTGAGGCCGAGCGCCTTGACTGCGGCGGAGGCGACCGACTGGCTCTCGACCAAGATCACCTCGGTGAGCATCGCGGAGACCGGGTCATCGACGGGGTTGTTCTTGACCAGTACGGTGACGTTGGCCTGGTAAGAGGGCGGGTACACGATGAAGACGGCCAGACCCGCCACCATGCCGACGGCCGCCAGGGTGAGCCAGAACCGCAGGCTTCGTCGCACCGCGGCGCCGACGAAGCCCAGGCTCGCGAAGGCTCCCGCCACGTTGAACGCTGGATGTTCCTCCGCGCCCGTGAAGTCCTCGTATACCCACAGCCGTTCCCGCACATCGTCGGGGGAGAGCGTGTCAAGTGATCCGTCATCATGCTGCTTGTGGTTGCCCTCTACCTCATTCACCGCAGAGCCTCCGTCGTCATTCCGTTATGCCGCGCCGGCATCCGCGGCAGCGGCCGCAGCGGTTGAGGAATCCGGCCGGTCGTGCGATCGGACGGGTCGGGATCGGCAACAAGCAGACCGACGACCTCGCGACCTTCCGCGACTGCGCTCATGGCCATGCGGGCGAGTTGCTCGGCGGTCGCGCCTCCCGCCGAGACTCCGAGCAGGGTGGCCGTGGCCTGCAGCATGTCCACCGGCCGCCGGTCCGCCCCGTCCGTGACGGCCACCAACACGGTCAGCTCGGTGCCGTTCGGTATCTCCGGGCCGTCTTTGCCCAGAACGGCAACCTGCAGGCCGCGGTGTTCCCCCTGCCACCCGACGCAGGCCACCTTGAGCGCGGTGATCACCTCCGGATCCTGTGAGTGGCCGATCACGAGCGCCGTCGGTATTCCAAGCGAGGCGGCAAACACCGCGAGTTGGGGGCCGAGGGCGAGCGCACGAGGGTCCTTGGGCAGCGAGACCACGGCGACGGTGGACGGTTGTCCTTCCGGGCTTGCCGTGATTTTCACCCCGGCGACGTTGAGATGTTGAAGCGTCTTGCGCAGCCGCCACCCGTGTACCGCGGCCGGCTCATAGCTGCCGAGCAATTCCGCCCAGTCCTGCGGGTTCGACGGATGGCCGACCGGCAGCGACGCCAGGACCGGGACGCCGATGGAGTTCGCCAGCTCGTCGCGGGTACGCAGCCGCCGATCCCCCCTGCCCTTCGCGGTCGCCACGACGATGCCCGCGAGCAGTCCGGCGATCGCTCCCGCGAGCCCGTAGACAAGCCGGTGAGTCAGCGGATTAGGTCCCGCCGCAGTGGTCGCAGGCTGAAGAACCCTCGCGGACAGCGCGCCAACCGGGCTCTGCGACGAGGCCAGGTACCCGACAAACGCGTTCGCGACCGCGTTGGCGGTGCCCTCGGCTGCGGCGGCGCTCCCGTTCTGCGCGTTGATCGAGACGATGTTCGGGCTCGGGCTTGTCACGTTTATCTGCTGGCGGAGCGCGCCGATGCCGACAGCAGCGGGGTTAATGGCGGGCTGCGCCGCGGAGAGCACCGGATCACTGGTCGCGACCACCATCAGGGTCTGCGTCGATGTCCTGGTGTTTGGCAATATCACGAGCGCCGAACCGGTGAGCACGGGCGGGTTGATCGATCCGAACGCGGCGCCGACGATCAGCCCGATGCCAATCGCGCCGCCAACGACGCCCTTATTCCTACGGATAAATTCGAAAACACGTCTCAGATTCATCGGCTGCTGGCTCATTAAGAGGCCCTCACGGTGATATCCGGCCCTTCGCTCGCATCGGTGAATTTCAGCCTGGTTATGAGTGGTGTGTCGCGCCTGCACTGACCGCTGCCGACGAGCGTGAAGACCGGTGTCTTCCGCCCGAGTCCCTCGGAGTACCAGCCGAGGATCGGGTCAACCGACCCTCGGTGGATTCGCCACTCAAGCCCGGCCGGCAGTTCAAGCCGCGCCATTCCGGCGACCGCCGCGTCCGGCCACGCCAGCTCCGCGTGAGTGTCGTCGAGCGAGACCCGGACGAGCGGGCCGAAGTGGAACGCCACCCGGACCACATGGCCGCCGCCGTCGATCACGTCGGCGATATCGATCGCGCGCGCGTCGGGATCGAGCCTGACCGAGCGCCTGTGCCATGCCCGGGGGCGGAGGGCGCGATACCCGTCGTGCTCCGCGGTCCAGTTCAGCGCCGCATCGGGTACGTCGATCTCAACGGTTCTCGCCTGCCGTGACCACATGAACGGGCCGCATTCTGCCGACTGATTCTCGCCGCCGATCTCGACGGTGCTGTGCGCGATCGTCGAGCGGAAGTAAGACCGCCATTCGGGTTCGCCGTGATAGCAGTAGGTCCCCGGGTCGGCCAGGACGTCCACGCCGCCGTACCTGACCTCCACGGAAAGCGCGTCCGCGTGGGCGTGGGCGGCGATCGACAGGAAGCCGTGCGGCCCGCCGTCGCAGCGGCACCATATCTCGGGCGAGCCGACCGCGTCCGTTCTGAGGATAGTCAGACCGGCGTCGGGGAAGCGGGACGGCCGCCGGTCGGCCCGGCCGGCGGCTTCGCGGACTGGACCATCCGGCCCGAGCAGGGCGCCGACCAGCACGCTGGCGATGTCCGGCACGATCTGCGGCCACCAGTCAAGCCGTCCGAATAGCGCCCCGCCCAGCGCGAGCAGCGATGGCCAACGATTGTGCCCGGGGGCGTCAATGATGACCACGCGCCCCTCGTCGGAGTCACCCTGGCGCGGCGGTCGGCCTTTCTCATCGACCACGGCCGCCATGCAGTCCGTCATCGCGCACAGCAGCTTCCACGCCGTGTCGCTAACCGGCGCACCGGCGGCCGATGCCTCGATCGCGGCGAAGAACCCGAGTTCGGCCACGAACCCGTGGTAGTCGGATGCGAGCTCACGATTGACCCCCGACGGGAACGTGTTACGCGTGAGCTCCCGATCAAGGAGCAGCGACGAATCGCGGCGCCAGCGTTCGCTGTCGTCAAACCACGGGAAGGCACAGCTCGCCACCAGTTGGCCCGCTGCCTCGGCGATCACGTGGTTATTAGCCGAGGAGCCGCGGCTCTCGAACGTGGCAAGGTAGTGCTGATGCCAGAAGATCTGCCGTACCGCGAGATCATTGCGCTCGAACAGGTCAGCGACGCCCGGCCAGCCGTGGAGCAGCCGCCTGATCCAGGCGAGGTTGATCAGCCGGACGCCGAGCTCGATGCCGCTCGTCCAGTTGATCCCCGACAGAAACGGGTTCTCCCGCCACCACGACCGCAGTTGCTCCGCTACCCGCACCGCGTAGGCGTCCGCGCCGGTCAGATACCAGGCAGCCGCGAGCAGCGTCAGGTGCTGCAGCCGGTTGACCTCCCATACTTGCTTGATGTTGCCAACGGCTGACTCGTCACGCTGGTCGAGCGAGAATGCGTACGCCTCAGGCGCGGACCGTCGGCCGGTCACCGGGTCACGGAACCAGTCGGGGCTCTCCATGTCCGTCCTGACCACGCCGAGCATCTCCCACTCGCCCTTGAGCAGGCGGTCCGCATCCTCGATGAGCGCCGACACCGCCTTGTCGGGCACCAGCCGGGCGGTGCCGGGCGGCAGCACGGCAGTGAACCGCCGCTCACTCGCCGGCCGCGCCGCAGCCAGCGGAGACATCGAACCGAGGTCACCCGGACGTACCTGGCGGCGCGCCCACGCCCGTCGCACGGCCTGCTCGCGGACCCGCCAGGCCACCTCGGCCGGAGACATCCGGCCGAGGCGCCGCGCGTAC
>Ga0210388_10005257_pt1 | contig 10130 bp, 8 predicted proteins | sample IncBWC19OmetaG_FD_155485 | JGI IMG/M metagenome (GOLD analysis project Ga0210388, IMG submission 155485) | Forest soil microbial communities from Barre Woods Harvard Forest LTER site, Petersham, Massachusetts, United States - Inc-BW-C-19-O ...
TCGTTCCGGCGGAGACTAGCGTGGGAACGATGGCCAGATTGGTTTCGATGTACAGCGGCCGGACGTCGCGGACGAACTCGAGCAGTTCGACGCGGCCGTCAATCGGGATGGATGGCTGGCCGGTGTACTCACGCCAGTAAAGCAAAGGATCAGGCCCGGCGACCACCGTCAATTGAATCTCCGGCAGGCCATCGCGCAGCGTTGGCCAGACCTGTTCCATGAAAAAACGGTACGCGACGATGTTGGGGAAGTGGCGGAACGAACCCACGAATAGCAATCGCTGACCGGGGCGCTCCATCTCGGGCGTGAAGCGCTGGAGATCCACTCCGTTAGGAACTACGACGGCTTGCGGAACGTCGAGCAGCTTATGGTCGTGTTCCGACATAACAGCTACGCGGCGGTAACGCGCGGCCCACTTTCTTTCGAACCTTCGCCAGCGCCAATAATCCCACCATCCCCGGCGGGTGCTTTCCCACACCTGCCGGTAAAGCTCAAATGTCACATCGTGCTCCACCAGAACATCGCCGGCGTACGGCGCGAGCATTGTGTACTCCACCTGCAGCGCTTCGATCTGGTACTCGCTCCGGACGCGATGAATCACGGAAAACATGGCTGAGGAGCGGAACTCGTGCACTTCAGGAGGTGCGAGCGTAGACCAGCGCGGCTCGCGATAGCGGGATTTTCCAACCAGAATCACCCGCGCGCAATGCTCCAGCACCGGCTTGAAATCGGCATCCGTTTCACAATCGCGGAATGCGAACAGGAAAATGTCGAACTCTTCGGCCATCTCGCGCAGCAGGTGAAAGATCCGGACGGCGCCGCCATGCGACAAGGGGTAGGGAAAATAAGGACTCAGAACACCAATTTTTCTGCGGCGCGGGGCCAGCGGACGTCCCTCGATTTCCTGAACGGAAGTAGGAAACACGGAGCGGTCCTTTTTCCAAGGGACCAACCATTTCGGACGTAGAAAAATACGGTCTAGCGGAACGCCTTTGAGAAACAGCCAGGAGGCGATGGCGGTTCGGGCGCGCAGATGGTGGCGCTCCAGCCGTTGGTTATAGGCGAGGATTTTGGTAGGCGCCAGAAGAAATGCCGCGCGGCGCAGCGCGCTGTAGCGCATATCCGGTGTGAACAACACCGGCGCCAGGCCGATCCGATAAGAGCGGAATCGCTTGCGAAGTTGCCGGTAGCTGGAAAACTCGTCCGGTGTTACCAGGAAGTGGCGGCGTTCCGGCTCCAATTGCTGGATCTCCGCGTGCATGCGCCGCGCCAGTTCCAGGTCGCCGGTGGCAAAAGAAACGACGATAGCCTCCGGGTCTTTCGCAAGCATCCGGAAGATGAACTGCTTAAGCGCCGACTTCAATGGAATTCGATGGCAGTGGCCTCGCCGGCCGTTTTGAGTTTGGCGTTCGGCTTGGCCTTGTACTGCACCGATACCGTGCGCGGGGATTTCTGCACCCCGCAGGCCAGCGATTGTTCGCCACCGCCCGCGACGGTGATCTTCGAAGGATCACCCACCAGAAGCTGGACCGTTTTGCCGTCGGATGTCTGGATCACCAGCTTGGCCTGCCCCCCAACGCAATCCAGACGCGATAGCACGCCTTCCACGGTTGCGTCCGAGCCCTGCATGGTCTCATACCAACCTACAGGCTTGGGTAACGGAGCGCCCTCCGGATTGAGTTTCTTGCGCGCCTCCTCTTCGGCTGCCCGTATGGCCGCATCGCTTTGCCCCTTGACGCGCTGGATATCCTGCTGGCGCTCGTCTTCAATGCGCTTTTTTTCCGCGGCTTCGAAATCGGCTCGCTCCTGATCGGCTTGAAGCCGCACCTGATGAATGCGAGCGCGCTCTTCGTCGGTGGCGGCGGCGCGCTCGGCTCCGGCCCAGGCTTTCTGCGCCGCTGGATAATCCTTGGCGGCTGTTTCGGTTTTTGCGAGCAACTGCCAGTAGTCGATATTGCGCGCATCCAGATTGGCTGCTTTCTTCAGCAGCTCGGCCTTTTGCGTTAAATCGTTCTGCCGCTCGGCCATACGCAGGAAGGGCTCCGCCCAATTCGGATTCAGCTCGCTGGCCTTTTTCAAATCCTTAGCGGCCTTGGCAGAGTCGGGTTCCAGGCGTCCCAGCTCCAGCCACGCTCGGGCGCTCTCGCTTTTGGATTCGATGGCACTCTGAAACATACTGAGAGCCTGGTTGTCTTTGTGCTCCTTGAGTGCGATCAGTCCCAGGCCCTCGGCAGCTGGCGCGCCAGTCAGAGCGGTGTAGGCCGCTTCGGCCTGGTTCGAGCCGGCGGCTAGCAAAAGATCCGCCACGGCGATTTTTCCGTCGTCCGGGTCGAGCTGCATTACCTTGAAATCGCGAACCGGGCTCAGAGCGCGCCCGGATACCGATGTGGTTCCGAAATTTCCGGCCTTCAGATAAGCGTCCGCCTGCTCATTGATCTGCTTGCCTGTTTTTTCAAAGGCATTATGGCAGGCTGCTTCGAAATCCCCGCTTTGCTCCAGGTTCGAAACCATCACCCGGCTGCGCCCGGCGTAATTGGGATCGGTGGTGACCATTTGCATCAGTGCCCAGCCGCGAGTGCGCTCAGCCTCCGGCACCGGAGCGCCCAGCGTGACGTGCGTGCCGGCAACTTCCAAAGTCGAAACCAGCTCGATGAGACCCGCTTCGATTTCTGGCGGGAGGCGCGTTGTGTTGTCGTACAACAAAATGCGAGCCAGCTGCTTCACACTCTCACGCGGAAATGCTCCAGATTCGGAAACGGCCATCATCCGCGCGTCGCGGCCGAGCGCGAAATTCGGCGTCGCGGGAGGCGTCCGCTTAAACACCAGCACGCGCACCGGCCACACCATTTTCAGTTCCTCTTTGCCGGTAATGATACGCAGCGTTTCGCGGAACTGCTCCAGGAACGTCAGGGTCTCGCGGGCGGCCTTGTCGCCCGAGCTTGAGAGCACCTCAAACCGTCCGGATCTGAGCCCAATCCAATGGTCGTCGGCGTGAAGCAGAACGGCCAGGGAAGCGCAGAGGAACACGCGGGCTAACACGATTGTATGTTAACTAAAAAGTGGTGACAGGATACTCATTCCCCGATTTCGCGTCTGGATACCTGATCGTTCCGGACGTCTTGACCCACGTGGAATGCGACCATCTTATCCGCGCGCTTTCGGATATCAAGCGCGGGCGGGCAGGAGTGCGGCATCTTATGAAGAATCCCGCCGTGGCTGCGCTCGCCGTGGATCAGCGGCTCCTGGATATTGCGCAACAACTGCTGCGCGCGCCGGTAACGCCATTCCGTGCGACGTTGTTCGAGAAGTCCGGTAAAGCGAATTGGCTGGTGGCGTGGCATCAGGACACGGCGCTCCCGCTCACAGCGCGTTTCGATGCTCCCGGGTGGGGTCCTTGGTCTGAGAAAGCCGGTATCCTTTATGCGCACGCGCCAGCATGGGCTTTGTCGCGGGTTCTCGCGATTCGCATCCACCTGGATGCTTCGACCAGCGATAATGGGCCGCTCCGGGTGATTCCTGCCTCTCACGATGCCGGCGTGCTAACCGACGCGCAGGTGCTGGATCACGCGCGAGCACACCCTCCCTTTGAATGCCTGGCGCCTCGGGGAGGCCTGCTAGCGATGTCTCCGATGATAATCCATTCCTCGTCCAAAGCTCGGACGGAAAGCCCAAGGCGGGTGCTTCACATCGAGTATGCCGATGCGCTCGATTTAGCGGCTGGCGTTCGTTTGGCTGTCGCTTGACGACGGGATAGGCGGGCTCAGCGAACCGAATAACCGAACAACCGAGTAACGGATAGGGAACTAGCGCGAGCGCTAGTTTCCGATCGTTATTTGCTGCGTCGTGGTTACGCCTATTGAATTGGTGATTGCGACAACGGTGCTTATAACGTCATCCACCTCGCCGGTTACCTGGAATTGGGCCAGGAGAGCGAATGCTCCCCCCGTAGTGGTGCTGCTGAAGTATTTCTGGAAATCGGTTGCCACATTCACTTGGATCGCTCCTGGTTGCAGCACTGCTCCCTTCGAGTCATAGAAGGTGAAAGCGAGCTGGGACGCTGAATAGGTATTGTCGGACCCGGTGATGCTGATATCCACCTCTCCCCCGGATGTAACGCCGGCGGGTTCTCCATCGACTATGACGCCTCCCAGTTGGATGATGCCAGTTGCGGTTTGAATGCTCACCGCGGCAGGCGCGATGATCAAGCTGGCCTGCGCGGCTGGGGTTGTGCTTCCGTTCAAGGTCAACGTGAAGGTAATGGTACCGGCCGTGGCGCCGGTCTGAAATGAAAGGTCGGTTACACCACCGTCGAACATGGCCGTAGTGTCGCCGGGAGAAATGCTCACAGTGGCCTGCAGCAAGGGGCCGGAGAGAAACTGGATCGCCGGGTCATTCGAAACGCCTGGGACGCTGGATTGAAACGTCATGGTCAGAGTTCCCGTGCCGCTAACCTGGGACGCCAAAGCGAGTGGGATGGAAACGTTGTTCTGCTGGGCGCTCTGTCCCACCGAGGAGCCGAACACGATGGATGCGGCCGGCAGCGGCGGGCTCAGTCCCTGGCCGGTCAGTACAAACGTTCGTTGGTCCACTGCCAGGGTGCCTTGGTAAGAGGTGCCCGAGGTTGGCAGAAATTCTATTTGAAAAGAGACGGATTGACCCGGAGCAATGGAAACGGGCGCCACTGTTCCGATGGGACCTTTGAATCCAGCGCCTGTTACCGAGAGCGTGTTGACAGAGATGCTGGCATTGCCAGGATTCGACAAGCTGAACGTCTGCAGAGTAGTCATGCCGGAGAGGACCGGGCCGAAATCGATGATCGCGCCGGCGGCCAGCGGTATGTTGCTGCCTGCCAGTGATACAACCGCAGCCTGGGTTCCGGTTCCGTCCAGGATGATCTGCGTGCTGTTGACCTGAAGAAACGCGCTATAGGAAGCAACACTGCTGGGACCGAAGGCGATATCGAACTCTACTTCCGATACGGGCGATCCGGTGTAGGGTGCAAGTATGTACGGCAGGGATGGAACGTTTGTAAATGAAAACCCCGTGCCGGCCAACGACAGGTTTTCGAGCGAAGCCGGGCCGGCGCCGGTATTGCGCACCAGGAACCGTGTCGTGAGTGTGTCGCCGGGACTTGCCGTGCCTACATTTACCACCGATCCGGCCAGCGTTTGATTGGTCCCGTCGTAGGTAAGAACCTCAAGTTGGGCGAGTGCCGACAATGGCGCTAGCGCCGCGAACAGGACCGCACGAGCGATCACGGCCGCACCTCCGGCAGGAGGTAAGACTCTTCGTGGCCCGGCTGGATATTGACGGCGAGGAGCCGGCCAGTGGCGAGATCGGTGATTTGGATCCAACCCTTTCCCATCTGGCTGAGCCCCAGGCTCTCGGGCAAATGCGCGGGAATGTGTTTCTCGGAGCCATCTGGCTTCCGTACCACCAGCCCTTGCGCATCGCGATACACTACGCCGCCTGAGGCCGGCAGCAGCACCGGCGCGGTGATGCCGGGTAGAGCGATCTGGGACACGATCGCGCCGCTTGCCAATTCAACGCCAAGCTGCCACAAGCCCGTATCGCGCTGGACAATCAACGCCGCCTGCTTGGGGCTTAGAGTGGCAATTGCCAAGGGTGCCTGAGCCCCTTGGGGCCCCTGCGGCTGAAAAGTGTGGCCGTCCCATGCAAGCAGTGTCTTCGATTGCTGGAAATAAGCAAGCGCCGGAGATCCGTCGGCTGCGAAAGCGAATAAGGCGGGCCCGGCGGGAGCCACCACGCTAGCGACCCCGCGTCCCCGCTGATCGACCACAATCAGCGCGGAATCAGACTTTAGCAATCCGAAAGAGCCTGAAAAGCCTGCAGAAATAATTCCGCTCGACACTGCTGCGCCGACCAGGAAGTTGCCGGCTAAGCCATCCACGATATGTACTTGACCGTGGCCGTCTTGGATAAACCCAACTTGCGGGGGAGCCAGCGCGTGTTGGGCCCACGCGGCCGTCGATAACAATGAGAAAAACGCCAAATAAACTTTCATCACGGATTTCCTATGGTGATAGTGGGGCTGCCGATTACAACCCCGGTACTGGAAGTGTTCGCGTCACCGGTTGACGAGCCGTGCGATCTTAGAAGCAGCAGGCCTGCTGCCGCCCCGGCACCCACTCCCGCCGCGATCAGGATCCATTTGGTGCGGCTTTTGTGCGAGTTTGAAAAAACTCCTTCGCCGCCCGCCTTGGGCGCTACCGAGTCGCTCAGATATTGCGTGCTGATCAGCCCCGCGCGAGCTTGATCCTTTACCGCTGTGATGCGAATTTCGACCGGTCCGGAATTTTTGTTCCACTGCATGCCCCAGACCGTGGCCTTTCCGTCCGCGCCGGTGGTGATCACTTCCGTGCGGAGTCCGGAATTGAACACACCGCTCGGGCCATCCTCCGGCAGGCGGAAGCTGACGGCGGCGTCGGGCACTGGCTTGCCGGTTTCATCAGTAACCAACACAGTGAGGCCGCGTGTAGCTCGCGTTCCGGTGCGATACACCGTGCCTTCCCCCTCAATTACCTTTAACTGGACGATGACGGAAGCGTAGGAGGGAACGGCCCACGCGAGAATGCAGCAGACAAGACTGCGCCGAGCAAGTAGCTCTCGGATGCGCATGACCTATACGTGGGCGGGGGAGGGAGATATTCTCAGGGGAACCGTAAGGCGCGTCGGCACGGGGCACAAAAGTGAAACGCCTTGGAACGCACGAAAACAGAGCCGCGACCGGCAGGAAGCGCTACCACGAATGGAGAACGAGCAGCGATCATCATGGTATTACGTACTTGGCAATCGTGAACCTTTAGCTAGATAACTATGAAAAAGAAGACTAAGAAACTCGCGGACGACCTACGGCCCGAATATAAACGTTCGGATTTCGATAAGTTGGTCCGCGGAAAATATGTCGATCGTCTTCGAAAGAGCTCGAACGTCATCGTCCTTGACCCGGAGGTTGCCCGAGTGTCTCCGAACGGAGCTTCCGTTAACGATGCGCTGCGGGCCCTCGCGCAGATTGCCGAGCGCACGGGTTCGGCCCGCCAGCGCGGGCGCTAACCGGGTACCGGCTCCGTTGAAGACGCTCCGTGGCGCACGCACTCTTGCGTGCTGCATCGACACTCATGTCGATGTCCGCCCAACGCCGAGACGAGTCTCGGCGCAGCAGACTGAGAGTCCGCGCCACGGGGCGTCTTCATCAGCTTTGGTGGGCTAGCAAGGCGCGGTTGCGACGCGCATCCCCGGATAGATCTAACGATTGAAGGGATCCTCATTGATCCAGTGAAAACCGCGGCTGGTCAGGAGAAAGTGGCTCGCGTCAAACCGATGGAGCTGGACCACTATAGGGTCGTGATCGAGGTAGCCACGTAGGACCAGGCTCTGATCGTCTTGCTGCTCATAGTTGAGATCGGCCGTTTGCTTGGTGCGCCGGCTCTGAAGTTTGAGATGTTTCGGTTTCTCAAATGTCGCTCGAAAACGGACGGCGTCGCCGGAATTCGTGCGGACGGTCAGCAAGCCCGCGGAATCGACGATCACCCGATGCCAAGCTGCTGGAAGCGGTCCGCCCGAGGTGAAACCGTCTACATCCCAAACACCATAAAGCGGCGGGTGCGTGAATTCGGCGGCGTAATCCTTCGCCATTACGTATGCTCCCCATATGTTGTTGAAGAGGACCGACGCGACCACTAAAACCTGCAGCACGATCGCTGCTCCCCGCAACCAGCGGCGTTCAAATTTCGGCAGACTAACGCTTTCGAGCCGGGATGTGCGATGAGCCAGGAAGAAGTTCCAGAGCGGTTTTACCTCCGGCAGCAGAAGAAAAGCGGACATGAGAAAAAGGTGCAAGGAGTAGAGCTTTACCGGAACGTCATAGCAGAAATTCAGCATGGCGACATTCAGCATGGCCCCGGCAGCTACCAGCGCGCCGATAGCCGTTGTCTTACGGAATAGGAGCAGTACGCCGCCTATCGCTTCCACCGATCCGCAGAACATGGTGTAGGCTGCGGACGCACCCATGAATGTCCAAAGCAAGCCCATTGGAGACGCTTCACCATAGGTTTCAGTAAGCGTGCTTAGAAAGGGCGAATGGAATTGTAGCGGATAAATCTTGGCGAAACCATAGGACAACAGAGTAAACGCGAGGGTGAAACGAACTATGAGTCGCAGCCAGGCGTAGAGGGTGCGGTAGTTGGGCCGCCGCCGATCGATGATAGACCAGACCACCGCCACGCAGGCAGCTAAAACGAAGAAGCAGAAGACTTGGATGTAATCGAGAGTGGTGTCGCCGCTGCCGGTGGGATGATAGCGGCCTTCCGGGCCGGTAAGGTGAAAGACATGGACGGCCACCCAAGAGCACAACGCATGTGAGGGCGCTTCGGCCCATTTGGCGAGAGGCTGCGTATCGCTATCATTCATGGACCCAGCCTGAAAATTAGGAATCGCATCCAGCAGATTTGACCGCCCCGCATTGGGCCAGCAATAAAGCAGTAGATAAACAAACGCGAAGCGAAAGGCGATTCGCGCGGCTAATCCCCAGCGCTGAGATGGAAGAGCCACAGGAACCGCCGTTTCCGGATTCAGAGCTTCGGTTTCGGGCATGAGGGTGGGAAGCCTCTGGATAGTCTACACAACTTCCGGGGAGTTCCTAGCGGGACGTCGCCGTCTGCCCGCGCTCCGTTGAAGACGTCCTGTGGCGCACGCCAGAGTGTTTCAATTGCGTTCCGCATAACACTAGCAATGAAAACCATTCACGGCGCTGTGGGGCGGACGCCCCCGTCCGCGCGGGTCCCCCCGGACCCGCTCTTCCGGCCAGGCCGACGTGGGCGTCGGAAGCGGACCAGGGGGTCCGCCCCACTTTGCGTTCAAGATGTTTTCGAGAGTGCGTGAGCCGGGAACCATCAGACCGGGTCGATGCGGTAGGTCCAGGCGGGTTTGGTGGGGATTTGGCTGAGTATTGCTTCAACTATGCCGTGCGATGGGGCTAGAGTGCACACCGGATCTGTTGCCGCTGCATCGCCGGTCAGCAGCAGCGCTTGGCAACGGCAGCCGCCGAAATCGCGCGTGCGGCGATCGCAGCTCTTGCATGGTTCAGGCATCCAGCTTTCATCCCGGAAGCGATTGAAGGCGGGCGATTCTTCCCAGATCCAACGCAGCGGATGCTCGCGGGTGCTTGAAAATTCGAGGTCCGGAATGACGCCGGCGGCGTGGCACGGCAATACGCGTCCCGCGGGATCGATCAGCATCAGTTGATGGCCCCAGCCGTTCATGCACGGCTTCGGATATTTGGCGTAATAATCCGGCAGCACGAAATCGATCCGCAGCCGGCCTTTCAGACGCGTGCGTGCGGCGTCCACGATCTCGATGGATTTATCAACTTGCTCGCGGGTGGGCAGCAGCGCTGCGCGATTCTTGAGCGCCCAGCCGTAATATTGCACGTGCGCGATTTCCACGCGCTGCGCGCCGCTTTGCTCGGCGAAGGCGATCATCTCCTCCAGCCGGTCTAAGTTAGAGCGATGAACCACCATGTTCAGCGTGAACCCTATGCGCCGCTCGCGGATCATGGCGGCCATGCGGAGCTTGAGAGCGTGGCTGCGGGTTCCGGCGAATTCGTTGGCCGGTGCTTCCTCAATATCTTGAAAACTTAATTGGATGTGATCCAGGCCGGCGCCGATGAGCGAATCCAATTTAGATTCGTCCAGCCCCACGCCGGAAGTAATGAGATTTATGTAAAGCTTGGCCGAGCGGCCGGCCTTCACCAGCTCCGCGAGATCGGTGCGGGCTAACGGCTCGCCGCCGGTGAGGTGCAACTGCAGAACGCCCATTTCGCCGGCCTGCTGGAAGATGGAAATCCAATCCGCGGTGGGCAGCTCTTCGGAGCGCCGCTGCATCTCCAGTGGATTAGAACAATAGACGCAGTGCAGCGGACAGCGATGCGTGACTTCCGCGATCAGCGCTTTGGGCTCATAGTTCATACAGTTTCGAGAACGCCCCTTTCGCGCAATCGCGTGAGCAACGCCAGCGTCTCGGTTTCAATTCGCGCGGCATCCTCCGAGCCATAGCGGTGCTGCAGCTCGTCGATGATCTCGCGAACAGTACGAACGCCATCCAAATGTTCG